>Ga0315288_10000140_pt1 | contig 80254 bp, 70 predicted proteins | sample YL17G11_20_MG_FD_203454 | JGI IMG/M metagenome (GOLD analysis project Ga0315288, IMG submission 203454) | Sediment microbial communities from Yellowstone Lake, YNP, Wyoming, USA - YL17G11_20 | ecosystem: Environmental > Aquatic > Freshwater > Lake > Sediment | place: USA: Wyoming | collected... | reverse complement strand
GAAGCATGGTGGCAACGCGCGCGTCCGTCATCGGAAGAATGATTTGATTGATGCCCCAGCCGCGACAAAATTCCCCCACAACCTCGCTCAGAGGTTCGCCCTGTGCCAGCCGCCGTGTCCGCTCCAGGTGCGTCGCGAGGTCACGGTCTCCAAGGCGAAACCAAGTGGGTGCACCGAGTTTCTCCAGCGCCTTGACGACGTTCCACGATTCTTCGGCTCGGCCCCAGCCCGTTTCGCGGCTTGCGACGCCTGCCAGGGTATAGCAGACCGTATCCAGGTCGGGGGAAATGTGGAGGCCCAGGTGTTCGAAATCATCTGCGGTGTTGACGATGACGGTAAGATCGCGGGGCGGCAGTACCCGAGCCAATCCGTGTGCGAGCTTGGCGCCCCCGACACCGCCCGCCAGCGCCGTGATCTTCATGCGTAGACTGCGATCGCCTGAACCGGTTTGCGGGCTCCGGCCTCAGGCAACTCAGCTGCCCTGCCGAGCAAGATCAGTGCCTGCGGCTCCCAAGATGCCGGCAAGGCCAGCGCGGATATCACGGCCCGAGGTGCGAACAGAGGTCCGCAACTCCATACGCCGCCGAGGCCCTCGGCGTGGGCGGCAAGGAGCAATGTCATGCCCGCGTTTGCGGTGGACTGCAATGCCATCGTCCTCTCGGCGAGCGCGCGTCGGGGATCGGGATAGTGATCCATGTCGGACAGATCCATGCATAGAACGATTGCCAGCGGAGCCGCGTTGATAAAGGCACGGGATTTCTCCACCAACGCCTCGATGCGTCCGGCAGCCATCCCGTCGGCGGTGAGGTCGCTTCGGTATTCTGTGGCCATGGAATCGGCCAGCCGGGACTTGCCTGAGGCCGTGGAAACGACGGCAAAGCGCCAAGGCTGGCGATTGTGAGCGGACGGTGCGAAAGTTGCCGTGGTGAGCATCCGATCAATCACTTCGGGCGGGACTGAATCGGCCGCAAAGCGTCGAATCGACCGACGAGAACGCAGGAAGCCATGCAAGTCCATGGTGGATCTCACGCCGCGGAAACGTGCTCGGGCAGGAGCTTGTAGATCACGCGGGTCTGACCCGAAACCGGAGTCCAGCCCCTGCCTCGGTACTTCTCTGACAACGTGCCAATGTGCTCCAAAGCACCCTCTTCGGAGATCCCGGCGATGCGTCCGCGCAGCTGAAGATAGCGGAGCGGATCCTTGGGATCTGCAATGAGGAGGGCAACCCGCGGCCGTGCGCGCATGTTGCGGTCCTTGATCCTGCCTTTTGCGGAGTTGATCAGTATGGCGTCACCTTCGGTGTTGAACCAGACAGGGGTGACTTGAGGAGAGCCGTCCGGCATGACGGTGGCAAGGTAGGCGTAGGCGCGGCTTGCGTCCGACAGCAGGTCCGAATGCGTTTCGGGGATGAGATTCATCTTGGCCCTTCCGTGATTGGTACGCGGATAACCCAAATGGAACGTGAGGCTATCGAAACAGATCCTGCTCGGCTGGCCGCAACAACTCCGGCAAGGCTCCCTCTCGAAGCGGATAGGGGAAGCCACGCGCATGAACGACGGGCGTAGCTTCGGCTGCCTGGCCCATGACCAGCGAGGCCGCTGCGGCCAGCTCATCTGCAACTCCAACTACCGTGGACTGCAGACTGTAGCCGAATAGATCAGTCCATCCGCGCTGGTCCACGAGGGGAGGCAGGCCGCTGAGGCCTATGCAGGTACCCACCGTGCCCAGACGCCACGCCCGGCCGTGCGAATCATTTATCATGACCCCGAGGCGTTTGTGTGTCAATGATTCCAGTTCCGCCCGGATTGCGGCGGCCGAGCGGTCGGGATCGGACGGTAACAACAAGACGTATTCATGCTGAGGCCCCGCCGGTCCGGCCACGTTTGAGTGATCAATGCCGGCGTTAGCGCACACGAAACCGAGCCTGTGCTCCACGATGATGGTGCCGGGTCGAGCCCGCAGGACACGCCTGCTTTCATGCAGTATGAGCTCGATCAGCCGTGGGTCCTTCTGGGTCATCTGCGCAAGCTCCCTCGCGCGCGCGCCGGGTCGTACGTCTGCCAGGTTTGCCGTTCGCCCTTCCGCCTTGCTGACGATCTTCTGCCCCAGAATTAGGATGTCCCCATCCGCGAGAACGATACAGTGGGCCGCCAAGGCGGCAAGCATCGCACCTGGCAGGTCATCCCCCGCGGCGATCAAGGGGATCCCCTTCAGCGGGGTGAGAGTCAAGGGCATTTATTCCTGCTTTGCACCAGTGATGCGGATGCCGGCGTGCCGCGAGCCATACTTCTTATTGATGTGGATCAGCACGCTGGTAAGGCCTTCACTAACGGCCGAATTCTCCAGTGGGCCCGCATCCCAACCCTGCAAGCCAGCAGCCGCCACCAGGCTCAGGGTGAGAGCGCGCGCCTCCGCGGTGGTCCCTGTCACCAGCACATCGCACTCGATTGGCTCGCCCCTGAAAAGGTGCTCATGTGAGATCGTGTGGAAGGCGGCCGCGATTTGAGTGTTATCACCGAGGATGAGTCGGGCTTCCTGTGCAGCTGAACCTGCGGGGGGCGCGTGCACCCTGGTAGGGCTTCCCGCCTCCAGTGGAACGGTTGCATCGATCAGGAGCTTTCCGCTCATTGCGGGCTTGATTGACTCCAGGATTTCGCGATGTGCACTGTGCGGCACCGTCAGCACGACGACTTCGGCGGTGCTCGCCGCATCCAGGTTCGTTGCGCCCGTCGGATGCATACCTTCGCCCAGAAGATCCTGGAGTTCCTGTGCCGAGCCGGCTGCCCTATCAGCCGACCTTGATCCAAGGATGACCCGATATCCGGCCTTGCACCACCGGAAAGCAAGGCCTTTCCCCTCTTTTCCAGTGCCGCCAAGAATGGCCAGAGTCGGCAATGCTGATTCAGTGCTCATGCTTTCGTGTTGTCCTCGAACCGCTTCCAAACGCGTGGCGCAAGCTCCCGCGCGCGCGCAGAGATGCGGGCCTCGTCCAGCGTGGATAATCGGCGATCTTTCATTAGGACCCTTCCGGCTGCAATGGTAGTGGTTACCATGCTGGGCTGGAGGCCGAAAACTACGTGCCACGGAAAATTGTCCGTCGTCAACGGCGTGGGCGAATGGTAGTCCACGAGGATCAGGTCAGCCACGGCACCCGGCACCAGCCGCCCCACGGGTGCCCCAGGGAAGAAAGCACTGGCGAGGGCGGCGTTGTTGGAGACAGCCATCTGCATGACCTGGACGCCATCCATGCGCCGCGGGTCGCGACTGACCGCTTTCTGCAGCAGGTAGGCGGCCTTCCACTCATCCCACATGGCATTCGGGAAACCATCATTGCCGAGACATACGCGTATGCCTGCCCGGAGCATGGATTCGACGGGCGCGGCACCGACCGCATTGTTCATATTGGACCTGGGCTGGTGCGTGACCCACGTGCGCGTGTCTTTTAGCAGCGAGATCTCGGCTGCGTCCACGTGCACACAGTGTGCCGCGATCGTCTTCTCTCCTAGGATCCCATGATTCTGCAGGCGTTCAACCACGCGCATGTTGCTCTTTTGCATGCTGTCGTACTCATCCTGCTCATGCTCCGCAACGTGAATATGAAAGCCCTCACCCTGGGGCAGCGCGGCACGGCAGGCTTGCAGGGTCGCGCCGGACAGGGTAAGGCTGGCGTGCAGGCCAAAGGAGGCGGCGAGGTGCGGGCTTGGATTCGCAGAAAGGCGCTTGAGGAACCTGACATTCTCCTTGATGCCTGCATCGGCCACTCCCGGGCCGTCGCGGTCCGTGACCTCATAGCAAAGCACCGCCCGGAGCCCCGCCTGCTCAACAGCTTCGGCGATGACATCCAGGGAACCATCCACGAAGGCAGGGGAGGCATGATGATCGAACAACGTTGTGGTGCCGTGCCTGATAGCGTCCACCAAGCTCGTCTGCGCGCTCACGCGGACGTCTTCCTCGGAAAGGGAACGATCGAGCCGCCACCACAGCCTTTCCAGGATCTCCGGAAGATCCCGGGGCGCGGGCGGCGGAATCGCGAGCCCGCGCGAAAAGGTGCTGTAGAAATGGGTGTGTGCGCAGATGCCACCAGGCATCAGCAACTGACGGCGCGCGTCAAGCCTGCGCGCCTTCGGATACGCCGCCTCCAGTTTAGGTGCCGGACCGATTTCCCGGATGTGAGCGCCCGACAGCAGCACGGCATGAGCTGGCAGCACGCGATTCGGAGTCTCGCCGGTAACGACGGTGGCATTCGTGATCAGCATCAGCTCAACCCGTACTTGGCTGGATCCGGCAGCTTGAATCCCGAAGCGCCAATCTCCCATAGCGCCAGAAACGCGGCTTCCCGAAGCTCAGAATCGCCACCAAACATCGCGCCGTAGAGTTCTTTCACGACGCCCTCGGCGGGAGTCTGTTTCAGATACTCGATCGCAGCAAGGCGCTCGTCGCTCTGCGCGCTCTTGAGAGCGGCCAGCAGGACCGGGGTTGCAGGCGCGCCGGGCGATATGCCGACGCCCTGGGTGCCCGCGAATTTGATAAGCCAGGCGCTCTGTGAGGGAGCTGCAAGGGGTCGCGGAGCGCGTGGGTCAACGGGCCGCGTCCGGATCTCGATCATCTCGCTGGCCGCATTTCGAACCACCCACTGATCGTCCTCCACTCTCATTTTTTCAAGGAGGTCGACGGCCCAGTGATCATGGATCCGCCCAAGACCATAAGCCGTGGCCCGGCGCAAGGGAATGTCGGGCATCGTGGTGCCGTCCCTAAGCATCGCATGGCCTTCGCCCGTATCATTGGCCAGCGCCTCAGCGGCGGAGCGCCGCAGATCGTCGTCCCCGCGGAGGAGAGCGTGTCCGACCACCTCGAGCGCGTCGGTCGAGCCAATCGCCACGAGCGCCAAGCAGGCTGCACGCCGCGCCGCGATGCTGGCCGACAGCAGGGATCCCTTCAGGGCAGGAATGGCCTTGATATCGCCGACGGCGCCCGCGCCCAGTGCTGCAAGTTGCGTCACCTCGGGCGAATCAGCGCCGATCAACTGTCGAAAAAGCACGGCGACCGCCGGGTCATTGCTTGCGGCGAGTGCTGCAACGGCCTGTCCACGAAGTGAGAGAGGAAGCCCGGGTCGCTGCAGCAGTTCTGCCAGGGAAGCCATGATGCGTGCGCGCCAAGGCGCGTCCCTAGGCGCATCTCGGAGCCAGCGCGCAACAGTGAAGGTCGGACGATTCGTGGGAAGCCGGGACCAACGCAACATCGTAGCGACCAAGGTGGCAGCGTCGGCGTAGGCAGCGTAGTAGCGCATCGTCAGCAGCTTTCCGATCCAGTCGGGCTGATTGATCAGCGTCTCTTCGGCCTTGTAGCCTCTCAAGCCTCGACCTGCCAGGAAACTTCCAAGAACGGGATGAACGAAGCGCATCCTTCCGCCCGGAAGGTTCATGAGCAGGCCGGTGGAGGCCAGTTTTCCGAGCAATCCGGGAGTGGCGGTATCTACCTTTGGCCGCCGCGTGCCCGATGCAGCCTCGTCTGCCGGCTCGCCCGGCTCATTGTCCGGGGGATCCTTGGCACTAGGTGCTGCCTGCTTGGAATCGGTGGCCACCTCTTCGGGCAACTCGAACTCCTTGACCCAGGCGCGTGCCTTGCGTGGATCAAACACCGGCTGCGCTGTAAGCATCACCTGCATGGCGAGCGCCTCGAGGGCTGCCGGAGGCGTGTTGGCAGGGACGAGCCGCCGCACGTGCGAGGCAATCGCGTCCAGAGTATGGGCACCCAGCCAGTCTCCCGCGCAGGCTGCCCAGAGTTTGAGTGTCAGCTCAAGGGGGGTAGCATACTGGATGTTTAGGTCAAGCCAGTTGCCCAGCACCAAAGGGTCGGCGTGCTGCTGCCCCGCCGAGGCCGTGCCTTCCAGCGCAATCGACTTGGACCAAAGGTCCACCCAACCTGCAATGAAGTGAGTCTGTAGACGGCGGTTCCACGCCGCCACCGTCATCGGCACGAATCCAATGCTCAAGAGTCCGTCAAGATACTCGGGGGCGCCGGTGACCACGACGCGGACACGCGGGAATTCGCCCGTGACCTGTTTCAGGAAGTCAGTGAGAGCGCGCTGCCCCTCTTCGGTCAGCTCGTCAAAACCATCCAGCAGGAGCATGGCACGACCGCTTCGAAAGCACGAGTTGACGAAATTTCCAACGCGGCCGGTGTCAAGGACAGTCACAGGCTCGGCGGTGAGCTCGATCACGCGGCTCAGGAGGTCCCTGCGTTCAGTCACCGGAAGCTGCAGATCTGCGACGTGGAGCAGGAATGGAACGTATTCGCGGAGCGGGCCCAGAGACTCGTCGCGGTTGGCGGCCATTGTCGCCAGATGTGCAAGTGCAACTGTTTTGCCCATGCCGGGCTGACCAATGATGGCAAGCCGGACTCCGCCGGCGAGGGCCTCGCCCACGGTGAGCGTGGGCGCCTCATACACCGCCGCGAGCTCAGGCCAGGCCGGCAGATAGGGGACCGTCATCGTGATGGCGTCCTCTGAAGCCACGGGCCCTTCAGGTTCGATCCGCGCAGGCGGCGCCAATAGCAACGGCTCCGCCAGGACCTCGTCCAGGGCGAAGAGCGGTGCGGCCAGATGCATACCCTGCGCGCGGCGAAGAGTAGCCCGGCGATGATTCGCCTCAACATCGCCCATTCGGCGTTCGCGGGAGGCCTGCTGGCGCCCTCGGACATTCTCACGAAGCTGGTGCCAAAGGGGACGCGCGCGCGAGATCACCCACCAGAGTATGGTGGCAATCGCAAGTCCTGCAAGAAGCGATGTGAAGTCTACCGTCATTGCCCGCGGTGCCCTGAATGTCGCCTCAATCAGCCCCCGAAGAGAATTCGACCGCAGGAGGGGCAATGCACAAGTTCCGCGGCGTGTCGGGCGTTCTGCTGCAATGCTGCCGTCAGAACGGTCCCGCAGGCGCCGCAGGCGCCGTCGCTGACTTCAGCAACGGCAACGCCGCGCCGCGACCTGAGCAGGCTGTCGTAGGTTTCCAGGAACCGTGGGTTGACGGCCTCCACGGCGGCTCCGCGTTCTGCTTGAAGACTTTGCCTGGTGCGCTTGAGATCTGACTGTTTGCTGCTGAGTCGGTCATGATCCGCCTGTACCCGGAGCAGGACCTGATCCAGCCGCGCGCGAGCGGTGCGGCGCTGTTCCTCGGCGGACTCCAGCCTCTCCATCCACGCGACCTCGGTCTCGTCCAATCTCGCGAGATGTTTCTTGAGCGAGGCGACATCCGCCTGCAGATCCTGCAGTTCTTTGGGATTGCGAACGCTTCCTCCGTACAAAGCGGATTCGGCCTGCCGCAGTTTGTCGCGCTGGGAGCTGGCCTGCATCTCCGCCTCGTGGCGGCTGCTTTCCGCTTCTTGCTGTTCCGCCTCCGCCGCCTCGAAGGCCTGCCGTGCCGCGGCTGCCTCCGCATTGTTCTCCAAGTCCGCCCTGATGCGCTCGAGCTCGTTCTCCAATTGGTCTATGCGGCTATCCACCTGCTGGAGGCGCAGGAGACCAAGCGCGGCGCTCATGGGTGCATTATATTCGATTATCCACTCGCGTCCCTGGAGATAGGCTGCGGACCCGCACGGCGGGCCACTCCGGCGCTAGTGGCGGCGTCAGAGTGTCGTGTTGAAATAGTTATAGACAGCTTGCGCCAGGCTCGCAAACAGCTGGTTGGCCGTATCGAAGACGACCTGGACTGGATGATGAGTGTAGATCGTAAGCACAAAATTCCCGCCTGGCGTATAGATGATCCCCGCATCGCTGAAATTTCGGACCACTCCGTCAGTATCCGGAACCCAGCCGTGCTTGTGAGCCACCTGGGTGCCTTCGGGCACGCCTGCCTCCAGGAGAACCCCGATCTTGTCCGACACCAGATACGCAACGATCTGCCGGCATACCTCAGTGCCCATCCTATCCGGGTACGCGGCCACCAAAGAGCCGCCGCCGGTCTCAGCGCACTGATAAATGTCCTCGAGCAAGATCCCCATTTCTGAAGGCGTTGTCTGGTTGTAGATATCAGGGTCTGTGAAAACATCTGCGCGCTGGTTCGCGGCCGTCGTGAACCTCTGGAGCAGAGGGGCGCCCGGATAGAAAAAGCCCGCCATGAAGGTGCTCGACAATCCCAGCTTCTGGAGATACTGCGTGACGATCAAGGGGCCAGTCTCAGGGCTGAGCTCCGCCATGACGTCATCAGAGGCCACGTTGTCCGATTTGTGAATCATGTTGAGGATCTTCTGGTTGACGATATCAGGCACGGGATCCTTCCCGTGTTGAATGAAGTACGCCACCAGGATAGGGATCTTGATGGTGCTGGAGGCCGTGAATGCGACATCGGGATTGACCGAGAGCTCCTGGCCTGCGTTGAGGGCGAAGTGCACCTCTTGCCCGGTCTGGAGATCGAGCATGTAGACACCGATCGTGCCGTCGAAGGCCGACGCTGCAATCAGCTGCTTCATTAGGATCTGAAGATTCGCTAGTGATGGCCGCGCGGCAGTTGCGTTCTCCATGGATGGAACGGCGACCGATCGATCGGCCGGCGAGCGTAGCGCATCCTCGATCAGGGGAACGGCGGCATCCACATCCAAGGCCTGGCCCGGTTTACCCGGCGTAAAGGACGTCGTTCCCGGCACGGGCTGGGCCGGCGTGGCGGGCTCGTCGTATCGCGTCGCCACTTCTCCGATAAGGTAGGCACGCAGGCGCTCCTCTGTGATTGTGGCCCGGAGCGGGACAGCGCTTGAAGAGGGGCTCCGATTCCAGAGGTAGTCCCAAAAGCCTCCCCAGAATGGTCCTCCGGTGCGGCTGAGATCCGCTGCGGCCAACATCGAATCGATTTCCAGTTCAAAACCCAGGGTGCTCGGCTCGACCTGGATCACGCCGTCGCCGTAGATGATCTCGATCGGGGATGTATAGACCTGAAGAACGCGCTGCGAAGCTGCCTGCGGATCGAGCCCGCCGACCGGCACGCCACCGATCGTCATGCCAGCCGGATAGTTGTTGCGCTGCCGGCTATAGCCGACAAGGGAAGAGATGGTCAGGAATGTCGCAATGATCAGCAGGAAGATCGCGGATCCGCGCAGCACAATGCTCGCATTGCGGTTTCTCAAGCAGCCTCCGATACGTGACTTTCGTGGAAAAAAAGTATAACACAGCGGTGATAGACACCTGTGCTAAAATATCCTCAGCCAATTGTGACAAGGGGAACTCATGCTTCGATCACTCTTGATCTACCTTTCCAAGGCCTCCTGGGCACAGCGACTGGTGATGGGCTGGGGCTTTGCCTGGAGGGCGGCCTCTCGATTTGTGGCCGGCACGAAGATCGAAGATGCCGTGCGGGTAATCCGGGAGCTCAACGCCAGAGGGATCAACGTTACCCTTGATCACCTTGGAGAGCACACAAGTACGGCAGAGGAGGCCTCCGAAGCAACCGCGGCCATCATAGGGACATTGGGGGCGATCAAGAAATCAGGGCTGTGTGCGAATGTTTCGATCAAGCTTACCCAGATTGGGCTCGGCCTTGATGGGCGCGTCTGCCGCGAGAACCTGGAGCGCATCCTGGCGAAGGCCAAGGAATACGGCAACTTCGTCCGCGTCGATATGGAGGACACCCCGTACACCGATCAGAGCATCGGGCTATGTCAGGAGATGCGCCGGAAGGGATATCGAAACGTCGGGATCGCGCTACAGTCATACCTGTATCGAACCGAGGCGGATGCGCGCAACCTGCTGGCCGACGAGACGCCTATCAGACTCGTCAAGGGCGCGTACCAGGAGCCTGCCACCAAGGCGTTTCCGCGGAAGCCCGATGTGAATGCGAATTTCGATCTGTTGACCAAGCTCACTATGGATGCCGCGCTGGGCATCAAGCCCGCAAGAGCCGCCACCGATGGATGCTTTCCGCCGATCCCGGCGATTGGGACGCACGACGAGAAACGCATCGCGTTTGCGACGCAGTATGCAGAGAAGATCGGCCTGCCCAAATCCGCATTCGAGTTCCAGATGCTGTACGGTATTCGACGCGATCTCCAGGAAAAGCTGCGGGCCCAGGGCTTCGGCGTGCGGGTCTACGTACCATTCGGGACTCATTGGTATCCCTACACTGTACGCCGGCTGGCGGAACGTCCAGCAAATATCTGGTTCTTTGTTTCCAACTTCTTCCGCAAATAGCGCCAAGCGAACGGGGCAGGGGGTTTTGTGGTAAAACCTTCGCATGGCGTCACAGCCTCTGGCTCTTGTGACGGGTGCTGCCCACCGTCTCGGCAAGGCTTTCGCCTCGGCGTTGGCGCGCGACGGTTACGCGGTCTTCATTCACTACTGGACCTCGGAGGACAAGGCTCGTTCAACGGCGGGCGAATTGCGCGCCTTGGGGGCGCCGGTCTTCCTGTTTCGGGCTGACCTCACGGACCCGGCCGCCATTGGTGCGATGTTTTCGGAGGTTGATAATACGCCGCATCCATTGCGCGTGTTGGTGAACTCGGCCAGTCTGCTTCGCACGGGAGATGCCAGGAGCCTGGGTGTGACTGAGTGGGATGCAACGCTCAACCTCAATCTGCGTGCGCCATTCCTGTGCGCCCAAGAAGCTGCCGCGCGGATGGAATCTGGGGGCCTCATAGTCAACATCACGGACGTCGGCGCTCGCAAGAGCTGGAGTCGTTTTCCGGCCTATTCCGTCAGCAAGGCCGGTTTGGAGTCGCTGACCGGGGTGCTGGCGCGGGCGTACGCCCCTGCCATTCGGGTGAATGCGATAGCTCCAGGCCTGGTGCTCCCATCTGGAGAAATCTCGGACTTGGACTGGATACGGCTGGTCGAGCGCTTGCCTCTGAAACGGGCGGGCACCGCCGAGGAGATTGCCGCCGCGTTCAAATTCCTGTTAGACAATGCATACGTAACTGGCCAGACTCTAGTAATTGACGGTGGGTACTCGCTCCTTGGGTAAGATCTCAGTCTGGATCAGTCGCCGTCCCGACTTTCTGGCTTTGCTAGCTTTGATGGCCGCTCTGCTATTCTACGGCCTCGTCTACGTGGATTTTGGCGGACCGCCGTTCGAAGACGCTGCCATGCTCATGCGCTATGCTGAGAATCTGGCAGGTGGCCACGGTATTGTGTGGAACGTGGGGGAATCTCCTGTGGACGGGGCAACCGACTTCCTCTTCATGACCGCCGTGGCGGTCCTGATCAAGGCCGGGCTTCCGATTGGACGCTCGGTTCGCGTGCTGGGCCTGGGTGCTCATTTCCTGACGGTGCTCCTTGTCTTCTGGGCCAATCGTCGGATATGGAAAGCTGGTGTGACTGCCTCGTTCATTACCGCCCTCTACCTGGCAGTCGGTACGGGGCTCTGGTATGTGGCAGCCTATTTTGGAACGCCGTTCTTTGCGCTGTCAGCCGCACTAACTTGGACACTTGCCCTGCTACTCATGCAGCCTGATGAACCTTCCAAGTGGACTGCTTGGGGCTTCGCTATTAGTGGATTGATCACTGGCCTCATAAGGCCCGAGGGAGTCCTTCTTTCTGCCCTGATGCTGCTTTCGGTCGTCCTGGTGAGGGGGTGGAGACCCTCGCAGCGCATTGTTTTGATCTTTGCGAGTGTCATGCTGATGCTGGGTGGCATCTATTTCGCCTGGCATTGGAGCTATTTTGGCCACCCGTTGCCGAATCCCTACTATAAGAAGGGAGCCGGCCCACTCCACTGGGATTCGTTCTGGGAATCCCTTTCCTACCTCGTTCGTTTTGCAGGCCCCTTCGGATTCGCGTTCATCCTGGCTTTGCGGTCCGGCAGGACTCTGCGCCAAGCGGCGGCATTTTCCGCGCTATTGTTCTTCTTTGCGGCCTCGTTCATCCTGGTTTCCAATGAAACGAACTTCGGGGGCCGTTTCCAGTATGCGCTGTGGCCGGTTGGGCTGCTGAGCTACTACCCGCTGGTAAAGGGATTTCTCTCGGAAGCAGGGCTGACATGGCCCCCGGCCTCGCAGCGCATGCCCCGAGCGGCGTGGTTTTTGGCGAGCCTGGCACTGGCATACGCCGTCCTCAGTTATGGGGCAGGACAAGCATGCAGACTCACCGCCCAGCAGCGGAGCTGTGGCATTGCCTACGAGGCCGATGGCAGGTACGACGTGGCGAAGCTGCTGGCGGAGTACCGCGGAAAGGGTTATGTGGTCGCCACCAGTGAGGCGGGTCTGATTCCACTTTACTCCGGCTGGACGGCGGTGGACGCCTGGGGCCTGAACGATGCCTGGATCGCGAGGCACGGTGAGGTCACGGCCGAATATCTGGACACGTATCGGCCGCACGTGATCGTCTTCCACGCGTACTTTTCGCCGCTTGTGCCTGCCCGCACCAGCGAAAAGGATCTCGCCCACGATTGGCACCGTATGACGCTCACGCTTCAGCGTTATGCCGAGTCCCACGGGTACCTGCTCGCGGCAGCGTTCGGCGACAGCCCCTACGAATCCCACTACTACTACGTGCGCAGCGACTTCCCCGACAGCGCGAAGATCGCCCGCGACATCTCGAAACTGAGGAGTTATTACTGGTATGCGACGGGAAAGAAAGCCATCAACTATGCCGCGGTCGAACACTAGGATCGGACATGGATGAATCTGCGATCCTGGCGGCGAAACTGCAGGCCGACGGGGAGAGGCTGGCGAGCTTCCTTGCCGGCCTTGCCGAAAGCGAGTGGTCGACCGAGGTCTATACTGAGGGGACAACCTGGACGGTCCGCAGCATCCTGGCGCACCTCATGACCGCGGAACGTGCCTTTGTAAGGCTCTTCGATCAGATCAGGCTCGGCGGCACCGGTGTTTCCGATGACTTCAGCATCGATCGCTACAATGCCAGCCAGCAAGAGAAAACACAGGATCGGGGCAGAATGGATCTGCTTGAGGAATACAAAACCGCACGCCGGCAGATGGTAGGCCTTGTCGGGGGACTAAGCAATCAGGACCTCGAGAAACAAGGCCGACATCCCTTCCTGGGTGTGACGACGCTGCGGGAAATGGTGAAGATGATATATATTCACAATCAAACGCACTACCGGGACGTCCGCCGAGCGCTGCGATCGGAATAGGGATGCCACATGTACGTGCTCAGGGCTCTGGCCCGTCTCTCCCGGCCCGTGTATGTGCTGCTCGCGGCGCTCACATACATGTTGGGAGCAGGTATCGCTCGATATCTCGGCACGCCGAGCAAGCTGAGCGTGCTTGTGCTGGGCCTGGTCAGTGCGGTCCTCGCTCAGGGCGCCATGAGCCTCCTGGCCGCGGTGTTCCGACGTGCAGCTGATCCTCTCATAGAGGATGAGACCCTTGAGCGACGAAGGATGGTCCGGAATGCGGCGCTGTACACCTCGATCGCCATGCTTGCCGCCATCGGTTTCATCGGATTCGTCATCCAGGGAATTTCCGCACTCTCCACCTCCACTTTGCTTTGCATGGGCTTCTCGCTGCTGGCGATAGTTCTGTATGCCGTTCCGCCAGCCCGCGCGTTGGACAGGGGTTTCGGCGAGCTGCTGCTCGCGGTGCAGTTGGCGTACCTAATTCCCTCCATCGGTTTCCTGCTGCAGGCGGGTAGTTATCACCGCTTGCTCAATGCTTGCACCGCGGCGCTCACCCTTCTGTTGGCATCAACGCTCGTAGCTCTGCAGTTCCCCTCCTACGCCGACGACCTTGAGCACAAGCGGGCCACGCTTCTGATCAGGATGGGCTGGGAGAATGCAGTGCGCGTCCATCATGCGCTTGTATTCACTGCTTATCTCCTCTTCGGAATCTCGGCGTTCCTGGGATTCTCTTTCGGGCTATTCTCCTCAGCGTTTCTCACAATTCCGTTCGCAGTATTGCAGGTGCTCTTGCTGCGCAACATCGCACGTGGGGCAAGGCCCATCTGGAATCTCCTGAGGGCCAATGCGGTGGCGATCTTCGGGCTCACCGCGTACTTTCTCACTCTCAGTTTCTGGCTGCGATAATGAGCGAATTCCTTCGACTGGTGCCGCCCGATGAGGCCCGCTCGGTGCTTCTTTCCGGCATTGCCGCGCCCCTAGCCGACGTGGAGTCGGTGGAGACCACGCACGCTCTGCACCGCGTTACCGCTGAGGACGTCTTGGCTCCGCATGCCCTTCCGGAGTTCCGCCGGTCTACCGTGGATGGATTTGCCGTGAGGGCAGGCGACACCTTCGGGGCATCGCCATCACTGCCTGCGTATCTTAAGCTCGCTGGCGAGGTCGAGATGGGAGCGACACCTCGCTTTGTCCTGGAGGCGGCCCAGTGCGGGCTTATCCACACGGGCGGGATGCTGCCCACCGGCGCAGATGCCGTGGTCATGCTGGAGGACGCCCAGACAGTGCGCGCTGAGGTGGTATCTGCGTCGCCCAATGACGAAATTGAGATCCTCAAGGCGGTCGCGCCGGGCGAGAATGTGATCGCTGTCGGCGAGGACGTCCAAGCCGGGCAGACCGTATTGCCTCGGGGCATGCGGCTCCGACCTCAAGAGATCGGTGGGCTAATGGCTTTGGGCATTACCTCCGTGCGCGTTGTGCGTAAACCTCACGTGGGCCTGATCTCCTCTGGTGACGAGATCGTTGATCCGCACACCAGGCCGCTCCCGGGACAAGTCCGTGACGTAAATGCATACTCTATTGCGGCCCTGGTTTCGGAAGTTGGAGGCGATCCGGTATTGTGCGGCGTGGTGGCGGATGAGCCGGGACGCACTGAGGCAGCCGCTCGGAGGGCACTGGCTGAGTGCGATGTCGTGGTGATCACGGCCGGGTCCTCTGCCAGTACCCGGGACCTGACGGCCAAAGCCATTGCGTCGCTTGGGGCACCGGGCGTGCTCGTTCACGGGGTCAATATTCGGCCCGGGAAGCCCACGATCCTGGGAGTATGTGGGGGAAAGGCGGTGATCGGACTACCCGGAAATCCCGTCAGTGCACTTGTGATCGCGCGTCTGTTCCTTTTGCCGGTGATCGGGCTACTGCTTGGGCTGCGGGAGGCGGGCCGCCGTGCTTCTGTGATGGCGCGACTGGCTTCAAATCTGGCATCACAAAGTGGTAGGGAAGACTGGTGGCCGGTTCGGCTTTGTGAATCTCAAACGCCGCAACAAGCGTGGCTCGCGGAGCCCATCTTTAGTCGGTCCAATTTGATCTTCAGTCTGGTGGCGGCGCACGGTCTTATCCGCATTGCGCCGGAGAGCAACGGTCTCAGCGCAGGCGAGACGGTAGTCGTGGAACTGTTTTGATGACATCGAATGCGACTGGCAATCGGACCTCAAAGATGACCCCCGGCTGGAATTCAGCGTACCTGGAGGACATCCCTCGACCCCAGGCACTGGCGCGATTGCGCGACGCGCTGATGGCGGCCGGCCTATGGGGCGTTCTTGGATCCGAATTAATCCCTCTGGATGAAAATGCGGTCGGCCGCGTCACGGCAGATCCGATCTGGGCCCGCATGTCATCGCCGCCCTATCATGCCGCGGCAATGGATGGTTTCGCGATTCGCTCAGACGCGACCTTTGGCGCCCTGCCGACCTCTCCAATCACGATTGCGGCTCGAGCATCGCCGGATGCCGAGCTCGCGAGATACGTGGATACAGGTGATCCTCTTCCCAGCTGGGCCGATGCCGTTGTAGCAATTGAGAACGTGGAGTCGCTTGATGATCACGGTCTTCCAGCCGCAGACGTCCGCAACCCTGCCGCAGTCCGCCTGCGCGCCTCCGTTACACCGTGGAGTCACGTCCGTCCTATGGGCGAGGATATCGTGGCCACCCAGTTGGTCCTTCCTGCTGGACGCGTGCTCCGGCCCGTCGATCTTGGGGCGATCGCTGCGGCCGGGCATGCAAGCGTCGCCGTAGCCCGAAAGCCGCGCGTAGCAATCATCCCGACCGGGTCCGAACTAGTCCCGGTCGGCTCACCTCCGGGTCCGGCCGGCATACTCGAGTACAACTCGCTCGTCCTCGCGGCTCAGATCAACAGCATGGGAGGCGTTTCGACTCGCCTTCCCATCGTCCACGATGACCTTGAATTGATATCCGAAGCCGTGGCGCGCGCGGCACGCGACCATGATCTGGTGCTGCTCAACGCCGGCTCTTCTGCCGGGGCAGAGGACTTCTCTGCCGCTGTGGTCAGCAGGCTTGGTAGCCTGCTGGTCCACGGCGTGGCGGTAAGACCGGGTCATCCCGTCATTCTGGGCCTCTTGCGGTCCGACGCCGCCGGCTCCCACCCGGCGCGACCGATCATTGGCGTCCCCGGCTACCCCGTCTCAGCGGCCCTGACCATCGAAATCTTCGTCGAGCCGCTGCTGGCAACATGGCTTGGCCGAAAGATACTGGAGCCTCCCACGGAGCAAGCCGAGATCACACGGAAGATCAGCTCGCCGGCCGGGGACGAGGACTACGTCCGTGTAGCGGTCGGCAGGGTGAGAAACAGGCTGCTTGCAGCCCCCCTGGCTAGCGGAGCAGGCGTCATCACGTCTCTGGTGCAGGCCGACGGCGTCGTCGTAATTCCCCCAGGAATCCAAGGTATCGAGGCCGGCGAGCGCGTCTCCGTGCGGATGTATCGCAACTCGGCTGAGCTCGACAAGACCATCTTCTGCATTGGCTCTCACGATGTGACGCTGGATCTACTGGCACAGTTCCTCCCACGGTTTGACCGAAGGCTCGCCATAGCGAACGTTGGGTCACAAGGCGGACTGATTGCCCTGCGCCGTCGGCACGCTCATGTGGCCGGCTGCCATCTGTTTGATCCGCCAAGTGGGGAATACAACATTGCATTTGTCCGGCAATACCTGCCGGGCGTTCCGGTGAGAGTGCTCGCCCTTGTGCTGCGGGAGCAGGGTCTAATCGTGAAGTCCGGGAATCCCAAGAGACTGGCTGGCCTTGAGGATCTTGGACGTCCGGACGTGGTCTTCGTGAACCGACAACGCGGCGCTGGAACCCGAGTACTGCTTGATCATCATCTCCAGGGACTGGGAATCACGCCGGTCCAAATTCGTGGATACAATCAAGAGGAGTATACACACTTGGCCGTGGCCGCGGACGTGGCGAGTGACCGGGCCGACTGCGGGTTGGGCATCGCGGCAGCGGCAGCGGCGCTCGGGCTTGACTTCGTGCCTCTCTTCAAAGAAAGATATGATTTGGTCATGCTGCGGGGGCACGCGGATAACGAACTGCTGGAGCCGCTATTGGCGCTCCTGGGCCCCGGGGAATTCCGTGACGAAGTCCGGCGCCTTCCCGGCTATGATGTATCTGTCATGGGTACTGTGGTGCTGGAGGACTGATGAGCGAAGCCCTCATCATTGACGACAATCGATCCACGGCCGACGCATTGCTGCAGATGCTGACGCTGCTGCACGTACCGGCGCGGGTTGCATACGGTTCGAGCGCTGCCATGTCGCTCTTGACCAGCTTCACCCCCAGCCTCATTCTGCTGGATCTCACCATGCCAGGCGTCGATGGCATCGAGGTGCTGGGGTTTCTCCGCCGCGAGCCTCGGCTGGCCGCCGTGCCGGTGCTTGTCATCACGCTGGATGATCAGCCAGAGACCCGCGAGCGGGCGTTCAAGAGCGGAGCGAAGGCGTTGATCATCAAGCCGGCCACGTTGGAAGTATTGGAGGACAGCCTGCGCCGCTTGGGTGCGTTGAAGCCCTCAGTGGCGGATCTTCCCGCTGTGCACCCCGCATGGCCTCGGGGAGGGGGATCACCCGTGGCCCCAGCATCCCCCGTGCCAAGCGCACCGACGCCAATCCGACAGGGGCTGATGGCACCAGACTTCGAACTGCAGGACGAGACAGGCTTGCGACGGCGGCTCTCGGACTATAGGGGAAGACCGGTGGTGTTGTATTTCTACCCGGCAGACGACACACCAGGCTGTACAAAAGAGGCATGCAATTTCCGGGACGACTACTCTGCTTACGAGAAGAACGGCGTCACGGTCCTCGGCGTGAGTCCTGACACCGTTCAATCGCACGGAAAGTTCAAGGCAAAATACCGGCTGCCATTCCCTCTCCTGGCCGACATTGGCCACCGAGTTTGCTCGATATACGGCGTGTGGGGCCAGAAGAAGTTCGGGGGCCGGCTGTATGAAGGTGTTCTGCGCACGACCTTCCTCATAGACCAGACCGGCCGAATCGGCCGCGTGCTTGAGAAGGTGCGGCCGGCTGAACATAGCGCTGAAGTGTTGGCGTCATTGCGTACCCTCTGATTCATACAATAGGCCGCTGAGGCACGGGGCGGAATTCAGACGTCGATTGCCGAATTAGGATGACAAATTTGGCAAAGTTTGGTACATTACAATTCCTGTGACCCTGAGTGGCCCTGAAAAGGCCGCCGTCCCGCCTCGTGCACTAGGTTTGCACGGCTGGGGAAACGAATAGGCCCTTGTTTAGTGTCACGCGTCGTGGCTCAGGGGCCAAGGATCGAGGAGAGAGACCTGATGCGGCATTTCATCATTGTCGGGGTATTTATCGCGTTGATTTCTCCAGTCATATACCTGGGCATCGCGGCAAACAATGTGATGCCGATCCAGGCCAGCCTCCAGGCGCTGACAGTGGACTGGATGTGGAACGTGGACGCCGCGGCCATTTCGTTCCTGTTTTCCCTAATCATGGTCCCGCTGATATACAGCCTCGTGGTTTTCCGACGGCGGAAAGGCGACGTGGGCGATGCGGAACACGTGGAGGGGAGTACGCGGCTTGAAGTAACCTGGACCGTTGTCCCCCTCTTGGTGGTCAGCGTTTTTGCCTACCTTGGGGCGTACACACTTGGCGAGACCCGCATCGCGGCACCGGACGCGCTGGGAATTGGCGTCACCGCTATGCAGTGGGACTGGCGTTTTGAGTATGGGGAAGGATTTGCATCAAACGAACTGCACCTGCCCGTCAATCGGCAGGCGGTGTTGCGCATGCAATCGCTCGACGTGATCCACTCGTTCTGGGTACCCGAATTTCGCATCAAACAGGATGTGGTTCCGGGACGGGTGACGGAGTATCGCATAACCCCTGTGCGCGTGGGGCGGTACAAAGTGCGCTGCGCGGAGATGTGCGGCGTCTCGCATTCCTATATGGAAAGGTCCGTGATCGTTAGCTCTCAGGCTGACTACGACGCCTGGGTGCTTGAACAGGCTGCAGCTGCAGCCGCTCTGCTGGCGCAGGGCGGTCCGGAGTCCGGCAAGGCGATCGTTTCCCAGAACGGTTGTCTCGCTTGCCATTCCATTGACGGGACCGCGCTTACCGGACCGACCTGGCGCGGTTTGTATGGATCCTCCGTGGAACTGTCCGACAGTTCGATGGTTGCCGCGGACGAGGCCTACTTGATCGAGTCAGTGGCGAATCCCGCGGCAAAGGTAGTGCTGGGCTTTCAACCGGGCATCATGCCTCAGTACAGTTTGACGGAATCCCAGGTGAATGACGTCGTTGCGTATCTGGCGACGCTGAAGTAGGACAGGGAGGACAAAATGCAAAAATTCCTGGCATCGGCTCTCGCCCGTGGCTTGGCGTGGCAACTGGGCGGATGGTTGGTGGGGGCTGGCATGGTGACCGGTATCCGGCTCCTGATGGGGCTCAGCCCCCTGGGTCTCTTTTTCTTCACTGAACCGGCGTGGGTGTTTGGCGGTTTTCTGGGCGTGCTGGCATTCGTCGCCGGGAGCAGAATTGTTGACGATTGGACCAAGTGGGCCAAGGGGGAGCAGATACCGGATCACCGCGATGACCCCCCCGGTTGGGGGAAGTACATCGGAGTTTCACTGGATCACAAGGTGATCGGGATCCAATACACGATCACCTCACTCTTGCTTTTGGTCGTGGGAGGTTCATTCGCCCTGGTCTTTCGCACGGAGTTGAGCCGGTCAGGAATGCAGTTCCTTTCGCTGCAGTGGTACAACACCCTGATGTCGCTGCATGGCATTGGAATGATCATCGGGATCCTGCTCGGGGTGGCCGGCGTAATGAACTACTTGGTGCCAATGCTTATCGGCGCGCAAGATATGGCTTTCCCCAGATTGAATGCTTTCTCTTTCTGGATTGCGGTTCCGGCCGTGGTGCTACTGCTCTCGAGCCTGGCTCTTGGCGGATTCGATACGGGCTGGACCGGATATCCACCACTATCGGCGCGTGGACCCGTCGGGACGCAGATGTTCTTCCTCGGCGTATTCACTGCTGGCTGGTCATCCATATTGGGCGGGCTCAACCTGATCGCCACCACATTGCGCTTGCGGGCACGAGGAATGACAGCCTTCCGCATGCCTATCCTGGTCTGGGCGGCATTGGCTACGTCTCTGATAACCCTGACAGCCACCCAGCTCATCGGCCTGTCGTTTCAGTTGGTAGTGTTCCAACGGCTCTTCGGGATGGGCTTCTTTGATCCTGCCAAAGGCGGAAATCCAGTCCTTTTTCAACACCTGTTCTGGTTCTATTCCCATCCAGCGGTGTACGTCTTCGTCCTGCCTGGTTTGGGGGTCATCTCGGAGCTGCTCCCGGTCTTCGTGCGGAAGCCGCTGTATGGGTATCGCTGGATCGCCATGTCATCGTTGGGCATTGCGCTGGTCGGATTCCTGGTCTGGGCTCACCACATGTTCGCCTCGGGTATGAACAGCTATTTGCAGGTGCCATTCATGTACAGCACCCTGCTGGTTGCAGTTCCAACGGGTGTCAAGTTCTTCTCATGGGTGGCCACAGTCTGGAAGGGCAAGATCGATATGCCCACCCCCATGCTTTTTGTTCTGGGCGGCATAGTGGTGTTCCTCCTGGGCGGTCTCTCGGGTCCGCCCAATGCCACGGTGGCGACGGACCTCCATCTTACAGACACCTACTTCATCGTCGGCCACTTCCATGACACCATATTCGGCGGCTATGTCTTTCCGTTCTTCGCCGCGATCTACTACTGGTTCCCGAAGGCCACCGGACGGCGTATGGATGAAAAGCTCGGCAAGCTGCATTTCTGGCTGATGACGCCCTCGTTCCTAACTCTGACTTTGCTGATGATGCGCGTCGGCCTTCTCGGAATGCGCCGCAGGATCGCGGACTACGACCCTGCGCTGGGATTCGATGGGTATCACTTGCTGATGACGATCGCGGGGTACCTGATCGCGCTTTCTGTAGCGATCTTCCTTTTCAATCTATTCCGAAGCATCAAGCGCGGAGAGAAAGCCGAAGGAAATCTCTGGAATTCCCGCTCTCCGGAATGGCAGGTTTCCTCTCCGATGCCAGCACACAACTTTGATGAGCCTATTGAGGTGGTCGGCGAACCGTATGACTACGGACTGGCCGGCTCGCAATACACCCGATTTGTCCAGGCCGCACAGAATAAGGACTTGCACTCATGAAGCTCCCAGACAAGGCAAGCGCCCTGCAGCAGGGCGTCATCATCTTCGTGTTCCTAGCGGTACTAACGGCTCTGGAATTCCTGATTGCCGTGGCAATAGAAACCATCGCGCTGCTTGCCGTGGTTGCCGTCATGAAGGTCGGCCTGGTGGCGTACTACTACATGCACATCCACAAGTTGGGCGAGGATGCGGGCGAGGACCGACACTCGGTGGCGTACAGGACAGCCACAAGCCGCCTGGGCCTGTGGCTCTTCCTGCTATCCGACTCGTTCGTATTTGGGGGCCTGGCGGTGGCCCGCTTCAACCTTCTTGGGTTCACCCGGCCGCACCTCAGCCAGGTGTTGGGACTCGCGGTCACCTCGATCTTGCTGCTGTCATCTTTCTTCATGAATCGAGCCGAGGCCTCGATGGCACACGATGACCGCAAAGGCTTTGGTATCGGCATGGTCGTCACTCTGATGCTGGGCATCGCTTTCGTGGCCGGCGTGCTGGGAGTCGAATGGCCGACGGCGATCGCCGAAGGAGTTTCACCCTCGGCAAGCGCAGGCGGCGCGATCTTCTTTATGATGACCGGCATGCATGCGCTGCATGTGATCACGGGACTCGTCCTGCTCGGTATTGTCTGGCGTAACGGTTCGCGTGGTCTGTATTCGGCCGACCGACACTGGGCCGTTGAGGCTGCGGCCGTCTACTGGCACTTCGTTGACGTGGTTTGGATCTTCTTCTATCCGGCCCTTTACCTGGTCGGCCGAGTTGCGTAGGTGCGCCGTCGAGGCGCCCGGCGATCCCGCGTGAAGATTCCACTGGGCGTCCGATGATCACGGCCCGCGACCACGACTCGTCGCGGCGGTGAGGATTGAACTGGAACAATGAACAGAAAAGCCCTCGTGGCAGCTGCGGTCTTGACGGTAGCTGTCGCGGCCCTGGCGGGTTCCATCTATCTAGCAAAGAAGCCGTCCCTGCGCGGCTCTGTGATTGATCCGCCAATGCCGGCGGCTGAGATCACACTCACGGACTTTGACGGGCAACCGTTCGTGCTCAGCGAGCTGCGGGGAAATGTGACGCTCATCTATTTCGGTTACACTAACTGCCCCGATGAGTGCCCGCTTACGATGGCCAACCTAAAGCTGGCTGTGGACGCGCTTGGTGGAAGTGGCAACCGAGCAAGGATGGTGCTAGTGACCACCGATCCAGCGCGGGATACACCACAGGCCCTCAAGGAATTCCTCGGCCGGTTCAACAAGGCGTTCCTGGGGCTCACAGGCTCCACCGACGAGCTGAATACGGTCTGGAAGGCCTATGGCGTGACCGTGATGGACGGCGGTGAGACCCACAGCAATTACATCTACGTGATCGACAAATCAGGAAATCTCGTGGAGACGATCCTCCCGGATGCCGGGGCGGCCGAAATCGCAGCAGACGTCCGGACGCTGCTCGACGAGAACTGACCGGCATGATTCGATCCGCGCTGCCGGCGCGCATACTCATCGGCATGCTTGCAGGCCTTGCTCTTGGTATCGTGATCAGCGAGGCGACCTACTACTTCCTGAGAGACGGCGAGACCAGGACGCCCCAGCTGATTGAGCTCGACATACCGGCGGGCACGGCTGAGAAGGTTCAAAGAGGACAAGCCGATCCATTACTGCCGGACTCGATGACGTTCGTCATTGGGGACACGCTTGTGGTCAAGAACCACGACTCCGTCAATCACCAGCTTGGGCCGCTCTTCATTCCACCGGGTTCGTCGGCAAGCCTCAAACTGGATTCCGCGCAGAACTATGCGGCGAGTTGCACATTTCAACCGGGGCGCTACCTCGGCTTGGAGGTCCAGCCCGCGCTCACCATCCAGACGCGGCTGATCGGTGTGCTACAGGCGGGAATACCGCTGGGCTTCCTGTTCGTACTGTACGGGGTGTTCGCGATCCCAATCAAGAAGAAAGCCGCCGCATGAGGGCGGACGCTATCTTCGCCCGGCGGTGGATTGCCAAGACGGTGCTGGTCATCGCCGTCGCTGCTCTATGTGTCCGACTCGGCATCTGGCAACTTGACAGACTTGGTCAGCGGCGGGCGTTCAATGATCATGTCACGTCCATGCGTGCGCTTCCGATCCTCGCGTTGCCAACCGGCGACGACTTGGAGACTCAGGAGTATCGCTGGGTGCGGGTGCTCGGCTCATACGACCATGAACGTCAGGTCGCGCTGCGAAACCAGGCCCACGAAGGACAATACGGCTTTCATTTGATTACTCCCCTGCGGATCGAAGATCCCTCCGGCGCGGCCGGCGAACGCGCCGTCGCGATTCTTGTCGACCGAGGATGGATCCCGGGAGCCGGCAATGATCGCCGGCTGGATTGGCGCAAGTACGATCAGGCTGGCGAAGTCGAGGCGCTGGGCGTGATCAGGCTTGGGCACAACGCCCCCCTACGGGGAGGCATGGCCCAGCCGGCCGCTCTCCCACCGCATGAGCAGATCGACCACCTGCTCTATGTGGACCTTGACCAGATAAGCCAGCAGCTTCCATATGCGGCGCTGCCCGTGTACCTCCAGCTGGACAGGCACGAGAACACACCGGACCTGCCCCTTGCGGCAGCACCGATACTGGAATTGACCGAAGGGCCGCACTTGGGGTACGCCATGCAGTGGTTTGCTTTCGGTGCCATACTGGTGGTTGGCTACCCATTCTATGTCGGCAAACAGGAAGCCGGAAGAGTATGACCCGGCGGGTTCCATCGAAATTCGGTCAGTTCTCGCTAATGCTTATGGCTGATGTCCTACTCTTGACGTTGGCCGGACGAATCGCGGCGGAGCGGGATCCGCTTTCGCTCTGCCCCGGCTGGCCGTTCTGTATGCCGGCGTCCCAATCAGCCTGGTTCAAGCTCGCGCATGTCGGGCTCGCGGGATTCGCAGGTTTGCTCGTGCTTCGGCTCCTCATCACCGCGTGGAACAAACTCAGGGGGGACGGCGTGCTCCTACCGCTGACCACCGTCACGGCGGTTCTATTTCTCGGCCAGGCCTTTCTCGGAGCTGTCGTGGTTGCCCGGGACTACCGGCTTGATCTTGTGATCCTGCATGCGGCCACGGCAATATGCCTGGGGATATCACTGATCGCCATGTCGGCGGTTTCCGTGCTTCGGCGTACCTGCACTGAGGCGGAGGATTCGGTTCGCGGTCGGCGACACTGGAGGGATTTCCTAGCCCTCAGCAAGCCTTGGATCGTTGCCCTGTTACTGGTGACCACTTTCGGCGGGCTCGTCGCGGGCGGGCGCGCACTGCCACCGCTCGATGTTGCAGTCTTCACGCTCGTCGGCGGCGCACTGGCCGCCGCAGGTTCATCGGCTCTCAATCAGTATATTGACCGTGAGCTGGACAAGAACATGCAACGCACGGCGCAGAGGCCCCTGCCGGCCGGTCGCCTCACGCCGGCGGAGGGCCTATCCTATGGTTTGGCGCTCTGCCTCGCGAGCTACTACTTGCTTGCTGGCCTCGTGAATTTCACGGCCGCGCTCCTGTCGCTGGCCGGCGTTTTCTACTATGTAGTCTTCTACAGTATCCTGTTGAAGCGAGCTACGGTGCACAATATCGTCGTGGGCGGAGGCGCCGGCGCGATTCCGCCAATGGTCGGCTATGCTGCAGCCGCCGGACACCTAGGCCTGGCCGCCTGGATCTTGTTCCTGATCGTTTTTGTGTGGACGCCGCCGCACTTCTGGGCCTTGGCAATTGTGCGAATGAAGGATTATGAAAAGGCAGGGGTGCCAATGCTGCCCGTGGTGAGGGGAGAGCGATCAGCCCGACGCCAGATCTTGGTGTACACCGTCGTCCTGGTGGCAACCACGCTTCTGCTGCCGCTCATCGGCGCCGCCGGGCCAGTGTACGCCGTGGCGGCGGGCGCCCTGGGGGCCGTTTTGCTTGCTGCTGCCTGGCGCGTCTGGCGCGTGCCCGGCAACAAGGTCGCATGGACCATGTATCGCTGGTCCAGCATGTATCTGATGTTCATATTCGCGGCGTTGGTTGCGGATTCCTTGCTCTAGCGCGTCCGGCTACGCTTGTACTGCGCGCTATTTCCACGCATAGATGGCCAGGCCCTCATCGGAGTACACGAGTTCGAAGTCCGATGAAATCGCGAGGGATTCTCCGAGCGCGGTCCGACTGTCCGTGCCGTCGTCGCGCAAGTAGACGTAGTCGACGGGCTCCTCTTGCTCTTCCGCCCAGGATTTCAGGCATTCTGTGTCTTTGTGTGCACAGGCCTGCAGCGTACTGTTGAGCTCAATGCGCGCGGCGAAATCCGCGCTCCGCACCCATTCCATGCCAAACACCGTAGCGATACTGCGGCGGTTCGCCAGGGCAGGGAACCAGTCAGAACTTGCGTCCCGGAGGGGCAATGCCTGCGTCACGAGGGCAAAACGGGCATCTAGCGGTGTGTGCACCCGGACCCACTCGAAGGCCTTTTGATCATGAGTATTCAGGGTGAATTCCCGCTGGATGTTCGCGCCAACTGCGTAGGCGGCCAGACAACCGTAGACAACCAGGAAGCCTAGGAAGAGAGCCTGGCCGCGGCCTTGGAGGATCTGTCCGAGCCACGCAGCTGCAGGTACCGAGGCTGTTTGACGAGTGGCAGGCTGCGATGCGCCGTCCAGTGTGAGCGCCGGCAGGATGATGTCATCAAGGCAGGATCCAGCGGCCATGGCCAACGGCATCATCATGAAGAGCGTGCCGCCTCTCGGCTCCACCGTGTGCAAGAGCACAAACCACGCGGGAAGAAAGAACTGCCGGCGCGACAATCGCACTGCCAGTCCAAGCAGCCCAAGAACAGCGAATACCCTGAGGAAGGGTTCGTCTGTGAAGTCGAAGCGCAGCAGGGCCAAAAGCCCCACGAGGGGACTATGGCTATCAGCGCGTGCGGCCGCGGCGGCGGCAACAAACGGTTCGATCCCATGGCGCGCCACCACAACGGCCCACCACGGAGCGGTGACCACCACGATTCCGGCGGCGACGAGGGCTGCCCTGCGCAATCCCAAACTCGAATGATCGCTCCAAGTGTACAACAGCGCGGCGGTCAGCGCCGTGTGCATCGCTGCCTCCGGGTGCGAAACCACCAGCAGGCCACCGAGGATGATTGTCGGCAGAATCGCTGCTGCGGAGCGTCTCACGAAAAGCAGGAAGGCCTGCCGAATGACAAGTAGGGCCAAAAGGAGGCCCAGAGAACGCGTAATGCCTCCGCCCATGATGAGCCAGTCAAAAGTGCGGGGCAGGAGCGAGAAAATGAGGGTGGCAAGCGCAGCCTGACGGCGGGAAGGCAGGAGCTCAATAGCTAGGAAATAGAACGCCGGAATGGACGCGAGGCTCAGTGCCGCCGGGACGTATTGCAGAAGCTGCAGCAAGGGTAGATGGAGCGCCAAGCTGAGCAGGGCGACGACATAGAATCCAAGAGGAGGGTACGCAAAGGGTATTGAGGCGCCATTGTATGACGAGAAGGCAGGCAACCCAAGGTGGTTGTCCAATAGATCCGTAATGAATGCATGAAACAGGCCACCGTCGTTGAGCGGAAACGCGGATGGGGCGACAATTGCCACTCGGACTGCCAGTGCCAGCACCAGGCTGAGTACGACGATCGCGCCTGCAGAGTGATCGATGCGCCTCATTGAGCCTCCGCTATCCCCGACGAATTTGCAGCGGCACTACCGTGCAATGAATTCGTTGTTGCTCGGACGAGCGTGCCCGGATCAAGGGAAGTGGGACTCCGGCCCGTGTGCATGAGCTCGCAGGCGGCTCGGTCCGCAGGCCGCCGGTCGGTCCACTTGATCCTGCGCAGCGCGTGAAGAGTCGTCCCGAAAAGAACTGTGATGTAGCAGTCGCTACTCCTGGCAGTATGCTGTCGTTGCACAGAGCTTCGCGATCTCCTGGGGTGAAATCACGTAGACGAAATATGAATACGCGATTGTGTCCGTCGGCTCGAAATTATCGCGCAGCCACGCGTACCTGGCCGGAGCCTCGAGTATGCCCACCAGATCGCTGCCACCAACCACCAGCCGGCCCGCTTGAACGTCGACGGGATCGTACACGGCGTCAGGATTTTCCGCTAGATAGCGCTGCAGGTCACCCTCGCTTTGCCCCCAATCGAGGTTTGTGTCCGATAGGTACTTGTACGTCTTGGTCTTGTCCCAAACGAATTCGTTGAAGTAGGGCGTGAAGTGAGGGAAATAGGAGAGAACAGATGCTGCGAGGTAGACCAGAAGCAGCGCGCCGCCGGCGCGGGCCCAGGCCGACCGCTTCACCCAATCCACAAACAAGCTGCCCGCGAAGACGTACAGCAGCGGGAATACAACGAGATAGTAGCGGATGCCCGTCTGTGCATTGAAGAAGAAGTTGAAATAGATGGTCAGGAGAGCAACGGGGAGGAGAAGGAAGACCTCGTCGCGCAGGAATCTGCTGCGGCGCCTCCTGTCAACCAGAAACCCACCCAAGGCTGCAAGGACGATCACCTGAGTGGCGATCGGAACCTTAAGCGCGGAGGCGACAAAGTAATATCCTGGGAAGCCCGATGGCTTGTTGAGGCGGCCCAGCAAGTACACGTTCCCGTACCGACTGGCACTCTGTTCCGTGTCTCGCATCCAGTCCAGGCCCTCAAGGTATGGGTACGGGATCGGCACTGGGATGCCTCCCAGGGAGTGAAGCTGGGATTGTAGCGACCGAAACAGTTCGGAGCGAAACCGGTAGTCTCTCAGGTGAGTAAACGAACGATTGAAAAGGAAGCCCACATTAAGGATCAGCGCAGCAATCGCCATCATCGCGATGCTGTAGGCGCCAATCCGGACTGTGTACCTGCGCATGCCTTGGATACCACGTTCGCGGAAAGTGCTTCCCACGAGCGGAGCATCGTGGAGAAGCAGGGTGGCAATACAAAGCGGAAACAGGGCGACAGCCGTGTACTTCACCAGCTGACTTAGGCCAATGACAATGGCGCAGATCAGCCCGTCGATGGCATTCCGGCTGTTTGCGAACCTCCACAGCAGGTACATCGAGAGCGCCATCATGCCACTGGCGAAGACATCCGTGGTCACCAGCTGCGCGTGGGCGATTAGATTGGGGTCAAGCACGTAGAGTGTGGTCGAAAACACGGCAGGAACGAATCCGTAGAGCGCTTCTGACCATCGAAAAACCACGACTGCGAAAAGCGCGGCAATGACGATGGTTATCAGCCGTGCCACGAAGTAGCGACCCAGGACTTCCTTCAGCAAGCCGCCCGGCAGGTATGAGGCCAAGTACGATGGGAGCGCGTTGAGGGCCGAAACTGGCATGCTGCTGTCGTCGATTCGATCACTCTTGCCCTGAAGAATGAATAGGCCGTAGTGAAAGTGCAGAGGTTCGTCCAAGGTGACGGTGATCCCGGGCGAGCTCAGCACCGTGACCAGCATGAACAGCACGAGGAGCAGAAGCAAGACCAGATTGCTTCGTCGGGAAGTGCCATCGTCAGCGCTGGGGGGAGCGGTCATGTCTAGGTATGCGTGGGATGAGTGTAGTCGGTCCTTCCCTAGGCAGGGTTGCAGGTTGATTGCCACCTCTGGCAGGCGCCACCGGGGGCGGAGGCGTGAATAGCCCGAGCCATGACAGGCTATGTCCCCGAATCCATGGAGAACAAGTAGACATCCAGGTCATCCCAGCGCAGGAGTTCCACTGATCCGTAGCGCAACATGAGCCATGTCAGATGAGGGTGCCCTGGATAGCCCGCCCGCACGTACTCCTGATTGGATTCGTCGAAGATCACGAACCACACCCGTCTGGCATTTCCAACGGCGCTGAACATGTCGGTGGAGGCCTCCAAGCCCAGCACTTGCTGGGTGCTGCGGGCAAGGGTATCGACGCCGGACCCGGTCGGATCCGCGATGTACCTCGCCGGCAGGTCACGGTCAAAGTACGCCGTCGGAAGGAACGAAAGCTTGCTGGAATGGACTATGACGTCACCTGTCTGCGCGCGGGACCGCAGACTCCGTGCAACCTGGCCGTAGGGGGCATAGGGAAACCCTCGGAATGTGAGGTGTTGGTACAGTCCAATCGAAGATCCCACCACCAGCATCACAATCAGCAGAAGCCGAGCGACGCGGCCCGCGGTGGCCTGCGTGAGTGCCCAGGCCACCCAAATACAGAATGCTATCCCCGACGGCAAGAAGGCCCTTTCCAGGTACACGGGTTTCCACTGAGAAAACAGGAACACCAAGAGCGGCGCGGCGAATCCAAGATAGAGAATCCATGCAGCCCTTTGCCACTGAGGAGCCTGGTGCTTCGCGGCGCGCGTGGTTTCAATCAGGGCAAGGATTGTGATCGACAGCGCAGCAAACAGGCCCACCGCGAGTTGCCCGGGCTGTAACGGCAGGTTCGTGACAAACGCAAGCAACAGCGTGAGCAGCCTGTACGGACCGGGCGTCTCAATCCAATAGGCCTGATTCACCTTCGCAAACTGAGCGGGCAGATGAATTAACCATGGAAGATACAGAACTAGCGACGCGCCACTGGCAACTGCGATGCTTCTGAGCACGCGCCAGTCGCGCGTGATGAGCGGCCAGAACGCCAGGGAAAGCAAGTAGAAGGCGGCCAGGTTGTGGGTGTATTGCCCAAGCGCCGCGAAAACGGCGAAGCCCACCCACCATCCCCAGCGCGCGGATTGACTGCCCTGCCAGAAGCAATAGGTTGCCAGAATGAGCCAAAGGCCCAGGAGCGCATACATCCGGATCTCCTGGCCATAGTGCACCTGAAAGGGCGACAGTGCCATCAGGACACCGGTGGCAAGCGCGGTCTGCCTGCCGAACAGCTTGAGCGCCAGAGCGCTTGCGACAAGGGTTGTTGCCGTACCGGCCAGGACGGACAACGCCCGCACGCTGGTCAGCGATTCGCCGAACAAGCCCATCCATGCCCAAAGCAATGAGTAGTAGCCAAGAGGGTGGACGTCTGACGCGCCCACGCCGGCGGGGGTCAGTGTCCCTGCGAGCATCGCCTTCACCCCCTTTTCCGCAAAGAGCACGGCGAACGCTTCGTCGTACCAGATTGGCCGGGAGGCGATTCCCACCAGCCTGACAAGCAATGCAAGCGCGAAGGGAACCAGCAGGACCCCATTCGGGTGCAGCAGCCAGCGTTTCAGACTGCTCTTCACATCACTCGTCATCCGGACCGCGCCCTCGGAACTCGCCTGGTTCGCATGTGCACATGCACAAGGTTTTGACCCCAGCGGCGTCGATCACCCTGGATTGCGCAAGAAGATCACAGCCATTGAATCCCGGTATGCAACATGCCAGCCCGCATCGCGCTGGAGCCGGTCTGCGAGTGGGCTGGTGGGAATGATCATCACCCAAGAGACGTCGTGGTCTTGAAGCTGGCTTTGCCATCCGTCGGTGCCCGCGAGAATCTCAGCATACTGACGTGTGAACTGCTCACCGTAGAAATCGGTTTGACTGTCGATGAAAACGCGTTGTTCCGGCCACAGCCGATATAGCAGATAGCCTCCCCAGTTGATATCGTTGAAGGCTTGGCCTTCCATTGGATGGGCTTGCACCCAGTCGACGGCCCTGACCGGGAAGAGCGCCGGATCGTAGCTGTAGATCCTCCGATGGCTGGTCAGCGCCGGAAATCCAATCAGCATTGCGGCAGTCGAAATGGCAAACAGGGGCCACACGACGCCGCTCCGCAGACCGGCGTCGATCCTCGAAATCGATCCATCGAGACGGGCAATGCGTGACTCGTTTCCCATGATCTGCCTTGACCAGGATGCCAGTATCGGTACCGCACCAAGGCAGAAGAGCGGAATATTGCGGGCTATTGCCAGCCCAAGTGCGGCGAGACCAAGTAGCAGTAGACCATGCGCGGGCTTGATGCGGCTTCCGTTCAGGAACGCAAGGAGCAGCCCAAGGGCGAGCAGTCCCACGAACGGCCAATTGCTGGGGGAGCCAAGATCCATTGGCATGGTCTCCGCCGTCCTAGCCAGCACATATGGACTGCTGTTGCGGAATATCGCTATCCAGTTGTTCCAGAGATCCGGCGTCGCCACACTCGCGGCGAGCGAGGCCGCGCCCGCAAGAAGAAGCCGCGATCCAATCTTCGCCGGAGCAGACTTTCGCCACCGTTCGACAGCCCACCCCACGGCGTATGCACCCCACGCAAGGAAACCGATGACGAATCCGCCGTGGAAATTGGCCCAGAGAAGCATCAGTAGGGGCAGCTGCCAGACACTCTGCGGCCGTCCGAGCCGGAGGCGCTCAAGAAGGTCAAGCCAAAGGGCCAGAAATAGATAAGAAAATACATGGGGCCTGGTCAACCAGTGCAAACTTGATCCGGCTGCTGCCCAGATGACCAAAGCGAGGGAGATTAGTGGCGCGCCGCTTCTTCCTTGGGTATCTACATGGACCACCATGAACGCAGCGGCGATCACGGACGAGGTCAGAAGGACGACCCCATCAAGGCCAAGGAGCTTGTGGGCTGCCGCGAATACGACCTGCGCCAACCATTCGTACGGCGGGCGAGGCTCACCCGGCATCGTAGATGAAAGAATATCGCGGGCAGGAATCCTCCCCGTGTCGATGATATACGTGCCCAGCACGAGGTGGCGACCCAGATCGCTATCGATGTTCAGCATTCGTTGGCCGACCAGCATGCAGCCGGCGAAGATACAAACGAACAGAAAATCTCGCGGCCGTGGCAGCCAGCTCGGAAGCATGCTGAGATTGTACACAAAAAGGCGACACAGTCGGTGTCGCCTTTTTGTGTTTGTTCGTGGCAATTACTCGCCCAGGTAGTCCCTCAGTTTGCGGCGAATGGACGGATGACGGAGCCGGCTCAGCGCCTGGGCCTCGATCTGACGCACACGCTCCCGCGTCACGCCCATTTTGCGGCCGACCTCCTCCAGGGTGTATGCCTGACCGTCCAAGAGCCCGTACCTCAACTGCAGGATACGGACTTCGCGCGGCGGCAACCCGTTTAGAACTTCGCCCAGGTGCTCGCGCAGCAAATTGTAGGTGGCCGTGTCGTCCGGCGGCGGCGCCTCATCGTCCTCGATGAAGTCGCCCAAGACTGAGTCCTCTTCGTCGTCCGTGGGTGTTTCCAGAGAGAGCGGCCGTCGCGCGACCTGGATCATGTTCTCCACCTTTTTCGGTGGCACATCTAGGGCGCCTGCCAATTCCTCCACGCTGGGTTCCCGACCCAGGCGTTGAGTCAGCTGATGCTGCACACGAAGCAGCTTGTTGATTTGATCGCCCATGTGCACCGGAACACGGATGGTCCTGCCCTGATCCGCGATTGCGCGGGTAACGGCCTGCCGTATCCACCAGGTTGCATAGGTGGAGAACTTGTGCCCGCGGCGATAGTCGAACTTCTTTGTGGCGCGAATCAGGCCGATGTTGCCTTCCTGGATCAGGTCCAAGAACGGGACGCCGCGCCCCATGTACTTCTTGGCTACTGAAATAACCAGCCGCGAGTTCGCGGTAATGAGGTGTTCGCGGGCTGCCCAGCCGTCCTCGATCAGCCGGCGCAGCTCGACACGGCGCCGCGCGCCGGCGCTCCCTTTTGCCAGTTCCTCCCTCGCCATCCTGCCCCGCTCGATCCGCTGCGCGAGTTCGACCTCCTGTACCGCCGTAAGCAACGGAACGCGGCTGACCTCCTTGAGGTATAGCCCTATGGTGTCATCGGTGTCGATATTGGCCAGATAGTCGTCCAGGGAAAGGTCGGGCTCGGGCTCCGCCTCAGCCTCTTCGACGGCTGCCAGTTCATCCTCGGTGGGCTCGCCAGGCGGCGTGTCCTCAACGAATGCGATGCCCGCGCTCAGAAGCGCAGAGAACGCCTCCTCCAACTTCTCCACTTCCTTCTCGGCTTCCGGGAAGAAGTGAAGGACGTCGTCAAGCGTAACGTAGGATTTCTGCCTCCCGAGCTCGATCAGGCGTGCGATCGCCGGGAATTCCTCTTCCTCGTCCACCATCAGGATCTTCTCTACATTCATTCTCTCATCCGACCAGCAAAGTTAAGTCCAGAATACACTCTTTTGCGTCCAATTACAATAGCCGCTCTCAGCGGCACGAGGATTCTGTATTCGAAGCCGTTGTCTGTACAAAGGGCTGACGGCGCCTCCCCAGCATTTCTTACTGCGGGCAGCCCAGCCTACGGAGTGGCAGTCGCGGATGCCTGTTCGCCGGCACTGGCGGTGTTGGTCACTTGGCCGTCCTCCGGCGTCGCAGCGGCTGGCACGGCCGAAGGCGTCGCCGAGGCTTCCGGCGTGGCCGTTGCCGGATACGGTGGAGCGGTCTGCAAACCAATAAGCTCGTCCAGACCCAACTTGTCCACGACCTGGTATGGACCATCATCCAACTGGGCGTAGTAGCCATCCTGAATAGGCGTGAGCGAGCCGATCCGCAGCTTGTGCTCGACGGAATCACCGAAGGCTAGCGTAAGCGTGTAGTCAGGATGATCGAGGCCGATGATGTCCGCGCCAAGCTGCACTGTCGAGAGCACGCGCAGCGCACCCGCCTGGGTGGCCGCGGCCTCGGCTGCGGCCTGATCGGCCTCGGCTTCTCTCGGAGCGTTCAACACCCACTTTCCGGTTCCTTCGCGCGACAGCTGAATCGCGACTCCCTGGGAACCCTCCACCCTGATCAGCGTCGGTTCGCCGCCGCCTTCGAACAGCGGTGGCGTTGCGTTAGTTGGTGTAGCGGAAGCCGACTCGCTCGCCTTCCGTTCCCGAAGGTAGAAAGAGAACCCCACCAGTGCGAGCAACATAGCCAGGACGATCCAAGTGCTTCTCCGGATCATTTCAGCCCTGCCTCCGGCGTGCCAACCAACTTGAGATCCCGGCCATCAAGACCAGACCAGGAAGCAGGAAGACCGCACCCAACAGTATTGCCACAAAGGCGAGTTGGCCAGGTGGGTTGAAGGTTCGGGTCACTGGAGTTCGTGGTGTGATGTTGATGAGTTTCGCCTCTTGCGCCGCCCAGTCAACCGCGTTGGTGAATATCTCGCCGTTTGCGTACGCATCGAAACCCTCATTCTTGGCGAAGGTTGAGTTGCCGAAGACCACGACGCGGCCCTTGGTGGATGAGTTCTCCCCCGCAGCGGCAAGCGTGACTGGCCCCGGGAAATCAGTCGTCTCGTCGAATGCGAGCCCCTGGGTGGACTGAAGCGATCCTAGGTCCGTCTCGCCCCATGATTGTTGCGATGTGAGGATCAAGGGCGTGACTGTGACGTCTTGCGGCAGTGCAGCGCTTATGCCAAGGCTTCGCGCTTGGGGCATGATGGTGAAGCTTGTAGTGTGAGAGGTGATAGGCGCCGTGGAGCTATAGGATGCCGAAATCGCGTTGAAGGGTTGATTGCTGCTCAAGTCAATCACAACCGTATCCTGCAGCGTGATGCCCCACAGCTCCTCCAGGTATGCTGCAAGGGGATCTTCGGCCGCGACCACACTCGTGAAGGGGGAGGGATCGGCCAAGACGATGAGCGAGCCCCCGTGGCCAAGGTACTCCCCAAGCTTCGTGACCTCCTGCGGGAGCAGAGGCCTGGTGGCACCCGCGACAACGATGGCCTTGGCATCCTCGGGGATCTTGTTCAAGGCCGCGAGGTTCAGCGCCTGGACAGTGTAGTTCTTGCTCTCAAGCGTCTGCCTGGCGCGAAGCATGGAGGCGGCATCCGAGGCCTTAAGGTCGGGCTCCCCGTGACCTGTCAAGAAGTAGACGACCCGCGCTTGCGGGCTGATGAGGCGGATCATGGCCTGCGTCAAGGTATTCTCATCGGCGTAGGAGGCGGTCTCCTTCATGTCCCCCATGGTCAACACGATCTTTCCGTCGCCCGTGATGCCGTACTGACGGGCCAGCACCGGATCCCCATTGGGATCCACGAACCGGAAGTCGAATTTTCCTTTTGAGCTGCTCTTGAAATCCGCAAGCAACGTCCTGGCGGTGTCGCTCGGGTACTGCGATGAGTAGAAAGCGATCGCGCTAACCTTATTGGGCAGGGTATCCAAGGCCTGAATCGTCTCCGGCGCCAGCGTGTGCTGCTTGCCCTCGCTCAGATCGAATTTCCTCGGATTCTGGTACACAAGCCAATTCACGATCACCAGAATGCCCACGAACGCCAGCGACATGATCAGGGCATTCGAACCGTAGCGCGCTTGACGGCCCGTCAAGAAGCGCCGTACCCCCGCAGGATTCAGAATTCCATATAGTGCCAGTCCAACGACCAGGACGCCTGCGCTGATGGCGATCCACTGCGTCAGGCTCGCAGGCTGTGCTGGGGTGTAGAGCCCGAGCGCAATGGAGCCCCGAACGATGCCCAGCGCACCTGTGGCGATACAGCCCAGCGCGGCCAAGACAACCCCAATGACGGCGTAGCGCGCGGGTGAATTCCGTTTCTTGGCCATTATCCCCACCTCCGGACTTCAACGGCCGTCGATCCGGCAAACAGGCCCAACGCGATCAGGCTGAAGAAGTAGGCCAGATCTGAGAGGTTGATCACGCCCTGATTCATGGAATCGTAGAAATGTGCCTTCATGTCAAGGTAGCTGAATAGATCGGAGCCGGCGCTGACGTAGTTGGCCGGGAAGCCGACCAACCACCACAAGAATACGAAGATGCCCAGCGCAACGAAGAAGGCCGCCAACTGGTTGTTGAACATCGCCGAAATGCCCACCCCCAGAGCCAGCAGCGCGGCCGTCACCAATATCAGGCCAAGATAGGAAGTCATCAGCTGCTGCTGATCGATCCCTGGAGTCTCGAGGGCATTGAGAATGAACGCGAACACGAGTGTGGACCCGATCAGGGTCAACATGTACAAGAGGCCGCCGAGCCACTTTCCCACAATCAGCTCCCAATCACGGACAGGAGCCGTAAGCAGCAGCTCCATGGTGCCCATCCGATTCTCATCGGCCACAAGCCGCATGGTGACAGCCGGCAACATGAGGATCATGAGGAATGCGAACGTCCCCGTGATACCACCCATATCGGGAGCCGGCGGCGCTCCGTAGCCGCCGCCAAGCGCGTTCTGACGGTAGTACATGATCGTTATGGAAAACATGATCCCGAGCGTGAGCAGCACTACGAATGCCACGACATAAGCGATGGGACTTGCAAAGAAGCGGTGGTATTCCCGCCGAGCGATGGTCCAAGCGTTACGCATGCTTATCTCTCTTTGCGTCGGGATTTTGCGTCATCCCGGGTCAATTCCAGGAAGATCTCTTCCAGGCTCATGCCCACGGGCCGAAGTTCGAGCAGGTCGTAGCCGGCACCCACGACCACCTTGGCTACCTCGGGTCGGACGTCCTGCCCGGGCGCGAACTGGAATTCAAGCGTGCCATCCCCTGGCACGTGCACGCTGCGCACCCCCTTGACTTTCTGGACAACCTTCGCCAGCCCGTCTCCGTCGCCGCGGACGCGAAGGCTGGCCCGCTCGGAGCCGACCAGCCGTGCCTGAAGATTCTGGGGCGTGTCTTCAGCAATGATGCGGCCCTTGTTGATGATCAGAACGCGATCACAAATCTGCTGGGCCTCGGAGAGGATGTGCGTGGACAAGAGCACGGTCCGCTGCTTGCCCATGTCACGGATCAGGTTTCGAACCTCTACCACCTGCGCCGGGTCAAGCCCGATTGTCGGCTCGTCGAGGATCAGGACCTCTGGATGATGAATAAGCGCCTGGGCCAGCCCCATCCTCTGGCGCATGCCTTTGGAAAGACTACTGATGTAGCTGTTTGCGCGGCCGTCCATGCCCACCGTTTTTAGCGTCTCAAAAGCTCGGTCCTGCGATTCAGGCAAGTGCCTCAGATCCGCCATGAAGGTCAGATACTCGAGGGCCGTCATGTCGGTATATAGGGGAACGGTTTCCGGGAGGTAGCCAACCCGCCTGCGCACCTCGAGAGACTCTTCCACTACGTCGAAGCCTGCAACCTGGGCACTGCCTTCGGTGGGTGGCATGTAGCCCGAAAGGATCCGCATGGTGGTGGTCTTTCCGGCACCATTTGGCCCCAAGAAACCGACGATTTCCCCCTGTTTTGCCTCGAAATTGAGATCAGCGACGGCCCGCCGTGCGCCGTAGTCCTTCGTGAGTCCCTGGACTCGAATCATGGGCACTCCTCGGCAATGGATTCCTGCGAAACAAAAGGCACAGCGCCGCAGGGCGGCAGTGCCCGGTTTCCTTCAGACAATACTATACAATAGTCCCAAGACCAGAGTCAAGTGGCCGCGTGCATTCTAATCAAATGCTAATTTGGCAAAGGCAAATCGAGGATGGGCCGCCTTCGGCGCCAATGCCGGCAAGATCCATTGCCCGGAATCGGAGGCCTGATGACTGACAAACTCTTTCAAATCGACAGCTACGTCAAGGTGTTTGATGCAACGGTCACCGGTGTGAGCGCCGACCAGAATTGCGTCATGTTGGATCGAACGGCGTTCTATCCCGCTGGGGGGGGGCAGCCGTCCGACATTGGCACGCTGGGCGGGGTGACCGTTTCCAGCGCGCGCAGCGCCGGTCCGGAGATCTACCACATTCTGGATGGACCGTTGCCAGCAGAGGGCGTCAGTATTCAGGGGGTAGTCGACTGGGATCGCCGATACCAGCTCATGCGCACACATACGGCCATGCACATCTTGTGCGGCGTGGTGTTCCGGGACTACGGCGCACTCGTGACCGGCGGGGACATGGAGCCGCTCAGAGGTCGGATGGATTTCGAATTCGCGAGGCTGGAACGCGGCCTGGTAGCGGAAATCGAAGCCGCCGTCAACCTCGAGATCGAGGCGGCCCGTGATGTCCGCATCCGGATCCTGCCCCGAAAGGAGGCGTTTCAAATCCCGGACCTGATACGGACCAAGATCAACCTGCTCCCCGCGGGCATCCAGGAGGTCCGCACCGTGGAGATTGTAGGCCTGGATCTTCAGGCCGATGGTGGAACACACGTGCATAACACGTCGGAGGTTGGCCGCTTGCGCGTAGCCGACTACAAAAGCAAAGGCTCGATCAACAAGCGAATATATGTGGAGGTTCAGGACCTCTAGGGCAGCCCAGTTCATGATAAGCGATTGCTCGGCTGGGTTGGATGCTGCCGAGGGCTTCTTTTCATCCAGCTGCACGGACTATAATGGGCGCAATGTCGCGCCAAGGGGCCGACAGCTCGCCTGGAGGAGAAGACCTGATGAATCGCCACAGAACCTCGCCGATCTTGGCCGTGAGCGTGCTCGTGTTGGTCATTCTGGCTTGCGCCGGATTGGAGACAACCCCCACGGTCTCGAACATCAGGATGACTACCGATGACACTGGGGAAACACCCACGAGCTCCTACGCACCTGGCGACGAATTCTATGTCTTTGCCGACCTCGCGGGGCTGAAGGCGGGTTCGGCGGTCAAAGCCAAGTGGTATGCCGTTGCTGCAGATGGCGTCGAGGCGAATCTGGAGATCAACACATCCGATTACTCGTATGAGTCGGGAATCAGCTATGTCTACTTTCAGTTGAGCACGACGGACGGCGGTGACTGGCCAGCGGGTTCATATCGGGTGGAACTATTGCTTGACGGAACAAAGGTAGGCGAGCAGGGCTTTACGGTCCGCTGAGCCAGCGGCTCTCCCGAGTATCGCGGAAGCAGGCGTGGCCGGCCTGCCCTTGGGAGCCTGACCCAACATTCCGAATTGGCCGTCGCGAGCGGGCAACCGGCGCGACGGTGCAGTGGTGTGATTCGGATGGGCAACTCACGGAGGCCTCCGCTGCGGTCTACCGCCGGACACCGGGAGCCGGGTGACGCCAGCCTATGAGAGTATCGGATGCGACTAAAGGCTGACCTAGTCCTGCTGCTGGTGGCAGTTCTGTGGGGCTCGGCCTTTGCAGCCCAGCGCGCGGCCGGGCTTCTTGGAAGCGTGTATGTTTTCAACGCGGCGCGCTTCCTCGTAGCGGCCTTGATCCGGCTTCCCTTTGCCGCAAGATCAAGAGTGACGCGTGCACAAGCGTTGTGGATGTGTGGGGCCGGCGCAGTCTTGTTCACGGCAGGCGCGCTGCAGCAAGCAGGTCTCAAAACGACGACTGCGGCCAACGCTGGCTTCCTGACCAGCCTGTACGTCGTGCTCGTGCCGCTGGGCATGTTTGTGGGCTGGAAGGACAGATCGCATGCCCTTTCGAGCATGGCGGTGGCTCTCGCCGCCTCGGCGCGTACTTGCTTTCCACGAGGGCACAATTTCATGTCCAGCCAGGCAATATGCTGGAGTTGAGCGGTGCCGCGCTATGGGCTGTGCACGTGGTCCTTTTCGGAAAGACCACTTCCCGTTACGATGCGATATCCTTTTCGGCCGGGCAACTGCTGGTCGGCAGCGCTCTCAACTGGATTGCCAGCGACCTCGTTGAGCCACCTGTGTTGCCGTTTCCCCCAGTGCTGGTTGTCTCAATCCTTTGCACTGCCGTGGTCTCGCTCGGACTCGGATACACGCTTTAGATCTGGGGTCAAAGACATACACCTCCGACTGACGCCGCCATCATCCTGAGTCTGGAGTTGGTCTTTGCGGCACTGCCTGGTGGCCTCATTCTTGGGGAGCGGCTGGCGCCCATTCAAGTTCTTGGATGTGTGACGATCGTGGTTGCGATTGTTATGCCCCAGGCAAGGGGCTGGAGTAGAATGGAAGGGGCGAGATTCTAGAAACCGCGCTTGGTTGTAGACGCTTCCCAGGGATTGCCCGGACTAACGCTGCAGTAATCGCGGACCTCGAAGCCGCGGTCGTGGCGTGGCGAACGTGAGAAGCCGCGGTCTCCAGGAATCCAGATCATGGCAGCCAACCGGCGTTTCAGACCCCTCACCCCGGATCGTTGGAAGTATTCTGAGAAGCTTCTTGGGTCACGCGGTGCCTGCGGCGGATGCTGGTGCATGTTCTGGATGCTACCCAGCCCGGAACATGAGGCCTCGGTCTACGAAGGCAACCGGCGTGCGCGGACAGCAATTGTGGCATCCGGCAGAGTTGCCGGACTCATCTTTTGTGGGCGCGGCATCCCGGTTGCGCTGCTGCGGGCAGCGATCCTGCATGCGAAGAAGCATCGCGGGAAGATGCTGGAGGGCTATCCTATAGATCCCAAGGCCGGCCGTCTGCCAGCCGCCACAGCGTATGTGGGTTTGGCGGATGCCTTCCGGAAGGCGGGCTTCGAGGAAGTGGCACGGCGCGCTGGCACGCGTCCGATATTTCGATACGAGATCGGTGGCTAGGTGAGGTCTCGCAAGCGCGCGTCTCTTAGACCCCGGGAGATCGGCATACTGTTTGGCGCGAGTTTGGCAGCCCTGGCCATCATCGCGATCTTGCTCAGCGCAGACGTTCGCATGAGTTCACTTGCTCCCGGTGGAGGCAGCTTCTTCTCGGCCTGGAACGGCGCACGGGAATTCCTATTTCTGCATCAGGATCCCTACGGAGCTGCAAGCGCGGCGGCTGCACAGCAGCTGGCGTACGGGGCGGCGCCTACGGGCATCGCGGATCCCGATCGCCTGAGCCTGCCCTTCTATCTGCTACCTTTCGTTTTCCCTCTGGCGGTCATTCCAGATCCGAACGCCGCAAGAGGAGTCTGGGCATTGCTTTCGCAGGGCAGCCTGATTGGCGCGATCTTTCTGACCATGGGAGTCATCGACTGGCGTGCGCCGCGCACGTTTGTCGTGGTGTTCTCGCTGCTGATGTTGTTCAGCTTCTACTCGGTGATTGCCCTGGCGGAGGGGTCTCTCGCCATCATCCTGGTCCTGGCATATATGGGCATTTTGTGGGCGATGCAATCCAGGCAGGACGAACTTGCCGGTGCGCTCATCGCCCTAAGCCTCTGCATGTGGGAAGTCGGGCTGCCTTTCTTGATCCTGGTAACCTGGCGCGTCTTCCGCGAGAATCGGTGGCGGATCGTTGCTGGCCTGGCCATGACGCTCGTGATCCTGCTGCTGATCTCGTTTCTAGTCTACCCGGGATGGTTCCTTCCCTTCCTTACGGCAAGCATCGGGATGATCCGGGCGCCGCACGGAATCAGCGCCTCGGCGGCATTGGTCGGGCTGTGGCCGCAGCACGGAGCACAGATCGCCAGGGGTCTTTCTGTGGTAGTTCTGAGCGTTCTGGTCTATGAGGCGGCGGCTGGCCGTGATTCCGATTTCCGGCGTTTCGTTTGGACGGCGTCTCTGGCGCTCGTCGCCACGCCCCTGATTGGCATCAAGACCGACCTCAGCAGCCTGGTTGCGCTGACCCCGAGTCTTGTCCTGATCACCGCTGCCGCGCTTCAGCGAAGCCGAGCCGGTGTATGGTTTGCGGCATTTATGCTCGTGCTGATCATCGCATTCCCATGGTTCCTTTTCTCGCAGTGGTTCGTCTTTCGCGACGACCGTGGGCGCGATCTGCTTTTCCTGTTCTTTCCGTCGATGAGCCTACTCGGCCTCTACTGGACGCGTTGGTGGTTTCTGCAGCCGCCGCGCACATGGTTGGATGAAATCCGATTCGCGAGGCGATAGGCCCATGAAAGCGCGATCGGCGCGCCTGGTGGCTTTAGGACGAGCTGCGTGAGCTGGCGCACGAATCTGCTGCTGGCATGTCTCGGGCTAGGCATATCATTTGCGGTTGCGCGATTCCAGCCATTTCCCGGTTACCTGGATTCCGACTACTACTTCGGCGGCGGGGTACAACTTGCCCGGGGCAACGGATTCTCAGAGCCGTATCTCTGGAATTACCTCGACGATCCAAGCGGATTGCCACATCCCTCGCACACCTATTGGATGCCGCTTGCCTCCATGCTAGCGGCATCCGGTATGTGGCTGACAGGACAGACCACCTACGCAGCGGGCCGCCTGGGCTTCCTTGCGATCGCGGCGATTGCGCCTATCGTCAGTGCTTCCCTGGCCTATGCGTTCAGCAAACGGCGCGAGCTCGCCGTGGTCTCTGGACTGCTGGCCGTCTTCTCCATCTACTACGTCCCGTTTCTTGCCGTAACGGACAACTACGGTGCGTATATCGTGCTCGGCGCGCTGTTCTTCCTTGCAATGGAAAGCCGCCGTGATGCCGCCTGCATCGCAATGGGGCTCATCGCTGGTACCATGACGCTCGCCCGCAGCGATGGGGTACTGTGGCTGGCCTTGGCCTGGGTTGTTGCTGTCCTTGGAGCCAGGTCGTCTGCATCCGTCGCGGCGCCTGAAGGCCCGCTGCCGAATGGGGCCCGTGCCCCTAGGTCGGCATTCGCAGGCGCTTTGGTGCGAATCGCGCTGGCGCTGGGGGGATTCATTGTGGTTATGACGCCATGGTTTCTGCGAAACTACGCGGTGCACGGAGCGCTATTGGCCCCCGGGGGGGAACACCTACTCTGGCTGAAGACATATGACGAGACCTTCATGTATCCCGCGGAGGAGCTTACATTCGGCCGGTGGCTGGCGCAGGGATTTCCGGCAATTATGTCGTCCCGCCTTACGGCCCTGCGCTGGAATCTGCTCAACGCCTTCGCGGCGCAGGGCGGCATATTTCTATTTCCATTCGTCCTCATAGGCGCCTGGACGCACCGCCGCGACGCCCGGGTACAGGTGGGGCTACTCGGCTGGTGTGCCCTCCTCCTCGTAATGACCCTGGCATTTCCTTTCGCGGGAGCGCGAGGCGGCTTTTTTCATGGGGGCGCAAGCCTGCAGAGTCTATGGTGGGCTCTGGCACCTCTCGGATTGGAATCCGCGGTGCAGGCTGCACGAAAGCGCAACCTGTTCACCCCCCACGCGCCCCGCGTGTTCCGCGCGGCGTTGGTGGGAATAGCGGCGCTAATGAGTACGGTGATCATCTCCCTCCGCGTGCTTCCGGGATGGGGCGAAGGCGAACAGGAATACCCGAAGGTCGAGGCTTTTATGGTGGGGAATGGGGCGCAACCTGAAGAGGTCGTCATGGTGCGGAATCCGCCGGGCTACTACATCATTTCCGGCCGACCCGCAATCGTCGTGCCGTACACCGGCGCCGCGGGGATGCTGGCCGCCGCTCGCCGCTACGGCGCCAGCTTGCTGGTAATCGAGAGGTCGGGCGCGGCAGGACCGATCAAACTCGTCTATGACGATCTGCGGAGCGAATCCTTTGAATTCATGGGTGAATTGGATGGGACGCGCATCTTCCGAGTCAGGCCCTGATCTTTCCCTCCAGGATCTGGGCTTTGTCGCTGGCGCGGCCATGATTGGCATCAGTCTATACCTTGCTGCCAGCGCATGGACCTACCGTCTGGGCTTTCCGCTCGACGATTCTTGGATTCACGCGACGTACGCACGCAATCTGGCGCTGAGCCACGAATGGGCGTTTGAGCTAGGACAACGCTCAGCCGGCTCCACTGCACCACTTTGGACACTGCTCCTTGCACCCGGATATTGGCTCGGACTAGCGCCCGTGTGGTGGAGTTGCCTTCTCGGCCTATTCACGCTGGTTGGACTCGGACTCGTCGCGGAAGCGATGGCCCGTCGTCTCGCCGACGGCTACCGACCACGCGTTCCCTGGGTCGGAGTCTTCATTGCGCTCGAATGGCACATGCTCTGGGCAGCCGCCTCCGGAATGGAAACCCTCTTGCACGCTACACTTGCGACGGTCGTTCTGTCAATGCTTGCCGGCGGCACTAGGAAGTACGCGGTGCTTGGCCTGCTCACGGGGCTAAGCGTATGGCTGAGGCCGGATGGCGTGACACTGGTCGGTCCCGTCCTAGCGGTACTGGCGCTTTCGGGATTGGATGGCACGTCACGGCTCCGGGCGTTGGCCTCCGTTGCCGTGGGTTTCGGGGCGTTCTTTATCCCCTACCTTGCCTTCAACCTGTGGCTTTCCGGAACACCCATGCCAAATACCTTCTATGCCAAACAAGCCGAATATGCCGCCTGGCAGGCGAGACCACTCCTGTACCGAGCCGGCCTTGGATTGGCGCAACTGTCCACTGGGCCTCTTCTACTGCTTTGGCCCGGGCTGGTGATGACGGTGTTCCGTACCGTCCGAACAAAGAACGTAGCGATGGGGGCGGCGTTGGTCTGGTGCGCCCTCTACGCATTCATCTATGTGATGCGCCTGCCGGCGTACCAGCACGGTAGGTATCTGATGCCTGCCATGCCAATGCTGTTCACGCTGGGCATTATCGGATATCTCGAATTCCAGCGGTCGAAGCGGCTGGGAAGGTATCGCTGGGCGGCGGCTTGGGCCTGGCAGTCCGGGCTTCTGCTCCTGAGTGCAGCGTTTCTCATCTTGGGCGGCCGGGCATACGGACAAGACGTGGCGCTCATCGAATCCGAGATGGTGAACACAGCGTCCTGGGTCGCTCAGGGCATTCCCCCAGGCGCTGTTGTTGCCGCGCATGACATCGGCGCGTTGGGCTACTATGATCATCATGGGCTGATCGATTTGGCCGGCCTGGTCTCGCCAGAGGTGCTGCCTTTCATTCGGGATGAGTCTCGGTTGGCCGAATTTCTGGACCGACGCGGAGCAACGTATCTGATTGCCTTCCCGGGCCTGTATCCTCAACTGGAAGCCCTATCGCTGCCCGTGTATTCGACTGGCGGCCCCTTCGCGCCTGCCGCCGGCGAGGGGAACATGACTGTCTACTGCTGGCGCTGCCGTTGAGGTGCAGGCCCGCAATGGAGCCACACCTCTCTGCGTAAAACCCGGCGCTGTTGGCGACGCTGAGGCTGTGCATTTCTTTCGTGCTATACTAACTTTCGGCTTTTCCACGCTACCCATATGGACAAGATCACGCTTGTCGTCATTGATGATCATCCCCTATTCCGCCAGGGAGTAATGGATGCCATTTCGCTTGAGCCTGATATGAAGGTTATTGGTCAGGCGTCCACCGGAGAGAACGCCGTGGATACAATTCGTTCGCTCAAGCCCTCCATCGTCCTGCTGGATGTGAACTTGCCCGTGACGAATGGTCAGCAGATCGCCCATCAAGTGACGATGGAAAAGCTGCGCACGCGCATCGTCCTCATGAGCGGGTACGACGACGTGGAGCAGTCGCTTCACGCCGCGATGGCGGGAGCGGCCGCGTATTGTGCCAAGGAGATCGAGCCGAAGGGGCTTCTGCGGATCATTCGCGACGTGGCAGGTGGCAAGTTTGTATTTGGCTCGCAAGCCATGACACGCGGCGAGTTGCAGAAGTGGATCGAAGAGCAGATCGAGGCTGCGCCGCGTCCCTACAGCGAACCGGGTAGCCCGTTTCATCCCCTTTCAGACCGCGAAATGCAGGTACTGGAGTTTGTGGTGACAGGCCTGAGCAACAAGGAGATCGCCAGTCAGTTGGGGATAAGCCACCAGACGGTCAAGAACCATGTCACATCAATCCTGAGGAAGTTCGGCGTGGAGGATCGGACGCAGGCGGTCGTATACGCACTGAAGCACGGATGGGTGCGGCTAAAGACTTCCGGTGTGCGATCCGAGGGCAGGGGCGCATGAATCCAGACGCACAACTAGCACTCGAAGGGACAATCGACGCGCAGGCAGAGTTGGCTGAAACCCAGAGGGCGCTGCGCGAGATCAGTTTGATGCTTGAGCAGAGCCAGAACGAACTGGTCAAACTCGGACAGCGCAATGCCGCCATCACCTCACATCTGCAACAGGTCCAGGCCAAGCTCGAGCAGACACCGCCGGCGGAAGTACGAATGGCCTACGACGCAGCCCTGGATGCGCAACAGAGGCTTTTTGTGATGCGCGGGCAATTGGACAAGCTCCAGAGCGACAAGGGTCACCTGGAGAAGTACAAGGGAGCGCTGGAGCGTCTTGGAAAGACCGGTGGCCAAACGTCGACGGGGCAGACAGACCCTCGCAACGGATCTGTGGCCGAGATCGAAATGGTCGTGAACGCGCAGGAAGCCGAGCGTCAGCGGCTATCCCGACAAATGCATGACGGTCCCGCCCAGGCCATGTCCAATTTCATTCTGCAGACGGAGATCGCGATGCGTCTGCTTGATGCCGATCCCAAGAAGGCGAAGGACGAACTATCCAGTCTGAAGGGCTCTGCGCTCGGCACCTTCCAGAAACTCCGCAACTTCATCTTCGAATTGCGCCCCATGATGCTGGACGATCTGGGTCTTACGCCTACCATCCGCAAGTACGTTGACGCCTTCAAGGAACAGACTGGCTTCGAGGTCGGGGTGACCGTCACCGGAACGGAACGGCGCCTGGAGCCGTACCTGGAGGTAATGATCTTCCGTGCCATCCAGGAGCTGCTTGGCAATGCGGCCCGCCACAGTCAAGCCGCCAATATCAAGATGCAGCTCGATATGGGCAATGATGCCGTCCGTGTCAGCGTCGACGATAACGGCAGAGGCTTTGATCCCGAGGCGGCGCGCGGCAGCACAAGTTTGGGCCTTAGGCTGATAAGGGAGCGCGCTGAGATGCTGGGGGGCACCTTTGACGTTGATACAGCCGTCGGAAAAGGCGCACGGATAGTGTTTACCGTGCCTGTGCACTCCTGACAGGCAACGTCACGAAGGGGATCAGCTAGGCAGTGGTGGCTGCGGTTCGTTCCTTGATCGCGCCGGCCAGCGCCAGCACGTGCGCGGGCGTGGATCCGCAACATCCTCCGACGACTCGTGCCCCCGATTTGACCGCAGCCCGCGCGAATTCGGCCATTTGCTGCGGCGTTACGTCGTACACCGCCTGTGTTCCATCCATGCGGGGCAGACCAGCATTGGGTTTCACCCAGATGGGAAGGTTTGGAGACGCTGCGGCATACTGCTTGACCACCGCCTCAGCGTTCTCTAGCGTCGTGCCGCAATTCACGCCGATCATTGCCGCTCCCAGTCCGGCAAAGGTGGCGGAGGCGACCTCTGGTCTTAGCCCCATTATCGTTCGGGTGCCCCGGTCGTAGCTGAAGGAAACCACGACCGGGAGTTCGGGTGCGGTTCGGGCGCCCTCCAGCGCTGCCCTAGCTTCGTCCAGCGAGAACTGCGTCTCGATAACAAGGAGATCCACCCCTCCGGCGCCAAGCGCGCGAGCCTGCTCGGCGTATGCTTCCACCGCTTCCTCGTATGTGATCGGCCCCAACGGCATCAGTAGTTTCCCGAGGGGGCCCATCGACCCCCCCACGAGAACGCCGCGCCCGGTACTTGCCGCCTCTCTGGCCAGCGAGGCACCCCGGCGGTTGATGTCTTCGACCCGATCCGCGTATCTGGAACCCTGCAGGCGTATGGCCGTTCCGCCGAACGTACACGTGAGGATGACATCGGCGCCGGCGTCGACGAAGGCTTTCTCCAATTCAAGGATGCGATCAGGCTGATCGATGAGCCAATCCTCGGTGTGCGCCCCGGCCTGCAGCCCGACCTGCTGCAAATTCGTTCCCGTCGCGCCATCGGCGACGAGCACGTGTCCCGACCCAAGCCTATCCAGAAATGCGTTCATGCAAGCCTCCACCGCATCGCTATCGTGCCGGGAATGCCAGCGAGCGAATGAACCGATCCTGGAATTCCGGATCCGCCGGCAGCTCGTGCCGAGTCAGGCGTCCGGACAGCGGAACCGCCTCGCGACGCTTGTCCCAGTTCAGCAATGCGATGCGGGCGCCGTCACCGGCCGCATTGCCTACGACGAAGACCCGCTCCAGATCGAACTGGGGGAGCATGCCGATTGCCATGGCATTGGCCTTGTTAATGTAGGAGCCGAAAGCTCCCGCCAAGAGGATCTTGTCCGGCGACTCGATACCGAAGCGGTCCAGTAGGGATTGCGCCGCGACGAACAATGCTCCCTTGGCAAGCTGGATCTGCCGAACGTCCTTCTGCGTCAGGGAAATGTAAGATCGTGTGCTGCTCTCACCTGCATGTACGAACACGTACTCAAGGCCGTCGGCACCGTTCCGAATTCGGCCCTCGGCGGCGACATCCTGCGCGAATCGACCGCTCCTGTCTACGACGCCCACTCGGAGAAGTTCCGCCACGGCATCGATCACCCCGGATCCGCAAAGGCCCTTGGGCCGGCCGGCACCCCAATCGTCCTCACCAATGAGCTTCCATTCCGGTTCCATGGTGTCATCGCGAATCCGGATGTGCTCGATGGCGCCCGCTGCCGCCCGCATGCCGTGTTCGATGTGGGCGCCTTCAAGGGCAGGGCCCGTCGGGGTGGAAGCGCAGATCAATCGATGCCGATTGCCCAAGACGAGCTCGGCATTCGTCCCGATGTCGATGATCAGCCAGTTTTCGTCCTGCAGGTGCGGTTCCTCAGCGAGGAGCACGCCCGTGGTGTCTGCGCCGATGAAAGAGGCAATGGCTGGCAGCATATGCACATTTGCGGCGTCGTTAGTTGCTAGGCCGAGATCACGCGCCTTGATATCCACGGCACCCGACGTCACCGGCGCGAATGGTGCCGCGCCGAGATGCATCGGCGGAAGGTTCAGGAACAAGTGCTGCATCGTCGTGTTGCCAACCACCACCAGTTCAAGCACATCGTCCGCGGAGGTGCCGGCGCTTGCGACCGCACGCAGCAGCAGTTGATTGAGCGTCTTGATGATGGACTTGTGTAGCTGATGCAGTCCGTCCGGCCTGGAAGAGCAGAATTGGATGCGCGACATCACGTCTTCCCCGAACGCGATCTGCGGATTCATATCTGTTTCCACCGCAAGGGTTTCACCCGTGGTCAGGTCGCACAGGTAGAGGGCGAGGGTGGTCGTGCCGATATCCACTGCCGCTCCCAGGAGCTGCTCTGTCAGACCGGGTTCCACCCGAACAACCTGGCGGTCCTGCCAGATTGAAACCGTGACGCGCCAGTTGGACTGGCGAAGCACGTCGGGGAGCCTGCGCAGGCAAGCATGGTCGATGGTCAGGTCGCGAGGCCCCGGCAAGCCAGTTTCGCCTGACCGCACGAGGGCCATCGAGGTCGCAATACCGCATGCGAGCCGGCTCCAATCGGCGCGTGGATTCTCAAGAGTCGGGGGCATCAATTCCACGAGGTACTTTCGAAGTGAAGGCCTGATCTCGATGTTGCGGACCGTCGCAGACTTGCGCACGATCTGTCTATCGGCGCGGCTTTCTTCGGGGACGGTGACGACAACATCGCCCAGCAGCTTGGCCTGGCATGCCAGCCGCACTCGGCCCAAGTCCCAACCGCGGCGGGACAACAAGTCCCGTCGGCGCTCAAAATACTCTGTCTCTTCCGGCTGCGGCGCCGAAAGGTGCGCTCGTTTCGACACTACCCCATACTCCGCAAAGCTGCCCTCCTCGACCAGTATCTTGCATTTCCCACAGGTCGCATTCTCCGCGCAGATGGACTCAATGCCAATGCCCAGGCCGCGAAGCGCCGGCCGCAGCGCTGTGCCGCGCGCTACCTGGCCGCGCCGGCCCGAGGGAAGGCCAACTAGCGTATAGGTGACCGTCATGCGATCGCCGGGCCCTCTTCCTGCTCGCGAAGCGCCTCAGCCGCCCGGAAGTACTTTATGTAGCGCATGGCAAAATCATCCCGGGCTACAAGCACATCGCTGGCGCGGATTGTTGCGCCCAGTTTGATGGGATCGGTGATCGAACATGTGGCCCCGGCCTGGATGGCCATGGCAAGAAAGGCCTGGTTCACTGTCGAGCGGTCTGGCAATCCAAAGGACACGTTGCTGGCACCGAGGTTGATGTTGGTGCCCAACTCTCTGCGGATTAGCTCAATGGTTTGCAGTGTAACGAGGGCGGCCCTGCTGTCCGACCCGACCGTCATCACCAGCGGATCGATGACCACGTCCTCGGCCGGTATGCCGAGCTGCCCTGCGCGCTCGAGGATCTTGCTTGCTGCTGCCAACCGCCCCTCAGGAGTCTTGGGGATGCCGTCATCGAGAATTGTGAGCCCGATGACCGCAGCCCCCCGATCCTTCACAATGGGAAGGATGCTTTCGAGCTGATGCTTTTCGGCATTGACCGAATTCACCAGCGGCTTTCCCGGGCATGCATCCAGTCCAGCGGCTAGGATGTCGCTCTTACCGGAGTCGATGCAGAGGGGCACGTCGGCACACTCGGAGACTGCGGCGACGACAGCGGCGATCATCTTGACCTCATCGAGGCCGGGCACGCCGACATTGATGTCCAGGACATCGGCGCCCCAGGCAACCTGCCTGAGCGCCAACTGCCTCACCATCTCCAGGTTGCCTTCCTGGAGGGCGCCTGCAAGCCTCTTGTTGCCGGTGGGATTGATCTTCTCACCGATCACCACGAAAGGCCGGTCGGTGCCGACAACCACCTCTCTTGACTTACTTCTTAGCACGGTGTGCACGTCAATCCTCCTGCCCGTGGTTGTTGAACGCCGCGTCCGCCGCAGGGCTCGCGCGCCGCCTCTGCAGCCGCCTCCGCGAGTTTTACCGAATCACTTTCTGCTTCAACCCTCGCGTTCTCCTGGCTCACTGCATTTCCGGAAGGCTTGTCATTCCGGCCTCGGCGGCGATCGATCGCACCGCCCTCGTCAGTTCGGCCTCATACTCAATAGCTATGGACGGTCGTTCATACTTTCGGAGCAAGTCCCGTGTTCGCTGCTTTGCCCGGGCGAAGGTATCGAGACTTCCAGCGTGCTGCCAACCCCTTACTGAATCCCGATCGATGATCGGCGATGGAAGGTGCTGCTCCTGCAGGAAGAGATCGCGAGTCGCTCTCTGCTTCAGGAAATCGCCCTTGAAATTTATGCCCTCAAAGAACTCCGTGGCGAGGGTTGCAGTGCGGACCTGCATGCCCTGCAGGAGCCGTTTTGCCATGGCCACCGCTTCTGCATCGATCACCAGCTTCTCGGCGCTTTGACAGGCCAGGAAATCCAACATGCCGCCACCCGATATCATGTTGATGCCGGCCAGCGCCCCGATCAAGACCGTCATGCCGCTTTCAAGGCCTGCCTGTGCGTCAACGAGTTTGGAGTCGCTCGCGCCCAGATAGCAGTGCGTTGGCAATCCTAGCGATTTTCCGACCTCCGCGTAGGAGGCATCAATCATGGCTGTTTCCACGGCGCCCATCGGCGTGGTGCCTCTGCGCATATCAAAAACCGCCGGCGCTCCTCCCCAGACGATTGGAGCGCCCGGATTTGCCAGCTGATGGATCGTTATCCCACTCAGGCATTCGGCCGCATGCTGCGTTACGGCACCCAACAGTGTCACCGGGGCAGCCGCGCCTGCCAGCGGCATGGACACGATCTCCGCTGGCACTGAGGCCACAGCCAATTCCATGAGGTTTTCTGCACCAAAGTTGCTCCAGATCAGGGGCGGGGACGGGCATACGTCAAAGACCGCCTGGGGCCGCTCAGCGAGCTGTTTGCGCCCTCCCGCCAGCACAGCGAGCACCTCGATCATGTTCCGGAGTGTGCCTTTCGAGAACGCCCCCGTGACCACGGGTTTGACAGAGTACATCAGAACAAGGTAAAGGCGGTACAGGTCGCCGATCTCTTTGGGTACATCATCGCAGATCACGGCTGTTGACTGTGCCTCGTATTCCGGCAGAAGCTCGGCAACCTTCACCAGTCGCACCAGGTCCGCCGTCTGGGGCGATCGGTGCTCGAGGGTGTCTGGATCGAGGACGTGGACTGCCGAGGAGCCCGGGTCAAATTGGACGGTGTTGCCACCGTAGGTGACAGCCCGCTTTCCCAAGCGGTCATACAGATGAAAGGTCTTGGGTGCCGTTCCAAGCGCAGTCCGCGCCGTTGCCTCGGGGATCCTGACGATCTCGGAAGACGGCTCCACGCTCGCGCCGGCGGCCTGCAACAGGTCTCTGGCCTGAACGGATGACACCTTGATGCCCGGACTCATCAAGAGCTGGAAGGCTTCGTCCAGTATCCGCTGGATCAGTTCGGCAGAGAGGAGTTCTATTCTTGGCTGCACTAGCGCCTCGCCCTTGCACATGCAGCCGCAGTTCTCCCCGTAGTATTCATCACTACGCCATCACCTGCACCGAACCAATTATGCGATCGAACTCATCGCTGAGCTTCCCCTCGATCGGCACCGGTCGATGTTCCGCAAGAATGCGCCGTGCCTTTGAAAGTGCCCAGTCCTCTGCACCATCTTTCTTGGCTTCCCATTCGGTATATGGGCGCCGGTCCATGAACTCGGACGTGAAGATTTCCCGCATGTGACGGCGCGTGTGTTTTTGCGTCAGGAAATTGCCTGAGGAACCTACGGCCGCGATGGCCTCCAGGGCGAGAGTCTCCTGGTCCACTACTATTCCCTGCATCATCTTCTGGACGATGGAGAAGATCTCACAATCCATCATCATTTCCGCGTAGGACCAGATGCGGCTTCCGTGCAGGAAGCCAGCCCCAAGGAGCATGTCGGCCATCGAGGCACTGGCCATGAAAGTCGATAGGCCGTTCTCGATTCCGGCCTGCCAGTTCGGTTCTTTGGCGCCGGTGGCGAACGAACCCATTGAGAGCGGGATGTTGTAGAAATCTGACAGTGCATTTGTGGCGCCCCCGAATAGGAAATCCTCGGGTCCGCCACCTGTGTAGGCGCCTGTACGCAGATCGGAGGCCGTCTGGGCAGCTGCATAGAAGACGGGCGCCCCGGGATAGGCAATCTGCAGAAGAGCAGTACCTGCGATGACTTCCGCGTTTCCGACGACCAGGTTTCCAGCCAGCGTGGCGGGTCCTGTTGTAAGGCATGCCGCCATTGTCATGAATCCCGTGGGGAGCCCGGCTTCTGCGGCGAGCAATGCGGCCTCCAATGATCCACCATCGTGCCCCAACGGGGACGCAGTGCACTGCATCAGGGATAGCACCGGCCTTTCCCGAAGAGCCCGTTGCCCGCCGGCGATCATTGCGGCCATTTCGATGGCCGCCCGCGCCTCGTGCACGCTATAGATGCTTTCCGTCTGGACGTGCTTGGTTGAGTTCTCCCAAATAGCTTTGATCTCGTGAAGCCCGCGTGTTCCTGCCGGGGCATCCTGCGCCGAGACCGGGACCCAGTGGAACGCGATCTGCTCCATCGCGTCGCCGACACGGGCAATATCGCGTACATCCTGCAACCTGGACGTTCTGCGCTGCCCGCTGGCGATATCGATCACCTCGACACCGCAACCGTCGGTTCCCAAGTAGACGTGATTGCCGTCAAGAGGCAAATCCTGCTGCGGATCACGCGCGGCCAGGGAGTACGCAGGCGGGCAGCGCTTCAGGGCAGATTCGATAAGCTCGCCCCTGGCCTTTACGACCATGCGTTCGAAGTCAACCTCCGCGCCCGCGTCAGCCCAGACCTGCAGTGCGCGCGGCGAGGGAAACTTAACGCCGACCTGCTCAATAATGCGCAACGTGGCTTCGTGGATTGAGCGGATATCCTCGTCGCTCAGGATCTGTAACTTGAGCTTCGGGTTCGAGATCGACTGGACTCGACTTGACATGCCATCTCCTCGGCCATAGAGGCCGCTCATCCCTCATCTTTTGTGGAGCACATACGTGGCGTCGGAATCAGCCGCTGCCCATGAGTTTCCTGGCAAGCGCTACGGCGCCAATGGCATCCTCAGAGTAGCCGTCGGCCCGGATCGTCGCAACCCAGTCCCGTGTAACTGGTGCACCGCCCACCATGACCTTGATGCGGTTGCGCAAGCCTTCCTTCTCCAATTCCTCAATGACCTCGCGTTGGCGCACCATGGTCGTCGTCAACAAGGCGCTCATGGCAAGGATGTCGGCATTTACCTCCAATGCCTTTCCGATGAGCTTGTCTCCCGGCGCGTCCACGCCGAGATCATGGACCTCGAAGCCTGAAGCTCCCAGCATTGTGGCGACCAGGGACTTGCCGATCTCATGAATATCGCCCTCAACGGTGCCGATCACAACCCTGCCGAGTATCTGGCGTTGGGCACCGCGCTTCTTGAGCTCGGGGTCAAGCAGGGCAACGGCCGCCTTCATCGCTTCGCCGGCCATCACAAGTTCTGGCAGAAATGCCTCGCCGCGGCCAAAGGCTTCGCCCACCGTATTGACGCCCGCGACGAAGCCCTTGGAAATCGCCTCGAGCGGATCCATGTTGCCGGCAATCGACTCCCTGGCAAGGGCAACGGCTGCGTCCGAGTCCCCATCGATGATGCTTTGTGCCATTCTCTGCAGAATCTCTCCGGTCATCGTAGCTCCTTCTGAAGATGTGTGACTTGAATGTCGATTCTTGGAATCAGGTTCCGAACCTGCGATTCGCGCAGTTCCAGCGCCTGACGGGGGATTCCCAAGTACGTTTCGAGTTCATGGCCACGCCGCATGACATGCTCCAATGTCCGATGCAGTGCTGCTTCGGAATCCCCGGCGGCCAGTGCTTCGACAATGAGCCTGTGCTCCAGGTGCTCACTGCGAATGCTGCCTTCCAGAAGTTCGGGGCGTCGGTATAGGTGCTCGTAGAGCATCCAGTCTGGAAACGCCTTCAGTACGTCCAGGTAGATCCGATGGAGCAGGGAGTTGCCGCTGGCCTCCACGATCGCGCTATGCAGCGCTCTGCTGACCTCGCGATCGCGACGCAGGTCTTCGAGCTTCACCAGGCCTTCGCCAGCATCGAGAAGCTGGTTCAGACAATCAAGCTGCGCGGCCGAGATGTTCACGGCCGCCTCCCTCGAGGCTGCGCCCTCAAGCAGCATTCTCATCTCGTAGGCATCAAGGATATCGGGGCTGGATGGCTGCAGCACCCGCACGCCTCGAAAGGCAACCCGCTCGGCCAACCCTGACGACACGAGCAGGTCCAGTGCCTCCCGAACAGGTGTCATGCTTACACCCAGCCGCCTCGAGATCTCTTCTTGCCGTAACCAGGCTCCTGCCGCGTACGTTCCGGAGAGGATATTCTCATGCAGTACGTCAAAGACCTCCTCCTTCAGCGGCTTGCGTTTCAGTGAGGTTTCCCGGGAGTGCATGCTACTGATTTTCCTGTTCTCCCTTCTCGCCGACCGCGGGGTCCTTGGGGCCCGCGGAGGCACGCCCGAGGGCCCAGTTCAGGGCGTCATGAGCTTGCCGTGCCAAGCACTAACTGACGCGGGCAAGGCATTGTATATTGTATATAATCTGGAAAGAAGTGCCGTTTGGCATGTATTTTGTCACATTTCCGTCGCCTGGTGGCCCAACGGGGCGTAACTTCGTCGATGCCTCGACGACTCCAGAAACAGACCGTTTCAACTCATATTTGTCGAAAACCAAGGAGTGTGCCATGAGACGTGGAGTCACGCTAGTCGCCGCAGGGATAACCGCGTTCACCCTGGTGGTGTTGGCCAGTGTCACCTACGCGGTCCGGGCCGCCGCCTCGAGACAAGTTCCAGCGTCCTTGGCGGGGAGGCCCTTGAACTCTCCTGAGAGGACGAACTCCAGAGAGCCATCCCAGGTTCAAATCTCGCCACGCGACGCGGCAACTCTCGCGGCCGCGGCTATGGAGCGTGGCGACGCCTATTCAGTGGAACTCGGCGAGTGGAACGGAGTGCCGGCATTCAAGGTGACCTTCAGTTCAGGCGATGTTGCCTACATCTCACTCGCTGGTGAGTTCCTTGGATCGGTACCTGTAGTCCAATACCTGTCGGCGCCCGGTGGCGGCGGTGGTGGTGGAGGGCAGCAGAGGGTCAAGCAGAACAATGATGACCGTGAGGATGAGCACGAGGATTCTCACGAAGAGCACGAAGGATCGTCAGACTAAGCGCGCGGAGACAGGGAATCATGGCGAGCAAAACACGTAGCTGGACCGACGTCCAACTCATCATCTCATCAGTTTCGATCGCCCTTACGCTTGGTTTCTGGGGACTCATGGCTTCGGGGGAGACCCGGGCGGCCTCGGTTAGTGGCAAGGCTATGCTGCCGGCCGACCCCGAGGCCCCCTCCTTGGATGGGCCGATGCTCCTTCCCGGGCAGACCCTCTTCCTCGGCGCCTCTCCGCCGGCAGCACCGGCTCCGGTGACCAACCAGACCAAGCCCAAGCACCGCAAGGGCGGTGATGGCGGCGGAGATGCGGCTGCCAGCACCGGCTCATCATGATGCGTATGCAGCGCACGGAGTTTCGAGCGATGGGCAGCAAGATCCTCGTGGCCGTGGATCAAGACGAGGCCCTGCTGACTCTGCACGACGTCCCAAGCTGGTTTGAAGACTGGGAACAGGTCCTCAGTCGATTCCGCTTCGACAGTGAGCTAAGTCGCTTGAATGCCAGCGCCGGCTCGCCGTTCGCATTGAGCGCTACGCTGTGGGACGTTCTTATGGCGGCCATGGATGCTTACGCCTTGACAGAGGGCTTGGTCACACCGGTAATCTTGGAGGACATGCTCCGAGCCGGGTACGATCGGAGCTACAGCGAATTGGCCCAGGCTTGGCCCGTAGCAGCCGGCCATCGGCGCATGCATCCTGTGGAGGCACTCGATGAACCTTTGGCCAGGCCCGCAATACAGGATCTTGTGATCGATGCCCCGCGGCGACGCATTTGCCTTCCTCAAAGAACCGGTTTGGATTTCGGTGGCATCGCGAAGGGCTGGGCCGCCACCGAGGCGATCAGGCGGCTAGACGCAGCAGCGCCGACGCTGGTAAGTGCCGGCGGTGACATCGCCGTGAGCGGACCACGCGCTGACGGAGCTCCGTGGCCGATCGCCGTGGAGGATCCGTTCCATCCCGGCGGCTTCTTGGAGACGATATACATTGACAGCGGTGGCGTCGCGACCTCGGGTCGAGATCGCCGTCGCTGGACCTTGGCTGGAGCCACGATGCATCATGTGATGGATCCTCGAACTGGTTCGCCCGCGGCGACGGACATCATTACTGCAACAGTAGTCGCCGCGACTGCGCTCCAGGCAGAGGCATTGGCCAAGGCTGTGTTGATCCTTGGGAGCGTGGCGGGCATGGAACGCTTGGAGTCCATAGACGAAGCCGCCGGTATCTTGGTGCTCCAATCGGGCGAGCTTCTTTACAGCGAAAACGCCGAAAAATACCTATAGCCGCGCCGCTAGAACACCATGGACGCAAGAAACGCACAGGAGAACAAAGTGGAACAATACGAAGGATCGGGTCCGCTCCTTGGTTTGCTGCTCGCAGCGTCCGTCGGGGTGCTTGCTGCAGTCACCGTGCTTCCGGTCACGTCGCCCGCTCTCGCAGCAACGTTGATCGGTGACAGCCCCAAAGCCTACTGGTACCTATCACGTGGATCGGCCTTTGTCGCCCTGGCGCTACTCTGGGTATCGATGATGCTCGGCCTGCTGATCACGGACAAGCTATCGCGTTCCTGGCCCGGTGCAGCCGCAGCGTTCGCGATCCACGAGTACGCAAGCCTGCTTGGGATCGTATTTGCCGGCTTTCATGCGCTCGTGCTCCTTGGGGATCGATACATCGCCTACCAGCCTGTCCAGATCCTGGTTCCGTTTGCCTCCAGCAATTTTCGTCCAATCTGGGTCGGTGTCGGACAGCTTTGCCTGTATGTCTGGATACTGGTCTCGGGAAGTTTCTACGTTCGTCGGCGCATCGGGCAGGGCGCCTGGAAACTGATCCACTACGCCAGCTTCTTCATTTTTGTCGTTGCTCTCATGCATGGCCTGGGTTCAGGGTCCGATACCGGAAATGCCTTCGCCCAAGCGTTCTATTGGCTCTCAGGGGGCTCAGTCTTGTTCCTGACCGCCTACCGCATCGCCGCGAGCCTTGCCGGGCCGGAGACTTGGACGCCTGGGCGCGAGGCCGCGCCGCGCCCGCCCGACTTGTAGACGGCTCGCGGCCGCTGGGGCATCGCCTGCAAGCGTTGCCTCTGGGGCGCCCCTTTTTCGATGTAGAATGACTTGATGCCCGAAAACCTGAACGTTCTCTTCCTCGCTGCAGAGGCAGAGCCGTTCATAAAAGTAGGGGGACTAGGCGATGTGGCCGGGTCGCTTCCTCGATTTCTTCGGGCTTTGCCCCCGGAGAGCACGTTGGGCGGTGCTCCTGATGTCCGGCTTGTCCTACCGTTGCACTCGGTCATCCGGCCGGACCGCAACGATCTGCGCGCCGTTCAGGTATTCTCCATTCCGCGCAAGTCAGACTCTGTTCCGGTCAAGGCGTTTTCCGCGCAACTTGACGGCATGCCTGTGTATTTGCTGGATGCGGATCCGATTGCGTCCACTGGATCGGTGTACTCCTCGGATTCGACGCTGGATGGAGAGAAGTATGCCTTCTTCTCGATGGCGGCACTTGAGCTGGCGCGGCGACTCAATTGGCGCGTACATATAGTGCATGCCAACGACTGGCATACGGCATTGGCTTGCTACGCAATTCTTCTTGGCAGGAGGCGGGGAGAATATGCCGGAATCGCAACGGTGCTGACCGTGCATAACTTGCCCTATATGGGTCCGGACATTTCATCACTGCTGCCCGACTATGCACTTGCCCAAGTGCAGACGGGCCTGCCCACCTGGGCGAGCACGCGACCACTCGCTCTTGGCCTTTGGGCGGCAGATGCCATCGTGGCGGTATCGCCTTCCTATGCACGGGAGATTCAGACTGCCGAATTTGGAGGCGGTCTGGAGGACTACTTGCGCGGCCGGCGGGAATCGCTGCATGGAATCCTGAATGGCATCGACACCGATTCCTTCAATCCAGCCCTCGATCCAGCGATTGACTCCAACTACGGTGCGCCGACCCTTGAGCGGCGTGCCCTCAACAAGGCCGCGCTGCAGGTCCGGCTTGGCTTGCCGGCGCATCCTGATGTCCCCCTGTTCGGCATTGTTTCAAGGCTGGATCCTCAGAAGGGCACCGACCTCTTGGCGTCGGGATTTCGCCGCCTTCGGGAACTGCCCTGGCAGGTTGTTGTGCTCGGCGTCGGCATGAGGCGGCTGGAGAGTGCACTCAAACGCCTGGAGAGCGAGTTCCCGGATCGGGTCCGCGCCGAGTTTGGGTATGATGCGCGGCTTGCGCGCCAGATCTACGCTGGGGCTGACATCCTGCTCATGCCCTCGCGCTACGAGCCCTGTGGGCTGGCTCAGCTGGTTGCCATGCGCTACGGCTGCCTGCCAATCGTCAACGCGGTCGGCGGGCTGAGAGACACAGTCATTGACGGCGAGACGGGGTTCGTCATTGGGGCACCGACCTCCGCTCGGCTGGCGTCAGGGATGAAGCGGGCGATGCGCGTCTGGGCAGACAAGCCCCAGTGGGCGGGCATGCAGCTTGCCGCCATGGCGCAGGACTTCTCCTGGGCGGCCTCCGCACGGCGATACTTTGAGCTCTATCGGAGCTTGCTGCGACAGCCTCCAGACGACGCTGCAACATAGGGCTTCTCCGTGAACACTCGCCGAACGGGGGGCATCTTGCTGCATCCCACGAGCCTGCCCGGACGATTTGGGATCGGTGATCTGGGTCCACAGGCGCATAGCTTCGTGGACTGGCTCGCCGATTCAGGCTGTCGCCTTTGGCAGGTCCTGCCTCTCGGTCCCACCGGACACGGCAACTCTCCCTACCAGTGCCACTCTGTGTTCGCCGGCAATGCGTACTTGATCAGCCCGGAAATACTGCTGCGCGATCGGCTGTTGACGGAGGCGGATCTTCGAACCGCGCCGCATCTGGATCCAAAACCTGGCGAGTCGACTTGCCGCGTTGACTTCGGTCGCGTCATACCGTGGAAGCTCTCATTGCTGAAGACCGCCTACGCGCGCTTCAAGCGAACGGCTTCAGGGGCCTTGGCGGCGGAGTTCTCCCGTTTCCGATCCGAAAACGCGCCCTGGCTGGATGATTTCTCCTTGTTCATGGCCCTGAAGGAGAAATACGGCGGGCTCTCGTGGACCAGGTGGCCGGCGCCGATCCGGGAACGGCGGATGGAGGCCCTCGACCAGGCAAGGCGAGCGCTGAAGCATGCCGCGCTGCGCTGTTCGTTCAGCCAAATGCTTTTCTTCCGTCAGTGGACTGAGCTCCGGAACCATACAGCCCAGCTCGGCGTGCGCCTCATTGGCGACGTACCCATCTTTGCGGCCCTGGATAGCTCTGATGTGTGGGCGCATCCGGAGTTGTTCCGTCTTGATGATGCGAGGTTGCCCACGGTCGTCGCCGGCGTACCGCCCGACTACTTTGCTCCGACCGGACAGCTGTGGGGCAATCCCCTGTATCGTTGGGAGTATCACAGGCAATCTGGCTACGCGTGGTGGCTTGCCAGGTTGCGCGCGACGCTTGCCCTCGTCGACATCGTCCGCCTGGATCACTTCAGGGGCTTTGCGGGATATTGGGAGATTCCGGCTGATGCCGCGACCGCAGAGGCGGGCAAATGGATGCCCGGACCGGCGGAGAGTTTCCTTGACGTGGTCGTGCAGGCCCTTCGCGGAGATCCCTCGTCTGAACACCTGCCGCTGATCGCTGAGGACCTGGGTGTCATCACTCAGGACGTCATCCGCCTGGTTCAGCGTTATGACCTGCCCGGAATGCGGCTACTGCAATTCGCTTTTTCCGGGCGCCACCCGGATTTCCTACCCGACAACTATTCCGAGAACTGTGTCGCGTATACGGGCACGCACGACAACGATACCGCGAGGGGCTGGTATGCGACGGCGCCGGAACTGGAAAGGCAGGCTGCCCTCCAGTACCTGCATTCAAACCAGGAGACAATTGTCCGCGACATGATCCATGCGGTTTGGGCGTCGCGGGCCATGTTCGCCATTGTGCCGATCCAGGATCTTCTGGAGCTGGGCACTGAGGCGCGTATGAATTATCCGGGGAAGCCAGAAGGCTATTGGGAATGGCGGCTCGGCGCCGACGATCTCACCGATTCGCTTGCAGAACGGCTCAGGACCCTAAACACCGAATGCGGTCGTTCGGCTCACGACTGGGGCGCCGCTCGAGGACCGGGCTGGTCAATTCCTGGCGAGCATTTCTCGGCCAAGGATCCCCTGAACTTGGGTCCGTGAATGGACCCAGCGGCGTGAGACTGCAGCCGCCAGCTTTTCGAGAATCTGCTTGCCAGTCGCTGGATATTGGCGGCACACATTCCCAAGGGCCTCGCCCCTCACGCGAAGCGCCCGAATGCTGGTAGTGCTGATCGCATCCGACGTGTAGGCAAGATTTCCGACGACCGAAGACCAGCCGAAGACGTCTCCGGAATGCAGGTGAGTTACGGTAATCCTGGGTCCATCGTACGGTTTGTACCGCACCGACACGTTGCCTTCAAGCAGCAGGTACATGTAGACAGCCGGCTCACCCTGACGGCAGACGACGGTGCGCGCCGGCAATTCCACGCGGTCAAACAATGCGGACAGGAGATCGTATTGTTCGGGCGTGAGATCTTTGAGGAAGGGATTCTCTGGCATTCCCGGCCCGCCTCATCCTAACCTGACGCTGTCACAGGCTCATAGTAATAAACCTCCCGAATGGTTGGACGTTCTTCCCGTCTTGGGCCGGCTCGAACGTGCCCGCGCTATACTTCCAATGGCGGAGTGCTCATTCTCATCTGCCGAGTCCATGTGCTCACGAAGTGCTTGAGATGCGCCCGATAATGCCCAAACGACAGGTGCTCAGTTTCGCGCTGGCGGGGCTTGGTTTGATTCTCTCCGTCACAGCAATCTGGGAGCTTTTCACGGACGCCAGATCCGGCTACGCGGCGCGGCCAACAGCATTCGCGGCGATTCCGATCAATGTCGCCTTCGATGCGCCATCTCTCGCCTTGAACGACCTGCGCGGGGCGGAACACCGACTTTCGGATTTCCTGGGGCAGGTCGTCCTGGTCAACCTGTGGGCGACCTGGTGTCCACCATGCGCCGCTGAGATGCCGGTCTACCAGCGTTTCTACGAGCAGCACGGCTCGGAGGGCTTCACTGTGATCGCGGTCAACGATGGTGAACCGGAAGCCGATGTCAGGTCGTTCATTGCCGATCACGGGCTGACTTTTCCAGTTTGGATGGATCCGGCCTACGAGGCCACCGACGGCGCATTCAAGACCAAGAATCTGCCGAGTTCCTATGTGATCGATCGGGCCGGCATGGTACGGTTGATGTGGATAGGCGCCATCAGCGACTCCAGCCTTGCGGCGCACGTTGTCCCCCTGATAAAGGAGTGACGTCCTGTGGAAGCAAAAGTGACATGGGAAAGCGATCTGAGTTTCGTTGGGGTTGCCGACAGCGGCTTCCCGATCAAGATGAGCAGCCCGTCTGGCCCCGAGGCCGGCGCGGGGCCGGTTGAGCTTACTGCCATGGCGCTGGCGGCTTGCACCGCCATGGATGTAATTTCGATCCTCATGAAGAAGCACGAGCGCGTTACGGAATTCCATGTTCTTGTGCATGCGGAGCGAGCCACCAGTTACCCAAAGGTGATCAGCAGCGCGGAGCTGGAGTACGTGGTGACTGGACACGAAGTGAAAGAAGCTTCTCTGCGGCGTGCTATCGAGCTTTCAGTGAAACAGTATTGTCCGGTGTACGCCATGCTTTCAAAGGCCTTCCCGATCGAACTCAGGTACACGATTGTTGAGGGTGAGCGCGGTCGGGATGGGCGCGTGTCGAAGCGAGGCCGCTGTACGCAACCGGCCGCCGAGCCGCCAACCGAGACTCCCTAGGGGGCGGGCATGGCCGGTACCGCGCTGTACAAGTCCGAACACGTACACGCAGTCACAGTAGTTCCGTTGCGGGTGAGCGTTCCGAGATACGGCGCAGCGCCCTCGTGAACAATCCAGCCGTCCAGATCGAATGCCACCGGTGCATCCGCCAGGATCCACTCGCCGTTGTACTTTCGCGCAATGTGGATGTGGGTTCCAGTTGCCTCACCGCCTTCGCTGGACGGATATCCCATCGGATCGCCCGCCCTGAGCTCTTGGCCCAAGACAACACGGTCATTGGCGGCCAAGTGCAGATAGTAGATGGTCCAACCAGTGCGCTCATCCCCGTCCCCGTCCAAATCGAGAACAACCCCATCGGAGCCCGACCGGACGATAAGGCCGTTTGCCACCGCGACGACTTGCGTCTGAGGATTCAGAGATGCGCACCCAGGACGATCACAAGGCGGCGCGAAGTCTATTGCCGCATGGGGCTCGCCCGTTCCCCAGCCGGTGTGGGGTCCGCCGGTGTAGGTCCATATCTGCCGCCACCGGTAGGGAAGGGATAGTGCCGGCTGTCGCAGGCTCCCGGGGATCAGGGCATCGCCGACTGTTGAGGGTTCCCCGAAGAGACTTTCGTAGGTTCTGAGAAGTCCTGAAGGGCCAACGCTGGCCTCAAAGGCCGGCCCAGATTCCGTGCGCGAGAAGAAATACTGCAACGCGACCGTGGCTGCGTTCTGCCACGGATCAGGACGAATGATCGTACCATCAGGCGCGTAGAACTCCGTGAGTTTTCCCGAGCGCCAGCCGTAGTAGCCATTGTTCAAGGTGTTGGCTGCCCAGATCAGCTGCAGGTAGTTCAGATTCGTTGCGCCGGCGTAGATGCGCTGCTCAAAGTCCAGGATATATCTCTTGGCCGGTGCCGTGGGTTGCGACAGGGCGCCGGCTCTGTATTCCAGGATTGACAGGAGCAGCCGAGGGCTTACGCTCCAATTTGTGGCGACGTAATCGACGATTTCGGCGCCGGTGCGATCACGGCCTGCGGCATAGGTCCAGTAGTTCTTGAACCAACCTGACCGCCCAGCAACGTATGCCGACGTATTGAAGCCGACCTGCGCCGGCCCATTCACGAACGCGGAGTCGGGGATGATTTGGAACGGACTCCCCCAGAGCGACCGGAAATAGATGGGGATCTTCATAGGCAGTCCGGGCGGCATGGTCGTCACATTGGGCGGAATTATCGGATTCGCCTCGATGATCTCTGCAGTGGTGGTGTTGAATCGCGAGGCGAGCGCGGGCAGCGTATCGCCGGTCTGCGCCGTATAGTCCACAAGCTCCCCGGGCTTGTAGTTGGGACGCGTTGGAATGGGCGTAGGTCTACCGCCTCCTGGCGCAGCGTCCGTAGCGGATGGCGAGCCGGAGCTTGGGGAAAGCGGTTTGTACGGAAAACTGGAGGGGCCGCCGCACGAGGTCATCACGAGTCCCACGGCCGCAAGCATGGACAAGGTCGTTCTATTCGTCATTCAAGCTGCGAGTGATAACCGACTTGAGCTGACCCACCGGATCAGACGTGATCACCTTGTCGCCCTTGACGAGGGAGCCTTCGTAGGGAAGGTTGCCTTGTTTCACAACCCAACCGCTCAAGACGAATGGAATCGGCCCGTCCGCCGCAATCCATTCACCGTTGTACTTCCGCGCAAAATGAAGATGCGTCCCCGTCGCCTGGCCCCCTTCACACGAGGCGTGCCCTATTCGGTCATCTCGTTGAACATAGGTGCCTGCAGCCACTCTGTCCGCGGAGCCAATGTGAAGATACACCAGAGTCCAACCGGTCTGCTCCAGGCCGTCGCCATCCAGATCCTGTATCACCACACCGCGTTCCGACCGAACGATCGTCCCCGCTGCGGCCGCTGTTACCCAGGTCGGGGTCGAGTCGCAACCACCGTGATCTGTGAAGGGCGCGAAATCCACGGCTGCGAGTGACCCATCATGCTCCCAGGCACCGTGCGGACCTCCCGTATAGCTCCATCCGATGTCTGCTTCGAACGGTAGCACAAAAGGCGGCTGTCCAAGACCCGGGGGCAGCAGGGGATCGACTGTGTCGGCGCGTGCCCACGGATCCCCGAACATCTCCGTATAGACCGCAAGGAATCCGTTTCCGGGGTCGATCATCTGAGCCCATTGAGACTGGCTATGTTGCTTCGAGAAGAGGTACTGAATCGCGACTGTGCCCGCATTGAGCCGGGGATTCAGCCGCAGCCCGCTTCCGTCAGGGAACCGCAACTCGCCAAGAGTCCCGGTTCGCCAGCCGTAGTACCCAATGGATAGCTGATTTACAGCCCATAGCATCTGGCCAAATAGCCCCTTGTAGTACAAGTTGATGTAGCCCATCGGATATTCGCCATGCACGGCGTCCACGGCCTCAGCTCGGACCCAGCGGCTTTCGTATTCTAGGAGTGCGAGAAGCAGGCGAGGGTTGATCGAGTTCTCGAAGGCCAAGCGTCGGATCTCATCCGCGCCCGTGTTCCAGCCGGTCGAGCCAAGGTACTCGCGCTGGCGACTCAGCCGGCCTCCTGCGGACCGGATATACCCCGGGATGTCGAAGTCGCCGGCCGTTCCGGAGAAGACCAGCTCGCTGTCAGGAATAAGCTGACTATCGGGAGATGTCGCCTCGGATATCCGATCTGGCAAGATTAGGAGTGTGCCCGGCGGAACGAAGCCCGACTCGGCCACCGGAACCTGCGCGCGCAGTTCCGACGGATCAATGCCGAATCGGTGTGCGACCGCAGAAATGGAATCGCCACTCTGTGTGTAGTACAGGATGGGGGGTACATCAAACGTCGGTGTCAGACTCGCTTCAACCGAAACTGTGACGCTGACGGCGCTCGTTGGGGGCGGGCCAGTGGATGTATCGAGCGGCATCAATGTTGGAGTAGGGGTGAAGCTCGGTGTTGGAGTTGCACCAGCCGGCCCTTCCGGTGACGGCGATGCGGACAGCAGAGCATGATCGACTCCAGCGTCACCATCCAAGTCATTGCCGGCGCCAGGCGAGAATTCCGGGGTGGGTGTTGAGTACGCGCCCCACAGGCTCGGAACAGGCGCGCACGCGGACACAACAACCAATGAAACAAGGGCCGGTGATAGGAATCGCCACACAGTCGAACCGCCGCGAAAATTATACCTGCGGGCGCCGCCGAAGCCATGTGGAGCGTTGTGGTCAATATCTGGGGGCCGTTAGCGCGTGATCTGATTTAGCACGCTGGCGCCTTCGGCCGCCTCCAGCGAAGCGGACCCACGCCGCAGGAAACCGTCATACTCGCGTCCATCGCCGATCGATGCCCACCCGCTGACGAGGAAGGGGAGTGTTCCATCTGCGGGAATCCATTCTCCGTTGTACTTCCGAGCCAGATGCAAATGTGCGGCGCTAGACAATCCGCCTTCGCAAGACGGGTGCCCGATCCGATCGCCGGCGTAGGCATAGGAACCCTCCGCGACCCGATCCTGCTGGAAGACATGCATGTAGAGCACATTCCAGCCGGTCTGCTCGTAGTCATCGCCGTCAAGATCCTGCAACACAGCGCCATCCGCGGACCGAACAATGAAACCGTCAGCGACCGCCGTGACCCACTCGTCGCTAACCGCGCACCCCATAACATCCGGAGGCGCAAAATCGAGGGCACCCCAGCCGGATCCGGAGTCCCAAGCGGCATGCGGCCCGCCCGTGAAGGCCCAGGTGATACCCGGCTCGAAGGGCAGCTGCATTGGTGGCTGGGCGAGGATTTGCGGCTCCAGAGGATCAAGCGCGAGATCGAAGGGGTTGCCAAACAGGAAGAAGTAGGTTTGGAAGAGCCCGTACACAGTGACATCCTTCTCCCATGCAAGACGTCCATCCAGCTCGGCGAACAGGTTCTGCACGGCGGCGGTGCCGGCATTAATTGTCGGATCGATGGGGACCACCGAACCGTCGTTCAACACCCATGTTCCGGCCGCGTTCGCACGCCACAGGTAGAAGCCCCGATTCAGCTCATTGGCGGCCCACGCCAGCTGATGGTACAGGCCTGTCCGATTCGGCTGAACAAAGCCGAGGGGATGATCGAAGCTGCCCGGCATAGGCTCTGCCGTCGTCACCCAGCGACTCTGGTGTTCGAGCACCGCCAACAGCAGGCGCGGATTCACGGAGTAGTCGTGGGCAATCCGATCAACGACCTCAGCCCCGGAGAAAACGCGCGTGTCCAACTCTTGTGTGTAGTAAGAGAGGTAGCCGCCTTGAGTCGAAACGTAGTCACCGACATCGAAGTCCGCAGCGGCCGGGCCATAGACCAACTCGGAATCAGGTATGACCTTGAAGGCTGGGCCAGGAGTGCCGGGTTCCGGCGGCGGGATCTTCAGGGTCGCGCCAATCGAAAGTAGGGCATCCTGGGAGAGATCATTGGCCCGGAGTAGCGATTCGACTCCGACGCCGAAATTCTGGGCAATCGCGCCGAGCGTGTCACCTGGTTGGACTACGTATTCATCCGCGACTTGCCGGGGGGTAGGAAGCGATCTCGGTGCGTCCGGCGTTGGAGTGACCAGGGGCGCGCCTTCCGCCCTTGCGGGGATGGTGACCGAAATGGGAACAAGAGTCGGCGTTGGACCCCGCGGCGGGCTGAATTCAGCTCCCGAGGCACCGCCCGGTTCGGCAGCGGGAGCTTCCACTCGAAGGAATGGATCGTAGGTGGGGTATTGACCGTTCCCCGCGTCGATATCGGACGCACAGGCGCCGACGAGCAGCCCAAGGGCGAGGTTCGCGATCAAAGCCAGGCCGTTCACTGTACTCTCGTGCACGCGCAGCATTCTACCAAATGGGCGGTTCGACGTCCCACTGGCTAGCGACCAATCCGCTGTGGATTGGAATACACATTGAATCTCTCCCGCCTTGCGTACCCGATCAGCGTAATGCCGTATTGCTCTGCCATCTCGATCGAAAGAGAGCTCGGCGAAGTGCGCGAGATCAGTATCGGCACCTGGAGCCGCGCGGCCTTCTGGAGCATCTCTGAACTGATTCTGCCGGTCGTGATCAGGATGCGGGTTTGCGGCCAGACACTCCTTAGCATGCAAAGGCCAGCTATCTTGTCGAGGGTGTTGTGTCGACCGATGTCTTCGGCTGCCAGAACCAGATTCTTTCCGTCGCTCAGCATGGATGTGTGAACGCCGCCGGTCTCACGGTAGAGCTCCTGAGATTCAAGAAGTAGATCAACCAAGTAGCCGATCGCCTCCGGATCCAGACTGGGCAGGCGAGCATCGAATGAAATGTCGGGCATGGAAAGTAGATCCACGGCCGTCACACCGCCCGTGCATCCCGAGGTTCGCCGCCATGATCTAGGCTGCTGGGCTGTACGCGTGAGCCAGACATCCACGTTGTCACCATGTTCACACAGGCGGACGTTCGCTACCTCCTCCATCCTGCCTATAACCCCCTCGTTGTAGAGAAAGCCGACCGCCATGGCCTCCAGATCCGTCGGCGTGCACATGAACGTGATCCAGGGCTCTCCGTTGACCGTGAGTGAGACGGGCGTCTCCACGATCGTCTCCGAATCGAGCGGTTCCCACTTGCTGAATTGGTAGCGGTGGAACCGGATTTGCTTCTGGGGTGTGATCATGAGGCACCTACCAATAACCTGTCCAGGGCGCAAGCGTGCCGGGAACGATCGGCACCCGGGCGGGGGCCCCGAGGATGATACTCCCCAGGCTTAGCACTCCCAAAGGTTGGGGGCACCGACCAGCCGCGCCTCGTGAATGGGCCAATTGCTCGCCGGGCGCGATCCCGTCGCCCCTGGGAAGGCCGGCAATCGCAATGGCGCCGGGAATAGCACTCGTTTCTCTAGGCTCCATTCTACATCCCATCCGCAGCACGAAGTCATTGGCGTCAGGGCGACTCCATGACCGCTGCTGCTGCCTGGCCCTTGGGCGGCTCCAACATGCTGGGCGAGCAATCAAGCCTTTCTCGCGGCCGGTCGTCCCACGTCCTTCACGTACGGCCGGACGAACGCCTTTTCCCCGGCGAAGCATCCGGCATTTCAGAAGGCAAGCCTTGTCTTCCAAACTGCAGCTGCACCTGAAGGCCGGTCCGCCTTCTCCAGCAGCTATCGAATCGCATTCGGCGACGCGCAAGGCTTGGAAGCTCGAGCCCCGCGCGTGATACGCTGCGCCATGCCGTCGCATCCTATCGCCCAGACCGGGTCCCCGGGAGCGGGTCCGGTGCGTGTTGGGGTGGGGAGCCAGCAATCGGACCCTCCGATGCGGCCTCCGGCAGGCGGGGCGATGCGCATGGATGCATGTTTCGCCCTGCCGCCTGAGCATGTCGGCATTTATAATGGTGAGGCCACCTTGGACGGCACCGGCGGATCCCCTATGGCACAGCTTGTGGAATGCATCCCGAATTTCTCCGAGGCGCGGCGACCTGAGGTCGTTGACCAGATCGCAGCGGCGATCAGTGCCGTTGAAGGTGCGATGCTTCTGGATCGTTCATCCGACCTTGACCACAACCGAACAGTCCTGACGTTCGCAGGTCCGCCAGAGGCAGTGGAGGAGGCTGCCTTTCAGGCGATAAAGAAGGCTGCCGATCTGATTGACCTGAATCAGCACACGGGTGAACACCCACGCATTGGTGCCACTGATGTAGTGCCATTCGTCCCGCTTTCGGGCATATCCATGGAAGAATGTACTGCCATCGCCCGCCGTCTGGGGAAGCGCGTGGGCGAGGAACTTCAGATACCTGTCTACTTCTACGAATACGCCGCGACTCGCCCTGAACGCGCCAATCTGGAGAATGTGCGCCGAGGCCAGTACGAGGGACTCAAGATTGAAATCGAATCCAGCGCCGAGCGGATGCCCGACTTTGGGCCTGCGCGGCTCGGTCCGGCCGGGGCCACCGTCATCGGCGCTCGGAATCCGCTGATAGCCTTCAACGTGTACCTGACAACGGCCGAGGTCGCCGTTGCCAAGAATATCGCCAAGGCAATTCGCCAATCGTCGGGCGGCATGCGCTTCGTCAAGGCGCTCGGATTGCTGGTAGACGGACGGGCCCAGGTCTCCATCAATCTCACCAATTACCGGGAGTCCCCGATTGGACGCGTTGTCGAGCTCATCCGTCGCGAGGCCGAGCGCCATGGCGTCGGAGTGCACCACAGTGAATTGGTGGGCCTGATTCCGCAAGAGGCGCTCGTGGATGCCGCTGCATGGTACATGCAGCTTGATGGCTTCAGCTCGGATCGGGTGCTTGAGTCGAAGCTGTTTCAGGCCGGCACGGCGCCCGAGGTACGGGGACACGCCTCCACTTCTTTTCTCGAAGAGGTGGCAGCCCCGACGGCGGCGCCGGGGGGCGGCTCTGTGGCTGCCCATGCCGGCGCGTTGGGGGCCGCGCTCGCGGAGATGGTTGCTGGCCTCACGATTGGCAAGGCCAAGTACCGCGAGGTTGAACCAGAAATGGTCGCGATCCGCCTCCAGGCGCAGAAACTGCGCGCCGATCTGGGCCAAGGCGTTGAGGACGACGCCGCGGCTTTTGAGGCCGTAATGGGGGCATACCGGCTGCCCAAGGTCACGGAGGGTGAGCAGCGGGTCCGCCAGGCTGCTATCAACCAAGCCATGCTGAATGCCGCCCACATTCCACTGCGCACCGCGGCAGGCGCGGTCCGGGTCATGAAACTTGCGGCCCAGTGCGCAAGGGATGGAAATCTCAATGCCATCAGTGACGCCATGTCGGGCGCGGTCATGGCCCGCGCGGCTTTGACGGCGGCAGGCTACAACGTACGCGTTAACCTGCAAGGGCTTGCGGACAGGGTCAACTCGGAAAGGATGCTGCAGGATCTCGGCGAGCTCGAGAAACATGCAGACGCGATCGAGAAGGAAATCCGCGCGACGGTGGAGAAGCGCGCCAAACCGGACTGAGCTTGGTGAGTCTCCCAAGTGCGGGCCGACAAGAGAGGGAGCGTGCCGGAATGGGACTAAAGCCGGATCATTGGATCCGAAGGATGGCGCTCGAGCGGAGAATGATCGAGCCGTTCAACGATGGACAGGTCAGCAACGGCGTTATCTCGTATGGAGTATCGTCCTACGGATACGACATCCGGGTCGCCGACGAGTTCAAGATCTTCACAAATGTGTTCGGGGCGATCGTCGACCCGAAGAACTTCGACCCCAAGAGCATGATCGACTACGTTGGCGAGGTCTGCATGATCCCTCCCAACTCATTCGCCTTGGCCCGTACCGTCGAGTACTTCCGCATTCCAAGAGAGATCCTTACAGTCTGCCTGGGCAAGTCCACCTACGCGCGTTGCGGCATAATCGTGAATGTCACCCCCTTTGAACCGGAGTGGGAGGGCTTTGTTACGCTCGAGATCTCCAATACCACGCCGTTGCCCGCCAGGATCTATGCTAACGAGGGCATCGCACAGGTGCTCTTCTTCGAAGCCGACGAAGTCTGCCAGGTCTCCTACGCTGATAAGAAGGGCAAGTACCAGCGGCAGCAGTCCATCGTCCTGCCAAAGGTCTGAGCTGCCACCACCTGACCTCCCGGAGCCCCCACCTTCGGGCGGACTCTGGGCGCCTCGGTTCTCGCGGGCCGGCTTCGGATCCGGGGTGCCCGCAGGGCGTCAGGACCTGGAAACCGACTGGATCTTCACGTCGTCAATACCCTTGCGGTCGTTCACGAATGGCAAGGCGATCAGGCCCGCAATGAAGAAGAATATCAGTGAAAGGATGGCCGGGCGGAGGCTGAGAAAGATCTGATTCGCCAGGCCAAAGACCAGGGGTCCGATCCAGGATGTTCCCCGATCGCTGACCTCGTAGAACGAATAGAATTCGGCCTCACGGCCTCGCGGGATCAGCTGCGCGAAGAGGCTGCGGCTGATTGCCTGCGAACCGCCGAGCACCACGGCAATCACGACCCCGAGCAGGCCGAATTCCACTGCCCGATTCTGGCCTTTCAGGCCGAAATACGCATACACAACGACCGCGGACCAGATGACAAGGCTGATGATGATTGAGCGCTTTGCTCCGACCCAGGCGGCAACCCTGCCCCACAGAAGCGCACCGAAGAACGCCGTGAACTGGATGATCAATATCACGATCGTGAGAGTGTTGAGGTCCAGCTCCAGTCCACCGCGTATCAGAGGAGCGGCAGCGAAAGTCGACGAGACCGCGATAACGGTCTGGATTCCATCATTGTAGAGGAAGAAGGCTCCCAGGAACTTGACAGTCTCGGGGAACCTGCGGACCTCTCGGATTGTCTGCCGAAGCTGCTTGAAGCCGATGCCAACGTAGTTCTCTCCCTGCGGCAGCGGGCGACGAGCGTGACGGGGGTGCAGGCGTGCCCATGTGACGAACGAGAAGAGCAACCACCAGACACCGGCCGAGGCGAGATTGATGCGGATGGCAAGTGAGGCGGGCACGCCCAGTTCTTCATGGAACATGAAGAAGGCAAGGTTCAGCGCCAGCAAGATGCCATCGCCAAGATATCCCATAGCCCATCCGAAGGATGACACCCGGTCACGTTGCTCTTCGCTGGCTATGTCCGGCAAATAGGCGTTGTAGAAGACAACGGCGGCGCCGAAAGCGAGATTGGCGCCGATGAACAGCAGGCCTCCCAGCCACCAAACCGGGCCCGTCACAAGGAAAAGCAGGATCGTCTGGAAGGCGCCGAGGGTGGCGAAGATCTGGAGCATGCGCTTGCGAAGGTGGGAGTAATCGGCGATCGCTCCCAGGATGGGCAGGAACAAAACCTGCAGCAAGACGGATAAGGATACGCAGTAGGGGAAGAAGGAATCAGGTGCAATCGGGATGCCGGCAATCCGCGCCATGCCGTCGGCTGACCCAATGGCAGCGTCCCCCGCAAGCGAAGCGACGTACGGACCCAGGAACACCGTGCCGACTGTGGTGCTGAAGGCCGAGTTGGCCCAGTCGTACATGGCCCACCCGAAGATCTCCGTCTTATCGTTGACTGGATGCGATGTCGGGGCCATTGTCCCTCCGTGGAGCTCTGTTTGTACTTGTAACACGCCACGCGCAGGCAGGTTCCGGTGCTTCAGCCCGGCGGCGGCCAAGCTCGCGGGCGCGTAGGCTCTTGCGCCAACGCAGCAGGGTGACGCCGAATTGGTCCTTGACTTCGGGCGATCGCAGTCATATAATGTAGGGTCGCAATTTCGTTTGGCAACGGTAATCGATGGCCCTTCGGCCGCGTTGACTAGGAGAATACCCCTTTCCATATCGCTGGGACGCGCAGCTCTTGCGCGGTCGCCCAAAGAATCGGCCGCAACAACGTGTGCAATAGCAAGGAGAGAGGCAAATGGCGTCTTTGCCCCGCAGGAACTACGCTCGAATCCCCGTACAACTTGGTCTTCCTAATCTAATCGACATACAGCTTGACTCATTCGCACGGTTGAAGAAAGAGGGGCTGGGCGATCTCCTTCATGAGGTGTCGCCGATCGAATCGTACAACAAAGGCATGAAGCTCTTTTTTCCTAGCCGCGGCCCAGAGGCCAAACAGTGGGGGCTAAAGTACTGGTTCGGAGACCCAAAGCACTCCATTGAAGAGTGCGTCGAGCGTGACTTGACCTACGCGCACCCCCTCTACATCTCGGTGCTGCTTGCTGGCACGGATGTGCCGGAGCCCATTAAGCAGGACATCTTTCTGGGGGACTTTCCCGAGATGACCGACAAGGGGACATTCATCATCAATGGGACCGAACGCGTCGTCGTGTCGCAGCTCATTCGTTCCCCGGGCGTCTATTTTGAAGCACCGACCGATCGTGCCACAGGCCGGCCGCTGGCGAGGGCCAAGTTGATCCCCGACCGAGGGGCGTGGATGGAGTTCGAAACCCGCAAGAGCGACTACATCATCCTGAAATTCAATCGCAAGCGCACCGTGCCGATCACCGTCTTCCTGCGCGCCCTAGCAGCGGTGAGCGATGGCACCAAGGACTCACCGCTGAGGGCGGGATCGGACGAAGAACTCCTTTCCATTTTCCAGGACATCGACAACAATCCAGAGCGACTGTTCATAGCGTCCACGCTGCGGCAAGAGCCGGAGTGGGTCCTTGCCAAGGGGCTGACCATCGCGGAAGCGGCGCTGATCGAGTTCTTCCGCAAAATGCGGCCAGGAGATCCTGCCACTCTGGAGAATGCACAGCAGTTCCTGGAGGAGCAGCTCTTTGACCAGCGGCACTATGATCTTGAGCGAGTCGGGCGATACAAGCTCAATCAGAAGCTCGATCTGAACACCCCCATACCGCATCGCACCGTGACGAAGAATGATGTCATACGCCTGATCCGGCGCATGATCCAGATCAATAACGGTGTCGAGCCCCCGGACGACATTGACCATCTGGGGAATCGGCGCGTCAAGACCGTGGGGGAGCTGATCCAGAACAAGCTCCGCATTGGCCTGCGCCGGATGGAGCGCGTCATCAAGGAACGGATGTCCATCAGGGACCAGGAACAACTCTCGCCCGTCACCCTGGTAAATATTAGGCCGGTTGTGGCTGCCCTGCGGGAATTCTTTGGCTCGAGTCAGTTGAGCCAATTCATGGATCAGACCAACCCCCTGGCGGAGTTGCGGCATAAGCGCACGCTGTCCGCACTCGGTCCAGGCGGCCTGCGGCGCGAGCGTGCTGGTTTCGACGTTCGCGACGTCCATCACTCACACTACGGCCGGATCTGTCCGATTGAGACGCCTGAAGGACCGAACATTGGCCTGATTGGCCGCCTTGCATCCTTTGCCAGAGTGAACGAATACGGTTTCATCGAGACGCCATATCGGAAAGTGTTCAAGTACCTTGCGGGCGATGACGAAAGATCAGTCGGTCGTACGCTGAGAGAAGCGATCGTCGACCCGAAGAACCAGGAGCAGCTTGCGAAGGCTGGCGAGGTCATCGATGCCAAGCTTGCCAAGCGGCTTGCCAGGTTTGGTGGTGAGGTTGCCGTCATCCCGTTCGTGTCCGATCAGATCAACTACCTCTCTGCGGATGCAGAGGATAAGTACGTCATCGCGCAGGCCAATGCCCCCTTGACCGAAAACCAAGAGTTCGTCCGAGAGCGCATCTCGTGCCGCTACCACTCCGGTTTTCTCTTCTCCACGCCGGAGTCCGTGGACTATATGGACGTGGCACCTCATCAGGTGGTGGGCATCAGTGCTGCGTTGATACCGTTCCTTGAACACGACGACGCGAACCGGGCCCTGATGGGCTCGAACATGCAGGCGCAGGCCGTGCCCCTCGTCCGCCCCGAGATACCGTTGGTGGCAACCGGGATGGAAAGAGCTGCGGCTCTGGACTCGGGACAGGTCGTCCTGGCGGAGGATCCAGGTGAGGTTGTCTCGGTGACGGGCAGCAGGATCGTTGTCAAGGAAAGAAAGGGTGGACTGCACTCGTACCAACTGCGCAAGTATCAGCGTTCGAACCAATCCACCTGTATCGACCAGAGGCCATCGGTCGTAAAAGGGCAGGTGGTTAAACGCGGGGACATCATCGCGGATTCGTCGTCCACCGAGAGCGGCCAGCTCGCCCTGGGCCAGAATGTCGTCGTCGCTTTTCTTTCCTGGGAGGGAGGCAACTTCGAAGACGCGATCCTGCTCTCAGAACGGCTGGTGCAGGATGACCGTTTCACCTCGGTCCACATTGAAAAATATGAGGTCGAGGCGCGTGATACAAAGCTCGGGCCCGAGGAGATCACGCGGGATATCCCGAATGTCGGTGAGGAAGCCATAAAAGACCTCGACGAGAAGGGCATCATTCGCATCGGCGCGGAGGTAGAGCCGAATGATATCTTGGTGGGTAAGATCACGCCCAAGGGTGAAAAGGAACTGACGCCAGAGGAGCGCCTGCTTAGGGCCATCTTCGGGGAGAAATCGCGCGATGTGAAGGATACTTCTCTGCGAATGCCGCATGGCGAGCGCGGCAAAGTTGTGGACGTCAAGGTCTTCAGGCGGGAGGACAACTCCGATCTTTCGGCCGGCGTCGATATCATGGTGCGCGTTTCCGTGGCACAGCGACGGAAGATCACCGCGGGGGATAAGATGGCCGGGCGGCACGGCAATAAGGGAGTGGTTTCGAAGGTTGTTTCCGCTGAGGACATGCCTTTCCTGGAAGATGGCACGCCGGTAGACATCATCCTCAATCCGCTGGGCGTTCCGGGCCGTATGAACATCGGACAGATGCTCGAAGTCCATCTGGGTTGGGCGGCCAAGCGGCTCGGCTTCCGTGCCATAACCCCGGTTTTTGATGGTGCCTCGGAGGAGCAGATCGAGGCTGAGCTGGCGCGTGCCTGGATCGTGGATCAGGCGTGGAGGGAATCGGCGCGCACGGCATGGGAGTGGATAAAGGGTCAGGACTATGGCCCGGAGTCCATCGAGGATGATGACGAAGTCCGCCGGCTGTATCTGGAATCCTGGCTTGGCTCGCGCAAATACGACGTGTACAGCTTGAACGATCCCGACTATGCCCGGCATGCTGCCGCAAAGGAGTGGTTGCGGGACCGGAGTCTCGATCCCGCGCGGATCTTGGGGACGATGGACGGGGAGGAGTCACGACCGGGGATAGAGTCCGACCAGGAGGCTGTCACCGCCTGCCTGCGCCTCTGGCTGGAGAGCCTGGGTCGAACGGAGCTGCTTGCGGACGGGGATGTGCATGCCGCTGCCCAGAAGGCGGCGCAGGAGTCTGGGCTTCCGCTGCCGACGCTGGGCAAGCAGATCCTCCGGGACGGCAAGACCGGCAAGCCATACGATCAGCCGGTCACTGTCGGTGTGATGAGCATCCTTAAACTACACCACCTGGTGGAAGACAAGGTGCACGCGCGATCTACGGGCCCGTACAGCCTCGTTACGCAACAGCCACTGGGCGGAAAGGCGCAGTTTGGTGGGCAGCGCTTTGGCGAAATGGAGGTGTGGGCGCTCGAGGCCTATGGCGCCGCCCACACGCTCCAGGAAATGCTGACGGTCAAGTCGGACGATGTCCAGGGTCGCGTCAACGCCTATGAGGCCATTGTAAAGGGGGAGCCCATCGAGGAGCCCAGCATCCCGGCCTCGTTCCGCGTGCTTGTCAAGGAACTGCAGTCGCTCGGTCTTGCCGTCGAGGCCATCAACGAAGGCGGCGACGTTATCAGGTTTGGCAAGGACGAGGAGAAGACTCATCCACCGCGGCTTGGCACAGGCCTGATGGAGCTGGGCATGGGCGGTCCGGACCGCAGGAAATAGGGGTCGCAACTTCTTGACGGTGGGGTGGGCGCATGATAGAATAATGCGCCATTGTGTGCAAAACGGACGGCTCCAGCCCCGTCAGGAGTTACTGGGTCGTCGCTGACGTGAAGTAGCGTCGTCTTTTCCCGGTGGAGTCCGGCCCTGCGCAGAAGAGGGCAGTCGCGCAGGAGGCCGCAACAGTGGCAGCAGCTGACGAGGCCATCATTATCGTTTCTGATGGCCTCATTTCATGCAATGACGGTTGCAATGGTTTTCGTAGATCGGAGGCGAAATTGCCAACAATCAATCAAATGGTCCGCAGGGGCCGCAAGAACAAGAAGGCCAAGAGCAAGGCGCCGGCGTTCCAATACACGTTGAACAGCCACAGGCATCGGCGCGTGCGGCAGTCGCGCGGGGCTCCGCAGAAGCGCGGCGTGTGCACGGTCGTGCGCACGATGACGCCCAAGAAGCCGAATTCCGCGCTTCGCAAGATCGCGCGCGTCCGCCTCAGCAACGGGATTGAGGTCACGGCCTATATCCCGGGCGAGGGACACCAGTTGCAGGAGCACTCCGTGGTGCTCCTGCGGGGCGGGCGCGTCAAGGATCTTCCTGGCGTGCGCTATCACATCATCCGCGGCTCGCTCGACACGACCGGCGTCGCGAATCGCAAACAGGGTCGATCCAAGTACGGCGCGAAGCAGCCCAAGGGAGAGACCGCATGAGACGCGGCAGCCCTGAACGTCGGCCCACTTCTCCGGACAAGAAGTACAACAGCGTGCAGATCCAGACTTTGGTACAGCACGTTCTCAAGCGCGGAAAGAAAAGCACGGCGCTACGCGTCATCTACGGCGCCATGGACCTGATCAAGGAACGGGCCGGCAAAGATCCGCTCGAAGTGTTCGAAAACGCGCTGAGGAATGTGTCGCCGGCCATGGAAGTGCGCCCACGGCGTGTCGGCGGGGCAACCTATCAAGTGCCGATGGAAGTGGGCTCTGAGAGGCGCACCACTCTGGGCATTCGCTGGATCCTGGGCGCCGCTCGGGAGCGCTCCGGTCGGTCGTTCTCCGACAAACTGGCCTCCGAGCTGATCGACGCCTCCAATGAGACTGGGGCGGCCATTCGCAAGCGCGATGAGACTCACAAGATGGCTGAGGCCAATCGCGCCTTTTCGCACTATCGCATCTGATCCAGATAGGAACTCGGCCTTCCGCCCCCAGCCGCATCCAGGACCACATGGCACGCGCCCACCCGCCTGAGACGTATCGCAACATTGGCATCATTGCCCACATCGACGCCGGCAAGACGACGACGACCGAGCGTATCTTGTTCTATACCGGCAAGACGCACCGCATTGGCTCGGTGGACGACGGTACGACCGTGACCGACTGGATGGCGCAGGAGCGGGAACGGGGTATCACCATCGTATCAGCCGCCATTTCCTCCGAGTGGAACGGCCATCAGTTCAACGTGATTGATACACCCGGCCATATTGACTTCACCGCTGAGGTACAGCGCTCCCTACGGGTCCTCGACGGCGGCGTGGTGATCTTCGACGCGGTTCAAGGGGTTGAGCCGCAAAGCGAAACGGTATGGCGTCAGGCGGACCGGTACGGAGTCCCGCGGATCTGCTTTGTCAACAAAATGGACCGCGTCGGAGCTTCTTTCGAACGGACGATTCGATCCATCGTGGACCGGCTCGGTGCCAATCCAATTGCGATGCATTTGCCGATTGGCAGTGAGAGCGGCTTCAAAGGGGTCATAGACCTGCTGATAATGCAGGGGGTGATCTGGGAGGACGACCTCGGCAAGGAGCCGAAGATCGTGCCGATACCGGGCGAACTGCAGAAAACCGCGGAAGAGGCACGCCACGTAATGGTCGAGAAGATCGCCGAACTCGACGATCACCTGACTGTTCGCTACCTAGAAGGTTCAGAGATCAGCGCGGACGAGCTCAAAGTCGCACTGCGCAAGGCGGTGCTCGCAAATACGGCCTATCCGGTGTTCTGCGGCTCTTCATTGAAGAACAAGGGCGTGCAGATTCTGCTCGACGCGATAATTGACTATCTGCCCTCGCCGGCCGATGTTCCGTCGGTCATGGGATCCGCACCCGGCAGCGACGAGCCCACGGTTGAGCTGCCGGCGCAGGATGATGCGCCACTCAGCGCGCTAGTATTCAAAATCGTGACGGATCCGTACGTCGGGAGACTGGCCTATTTCCGGGTGTACTCAGGTGTCATCACCCAAGGCCAAATGGTGATGAATTCTACCAAAGGGAAGCGGGAACGCATCGGACGCCTAATCCGCATGCATGCGGACCGCCGCGAAGATATCAACGAGGTCCGCGCCGGTGACATCGGCGCTGCGCTTGGCTTCAAGGACACATTCACTGGCGATACCCTTTGTGATAATAAGCTCATCGTACTCGAGAACATTGCGTTCCCGGAGCCCGTGATTTCGATTGCAATTGAGCCAAAGAGCACGGCCGACCAGGAAAAGATGGGGGAAGCGCTTCGCAAGTTGTCCGAAGAAGACCCCACGTTCCGCGTCCGTTCAGACGAAAACACCGGCCAGATCATCATCTCGGGTATGGGCGAGTTGCACCTCGATATCCTGGTCGATCGCATGCTTCGCGAGTTTCGCGTCCAGGCGAATGTCGGCGCTCCACGCGTGGCGTACCGGGAATCGATCACCCGAGAGGTGCCGGAGATCAACTTCAAGTATGCAAAGCAGACCGGCGGGCGCGGCATGTATGCCCATGTTGTGCTCTCGTTGGAGCCCGGCGAACGCGGCTCCGGCGTGCTGTTTGAGAACCAGGTCGTGGGCGGTGCGGTCCCGCGCGAATATGTTCCCGCGGTGGAGAAGGGCGTTCGCGAGGCCGCCGACAGCGGCGTGTTGGCCGGGTATCCCGTCACAGATCTGAAGGTGATCCTGTTTGACGGTTCGTACCACGAGGTTGACTCCAATGAAATGGCGTTCAAGCTGGCAGCCTCGATGGCGTTCAAGGAAGGGGTCCATAAAGGCTCGCCGGTTCTGCTGGAACCGACCATGCGTGTTGAAGTGGTTGTCCCGGAGGAATTCCTCGGGGACGTAATGGGGCAGATCAACAGCCGCCGCGGCAACATCCAGGGAATGGAAGTCAGACCCGGAAACGCGCAGGCTGTGCGCGCTCTTGTTCCGCTCGCCGAAATGTTCGGTTACGCCACGCAACTGCGCTCGGTTACCCAGGGCCGGGGCGTGTTCAGCATGGAATTCGACCACTATGCGCCCATACCGCAGTCGGTGGCCGAGGAGATCGTCAGGGCATAGCAATTGTTCTTTCGGAGACACTAGGAGGAGATGACGATGGCGAAGCAGAAGTATGAGCGGAATAAGCCGCATGTGAACGTGGGGACGATGGGGCACATTGACCATGGGAAGACGACCTTGACGGCGGCGATCAC
>Ga0315288_10000139_pt1 | contig 80386 bp, 55 predicted proteins | sample YL17G11_20_MG_FD_203454 | JGI IMG/M metagenome (GOLD analysis project Ga0315288, IMG submission 203454) | Sediment microbial communities from Yellowstone Lake, YNP, Wyoming, USA - YL17G11_20 | ecosystem: Environmental > Aquatic > Freshwater > Lake > Sediment | place: USA: Wyoming | collected... | reverse complement strand
CAATTTTCACCCATTCACCAGTCACTCTTTGATGAAAGGCCTCTTCTTCGAATGAAAATAATAAGGCATACCAGTGATATTCTTCCCGGTTAATCCGTTGTCTGAGGTCATCGAATCTTTTTCGGTCAAGCCAGTCGTATCGACACGGTATGAAGTCCGTGTAATACGTCAAAGCGCCGCTCATCTGAAAAGACAGAACGATAGACTTTTCCGGCCATTCTCTTCGGGCCCGCAAACAACTCTCCTTATAAATCCTCTGTCCCTCATCGAAAGCCAATATCCCAAGTTTGTTCACCTGCCGAATTTCTCCCAAAAAAACGACCCCAATCAGAAGGGCGGATAAAATATATCCGACGAGTGGCAGAGATCTCCGGCGATTCCCTTTTTTAATTAATGCCGTGTGCATGCTTTGAATCACCAGCAGAAACGATAGGATCAAGGCAGGAATTCCGGGAAGGAAGAAACGAAGATACCACCAAGCCTCATAGGGTTTATAGAAACAGAAAAAGAGGAATAAAGGGGCAAACCAAAAAAAGAGCAAGGCCCGGTTTTTCAGAGCGATCGCTCGCCAGCCGGCAAGCATCAGCCAGGCTGCGGGAATGAGCGGCGTCAAAGTAACACCCAGCCAATAGACGTAATGTTGGACGTGCGAAGGAAAATTTTTGGCGGCAAGGTCAAAAAAGATGCTGCTATGGTACCCTGTGGTGAACCATCCGCCATAAAGGATATGATTCATGTTCAAAAAAAACATCCCCATGGGGACAGCCCCGGCAAGAAAAAGCAGATACGTTTTCGGCTTCTTGGGTAGGATGATCAAAACGGCCAGAGCCAGGAGCACGTCGCCAGGCCGTATCAAGACACTCATGCCAAAGGAAGCTCCAGCCAAGAAAGCCCATCCGATCCGCCTATGCGACAGGGTGAGGGCTAGTAACGCAGCCATAATCCAGGATGTCGCCAAAACATCGCTCATGGGCTGAATCGATTGGAATAGGTAGGCCGGAAAAGCGGCTAAAATGATCGAGCTGAAGACAGAGAACAACGGCGAAAGGCCAAGCTGCCGGGCCAGCAAATAAATCAGGAGGAGACCCAGCAGAGAAGCCACAGGGCTGACCATAAAAGGCCCCTTTGCCCATCCCAAGAGTTTGGCAAAAGCCGCCATATGCAGAGGCATTCCCGCCGGATAAGAGGGAACGATAATATCTTTTCTGGCAGAATTCCGGGTGAAACCGAGGGGGCGGAAGATGTCGCTAAATTCTTCCCTCAAAGCGAAAACGTCCAGCGCTTTGACCCGCTCGATCAGATTCCCCTGGCTTAATCTTCTTGCATAGTTCAGGTATCCGGAGCTGTCTGAGCCACCGGCAGTATCGCAGAGATTCGTATAGAGCAGCGCGGCGTAAGATAATAAAAGCGCTAGCAGCAGCATTCGGGGAAGAATCTTCAAAATATACCCGAATCCTTGAAGATCATGGAAACGGAATCTCCTTATCTTAGGAATTTTCGCGTCCCGTTGGACGTTAATCAGCATTTTTTAGAAATTTAGCTCCCCAATATTTTTCATATCATGATAGATATCAATTTGTCAAAAAAAACAGATCTAAAATATAATCGTCCGCGGCCGATTTGAGGTATAATCAATCTCCGCAGGCCGAGCAACGGACGATGGAAGAAGCCGCCACAGATCAGAAAAAAGCGATCCGGACATTCGCCCTGGCATCGTTCTTGAACGACATGGGCTCGGACATCATCTATCCCATTTGGCCGCTCTTCGTCACGAACATCCTCAGGGCTAACATGGCCGCCCTGGGCTTCCTCGACGGCTTGGGCGATGCCCTCGTCTCCTTGTCCCAGGCTGCCTCGGGCTATTTCTCGGATCGGTTTAAAAAACGAAAAATATTTATCTGGACCGGCTATCTTTGCGGTTCGCTTTCGAGGTTTGGATATGCCCTGTCCTCGATTTGGCAACATCTCATCCCCTTCCGGATCTTGGACCGGGTGGGCAAGATTCGCAGCGCCCCGCGCGACGCCCTCGTCGCCGATATCTCCACGAACGAGACGCGGGGGAGGAATTTCGGCCTTTTGCGGACGATGGACAATGCCGGCGCCGTCATGGGCATTCTGATCTGCATCGCTTTTATCAACCTTTTGGGTTTCAAGCTTCTTTTTGCCCTGGCCGCCATTCCTTCCCTAATCGGGGCGTTGCTCATTTTCCTGAATATCAAGGAGAAGAAGTCCGGCGAGGTCAAAATCTACAAAGGCATTTCATTCAAAGATATTAATAAAAATCTGCGGCTCTACATGTTCCTGAACGCTCTTTACGCCCTGGGCGCGTTCAGCTATTCCTTTTTGCTGGTCTATGCCAAAAATTTCGGGTTCAAGGTCGGCTTTATTCCGGTCCTCTATCTGATCTATACGGCTTCGGCATCTATATTTTCCCTACCTTTCGGAAAGCTCTCGGACAAGATCGGCCGGAAGCCGGTGTTGATGTTGGCCTATCTTTTTTGGGCCGGCGTCTGCCTGGGGATAATCGTCAGCCGCAGCCTCGTCCTCTTTGTCGGCCTCTTTGTTCTCTATGGAATCCACAAGGCCGCTCTCGACCCTGTCCAGAGGACCCTGGTCTGCGAGCTCTCCCCCTTTTCCTTCCGGGCCAGCTGCCTCGGCGCGTTTCAAATGGTCATCGGGCTCTGCGCATTCCCCGCTTCCCTGGTCGCCGGTCTCCTCTGGGAACGGATGGGCATGTTTGCTCCGTTTTTTTTCTCATTAGGCTTGACGGCTGCGGCCTTTTGCCTGCTGTTCTTCGTCAAGGAAGGTCGATCATCGCCTTAAGAACCGACTTTTTGATTCTTGACTTTTCCCCGTTGCCTCCCTATAGTCTTACCGGGCAGGATAGGAGAATCCCTTATGGACAAGACGGAAACGTTGAAAGATGGGACTGAGATCGTCATCCGGGAGTTGACGTCCAAGGACCTCGATGCCCTGATGAAATTTTATCTTGGGCTCCCGGCCGAGGACCGAAAATATCTTCGCATTGACGTCACCGATCGGCCTGTCGTCGAAAAGAGAATCAACCGTATGATAGAGGAGCGAGTATTCCGCTTGGTTGCGTTTCACGGCAACAACATCATCGCCGATGGCGCCTTAGAGTTGTCCGGGGAGGTCTGGCGCCTACATCAGGGAGAGATCAGGGTCATCGTAGCCCGGCCTTTTCAACACAGGGGGCTTGGCATGATCATGATGAGAGAGTTTTACCATCTGGCGGTCGAAAAAGGCGTGGAGACCGTCGTAGTCAAGATGCTGCGGCCCCAAAAGGCGGCCATCAACATCTGCCACAAACTCGGGTTTCACGAAGAGGTGATCATCCCCGACTACGTCAGCGACCTGGATGGCCAAACCCAGGACCTGATCATCATGAAAAGTAATATCCAGGACCTTTTAAAGGAAATGGAGCATTTTTTCATCGATACAGACTGGCAGCGCTGCCAATAGGATCGGTTCGATCACTTATTCTTCTTCCGGCCTGACCCGGCCTTCCTTGATGGCTTCGTTGATGATCTTCTGCTGAAGATGGGAAGGCACTTCTTCGTAGTGAGAGAATTCCATCAGGAACGAGCCTCTTCCTCCCGTGATCGAGGTTAAGGTGGGCTCAAAGTCGAGCATCTCAGCCATCGGTACAACCGCTTTGAGAATCCGCATATTTCCTTTCTGCTCCATGCCCTGGACTTTCCCCCGCCGCCCATTCAGGTTGCCCATGATATCGCCCATGTAGGCATCGGGCGTGTAGACCTCTACGCTCATGATCGGCTCCAGGATGGTGGGCCTGGCTTCCTTCATGGCCAGCTTAAAGGCCTTGGAAGCCGCGATTTTGAAGGCGATATCCGAAGAATCGACTTCGTGGAAAGAGCCGTCATAGAGGATGATCTTAAAATTGACGACCGGATATCCGGCCAGGATTCCTTTTTTCTTGGCCTCGATCAGCCCTTTTTCAATGGAAGGGATGTAGTTCTTGGGGATGGACCCGCCGAAGATCTTGTCCTCGAACTCGAAATCCTTGCCTCTCGGCAGGGGCTCCATCTTGATCCATACGTCACCATACTGCCCGCGGCCGCCGGTCTGTTTTTTATGTTTGCCTTGAACATCCGCCCGGCCTTTGATCGTCTCCTTGTAGGAGATCTTGGGCGGTTTGAGCTCGACATCGACATTGTAGCGCTTCTTCAGCTTCTCCGTGATGATCCTGACATGAAGCTCGCCGTTGCCGGATATTAGGAGCTGGCTGGTATCCGGGTCGCGTTCGAACCGAACGGTGGGATCTTCCTCCGTGATGCGGTGGGACGCCTGCGAGATCCGGTCTTCGTCGGCTCTTGTCTTGGGCTCAATGGCAAAAGAGATCGAAGGCTCGGGAAATTTGATCGGCGCGATCTCGATTCCGCTGCCCTTGGCGCTCAGTGTATCGCCGGTCGAAGTGGCTTTCAGCTTGGCGGTCGCGACGAGATCTCCCGCCTTGGCCTGGCCGGCCGGGGTCTGCTCCTTGCCTTGGAGGAAGAACAAGCCGCTCAGCTTTTCATCGGTGTTTTTGCCGGTGTTGGCCACCGTCGAGTCGGGGCTGGCTTTTCCCGAAAAGACACGCATCAAGGAAATCCGGCCCGTGTAAGGATCGGAGATCGTTTTAAAAACGAGCGCGGCAAACGGCGCGTCCACTGTCGCCTTAAGAACCTCCTCCTTGCCGTTGATTTTGACTTTGATCTCCTGCCGGTCAAGGGCGGACGGCATGACGTCCAGGATTCCGTCGAGGATATTCTGGACACCGATGTTGAGGAGGGCCGAAGCCGCGAAGACGGGATAAAGCTGGTGGTTGAGGATGCTTTTTTTGAATCCCTCGGCGATTTCTTCGGTCGTAAGCGTGCCCTTTTCCAGATATTTCTCCATCAGCTTTTCATCATTTTCGGCGATCATCTCGACCAGCTCGCGATATTTTTTCTCGGCCTCGGCCTTGAGGTCGGCCGGAACGGCTTCTTCCTTGAATTTGCCGCTTTCGTCCTTTTCAAAAAGATAGGCTTTCTGGCGGATCAAATCCACCACCCCGCGGAAATTCTTCTCTTCTCCGATCGGAAGCTGAACAGGAACCGCCTGGCGGCCGAAGAACTGCTGGATGGCTTCGAGAGTGCGGGCGAAATTGGCGTTCTCCCTGTCCAGTTTATTGATGATGATCATCCGGGGAAGATGGAACTCCTCGAGCATTTCCCAGACTTTCTCCGTTCCGACTTCCACGCCGGCGACTCCACAGACCAGAACCGCCGCGGCATCGACGGCCCGCAGGCTGGCTTTCGTGTCCCAGAGGAAATTGCTGTATCCCGGCGTATCGACGAAATTGATCTTATGGTCTTTCCATTCGACAAAACAGATGGCCGAGTTGATGGAGATTTTCCGGTCGATTTCCTCCGGTTCGTAGTCGGTGACGGTATTCCCTTTATCGACTTTGGTCAGCCGGCCGGTTGCTCCGACATCGAACAGAAAGGCCGAGGTCAGCGAAGTTTTTCCGGATGAGCCGTGCCCGATGAGCGCGATGTTCCTGATTTTATCCGCAGGATAATCTTTCATAGTCCATCCTCCCGAGAATTTCGCAAGTCCTGAATCGGTGAATCGTCTCTTTTTTTAAAAAAGTAAGGGATATCATACAACAAAGCCGCTTTTTTTCTCAAGAGGAAGCTGGGGCGGTAAGCATCCGAGTGTTTGATTTCCTATCGGCGTCGGAATCGCCCCCCGGCCCCATGGGGAACCAGTCCCGTCGGTTCCCCCCGTCGAAAAGCCGACGGGTCCCCCCTCTGCTACGGGGCCTCAGAGGCGATTCCAACGCCTCTATGAAATCATCAGTTTGGAGATTCCTCCCTAGGGACGTTGTTAAGCCGGAGCAAAATATTATTCGATGGATTTCAGGAGGGAAACTAGGTCGTCGGGGAGCGGGGAACAGAATTCGATCCAAGCCGCCGTGTCTGGATGGCGGAAGCCGAGACGGTGGGCGTGGAGAAACAGCCGGCTGGATGCGCGCCTGGACTTACGGCTTCCATAGCGCCCGTCCCCGATAAGCGGATGACCGGACGCCGAGAGATGAACCCGGATTTGATGAGTCCTGCCCGTCATCGGGTGGATCTCGAGAAGGCTCGAATCCTTGAATTCCCTGAGGACCTTGTACCGTGTTTCCGCGACTCTCGGCGATCTGGTCTTGATGGACATGCGCTGGCCGTACTTGACATGGCGGCCGATTGGCCAGTCCATGGTCCCTTCAGGCGCGGGCATTTTTCCCCAAGCCAGCCCCAGATAGATTTTCTTGACCTCTCGTTTTTTAAACTGGGCTTTAAGGTCAAAATAAGCCTGTTGACTTCTGGCAATAACCATGACGCCGGATGTTTCCTTATCCAGTCTATGGACGATTCCGGGCCGGTCCTCCGGCCCAATGCTCCGGATCTCGGGAAAATGAAACAGAAGGGCATGGGCCAGGGTTCCGTGGCTGGCGCCCGCACCGGGATGGACGATCATCCCTGTGGCTTTATCGATGACGACGATATGCCCGTCGGCATAAAGGATATGGAGGGGAATATTTTCGGGCTGCATCTCCTCCGGCTGCGGGATTTCCACATCCGCCTCGACCCAATCCCTTTCTCTCAGCTTGTAGCTCGGCTTTTTCAGAGAGCCGTTGACCCGCACCCGTTCTTTATCGATGAACCGTTGGAATTGCGATCGCGTATAGGCCCAGATCTGGCGGGACAAAAAGACATCCAGCCTTTCTCCCTTCCCGAAAGCCGGCGTGATATGGAAATCTATCTTAGGCACGTTGACGTTTTCTGAAGATTCGGACAAGCAATAAGCCGGCCGCGAGACCCAGAATACAAAAGAGCTGGGGATAGGACAGGCTGAGGAACGGAGAAGGCCCCCTGAAGAGAAACGTCTTATCCGGATGATCGCCGCGGAAAAATTCCGTGATGTAGCGGATGATGGAGTAGTTGATGATGTAAAAGGAAAATACCTGGCCGTCGAATTTTTTCTTCCTGAGCACCAGGAACAAGACAAAAAAATTCAGAAAGTTGAGGCCTGCCTCATACAGCTGGACCGGATGAAGGGCCTGGTTGAGCGGGATTCCCGTCAAATTGTGGGCGTAGTCGCTGCGGAATTTCGCAGCCCAGGGCAGGGAGCATTCCCGGCCCCAGCAGCAGCCGGCCAAGAAGCATCCGATCCGGCCGAAGCCATGGCCCAAGGCCAGGGCCGCGCCCGCGATATCCCCCACCTTCCACGTCGGGATGCGATGTTTGTGCAGATACCAGAGGGCGAAGACAATCCCGAAAGCCAGGCCGCCTTGGAAGACACCCCCGGTCTTGACGATCCAGAAAAGTTCTTTCGGATTTTCCCAGTAATAAGAAAAATTCCCGGCGAGAAGGACGAGCTTGGCCCCGACCAGCGATATGATCAGAATGTAGAAGGCGGCATCCATGATCTTGACGGCATTCAAGCCCTGCTTTTTAGCTTGAACATAGATGAACCAGACGCCCAATCCGACACCGAGCGCCATCATAAAGCCGTACGAATGGATCGTCAGCGGCCCGATCTTAATCAGAATGGGCAACATGGGAAGGTCTCCTGACAAGAAAGACGATGATCAACAGAAACGCCCCGACGGTGATGCAGAAATCCGCGACATTGAATGTCGGCCACCGGAAATTCTTGATATAAAGCTCGAGGAAATCGATCACATACCCGCGGAAGACCCGGTCGATCAGGTTCCCCAGCGCCCCGCCCAGGATCAAGGACAGGGCGATCTTCATCCATTTTTCGGAAGGAGGAGTTTTAATAAAGTAATAGGCCACCATGGCCAGGGCGCAGAAGGAGGCCACGGTCAGGAGGATGGTGACCAGCGGGCCGTCCACCCGGGAGAAAGCTCCGAAAATAGCGCCTTTGTTGCGGATATGGGAAAGGTCGAAAAAGCCCGGAATGACCTTGACCGAACCGAACAGCCGGATGGTCCGGACGATGAGCATCTTCGCCGCTTGGTCGATCACGAGCAACAAAAGGACAAGCCCGTAGAAAGAAATGTTACGTTTCATGACGGCCACCCTTTGACGACGTCTTCGCAGCGTTTGCAGAATTCGGGATGAGAGGGGCTCGTCCCGACATAGGTCGAATAATTCCAGCATCTCTGACATTTTTGACCGGGCGCCTTGGCAACGGTGATTCCCGGATCTTCGCCCGGGCCGGCCTGGAGGATGACATCGGAGACGATCAAAAGCGAGCACAGTTCATCTCGATATTTCTGGACGAGCTTTGATTTCGCGGCGGGCACTTTCAGGATGACCTGGGCTTCCAGGGAATTTCCGATGAACTTCTGCTCCCGCGCCTTTTCCAACTCCTTGAGAACCTTTTCTCTGAGGCCGATCAGGTCCTCCCATTCTTGGACGATCCCGGGCTCGAGCCATTGCTCTCGGAATTCCGGGAATAGCTCGAGATGGACGGATTCCTCTTTCCCTTGAAACTTCGGCATGGCCTCCCAGGCTTCTTCCGTCGTAAAGGGAAGGATGGGCGCCATGAGGGCCAGGCTGTTCTTCAAAATATGAAAGAGCGCGGTCTGGGCCGACCTTCGGAGGCGGGAATTCTTGGCCGAACAATACAGCCGGTCCTTGAGGATGTCGAGATACAGGGCGCTCAGATCCACGGTGAAGAAATTGTACACGGCATGGAAGATGATATGATACTCATATTCATCGTAGGCTTTGAGGATCCTCTTCCCGACGTCGGCGGCATTGGCCAGGGCCCACCGGTCGAGCGATTCCATCTCATCCGCCTTGACGGCATCCGTGTCGGGCGAGAAATCGTAAAGGTTGCCCAGAATGAACCTCCAGGTGTTCCGGATCTTGCGGTAGGCCTCGACCAGACGCTGCTGGATTTCGTTCCCGAAGGGAGCGTCCTCTTTGTAGTTGAGCATGGCCACCCAAAGTCGAATGACCTCGGCGCCGCTCTGGGCGATGATCTCCTTCGGCTCGATAAAATTGCCGGCGGATTTGGACATGGCCTTGCCCTGTTCGTCCAGGACGAAACCGTGGGTGATGCACGTCCGATAGGGCGAACGGCCTCTGGCAGCGAGGCCCACCAGCAAAGAGCTGTTGAACCAGCCGCGGTGCTGGTCATGTCCTTCGATATAGACATCCGAGGGCCAGGGAAGGTCGTCCCGTTTTCCGAGCACATTGTGACTGGCCCCCGACTCAAACCAAACGTCGAGGATGTTATGCTCCTTGTCAAACTGCCGGGAGCCGCACTTGGGACAGGCCGCGCCGGAAGGCAGGAGATCCTCGGTCTCTTCGAGGAACCAGGCGTTCGAGCCGTTCTTCTCGAATATGTCGGCGACGCGCCGGGCGGTCTTTTCGTCGGCCAGGATCTCTCCGCAGCCGCGGCAGTAAAAGGCCGGGATGGGCACGCCCCAGCTGCGTTGGCGGGAAATGCACCAGTCCGGACGGTTGGTCATCATGCTGCTGATCCGTTCTTCCCCCCAGGGCGGGACCCAGTGAACCTTCTTGATCTCCTCGAGGGCTTTCTCGCGCAGACCGTTCTTATCCATGGAAATGAACCACTGGGACGTCGCCCTGAAAATCACCGGGTTTTTGCAGCGCCAGCAGTGGGGATAGGAGTGGACGATCTCCCCTTCCTTGAGCAGAGTGCCGTCTTTTCGCATATCGTCGTTGATCAGCTTATTGGCCTTGAAGACGTTCATCCCGGCATATTTTTTGACGTCGGCCGTAAACCGACCTTCATCATCGACGGGCGTGTAGATATCGATACTGTAGGCGATCCCCGTCAGATAATCTTCGTGGCCGTGGCCGGGAGCCGTGTGGACACAGCCGGTCCCTTCATCAAGGCTGACATAATCGGCCAAGACAAAAAGCGAGTCGCGATCGATGAAAGGATGGCCGGCCTTGAGATGCTCCAGCTCGCGGCCCGTGAAGGTGGCCAGGATCTTGGGGTCCTTGAGGCCAAGCAGCTCCGCGACGACCGGGACCAGGCGCTTGGCCACGAGATAGGCTTCATCTCCGGCTTCAAAAGCCGCGTATTCATAATCAGGATGGAAGGCGATGGCCAAGTTGGCGGGCAGCGTCCACGGGGTCGTCGTCCAGATGATGACAGAGACCTTTTTGTTCTTCAAGGCCGGGGCTTTTTCCGACAAATCGGACTTCATCGGAAATTTGACATAGATCGAAGGAGAAGTGCGGTCCTTGTAGACGATTTCTGCTTCAGCCAGGGCGGTCTTATGGACCGGGCACCAGTGGACGGGACGTTTGCCCTTAAAAACACTCCCGGCGGCGAAGAAGGCGGCCAGATAGCGCAGGACTTCGGCCTCATATTCCGGGTCCATCGTCAGGTACGGCCTGTCCCATTCGCCAAAAACGCCGAGCCTCCTGAATTCCTCTCTCTGGATATCGATATATTTCAGGGCGTACTTTCTGCATTCTTCCCGGATTTCGATGATCGACATGTCTTTTTTTTTCTCGCCTAAAAGCTTGTCGACGTGGATCTCGATGGGCAGGCCATGGCAGTCCCAGCCGGGAAGATAGGCCGAGAGATAGCCCTGCATGGTCCTCGATTTGACGATGAAATCCTTGAGAATCTTGTTCATCGCCGTGCCCAGGTGAATGCTGCCGTTGGCATAGGGGGGACCGTCATGGAGGACGAAAGTGGGCCGGCCTTGACGCTTGGCCAGGATCTTTCGATAGAGCCCGGCCGCCTCCCACGTCCTCAAAATCTCGGGTTCTTTTTGGGCAAGTTTCGCCTTCATCGAAAAAGAAGTTTGGGGCAGGTTGAGCGTGTCCTTGACATCGCGTTGGTCGGGCATGTTCTTTTCTCCGCAGACTCCCGTTAATTTGCTTATTATAGAACAAGTTATTGTATTCCACCACTCCAAAAAGTCAAATTGGAGGGGGAACCCGCTTCGCGTTTCCCCCTTCCAACGGGCACCGGGAAGACCCGGTCGCCCTGCCTCCCCTTCTCGGGCGGGGCATGAAACCCCGCCCTGCGACCAAGGGGGCGACTCCCCCTTGGAACCCTCTCGAGCGGCTCCCCGTGGCAAGCCACGGGGAGCCGCTCGTCAACTCGGCGGGGCAAAACCATTTTCCAGAAGGCGTGATGTCCTTGACATTTTCCAGGGGCCTTCTAAACTATAGGCATGAGGTATCGTCCATGAAGAAAATTCTGCTCGCTTCCGTTCTGATCTGTTTATCATCCTCCATCGTATTTCCAGGGATATCGTTGAAACTGACGGGGGGGATGACCTATTTCTTCGACAACGATTACACCAAGGGCATCCAGGGCCTTTATGACTACTATCTTGATTCCTATGGGAGTGTGACAGGAAAGATCAAGACGCTCAGGCTCGGCCTGAGCGTCGGCGGCGAGGTCGCCGTTTCCCTCGGCGGAAACTTGGCCGTCGGGTTCGGCGCTGCCTATCTCCGATGCTCCCGGGAAAGTGAGTTCGGCTATCAATTGCCTTATTTTTCTTCGCGGGATTCCCTGAAGCCCGATATCCGGATGATCCCTCTGACTGTGAATATCCATTATTATGTGCCGGCGGGGTCCCGTCTTAAGGCCGACTGGTTTGTCGGAGCCGGGTATTACATGATAAAATTTGACCACGGCTGGACCGTCGCTACGGATTTCTTTTCTTACCATACGGAACAGACGTTTAGCACGCACAAGGCCAACCTAGGCTTTCAAGGAGGACTGGGCCTAGAATTCGAGGTTTTCTCTCAAATCGCTCTTGTTTTCCAGGCCAGCGGACGTTTCATCAAATTTTCGGACCTCAAAGGCGATTTAAAAGAAAAAATCAGCACCTCCAACGCGATTTGGGAGAATGAAACCAGCAATGCCTATTTCTGGTTTTATGGACGCAGTGAGGGCGGCGCCGCCTATGCCCAGGTCAGTTTTGCCGAGACGAAGCCTTCCGAAACGGAATACTCCGCCGTCAGAAAAGGGATCTTGGATTTGAGCGGGATCGCCGCCGGGATCGGCTTGAAAATCAGTTTCTGAGGATCAATCTTTTCTGAAGTGGGCGCCCAGGCTGGTCGGGTTGGCCAAGGCGGCATGGGTGATCATGAGGGCGACCAGGATTCCCTGGCGCAGGCCGATCACCTTGGCATCCATAGCCGCTTCCCTGTAGAATTTTTCGATCCTGTGGAGGAGATATTCCAGGTCGGACTTGGCCCTTTCGAGTCTCTTCCTGGTCCGGATGATCCCGGCATAATTCCAGAGAGTGGTGCGGATGGTCAGCCAGTCCTGGTTGATCAGGGCGGGATCAATTGCTTCCTCGTTTTCGGGGTAATACCACTTATGGATATCCGATTCCTTGCAGGGGGTGCTCCGGAGAAAATGGCCGGCGATATCCTTGGCCGCCCTTGTCCCCCAGACCAAGCCTTCGAGAAGGGATGTCGAAGCAAGCCTGTTGGCGCCGTGGACGCCCGTACAGGAGACTTCTCCGACGGCGTAAAGGCCCTTTAAGGATGTTTTTCCCCAGCCGTCGACCAGCACCCCGCCACAACAATAGTGGGCGGCAGGCACGACAGGAATGGGTTCTTCGGTGATATCGATCCCGTACTCGAGGCAGGTTTTATGGATATTGGGAAATCTTTTTTTTATATCGACTTTGGCGTAAGAGGCCAGGTCCAGCAGGACATAGTTTGAATTGCTGTTGGTCATCTCTTCGTAGATAGCCCGAGTCACCTCGTCGCGGGGAGCCAGGTCTTTCTTGTCGCTGTATTTCTCCATGAATGTCCGGCCTTCCCGTGTCTTCAACCGGGCACCCTCCCCCCTGACAGTCTCGGAAATCAGGAAGCTGTCGGCGTCCTTGTGAAAAAGCGACGTCGGATGGAATTGGACATATTCCATGTTGACGATCCTGGCGTTTGCCCGATGGGCCATGGCATAGCCGGCTCCGATGGCGTCCCGGGGGTTGGAGGTGTAGAGAAAGACGGCGCCGCAGCCGCCGGTGGCCAGGACGGTCCGGTGGGCAAAAAATGTTTTGACCCGGCGGGTCTTATTATCCAGAACGTATGCGCCGATGCATTGCGGTTCATGGTAATAAGCGATGGGATTTTTTGTGTGGTGGGGAATCGTCAAGATGTCCACGGCCGTGTGGTCCGTGAAGAGGGTCACCTTGGGGAATTTTTTTAGGGCGGCGATGAACCGTTCTTCGATGGTCTTTCCCGTCGTATCCTTGATATGTAAGATGCGACGTCGGGAATGGCCGGCTTCCTGGGCGTAATCCAAAGAATCCGGAGAGCTGCGGGTGAACGGGATGTCCAGCTCTTCGATCAGAATCTTGTCGACCAGCGGCTTGCTTTCCCCGGCCAGGATATCCACAGCCTCCGGGTTGCTGATGCCATCGCCGGTTTTGATAATGTCCTCTTTTAAAAGCTCCGGGTAGTCGTCTTCACCCAGAGAGACGATGCCGCCCTGGGCATAGAACGTATTGGAATCCTCCAACGTCGGACTTTTGGTGATGACGATGACGTCGAGCCCGCTCTTGGCCGCTTCCAGGGCGGCGCTGGCGCCGGCGATGCCGCAGCCGATGACCAGGACATCCGTTTTGTATCGTTCGTTTTTCACGATTGTCCTCGCTCATGCTCCACGAATTCCAGGCTCAAGTCCAGGGAGGCGTAGGAATGGGTCAGTTTGCCGATCGAAATATAGTCCGGTCCGAGAGCGGCGATGCGGCGGACATTTTTCAGGTTGACGTTGCCCGACACTTCGATCGGAATTCGTCCCTTCACCCAGCCGATGATGTTCCCCATCGTTTTCGGCGGCATGTTGTCGAGCATGATCATGTCCGCCCCGGCCTCGACGGCCTGTCTAGCCTGGTCGAAATCGGTGACCTCGACTTCAATTTTGATTCCTCGCCCCACCTTTTTTCGGGCTTTTTGAACGGCGTCCGGGATGTTACCGACGAGACGGAGATGATTGTCCTTGATCAGGACCATCGTCGAAAGATTCAGACGGTGATTCTCACCACCCCCCGTCCGGACTGCATATTTTTCCAAAATCCTGAGGCCGGGTGTGGTTTTGCGTGTATCCAGAATTCTGGTCTTGGTTCCGGCGACGGCATCGACGAATTCTTTGGTCGTGGTCGCAATACCCGACATCCTCTGTAAAAAATTGAGGGCCGTCCTCTCCCCCTTTAAGATCGAGATTGAAGGTCCCGAGACTTCGGCCAAGACCTGGCCGGCCTTGAAAGATTGGCCGTCCTGATAGAATTTTCTGAAAGTGATCCGGGGATCGACCCGTCGAAAAACACGGCCGGCGACGTTGATCCCGGCCAGGACGCCATCCTGCTTGGCCAAGAATACGGCCTTGGAGACGGAACGTCGCGGGACGATATTGTCAGACGTGATATCCCCCCGCGGCATGTCCTCCTTCAGGGCCGCCTCGATGACGACGTCGATCTCTTTTATTTTCATGGAGAAAGAAGATTATAACAGATTTAGCTGCCAAATGAAAAGGAGATCCGGAAAGGGACAAAGCTCCTATAAACGCACGAATTAAAATGACACCAGCGTTCGGGCGGCGCTTAGGCCGCCCCCAGCCCCCGGGCCCCGGGGAACCAGTCCCGTCGGTTCCCCCCGTCGGAAAAGCCGACGGGTCCCCCCTCCGCTACGGAGGCTTGAGGGCGGCCTAAGCGCCGCCCATACGTTGTCACTTTAATTTATTGCTTTTGTATTAGACCGTCCGAAAAATTTCATCTAGGATCGGGCTCCCTGACAGATCTCAATTTCGACCTCGCTTCCTGGCTCAGCCAAAATTAAGGAGAGTTCTGGAATTTAGCAAATATCTGATTCCAAATGGGTACCCCAGTAGCCTCTGAGGCCCCTAAAGGAAGCCCCCGCATCAAGTACAAAAATGGTGATGCTTAAGCCAAAAATTAGGGCTTGTGATCGACGATTTCTCTGTGTATATTAAGCGCATAGGCTGGAAGGAGGTCCCCATGAACAGGCTTCAAGGGATGGTCGCTCATGGCTGGTAAGATCGCGGCGCTGGCCTCTCGCCTGGACCAGCTCTATGAGTTCGACCGCGAGCCGGTTTCTTTAAATAAACTCCAATCGGGCGGAAAATTCGCCGGGCTTTTTGCCGGCGAGCACGTGGCGGCCACGGAATTCGTCATCGGCGCCTTCTTCGTCCTCCATGGGGTGACGGCCAAAGACCTCGTCTTCGGCCTGCTCTTCGGAAACCTCCTGGCGGTGCTCTCCTGGACTTTTGTCTGCGCGCCGATCGCCGTCCGGACGCGGCTCACCCTTTACTGGTACCTTCGAAAAATCGCGGGACCGGGCTTGACGGTCATCTATAACATCGCCAACGCCATCTTGTATTGCATACTGGCCGGCGCCATGATCGCCGTGTCGGCCACGGCGATCGGCCTGGCCTTTAAGGTCGAGACTCCTTCACTTTCCGACGTATTTCCCACGAGTTGGGGCTGGGTTTTCATCACCTTCGCCCTTGGCGCGGCTTTTACAGCCCTGGCCATTTTGGGCTTTGAAAAGCTGAGCAAATTCGCCCAGGTCTGTTCGCCCTGGATCTTTGTCGTTTTCCTGGCCGGCGCCTTGGCGATGCTGCCAAAATTGGGCGTCCATGCCAACTTCGACAATTTCTGGGAGGTCGCCACCACCAAGGTCTGGAACGGGATCGCGGCCGCAGGCCAGGACAAGCTCAGCTTTTGGCATATCTTGTTCTTCGCCTGGTTCTGCAACCTGGCCATGCATGTCGGGCTCTCGGACCTGGCCCTATTCCGCTATGCGAAAAAGTGGACATACGGCCTGTTTTCCGCCTTCGGGATGTATCCGGGCCACATGCTGGCCTGGATCTGCTCCGGGATCATGGTCGCGGCCGTGGGCCGCGAGATGAATCCGGGCCTGATGGCCTTCGAAGCGGCGGGCTTCGCCGGAGTCGTCGGCGTCCTGTTCGCGGGCTGGACGACGGCCAACCCCACACTCTACCGGGCGGGGCTGGCTTTGCAGGTCATCACACCGAATTGGCCGCGATGGAAAATCACGCTGGCGGCGGGAACGCTGACCACCATCATCTCCTGTTTCCCGATCGTTTTCATGAAACTGTTGGACTATGTCGCGATCTACGGGCTTGTCTTGATGCCCATCGGCGCCATCGTCTTCGCCGAGCACTGGATCCTGCCGCTGTTAGGAATCGAGCAGTACCGAGCCGAAAAATATCAGTGGATGATCAACTGGAGGGCTTTGGCTGTCTGGTTTGGGACGCTGGTCCTCTGCTTCTTTCTGCCCATTCATCTCTATTTTCGCTGGCTGCCCGGCTACTTGATCGCCCTTGTCGCTTATGTCCTTCTTCAGGCCATGAAAAAGAATAAAAATTAAGGGAGTATCAGTATGCAGCGCATCCTGTTTGGAACCCTAGCCATCGCGAGCCTTGCCCTTTGCCTGGTCTTCCCGATCCTCCATTTTCTGGGAAGGATCGAAGCCGACAGGTTCAAATCCGGATTCCTTTTTGCTTCCATCGCCTGGTTCATCTTTGCCACGCTCCGGGCCACCCGGAAGAAAAAGTCGTCAAAGACGTGAGGCTTGCGGAACAGGCTGAAATTCCTGGTTTTTCTTTTGGCCGGCGCAGCCTGCCTTCACGTCCGTCCCATCACCCAGAGGCCGGGCGTGGTTCTGGCTCAAAACGGCCGATCGGACTATCAAATCGTCGTTGGACAAGAAGCCTCGGCCATCGACCGAAGGGCGGCCGCCGAACTGCAAAAATATCTTGAGATCATTTCCGGGGCGTGGCTGCCGGTCGTAACGGACGTCGCAGCCTCTCGGCCTAAAGAAATCTTGGTGGGGAAGAACGCACGGTTGAACCGAGCCCGTCTCGGTCTGTCCTGGGATCAACTGGAGGATGACGGGTTCATCCTCAAGACCGTCGGCCAAAAACTGGTCATCGCCGGAGGACGAGAAAAAGGCACGCTCTATGGAGTGTATGCCTTTCTCGAAGATTCCCTCGGATGCCGCAAATACAGCGCCTCCGTGAGCCGCATTCCAAAACGGAACGTCGTCGAAATCGGGCCGATCGACCGCATCGACGTTCCTTTTTTTCGATACCGCGAAGTCTACATGCCCGACGCTTTTGACGATGAATATGCGGATTGGCATGGCCTGGACAACAGGGCCGTCCAGAAGCGGCTCTGGGGCTTATGGGTCCACACCTTCGACGATTTCATCCCCGCGGAAAAATATTTTCAGGACCATCCCGAATACTTTTCAGAGACAAGCGGCGCCCGGATGGCCAACGGGCAGCTCTGTCTGACCCATCCGGATGTTTTCAGGATCATCGTGGAAGGTCTGCGGGAGCGCATCCGAGAAAACCCGGGCCCTCGATACTGGTCCGTTTCCCAGAATGATACGTTCTATCCCTGCCAGTGCCGGGACTGCTTGGCCCAGGATCAGAGATTCGGCGGTCCTTCAGGCACCCTCCTCGACTTCGTCAACAGGGTCGCCAAGGAGTTCCCCGACAAGATCATTTCGACGCTGGCCTATCAATATTCACGATCGGCCCCCGTCAACATCCAACCCGAGAAAAATGTCAATATCATGCTCTGCACCATCGAATGCAACCGCAGCCGCCCTCTTGCCGCCGACGAGACAAGCGCCTCGTTCGTCAAAGATATCACCGACTGGGGCAAGCTCACGGACAACATCATCCTTTGGGATTATGTGGTCCAATTCCGCAACTACTGCGATCCCTTTCCCAACCTGCGCGTCCTTCAGCCTAACATCCAATTTTTTGCCGCTCACAATGTCCGGATGATGTTCGAGCAGGGCAGCGGCACATCCCCCAGCGAGTTCCACGAGTTGCGCGCCACTATCATCGCCAAGCTCCTCTGGAATCCCGAGGCCGATGTCGGGGCGATCATCAAAGATTTTACGGACGGCTATTACGGCGCGGCGGCCCCCATGATCCGCTCGTATATTCAACTCTTGCATGAGAGCCTGGAACAATCGGACGGAGATCTCCAAATTTACGGGTATCCGTGGGACGGCATCCGCACCTACCTCACGCCCGGACTTCTCGACCGTTACGCAGGCCTGTTTGATCAGGCCGAGGCGGCCGTGGCAGGCGACTCCGATCTCTTGAAAAGAGTAAAATTTGCCCGACTGCCGCTCGAATATGCCATTCTCGAAATTTCGAAAAGAAACATGACGTCCCGGCTCTCCTTTTTTACCCGGGAAAACGGCCGCTTTCGAATCAATCCCGAGATGACCGGCCGTCTGCAGAGATTCGTCGAATGGGCGAATCGGGTGGATTTCCGGCGGCTCGAGGAAAACGGGACGTCGCCGGATGAGTATCGGGTTCGGACAGAAGAATTTTTTGCCGTCGGCCTTAAAACGCATCTCGGCTTGGATCGACCCGTCCAGCTTTCGATGCCCGCCAGCGAAAAATACCCTGTCGGCGGAGCCGTTGCACTCACCGACGGTCTCAAAGGCGGCCGAGATTATCACTTCAACTGGCAGGGTTTTGAGGAAACGGAAATGGACGCGGTCGTCGACCTTGGTGAAATGAAAAAAATCCGCTCCGTTTCCGTCGATTTCTTTCAGGATACCAACTCCTGGATATGGGTTCCTGAACAGGTCGAATTTTTCGTTTCCAGAGACGGCGGCACTTTTGAAAGGATCGGTCTTCAAAACCGCCGGACGGATGAGCGCGCGGCCGGCGCGATCATCGAGAATTTCGCCGTCTCCCTCGCCCCGACACCGGCCCGCTTGGTCAAGATCAAAACCAAGAGTCGGCTTCAATGCCCGACCTGGCATAAAGGCGCCGGCGGCAAGGCCTGGATCTTCGCCGACGAGATCGTCATCGAATAAAGTCCGAATTGCGCTTCGCCGGTTTCCTATGATATAAGCAAAAATATGTTTCCTTGGAAGGAGGGAGTTATGAAAGATAGTTTAAGGAAGAGCGGTGCTCTTTTATGCGCGCTCAGCCTGTGTTTTGTTTTTACGGTGATCGCAGGCGAGGCGCAAAAAGTCCCGATCAGCTTCAATGATTACCACGGCTATACGGGCGCCGTGAAATACCTCAAAGACATCGCCGCGGCTTATCCGAACCTCACCGAGCTCCAGGAAATCGGCAAGAGCAACCTCGGCCGGCCGATCTATGTGCTCACCATCACCAACACAAAGACCGGGACGACCGTCGACCGTCACGTCGAAATCCGACATCCGCGGAATGCGGAAATCAAAGAGGCGTTCCACCTCAAGTCCTATGACGGCAAGCCCGGCCAGTGGATCGACGGCGGCCTCCACGGCAATGAATATACCGGCGTCGAGGTCTGCCTCTATATCATCGATAAGCTTCTCAGCGGCTACGGTTCGAACCTGGAGATCACCAACCTCCTCGACAACAAAGTCATCTATGTCTGCCCCGTCGTAAACCCGGACGGCGTCTTCAACAGCGTCGAGCGAGAGATCTCCCAGCGTGGGAATTGGGACCTGGGGGCGGCCAAGGACAGCCCGCGCGACCTCAACGGGGACGGGCACATCACCCAGTTTCGCTATAAAGACCCGAAGGGTGCTTCCGTGATCGACGATAAGGACCCGCGCCTCATGGTCCGGCTCGGTCCGAACGAACAGACGGCCAAACAACGCTATTCCGTTGTCACCGAAGGCCGGAGCGCCGCCGACACAATGCGCCCGAGAGACCAGGAGACCGGCCCGACGACCAGCATCGATGTCAACCGCAATTTCCCCGAAGGCTGGTGGACGGAGGAAGGAATGCCGGGAGGCACGGGCAGCTATCCGACATCCGCTCCCGAAGCGCATGCCCTGGTCGAATTCGCCGTCAATCACCGCAATATCCTGATGGTCCAGAATTTCCACACGTCGGGCGGGTTCACCTACCGGCCGCCCGGAGTCGGCCCAGATACGACCATGGCCGCCAAGGACGTCGCCGTCTATGACCTCGTCCTCGGCAAAAAATATCTCGAGATCCTCGGCGAGAAAGTCCCCGAAGCTTGGCAAGATCCCGACCGGATGGCCGAATTCAAGGCCAAGCTCCGCGGCGCATCCCGCAACAAATACGCCTTCGAACGCGGCTATGAGATGCCCCGCGGCTGGATCATGGGCTATAGCGAAGAGCGCGACCAGCGTTACGGGTACGGCATGGTCATCGACTGGTGGTATCAGCAATACGGCGCCTTCGCCGTGACGACGGAACTCTGGAATCCCGGCGCCGATATCCCGGGATTTCCCAAGATCGACTCCCAGGCGCCGGGCGGGCGCAATGAGCAGGAGCGCGCCTTGCTCAAATATAACGACGAAAAGTACGGCGGCAAGCTGTTCGTCAACTGGAAGCCCTACAAACATGCCTCGCTCGGGGAAGGCGAGGTCGGAGGCTGGATCCCGAAATACAGAAGCAACGCCCTTCCCGGCGATCCGCTGAAATATGTCTGTGAGAACCACTGGCAGTTTGAGCTGTTCCGGGCCGGGTTGCTGCCCGAGATCGCCATCACGGATGCCAAGGCCACGGTCCTCTACACGACGGACAACGCCTATGAAGCGAAAGCCGTCGTCCAAGGCGATCAGGTCACGATCAAGAAAGGGAGCGGGAAAGGCAAATACAAAATCGTCGAAGTCACGGCTACGATCGAAAACAAGGGTAAGCTGGCCACCCAAATTGCGAGGGGCGCTCAGCTCAACGGAAACCGGGATGATGTCGTCTGGCTCATCGGCGAGCGCGGCAAGACGGAATACCTCCAGGGTTCCCCGTGGCAAAGGCTGGGAGTTCTTGACGGACAGATGAAGATCCCAGGTCAAGAGACCGGCCCCACCCCCGGTGGTCAGCGGGGAGGGCCCGGCGGGCCTGGCGCTCCGGTCACGGTAACGCCCCAGATGCCGGTCGGTATCCCGGGCATGCCCATGGGCCAACGTGGCATGGGCATGCGAGGCGGACAGCAACAGCCCCAGCAGACAGGTCCCAAGCGCGAAGTCAAATGGCTGGTTGCCGTCCAGGGCGACGCGCCGCTCAAGATCGTGGCAACATCGCAGAAGGGCGGGACCGTGGTCAGGGAACTCGCGGTCCGCTGATGAAGGAGACTGTCATGAAGCCAACCAAAATCATCCGGAAATCAATGAAAACCACGGCTCTTCTGACCACGGCCTGCCTCGTCCTCTTCAGCCTTGTCCTTCTCGCGGCCCATACGTCCGGCCAATCCAAAGTCCAAAAATCCCCGGGCGGCTATCACGGCGAGCTCGATTTTCCCATCTCCTGGAAACATTACTACACCTATGACGAGTGGACCAAGATCATCCATGACCTGCAGAAGAAATACGCTGGCCTGGCCGGCATCCAGACCATCGGCAAAAGCCGGCAAGGCCGCGACCAGTTCCTGCTGACCATCACCGCCAAATCGACCGGCAAGCCGGAAACCAAGCCGGCCATGTGGGTGGACGGCGCCATCCACGGCAACGAGGTCAACGGCATTACCTGCTCGCTCTATTGCGCCTGGTATCTGCTGACACGCTATGATTACGACCCTTACATTTACGAACTCGTCAATCGCACCACGTTTTATATTCTGCCCGGTTTGAACGTGGACGCCAACGATTCTTATGTCCGCTACCCCAACACGGCCAACAACCCTCGCGAACCGTTCCGGCCCATGGATGACGATGGCGACGGGCTTTTTGATGAAGACCCGACCGAAGATATCGACGGCGACGGTGAGCTTTCGACGATGTATGTCGAAGATCCGGCCGGCGATTTCAAGCTTTCGCCGGACAAGAGGCGGTTCGTCCAAGTCGAGGATCCCCGCGAAGAAGTGCTGAGGTTCCGCCGGATCGGGATCGAAGGGTTCGACAACGACGGCGACGGGAGGATCAACGAGGACGATCTCGGAGGCCCCGACCCGAACCGCAATTTCCCCTATGATTGGAACCTCCGGAACGGCTACCCGTATCCCCTGAGCGAGAGCGAGACGCGCAACGTGATGGAATTCTGGCTCGGCCATCCGAATATCTTCGGTTCATTCCATTTTCACAACACCGGCAGGCTGATCATGTTCTCGGCGCCTCCGGCCGCGCGCGGATCAACCCTGACGCCCGAGCAACAGCGCCAGGTCCAGGAACAGAACGCCCGTCGTCTTGAAGAGATGCGGAAGACCAACCAGTACGCCCAGCTGTTCGATCGGATCGTTGACCGCAATTACCAGGGAGACATGGATGCCCTGACCGAGATGGTGACCATGGGCGCGAGAATCTTGAAGGACTACCGGCCGACGATGAGCGGGTTGGTCGGACAGGCCCAGGCGTCCTCCTATTATATGCTCGGCGCATACGCCTACCTGATTGAGCTGTGGGGCTCGCCGACGACCGAGGCTGACGAAAATAAGGACGGCCGCGTTTCGGACCAGGAAATGATGAAATGGATCGACATCGAGCTCGGCGGCGAAGGCTGGATCAATCCCCACAAGGTTAAGCACCCGGACCTGGGCGAAGTCTGGCTCGGCGGCACGGCCAAGAAGCATATCAGCCGGACACCGCCGGCGAGATATATGGAAGAGGAAGCCCTGCGGAATACGCAATTCATCCTGTATAGCGCCAGCCAATTCCCGAAGGTCGAGATCGATAGGGTTGAGGTCAGGCCGGCCACGGACAACCTGCTATGGGTAGAAGTGACGGTCAAAAACGGCAGCCTCTATCCGACGAGCTCGGACCGGACCGTTCAAATGAGACGGGACGTCAAGGACACGCTGACGATCAACACATCGGGCAATGTGAAACAGCTCGAGGTCCCTGAAGGACAGACCATCCTCGATCCGACGAATCCCACCGACCGGATGCAGACGCCCAAGGGGAAAACCGCCGAATTCCGTCTGGCCGGCAAGTCCTCCCAAAAATTCGCCTATCTGGTGAAAATGGACGGCGGAAGCGGCTGGGTCGAATTCGAAGTGAGCTCCAAGTTCGGAGGGACGGCGAAAAAGCGGGTCAACCTTCAGGTCGGAAACTAATATCAACGCAATAATTAAAATGACATCCCCGTTCGGGCGGCGCGTAGGCCGCCCCTAGCCCCCGGGCCCCGGGGAACCAGTCCCGTCGGATACTCTTGGAGGGAAACCCTTATTCCGGGTTTCCCTCCAACGATCGCTCCGCTCTCTGCCTCCTTTCCAAGGAGCATTAGGCGATGAATTCATGGGAGGATGCTCCTTGGAGGGGTGGCAGGGCGGGCGGGAATTCCCGCCGCCCGTTGGAGGGGGACCCTGAGAAAGGGTCCTCCTCCAAGAGTGTCCGGGGCCCCCCTCCGCTACGGGGGCTTTAGGACGGCCTAAACGCCGCCCATACATTGTCACTTTATTTATTACGTTTGTATTAATATTCGATTTATTCTCCGCTGAGCTCGAACGAGTAGCGGCCCGATCCGACTTTGAGAATGACGGCCTGGGCGGATTCGGTGACATTCAGGATGCCTGGAATGCCGGGCTCTAGCCTTTTTTGGGCCCAGAGGGTCTTCCCGCCCTCCTTGACAACGATGTTCTTCAGGTTGAACTTGGGCAGGATGATTTCGGCCTCGGAACCGACGGGTACGGCGGCATCCAGGGACACGCTATTTTCGGTCCTCTTCCAGGAGGAAAGCACCCGTCCCCGCAGTGTGTCAACCGAACCGGAAGCGTAAAAAAGATCGCGGACCATTTGGGGCGCGATCCGGATCTTCTCAAAGCCGACGGCATTGGGGTCCAGGTTGATGCCGGCGAGCGCCTTATACAGCCAGGCCCCGACGCTGCCGAACATCGGATGGTTGTGCGAATTCATCGACGGCCCCTGCCGCAGCTGCCAAAGCTCCCAGAGCGTTGTCGCCCCGTTCTCGATCATATATCCCCAGCTGGGATAGGTCGTTTGGGTGGCGATGTCGTAAGCCAGATCTGAATTATCATTGCGCGTCAGAAGTTCCATGATGTACTTGGTGCCGATAATCCCCGTGGTCAGGTGAGAATTGTTTCGATAAACAAGATTGTCGAAAAGATTTCCCCAGACCGCTCCCCTTTCCTTCTCGGGCACCAGGTCCAGGAAGAGGGCCAGCGTGTTGGCGGTTTGCGTTCCGTTGGCATAGTTCTTGGTCTTGGGGTCAAAATATTCGCCGTGAAAGGCAGCCTTGATGTCCTCGGCCAGCTTCGCGTAGGCCTGGGCGTCCTTGGCATTTCCTAAGATTTTGGCGACATCGGCCAGGATCTTCACATCGTAGTAATAGTAGAACGAGGAGACGATGCTTCCCGGAGTCTTGTCTACGGCCACCCAGTCCCCGTAATAGCTGTACTTGAGCAGCCCATTCTCAGTTTTAGAGCGTAAGAACTCTACGTATTTTTTAAGGCCAGCGTAATGCTCTTGGAGGATGCGCCTATCGCCGTAGTACTGGTACATGTACCAGCAGAGCAGAGGATAGGCTGTCCCCCAGGCCGGATCGGCCGGCCGACTTCCCCAGATGTGAGGCACGGTATCCGTGATCGTCCCGGCCTCATCCTGGACGTCCCGGATATCGCGGACGAAATTCGTGAAAAAGGCGGCCATATCGAAATTCATCATGGCCTCCTCGGCCGTGCCCTGGGCGTCGCCCATCCACCCCATCCGCTCATCGCGCTGGTTGCAGTCCGTCGGAATGCTGTGGAGGTTGGTTTTTTGCCCCCAGGTGATGATGCGCTGGAGAGCGTTCAAAACCGGCTTCGAACAGGCAAACGAGCCGGCCTGCTTGACGCCGGAATGGACGACCCGGCCGCGGATGGTTTCTGCGGTCGGCACGCCCGGAAACCCGGTCAGCTCGATATAGCGGAAACCGTGGTATGTAAAACGCGGCTCATACATTTCTTCGCCCCGGCCCTTGAGAATATAGACATCCTCGGCCCTGGCCCCGCGCAGGTTCTCCTGGTTCAACATTCCGGTGTCATACAGCATCTCGGCAAAACGCATCTTGACGGCGGTATCGCGCGGGCCGGAAACGCGGATCCTGGCCCAGCCGCTGAAATTCTGGCCCATATCGAAGACAAAAACTCCGGGCTTTGGGTTGGTCATCTTGAGAGGGACGATCGTGTCGACGACCCGGATCGGAGGCATCATCTGGGCCGACAGGACGCCCTTTGGAGCAGGAACCGCATCCGCCGGCTTCCATGCTTTCTCATCGAACCCGGGTCGGTCCCACCCCGCCGTCTCCAGCCGGGCATCATAGACTTCGCCGTTATAGATGCTGTCTTCGACGATCGGGCCGTTCTTCGATCTCCATGAGCCGTCGCTGCTAATCGCCAGGGTCTCGCCGTCGGCCAGCTCGATGTTCATCTGGAAAAGAAGAGCCGTCGATTTATACCATCCCTTGCCCAGCATAACGGAAACGGCATTGGCTCCCGGCTGGACCATATTGGTCACGTCATAGGCGACGTAAAGAACTCGCTTATCATATGTCGTCCAAGCAGGGTCGAGGACATTGGAGCCGACTTTTCTCCCGTTCAGACGGAGCTCGCAGTAGCCCAGGCCGCAGATGTAGGCGCGGGCGCGCGCGACGCGGCCGTTCACCGGAAATTCTTTGCGCAGCTGGTTGGCGCCGCCGATCCATGTCCCTTTCCAGTCATCCCTGGAAAAAAGCCCCGTCTCAAAGCCGGCCACTTCACTGTAAGGCCCCCCCCTTCCATCTTGGTCCCAATAGCGGACTTTCCAGAAATAGCTCCGGCCGCCGGCCAGTGGTTTTCCTTGATAAACGATTTGAACGGACTCTGAAGAATTCACCTTGCCGCTGTCCCACAGATCAGGCTTGTCACAAGCAGGCTGCGTGGAAACAAGGATCTGATACGCCGATTGCTTCTGTCCTCTTTGTGAATGCTCGAGCACCCAGAAAAAGCGCGGCTGTTTGACATCGATCCCGACGGGATCTGTGAGATACTCGCACCTCAGGCTGACCGGCGCCTGCGGCCCGTCGGCCGCGCTTGAGCTTTTTGCTATCGTTAAGCAAAAAATAAAAAGGCAGACAAGGAAAAACGCTTTAGACTGAACCATCGAAGCCATGGGCCCCTCCTTGATAAAAAGAGTTGAGAGATCATCAGGACTTTCATCGATTGTTTTTAGAATATCATGTTCATCGTCTGCAGACAAATCCTATTCCGCTTGTAAGGACCTGTTAGGGGATTTCAAAGAGGCCTTGGCATCGCCCCTCGCCCCCTGGGGAACCAGTCCCGTCGGACACTCTTGGAGGGAAACCCTTCTTCAGGGTTTCCCTCCAACGCTCGCTTCGCTCTCTGCCTCCTTTCCCTGGAGCATTTGGCGATGAATTCATGGGAGGATGCTCCCTGGAGGGGTGGCAGGGCCGGCGGGTATTCCCGCCGCCCGTTGGAGGGGGAACCTCGAAAAGGGTCCTCCTCCAAGAGTGTCCGGGGCCCCCCTCCACTATGGGGGCCTCAGGGGCGATGCCAAGGCCTCTTTGAAATCGCATAATTAAATGCCTCCGATTTTCTTTGTCCCGACGGGACGGCGAGCAGGTTCCCTCTCCAAATTGACTTTCTGGAAAAAAGAATGAGAAGATAAGACCGTGCCGAAAAAAAGGATTTTTTTCGTTGTCCTATCGCTGGCGGTTTCTGTCCTTCTCATCGGACTGCTGCTCTCAAGAATTCAAACAAAAGACCTCACTCGAACGCTGGCTAACCTTCACTGGCCCGCCCTTTTTGCCTACATCGGCATCAGTCTCTTTTCAACATGGCTGCGCGCCTGGCGCTACAAGTGGCTGTTGCAACCCCGGCCCATCACATGGGGGAACATGTTCCTGGCCACCTTCATCCGCAACTGCTTCGATGACCTGCTGCCGGCCCGGATCGGGTCGCTCTCCTATATCTATGTCCTGAACAAGAGGCTGGAATTCTCCTTCGAAAGCGCCGCCTCGACATTTGTCGTGTCTTTTGTCCTGGACTTCTTGACCCTGAGCCCTTTTCTGGCCTTGGCGATCTTCATTGTCGGCTTGGGCGCCTCGGCGGTTTCCACCCCGGGCCTCCTTCTCCTGTCGTTTTTTTTCTTCATCATCATCTTGGTTATCCTCTGGCAGATCATCCCGATTTTCCGAGCCGTCCTGAACCTCTACCGATCTCTTCTCAAAATTTTGAATGTCGGCCAAAAGAAAGGGGCCCGGCACTCGATCGCCAAGCTCGAGATGATCCTGGACAGCCTGGCCGAGATCAAGGCCAAAAAAATCTATGTCCCGCTGTTCCTGCTGTCGCTCCTCATCCGCCTCGGCAAATATGTCTCCCTTTATTTTCTGCTTTTCGCCCTCCTCAGAAGCCATGGCTTCCTTATGAAAGACTTGAGCTTCTGGAAAACGATCCTCGGGATCACCGGCGCGGAGATGACTTCGGCTCTCCCGGTCAAAGGATTGGCCGACTTCGGGACCTGGGAATCCGCCTGGGCCGTCGCTTTCCGACTGATGAATTTCGAAGCGGGCCTGGCCATCCTGTCCGGCATCGGCGTCCACCTGATCACGAATCTCTTCGAATACAGCTTGGGCTTCCTGAGCATCTTGATTCTGGTCGTTCCCCACATGAAAAGAAACCGATGAATTCCCGCCCCTTGATCAGCCGTTTGCTTCCTGGCCATTTTTATGCCAGAATTTATCGGCGAGGACGACAAGGATTCCGACCAAGATGAGTCCGGCGAAGCCATTTCAACCCATCGTCTTCGAAGACCATTTCCAAGTTTCCCGCAAGGACCTCCATAACATCCTGGAGATTGCCCTGTCCAGCGGCGGCGAGTTTGCAGAGATCTTCCTCGAATATCGCGCCTACAATTTCATCAACATGGAAGAAGATATCATTAAAGAAACGGCCGAGAGCATCGACTTGGGAATGGGCATACGCGTCCTCACGGGAGAAAAAACGGGATACGCCTACACCAATGACTTATCCTTTGACAAGATGAAAAAGGCCGCCCTCTCGGCCTCCGCCATCGCCGCTACGCCAGGCCCGGTCCGCGTCGCCGACCTTTGCCCCGCCGCCCTTGACCACAATTATTATCGCATGGAGGTTGTCCCCCACCAGGTTCCGCTTAAAAACAGAATCGACCTGGTCAAAGAATCATACGCGGCCTGTCAGAGCTTCCATCCCTCCGTCAAAAAAGTCAAAGCCGCCCTTCAGAGCCAGATCCAATACGTGACGATCGCCAACTCGGAGGGACTCCTTGTCTCCGACGCCCGGCCCCTGTTAAAGCTGACCTGCGTGGCCATAGCCGAAAAAGGGAAGCTGAGAGAGTTCGGCTTCTTCGGCGGAGGAGGGAGAGTGGGCTTGGAATATTTCGATAAGGAGCTAAGGCCGGCCGAGATCGGAAAAGAAGCGGCCCGGGAAGCGGTCAGACTTCTCGACGCCGAGGACGCTCCGGCCGGAGAAATGCCCGTCGTCCTTTCTCCGGGCCACGCCGGCGTCCTCATCCATGAGGCGACCGGCCATCTTCTAGAGGCGGATTTTCACAGAAAGAAAACGTCCATTTTCTGGGACAAATTCGGCAAAAAAGTGGGAGCTTCCCAGGTCACGATCTATGACGATCCGACGATCCCCGCTTTCCGCGGCTCTTATAATATCGATGACGAAGGGACGCCTCCTCGAAAAACGCTTCTCATCGAAAAAGGCACCATCACCGGCTTGCTCCAGGACAAGCTTTCTTCGGGGATCATGAACATGCCGCTGACGGGCCATGGCCGGCGACAGGATTTCACCGATATGCCGATTCCCCGGATGGCCAATACCTACATCGACAAGGGAGAATACGATCCCGAAGAAATTATCAAGTCCGTGAAAAAAGGCTTCTATGCCGATAAATTCCAGGGCGGCCAGGTCGAGGATTCGGGAAAATTCACGTTCTCTGTCAGCTCCGGCTATCTGATTGAAAACGGCCGGTTGACAGCGCCGGTCAAGCAGGCCACCCTCATCGGCACCAACGTAGATATTCTCAACAAGATCGAGATGGTCGGCCATGACCTCGAATTCAGCCTTCAAACCGGGACATGCGGCAAGGAAGGGCAGGATGTCCCCGTGACGGACGGCTGCCCGACCCTCAAGATTACCAAAATGACCGTGGGCGGGCTCAAGTGAAGAGGAAAGCTCAGTCCGATTTGCTCCGTCTCGCCGAAAGCCTGGTCCGCTTTGGGAAGGCCAACGGCGCCGATGAGGTTGAAGTCGGCATCGGCGACGGCCGCGAATTCGACGTCGATGTCAGGCTGGGCCAGATCGAGAACCTGGTCGAGGCCGGCTCCCGGGCGGCGGGCATAAAAATCATCAAAGGCCAAAAAACCGCCTTCGCCAGCTCCTCAGACCTTTCTGAGGAGACGCTTCATAGGCTGATCAAAAATGCCATCCTTCGCGCCGAGCTCTCGAGCCGGGATGAGTTCGCCGGGCTTCCTCTCCACTCCCCGAAAAAGATCGATCCGGAAAGCCTGGATCTCTACGATCCCGAGGTCGCCCGCCTCGACTCGCAAGACAAGGTCCGGCTGGCCCTGGAGACCGAACGGATTGCTCTTGCCGATAAAAGGATCACGAATTCGCACGGGGCCAGCTTCACCACGAACGAGGTGAAATCCGTCCTGGCCAGTTCGAATGGATTTTCCGGCGAGTACGACAAGACCTACTTTAGCCTGAGCGTCGGCCTCCAGGCCGGCGACACGGATCATCTCGTCGAGGATTTCTGGTTTTCCTCCCAGACCCATCTCAGGAGCTTAGAAAACCCGGAGCGGATCGCGAAGACGGCCGTCGAGCGAACGGTCCGACAGCTCAACCCGAGGAAGATCAAGACTCAAAGGGTCCCTGTCATCTTTGAGCCCTTGAGGACGTCAGGACTGCTGGGATTCCTGTTTTCCTGCATCTCAGGGGTGGCCATTTACCAAAAGGCCTCGTTCCTCCTGGACAAACTGGGTCAGCCGATCGGCAACGATAAGCTCACAGTCATCGATGACGGCCTGTTGCCGGGAAAGCTCGGCAGCGGGCCTTTCGATTCTGAAGGCGTCCCTTCGCAGCGAACGGTCGTGATTGAGAAGGGCGTCCTGAAGAATTATCTCTGTCACACCTATGCGGCGCGCAAGCTCAAGCTTCAATCCACCGGCAACGCTGACGGGAATTCCGTCAGCCCCAATAATTTTTATCTGGAGCCGGGGATCCACACTCCCGAGGAAATCATCTCCTCTTGCCAGAAAGGCCTGCTTCTCATCCGGACCCTTGGCCAAGGTCTGAATCCCGTGACCGGGGATATTTCCAGAGGGGCTTTCGGCCTTTGGATCGAAAAAGGGGAAATCGCCTACCCAGTCTCGGAAATCACGATTTCGGGTAACCTGGGCAGCCTTTTGAACGACGTGGAGATGGTCGGCAACGACCTCGAGTTCCGCGGCTCGATCTGCGGCCCGACCATCAAAGTGGGCGAAATGCTCATCGCCGGATCCGATTAAAAGGGAGTCAAGGAGAGAGATGAAGCGATCATGAGAAATTTATGCCGAAAAATATCCCGTTCGGGACCGAATCCCTCTCCTGGGCTTCCTCTAAAACCTGTTGAAATGGACGATGCTATCGAGTTTCCGCTTCGGGACATGGAATTGGCCGTCGGGGTCCTTCCAGTAGCGGCAAGAATCCCTTAGTTCTTCGACCTTAGGCTGTTCGGCGGGATAGCCCAGGGCGAGGACGCAATCGATCTTATAGGGCTCCGGAATCTTGAGCATCTCGATGACCCTCGGCCTATCGACTGAGATCAGCCAGCAACTGCCGATCCCCTCTCCGAGCGCCGTCAGGATCATGTTTTCCATCGCCGCCCCGACATCATATTCATAGCCTTTTTCCCGGACCCGGCAATCCACGAGGGTAACGACATAGGCTTGCGGCTCATGGCCGGGCTCAGGATTGCCCAGCGGAGCGATGTAGGCCGCCCATTTTAAGCAGCGCAATAGCTCTTTCTTGAGCGTCTCGTCGTCGACAACAATAAACTCCAGCGGCTGAAGGTTTGCGGCCGACGGGGCGAGCCTCGCCGCGCCGACGATATTCTCCAGGATTTGTCTTTCGATCGGCCGGGGCTCGAACTGCCGGATTGACCGCCGCCTCAGGATGAGATCGTAAATGCCCACGCCCTTAGCCTTGGGCCAGGATGGTCTTAATTTTTCCCGCATAGGCCCGGCTGACGGCATCCGGCGTCACGAGCTCGATCTGGTCGGGCTTGCCGCTGCCTAGGCCGAGCTCGACGGCGCGCTGGATCTGTTCCTGCTCAAAGATCTTTTTGGACATAATGGCTTCGTTGGAGCCGAGCTCCTTGAGAATGGCGACTCCCACGGCATCGACCGCTACCCGGTTGGTTCCGCCGATGAAGACATGGGCATCGACTTTTTTCCCGTTCGAGGGGCCGCCGTCGACAAACGCCTCGACGCCGTCCATGACGATGAGTTCGGGCTTGTAGCCGAGGTTGATCTCGGCGATCATCTTCCTGATATCCGGCGAAGCGTGAAGCTCCCTCATCAGTCTTTTCGGGGTCATGCCCACCGCCAGCTTGAGGGACATCGTGATGGTCGCCCATTTATGAGTTTTTAAGCAGCACGTGGACACAAGATATTCGGCTTCGGCCGCGGGCTTGGCGATATAAAATCCCTCTTTCCAGTGGCTTCCCGGCGGGTTCACATGGACCCAGCCATCCTCCGCAAGATCTTCGAAATTGACGACATCGAAACCGACGTCCTTGGCCAGCCCGAAGATACCCTTCTCTTCCATCACCCCTTTCGTCGGAGGAGGGCCGCTCCTGTCACCGACTGCGATCGCGGCAGCGCCCCTGGCCTTCAATTCCAGGACCAGCTGCCGCAGCGTGTCGTTATGCGTGGAACCCGGGGCCGGGTCGGCGGTATTGAAATTCGGCTTAATGATGACTTTTTTCCCTTTGGCCGAGGCAAAAGAAAGGAGATTGACCACGTCCTTGACGCCCTGACTGCGGTCCTGGGTTTTCACGAGAGCGATCATCGTTTTTTCAGCCGGGCCTTGTCCGGCGAAAATCTTTTTCGGAAGGACGGACAGCGAGGCCACTCCCGCCAGCGAAGTTTTGATGAACTCCCGGCGATTGACTCTCGATATGCGTTGTTCATGCATGGCGGTTTCCTTTCAGCCTAGGATTTTACCATATTTTTTGCCAAATTGGGCTGGGGAGCGTAAGTATCTCCGTTTGTGTGCTTTCCAGCTCCTCTGGAAATCACATATTTGGAGAAGCTCCGGGAGGGATGTGCTATAATTCGACGGGAATGAGCGGATTCCTTGGTTCAAAAAGAGAGAGCATTGGCCGCTCGAAAAGACATTCAACGGCCGGATGCTGGCCAACATCGAAGAAAAAGACCGTCCCAGCAAGTGGATCACCTGGAGAGCCTGGCAGGCCCTTCAGGTCTATGAAGAGACCGTTTAGCTTACGAAAAAAATCGGTCGAGGAGGCTGACGATGCCCAAGAAAAAGCTTCCCTTGAACCCATTCCTTCCTCATCCGGAGCTTTATAACCTTCCTTTCACCGCCGATGCCTATCACGGTATGCCCTACAAGATGTTCGGGGACACCGGGCTCAGGGTTTCCAACATCGGGCTCGGGACCTGGAAAATCGGCTATCCTGAGACCGGCGACGGTTCCCGGGTCGATGAAAAAACGGCCTTCCCTGTTTTTGACGCCGCCGTCGAAGAAGGCGTCACATTCTGGGACACGGCCAACCGCTATAATAACTCCAGCGGCAACTCGGAGAGGATCATCGGCAAGTGGTTTGCGGCAAACCCGGGTCAGCGCCGCAATATCGAGCTTGCCACCAAAATCTATGGCGCCATGGACGGCCTGACTCCCAATCACTGCCGGCTTTCCAGGGTGAATATCCTCGAGGCCGTTTACGCTTCTCTCGAACGACTCCGCACGGACCGCATCGATATCCTCCAGTTCCACTGGATTGACGAGACGACGCCTGTTGAGGAAAGCCTGATGGCGGTCGAAGACCTGATCGCCCAGGACCTCGTCCGCTATTTTGGAGTTTCCAATATCAGCCTTGCCCAGCTCGATCAATATGGGGCTTTGAAAGACCCGTTTCCCCGGGCGAAAATCCGGTCTGTCCAGAACCGGTATGATATTCTTTATGGAGAAGACCCGGCCCGAAAAGGGGTCCTTGACTACTGCGCTATGAACAAATTGTCTTTTATTGCCTGGAGCCCGCTGCGGGGAGGGCTGCTCTCCAATCGCTATTTGGACAAGTCGAAGATCAGGAAGGGCGACCGGCTCGTCGATGAAAAACGTCTCGAGCAGGAATTAACAGAGTCCGTTCTCGCCAAGCTTCAGAAGATGGCGGCCTTGGCCAAGGCAGGAGGGCTGACCGTCACTCAGCTCGTCCTGGCCTATATGCTGGGCATTCAGGGAATGGGACCGGTGATCGCCGCCTCCTCATCGCCAAAGCAGGTCAAAGAAAACGCAAGCGCAGGAAAGATCAGTCTGACTGAAGACCAAATTCGGGCCCTCGAAAATATCATCCGACAAGATGCCGAAATAGGACGTCGGCCATGAGATTTAAAAACGAAATCGAGCTATTCAGGTTTATGGAAAAAATTTTCTACTCGGCCGCGCTCTCGGACATCCTGGACGCCCTGGGATATCCGGATTGCGCGGCCAGTCCCCAGGCCATGATCCGGCCTCTTTATCCCGAAGCCATATGCGCCGGCCGTGTCCGCACCCTATTGAATGCTCCCCGCAAAACAGGCCGCAAAGATCCTTACAAACTCGCCCTGGAGCTGATGGACAGTCTCAAGCCCGGCGATGTGACCGTGACGACATCCACCAAACCTTTAGAGACAGGAATCATGGGAGAGCTATCGGCCGCAGCCATGAGATATCGCGGCGCCAGGGGGTGCCTCGTCGACGGATACACGCGTGATGCCCGCAAGATCATCCGAATGAAGTTCCCGACTTTTGCCAGAGGCGCCTCCCCCATCGATACGACGGACCGCGCGGCCGTCGTCAAATATGATTGTCCGGTCATCTTCGGCGGCCGGAAAGTCTTGCCCGGCCAGATCGTTTTCGCCGATTTGGACGGCATCATCTTCATCCCAAGGCGTATTGAGGAAAAGGTCATCCGCGAAGCCATCATCAGAGTCCGGGCCGAAAACCGGGTGAGGAAAGAGCTTCGGGCGGGAAAAAAGGCCCGTCAAGTTTGGGATAAATATCATGTCTTCTAAAGTGATCGGTCTTTTCGTTTTGATCCTCCTGGCTATTCATCCTGTTCTTGCCCCGGACACTGCGAAAAAATTGGAACCTTTCTCTTATAAAGAAAATTTCCAAGCCAACGAGCTCAATGCCTGGGCCTCTTATCCTCTCTGGCAGGACACCGCCTTCGACCCGAACCTCAGGCCGTATGCGATCGTGCCCGGGAATCCGAATATCTCCCTGGTCCAGAAAATCACTCCGTACTCCAATGTGGATAACTACGCCGGCGCCCAGAAAAAACTCGACATCTATCTTGGTCCCGGTTCGATTGTTTCCCTGAGGTTCTATCTCAAGACGCACCTCCAACCAGAGTATTTCAAGGTCCGCCTGGCGGCAGGAAGCGACGGAAAAGTCGATTTCACATATTCCCGCCCTCCCGCGAACACGTGGGTGGATCTTTCTGCCGGATATGAAGATTTGATAAGCGAAAATCCAGGCCTCAGGGGAAAACTCATCAAGGTCAATGCCCTGGCGGTCCTGGCCAAGTTTCCCCACGCTGACCCGGCCATGCCGATCTACCTGGGCTTGGATGACATCGTCATTCAAGGATGGCGTGAGGCCCATTTCAACTTCGCCGAGCCTAAGATGTTCGAGCTTTCCGAATGGGAAACTTCTATTCCCGAAAAACACTACCGGCAAGGACAATCGGTGAACATCCGGGGGACCTATCCTCTTCCCGCAAGCCGGATTGTCCTCGAGATTCATAAACTGGGAGACGAATCAAAGCTCTTCGCTTCGGCGCGGCTTCAGAAAAAAGGAGACGGCTGGCAGACAGAAACGATTCCGATCGCCTTTCCGGCAGGCCTCTACCTAGGCCGCCTGATTGCTTACCAAGGCCGGGAGAAGCTGTCTGCGACGAAATTCACGATTTTCATCGAGCCGGACAATCTAAGTCAAAAGCATCCCAGACTCTGGTTTGAAGAAAATAAATTAGCCTGGATCAAGGGACGGCTTCAAGACAATCGATTTAAAAAGGTCCGGGACGATCTAGAAAAGTCCGCCAAAGCAAATCGGGCTAAATTGCCTGTTGATAAAATCATCTTTGATGTCGACAACTTTCCCCAGGATGAACCCCTCCTGGGAAACGTGCCTCGCTCGATCTATCCCTGGTTCGACCGGATCAACCCCTGGCGTTTCTCGCTCCACGACAATGCGCTCGTTTTTGCTCTCATCCATGATGCCCAAGCCGGCGCTTATGGCAAGGCGCTGCTCCTCAAGCTGAGTCAATTTCCAACCTTCCTCCATCCCTGGTTCGAACAGCGCGGCCAGCATATTTACTACCCCGTCGGCGAGCTGGCCATGGACATGGCTCTTGGCTATGACCTCCTCTATGATTTGATGAACGAGGAAGAGCGCCGCCTTGTCCGACAGGCTTTTATAAGAAATATCGTCACCGGATGTCACCGGAGCTACGTCGAAGACAACCTGGTGACCAACAATACGTCCAACTGGATCGCCCACATCACCGGCGGTTCCCTGATGTGTCAAACGGCCATGTTTGGAGACGGACCCGATGTCAACCAAGCCGAGCCTTATCTCTCGGGCGCCATCCTCAAGCTCAACGAGCTCATCCAAAAATCCATCGGCCGCGACGGCGGCTACGGCGAAAGCCTGGGCTATTGCAATTTCACGATGCTGTCCCTCTCGAAAACCCTCCCGGCTTTAGAACATGTATTCAAGATCGACCTGTCGGCCAATCTCCGCCATACCTACCAAGACCTGATTTGGGCCGGCAATATTCAAGCCAAGAACTTCTTTCATTTCGGGGATTCATCCGGTGGCCTCATGCCGCTTGCCAATTGGGCCTGGTATCTCGAGAAAAATAACGACCCGCTCCTGGGCTGGCTCTATCATTTCCTCAAACAGGAAGAAACGTTCATGGATGTCCTCTACAAAACAGAGAATGTCCCGCAAAAACCACCCTTCTCGGAAAACCCGGTCAGAGTCTTCCGGGACATCGGGACGACCGTGTTTAAGAGCGGCTGGGGCCAAGACGATTTTATCTTCGTCATGAGGACGGGCGCATTTTACAACCACCAGCACCTCGATCAAGGGACGTTTTGGCTTGCCGACCGCGGCGAAATATTTATAGAAGAACGCCGCGGCAGCACGTATTATGACGATCCCATTTATCAATCTCACACCACCCAGCCCATCGCTCACTCGACAATCCTCATCGACCGAAACCCGCAGAGCCAAAGGGTTGGCGATCCGCTTCTCTTTGCTGAAGGCTTTGACGACCACGCCTTCATCAGTCACTTTTTAGACGGAGAATATGCCGCTTTCAGCTCTGGAGATATCGGCCGCCTCTATTGGGGACAAGTCAAAACGATCCAGAGAAATGTCCTCTATATCAAACCGCGAACGCTGCTCATGCTGGATGCCAGCACCCCGGCCGAAAAAGATGCGGACATTTCTCTTCTTTATCAGGCCGCCCACCTGGATGGGATTCGCTCCGGGTCGAAAGTCTCCTCGATTGCGAAAAGCGGAGGAACGCTCACAATCCGCCACCTGGCTCCTGAAAATCCCGTCGTTGAAGCCCTTGAAACGCCCCACTACATCAACACGTTGAAAAATGAGAATCCCCTTCTCAAGGAAGGGATGTTGGCCGTCACCGCCAGGACAGAGGGAAAAACTCTTATCTTGGCCAATCTCTTGACAACTCTTTCTGAAAATGAAGTCAAGGCCGACTATCGGAAAGACGAGGCCTGCGGTTTCGGGATCGTCCAGAAAATGGAGTTCGTCTTTTCCACAAAACCCGGCCACACCTACAGTTACAAGGGACTGACGACGGATGCCCTGGCCGCCGCTTGGAATGGGGATAAGATCTTCGCCGCGCTCTGCACATCGCTGGCCAAGAATGGCCTGGAGCTCATGCGATCTAGGGAGCCGGCGACTTGTGAGATCCGCGGCCAGACATTCAAATGCTATCTGGCCAGGGCTTCCGAGGTTGTCTTCGGCTTAGCTTCTAAGCCCAAAGAAGTCTATCTCGGCGGCCAAAAAATCAAGAAATTTGTTTTTGATGAAAATCAGAAAGCCCTGCGCCTGACTCTGCCCGCGGGAGAAAGCCTGGTCATTGCCAGATAATATAAACACGACTCAGGGAGGACAAATGAAGAGGCGAGATTTCATCAGCCTTACGTCGGCGGGAGCGGCGTCACTTCTGGCCGGGACCAGCGGCTGCGGCGGCCCCGGTGAAATAACGATTCCTCTCGCCGCTTCGGCCCAAACCCTGCAGGCGCCGTTGCCAACGGATGAATATGTCCAAGCAGCATTCTCTCCGGCAGAACTCCGGCAGCTCAGGCGCCAATATGAATACGACCTCTATGAAGACTTTCTGCCGTTCATGGAGAAATTTGTCATCGACCATGAACACGGCGGGTTCATGTGCACGACGGACCGCGACGGAACCCGCATCTCCACGGACAAAAGCCAATGGTATGAGGGCCGGGGAATTTGGGTTTACTCCTACCTCTACAACAACCTCAAACGAGAACCAAAATTCCTCGATGTCGCTCGCAAATGCGTGGAGTTCATGCTCAAGCACAAACCTTCAGGCGACGGCCTCTGGCCATCGGCCTTTTCGCGGGAAGGGAACGCCATCGGAGCGCCGGACACAAGGACGTACGGCGATCTGTTCGTCGCCCACGGGTTTGCCGAATACGGCAGGGCGACCGAGGACGACACCTGCCTCAAGCTGGCCAAAGAGACCATGCTCAAATGCCTCAGGCTTTATGACCGCCCTGATTTTTGGCCAGAAGCGGCCCAGAGCTATCTTGGCAAAGAAGCGCCTCTCGTCCCGGGCGCGCGCGTTCAGGGCGTCTGGTTTGTCCTCCTGAACCTGGCCACGGGGATGCTTGATTATCAGAGCGACCCCGATGTTCTCGCCGTCGCCGATCGCTGCCTGGACGCCATCATGAACCGCCACTGGAACCCCGACTTTGAGCTCAATAACGAAATCCTCAATCACGACCTGACCCGACGGCAGGACGACATCGCCCAATTCGTCTATACAGGGCATGCCATCGAAACGCTATGGATGGTTATGGCAGAAGCTGCCCGTCGCAAGGACAAAGGGCTTTTCGAGCTGGCCGCCAAACGGTTCAAGAGGCATGTCGAGGTCGCCTGGGACGACGTCTACGGCGGCGCCTTCCGCAGCCTGAACCATGTCGATAAAAATTTCTGGCTCGTGGATAAAGTCCTCTGGGCCCAGGAAGAAGTCCTGATCGGGTCCCTATTGGCTTTCGAGCACACCCGCTGGAAGTGGGCGAAAGACTGGTTTATCAAGATGTATAACTATGTCCATGACAAGTGGCCGCTCGGCAAACACGGCCACGCTCTTTGGGACAACGGCACGGACAGAAAAGTGACCTATGTCGAGCATTATAACCGCGTTGAGAACTACCATCATCCGCGTCACCTTATGCTGAACCTCCTGGCACTAGACCGGATGATCGGGCGGCAGGGCTAGCCTGGCGGGTCTATCATCAAACGGCCCGAGTCTTGGGAGAGAAGTTAATTATGGACTTGAACTCATCGGCTTGACCGGCGGGCACGTTCAATGATAATCTCTTGACAACCGGCCGGAAACGCGGAAAGCTATGGATTGCCTAAAAAGGAGGGCACGTATGAAAAAAGCTATCCTTGTTTTCCTTGTGTTCGGGTTCTTGTGGTTCAGTCTCGAATCGCTCGCCCAGTTCAAACCGGAAGAGACCGCGGAGAACGCTAAGTGGGAGGAATTCCTGCAGACCGCAAAAATTATCGACCAGAGGCAGATGAGCCAAAGCGAAGGAGTCACTCGGCCATGGGTTTTGACTCTGGAGAAAGACGGCGTCACCGCAAGGGCCACCTGGAAGAACCCGACCGGTAAGCCAGGGGGATATCAAGAAAGCTGGAAAACGGAGATCGCCGCCTACCGCTTGAGTAACCTTCTCGGGCTAAATATGGTGCCGCCCACGGTGGAAAAGGAAAGGGAAGGAGACAAAGGGGCCTGCCAATTATGGGTGAAATATTGGAAGAATTTTGAGGGAATTATTAACGAGAAACTTCAGGCGAAAGGGATCCAGTACGTGTACTTTATACGGAAATTGTGCCTCCAGCGTGCCTTCGATAATCTGATTTCGAACATAGACCGCCACCGGAGAAATTATCTTATCACCGAAGACTGGCGGATGATCCTCATCGACCACGGCCGGGCATTCATGACCGATAAGAAATTCACCGAGAAACTCATTTATGATGAGAATAACAAGGAAAACAAGAATTTCATCATGGACCAGCTTCCCCGGGCGTTCGTGGAGAAGCTGAGAGCCTTGGATGCGGCATCGATCAAAGCGGCGGTCGGCGAATATCTCACAGACAAAGAAATCGATACGACTCTTAAGCGTCGGGACCTGATGATCGCTTGGATCGACAAGCATATCAAAGACAAGAGCGAGGAATACGTCCTGTACTGACCCTGGGAAGACTGAAATAAACGGCGGGGCATGAGAAACGCTTTCGGACAAAGGGCGGACCCATAGCCTTGCCTAAGAAACTCGGTTTTTTTGACTGCAACTGCTCGGTAGGACGAACAGGGTATCCTCCTCTCTATGATATCCCTGACGCGGCCGGTCTTAAAGAAGAAATGGCGACCGCGGGCATCGAAGAAGCTCTCGTTTATCATGCCGTGGCTCGGGACGCCCATCCCCCTCTCGGCAACTCCTTGCTCATGGAGGAAATCAAGGGCTGCCGGGAACTCCATCCCGTCTGGGTCCTCCTCCCCCATCACACCGGCGAAATACCTCCCCCCGATCAGTTGCTGTGCGAAATGAAAGCCCACGGCGTCCAGGCCGTTCGCATGTATCCCGGCCGGGACCATCATAGCTTTTCTTTGGCCGAGTGGTGCGCCGGAGAGCTGCTGTCGGCACTGGATACAGCCCGCATCCCGCTCGTTCTGGACACGGAAATCGTGGGTTGGGAGGAAGTCTTCTCTCTTCTCAAAAGCTATCCCCGTCTTCCGCTCATCATGGCCAACTGCAGCTACCGGCATAACCGCTTTCTTTATCCGCTTTTCGAGAAATTTAAAAATCTTTACGTCGAAACATCCCGGTTTATGGGCGGCGGAGCGATCGAGGATGTCGTCCGCCACTTTGGAGCACGCCCGCTTCTCTTCGGGACAAACATGCCCTACTATACGGGAACAGCGGCCGTCGCTCTGGTGACTTATGCCGATCTCACCGCCCAAGATCAAGAGGCCATCGCCGGCGGCAATCTGCGCCGCCTGATCCGGGAGATGTGGCCATGAGCGAATATTCCGAGCGGATTCATGCCGGTCTTCCTCTGGATGACCTCGAGATCATCGACCTGCACGCCCACCTAGGGCCGTATTTCAATATGCACATCCCGGCCGGCGATCCAGACAGCATGATCCGGATCATGGACCGCTGCGGCATCCAAAAAACCGTCCTCTCCCCCAACCTGGGCTGGCAATCGGATTTTGTCCTGGCCAACACGATGATGTTAGAGGCGCTCAAGGCCCATAGGGGACGGCTCTACGGCGCCTGCGCCGTGAACGGCCATTATCCGGAGCTTTCGCTGGACGAGCTCAACCGATGCTTCCAGGAAAGACACGTCGTCATGATCAAGATCCATCCGGCCGGCACAAAATGCCGGCTCGATGACCGGCGCATGGAACGTATTTATGATTTCGCCGCCCAACACAGGCTTTTTATTCTGGCCCATACCTGGCTTGACAATGATCCTTATGGAAACCAGGATTTGTTCGCCTCGGTCGCCAAGAGCCGACCGGATATCCTCTGGATCATGGGCCATTCCGGCGGGCCCTATGGAAGTGCGCATGCCGTAGAGCTGGCCCGGGAGATCCCCAATATCTTTCTGGATATCGCCCTGTCTATGTGCCCCGCCCGGCAAATCGAATTTTTCGTCAAAGAATTAGGGGCTGAGCGCGTGCTTTTCGGAACGGACAATCCTTTCATCGATCCGCGGCCCCAGATCGGCAGGGTTGGTCTGGCCCGGATTAGCCATCAGGACAGGGTCAACATCTTCGGCGCTAACGCCCGCCGGTATATCCGTTTCGATGAATCCGCCGTCCTTTAAAGGTCTCCGCCCAATTTCTCTGCGAGGGCCGTTTGTTTTGAGGAGCTTCCCATATACGCTTTCTTTGACTTTTTCCCAAACCTCATCAGGACTCCCAGCCCGACTATCGTCAAGGCGACGATCAAATCCACTTTGAAGGCGCTGCGGTCCTTGTAATATACGAGAACCAGGATGGAAATGGCGACCATGCACAAGCCGAGGGCGACGAGCATGAAGCCGATGATCTTGAACGGAGAAAGCGGTTTTTCCGCTTTTTCTTCATAGAGAAACGGCTTGGCCAGGTCCCCGAAAAATTCGGCGACACGATGCCGCTCCTCTTGCGGCGTCGGCTTGGCGATGGTTCCCAGCCACATGCCGAGGATCGTGGCGGCTATGCTCAGGACGGTCGTGGTCGAATTCCAGCCGCTCCGGAGCCAGAATTCCAAGGTGGGATCGGCTTTCATCTGCGCGGCATACATCTGGACCAAAAAGAAATTGGCGAGGACAAGGACCATGCCCGTCATCGAACCCGCGATCAACCCCCACATCGTCCCACGGGCGTTATACCTCTTGAAGAGCAGGCCGAAGACGAGCGGGATCATAATGGCCGGGGCAAAGGCGCTGAAAATACGGAACATGATATCCATCATGTTGAATTCTTTCAGGGCATTGAACAGGACGGCTAGGACAACCGTCACCATGCCGATCAGGACGGTGAAAATCCTTCCCGTGAAAATTTCCTGTTTCTCAGAAAGGCCGGGCTTGATCTTTCTTTTATAGAAGTCGCGGGTCAGGACTCCGGACAAAGTGTTGAATTCCGACCCCAGCGTGGACATCGTCGAGCTGATGACGGACGACAGGATGAAGCCCATGAGTCCCACGGGCAGCACCTTCATGCTGATGAGGGCATACACTTCCCTGGCGTTATCGATTTTGGGCAAAAGGACGCGAGCGGCCATCCCCGGGAAAAAGAAAATCGGCGGCATGATGAACATCAGGAAGGCGATCCACCACAGCATTTTCTTGATTTCTTTCTCGCTTTTCAAGGTGTTGAACTTCTGGACCAGGGCCCAGCTGGCGTTGTAGGTGAGGACGTTGATGAGGAAGACCGTGAAAACCAGATAGCTCCAGCCGTATGGCTCCGGGGCGGGGTTCATGAATCCGGGAGGAAGCGTTCGAATAAATTCTCCGATATTGCCGACCTTGCCCAGCGTCAAGATAAAAAGGGTGATGACCGCAACCGCCAAGATCGACACGTTGACGAAGTCCGTGATCATCACCGTCATCTGCCCGCCCATGAACGAATAAAGGATCATGATCAGGCCGATGATGACCATGAATTCCACGATCGTCATTCCCAGGCCGCGTAGAGCGACGGCAAAGATGATCGAGGTGGACAGAATTTTCAGGCCGTTGTCGAACATCCGGAGCGGCAGTCCTGTCCAGACAAAAACCTGGTGGACCAATCTGTTGTAACGCCGCTCCATAAAGCCGAGGGGCGTGATGACTCTCGCCCGCCGCCATCGGCGCGCCGTGAAATACCCGCCGAGCAGAATACAAACGGGCGAAATCCAGAGGATGATGATGGCCACGATTCCGTACTTGTAGGCGATCTCATTGTAGATGACGAACAGCAGGGCGCTGAACGATGCCTTGTAAAAGGACGTGCCGGCCAGCCACCAGGGCATGATGTTCCCCGCGGCAAAATAATCCTTGGACTGCCGGATGTACCGAGCGAAATAAAACCCGACGGCGACGACAATTAAAAAATAGGAGAGGAGGACAAGATAATCTGGAAGCTGGATCGTTTGCGGTTGAGGCATGGCCAGGCTCCTCGAAAAAAATTATGACGACATCAGCGAAGAGGCCTAGATTTTAGAGAGAACCCTGCCCAGGATGGCGACAGACTCGTCAATGAGCTCCGGAGTTATCACCAGGGGAGGCGCCACGCGCATGACGTTTCCATGGATACCCAATTTTCCCACCATAAGCCCATTCTCGACGCACTTGAGGACGATCTCCCGGACCAGGTCGGGCGCCGGCTCTTTGCTTGTCCGGTCCTTGACGTATTCGATCCCATAAACCAGGCCCATGCCGCGCACGTCGCCGATCATCTTATGCTTATCTTTGAGCTCGAGCAGCTTTTCTTTCAGATAGGCGCCGTTCGAAGCAGCCTTCTCGACGAGTTTCTCTTTTTCGATGATCTCAAAAACGGCCAAGGAGGCCGCGCAGCTCAGTGGATTGCCTCCCGTGGTCGAAGACATCTCGCCTCTCTCCAGCGCCGAGAGAATCTCTCCGCGGGCCACGACCGCTGAAATGGGCATCCCGCTTCCGATTCCCTTGCCGAGGACCAGGATATCAGGCTCGAGCCCTTCGTGCTCCAGCGCCCACATCTTCCCCGTCCTCCCGAATGAGGACTGCACCTCATCCAAAATAAAGATAATCCCGCGCTTCCGGGCCCAGACCTCAAGCTTCTTTAAATATCCGGAAGGCGGGAAGACAAAGCCGGATGTCCCCTGGTAGGGTTCGACGATGAGCCCAGCCAAGCTCCCTGCCGATTCGACATCAACAACCTTGTCCATGAAATCCAGACAGAAAAGACAGCAATCCGGATGAGCCTTGTCGAAGGGACACCTGTAGCAGTAGGGATAGGGCGCCAGGATCGTTCCCGGAAGAAGCGGACCGAAATTCTTTTTAATCTTGGGCAGCCCGGTCAAGCTCATCGGCCCGAACGAGCGGCCGTGAAACCCGCCCCAGAAAGCCAGGATCTCATACTTGCCTGTCGCCCGTTTGGCCATCCGCATCGCCGCATCCATGGCCTCTGCGCCCGTCGTGACAAAAAAAACCTTGTCGAGATGCGGCGGCGTTGTCTCGATGACCTTGCGGGCCAGATGCAGCCGCTCCGGCGTCGGAAAATCAAAAGTATTGAGGAGACGCTGCGCCTGGCGGGAGACGGCTTCGGCCAAGTGCGGATGGGCATGGCCGACATTGGCCACGAGCACCCCGGACGTCCAGTCGATATAGTGACGGCCGTCCACATCCCAAATCTCCGCTCCCTGAGCATGATCCCAGACGACGGGCGCCTGCCAGTTCATGCAGGCCGGCTCATATTTCTGAGAAATCTCCAAAAAAGCTTGAGTTTGTAGGCCTGGATTATTCATCGGGTTTACCTAGGGTCTGACTGTCAAGGATTCGACGAGCTGCCTGGCCTTTTGGGTCAGGACGCTCCAGTTGTTCTCAGCGATGGCTTTTTTGTCCAGGAGGGCGGTGCCGATGGCCACACAGCAGGCGCCGCAGTCGAGAAAATCCTTGGCATTCTCGATGCTGACACCGCCCGTCGGCATCATGCGGATTTGGGGGAGCGGACCCTTGAGGTCCTTAAAATATTTTGGCCCGACAGAGGTCGCCGGGAACACTTTTACGACGTCCGCGCCGCGCTCCCAGGCGGCCACGATCTCGGTCGGCGTCAGGGCCCCGGGCGCAACAAATTTATCAAGCTTGCGGCAGGCCTTGATCATGTCGAAATTCGTGATCGGTGAGACCAAGAAGTCCGCTCCCGCCCGGACCGCGGCGACGGCGGTCTCGGCATTGAGCACGGTGCCCGCCCCGATGAGGACATCCGGCGCTTTTTTCCGGGCCATGGTCCGGATGACATCGAGGGCGCCGGGAACAGTCATCGTGATTTCGATAGCCTTCACTCCGCCCAGCCTGATGGCTTCCGTGACTTTAAAAAGCTTATCCGTATCCGACATGCGGATGACAGCAATAACCTTGGCCTCGAGAATGAATTTCAAAACTTCATCTCTTGTCATGGGGGAACCAACCTTTATTCATTGACAATTTCTTTGCTTGGATGTTATGTATCATATATTATTTCCAATATCAAATTTGATGGCCATGAATAAGCCGGAGCTCTGCGGAACTGTCGAAAAAAATGTGGGGGCAGCCGTCGAGCTTCTGGCGCGGCTGATTGAGTTTCCCTCGATACGAGGACAGGAACGAGACATCGGACGCTTCTTAAAAGCGGGCATCGAACCGCTTGTCGAGGAGGCCGCACTCGTAGCCCTCCCCGACTCGATGATGACGGATCCCGACTATTCTTTCAGGCTGGAGAATTTTCGTTATGAGGGAACGGCCAATCTGCGCTGCCGGTTAAAAGGAACGGGCGAGGGGAAACGCCTGGCCTTCAATACACATCTCGATGTCGTCCCGGCCGGGCCCGACCAAGGACATCTATTCCGGCCCGAAATCAAAGAAGGCAAAATTTTCGGCCGTGGCGCCTGCGACGCAAAAGGCCAGATCGCGACCCTCTGGCTTGTCCTTAAATCCCTCCACGACTTAAAGCTGAAGCCCGGCGGCGACATGAGCTTCGACTTTGTCGTCGAGGAGGAATGCGGCGGAAACGGCACCCTGAAAATCGTCCGTGACGGGCTCACGGCCGACGGAGCCGTTGTCCTGGAGCCGACGGATCTTCAGGTGGCCCATCTGGTCCGCGGCGCCGTCTGGTTTGAAGTCCAAACGCGGGGAAAAGCCGGACACAGCGGGAGCCCCGGCTCGACGGTCAGCGCCCTCAAAGAATCCGTCCGAGTGATGGGAGCTATAGAAAAGGTCCGCCAAGAGCTTCTTCTCGTCTCCAGACGGGCCGTCGCAGAAATCTCGTCTCATCCAGACCCCATGCCCTGCACATTCGGCATGCTGCATTCAGGGAACTGGCCGGCCGCTGTGCCCTCTGAAGCCGTCTTAAAAGGCGTTTTCGGGTTCCTGCCGCCGTTTAAACACAGAGATATTCAGGAGAATCTCAGGCAGGCCGTGGACCCGTTTCGCGCCGAAATTAAGTTCAACATGCTCAACAGCGACCCGTCATACATTCCGGAAGAGCATCCCCTTGTCCAGACGCTGGTGGAAGCCGCCCGTGATGCCGGACTCCCCTCCCGGCCCGAATTCATGAATGCCTCCTGCGATTCATGGAGATACACCGAGCAGCTTGGCATCCCGGCCGTGGTCTTCGGCGGCGGGACGATCACATCGGCCCACGGCCCGGATGAGTCTATCTCCTTTGAGGACGTCCGGAAAGCGGCCGAGTCGCTGATTCTTTTCATCGAGAAATGGAGCGGGTTGTATCATGTCTAAAAAAACAATGACGGCCCTGGTCAAAACCGCCAAGGGAAAAGGATTGATCGAGCTCAAAGAAGTTCCCATCCCCGAGATCGCGGGCGACGAAGTCCTGATTGAAGTCAAGGCCGCCGGAATTTGCGGCACGGACCTCCATATCTATCATGATGAATTTCCCTACTGGCCGCCGGTCATCCTCGGCCATGAATTTGCCGGGGTGATCGCCCGAGTCGGGAAAAACATCGAAGATTGGAAGCCCGGAGACCGCGTCGTCGGGGAGCCGCATACCCTGGCCTGCGGGAAATGCTGGCTGTGCCGGATGGGAAACCGCCAGCTTTGCCCCTCCAAAAGATCTCCGGGCTGGGGAATCGACGGATGCTTCGCCCGTTACCTGCGCTATCCCGAACCCGCCCTCCTACACCGGATACCCGATGAGCTTACGTTTGAAGAGGCGGCTCTGGTCGAGCCTGCGGCCAACGTTGTCCACGACGTCCTGGAAAGAGCGCGGGTCGAGCCTGCCGATGTCGTCGCCGTGATCGGACCCGGCCCAATTGGATTCATGGCTGCCATGGCCGTCAAAGCCAGCGGCGCATCAAAAGTCTTTATGCTTGGCACAGCCATGGATGAAGAAGTCCGACTGCCCGCCGCCCGGAAGATTCCAGCCATAGACCGTGTCTGGAATGTCCAGAAAGTAGATGTCGTCTCTCGGATCATGGAATCAACAACAGGCCGCGGCGCCGATCTCGTTGTGGAGGCGAGCGGGACGGAAGCTGGAATCGGCCTTGGCCTCGAGCTTGTCAGAAAGATGGGAAGGTTTTCAGCCATCGGACTGACCGCCAGGGATAAAATCCCGTTCCCCTACGACACGGCCATGTTTAAGTCTGTTGATTTTTTCTTTAACCTCTCGACCTCTTATTCATCCTGGGACCGGGCTATCAGCCTGATCACAAGCAAAAAAATCGACGTCAAGCCGCTGGTCACTCACAAAGGAAGGCTGGACCGCTGGGCGGAGTTCTTTGCCGCATTGGACGGAAAGAAAGGGATCAAGGGGATTTTTATCCCTTGACCTCAAGCGAAGGAGCAAACGATGGCCATTCGAATCGGCATTATCGGGACCGGAATCATGGGCAACGCCGTGGCAAGAGTCTTCAAGCTACTTCCCCAGGCTGAGCTCGCCGCCCTCGCCGATATTTCCAGGGAACGGCTGGAACAAAGCGGGAGAGAATTCGGCCTGTCGGCGCTCTATGGGGATTATCACGATATGCTCCAAAGAGAACGACTGGACGCCGTGGCCGTGGCCACCCCGGACCACGATCACACGGCGCCCGTCATCGACTCCCTCCGCGCCGGCTGCCACGTCCTGGTGGAAAAACCGCTCACCACATCGCAGGCGGAAGCCGAGGAGATCTGCCGCGTCGTCCAGACAACAGGAAAAAAGCTTCAGGTCAACTTCAACCACCGCTGGCTGTCTCCCTATCATAAGGTCAAGGAAATGGTGTTAAAAGGACAAATCGGCGAGCCGATGATCGGATACGCCAGGAAAAACAATCCCTTGTCTGTCCCCACGGAGATGATCAAGTCCTGGTCGAGCCGGACGACGCCGTCCTGGTTTCTCTCCTGTCATGATATCGACCTCATGACCTGGTGGTTCGATGCCGATCCCGTCGAAGCCTATGCCAAAGGCATCAAAAAAGTCCTCGTTGAAAAAGGCTTCAACACATACGATGGGATCCAAGCCCTGGTGACATACGAAGGCGGCCGATTCGCCACGTTTGAAGCCGTCTGGATCTATCCCAACACGAGTCCTTACATGCCCGATTCGTATATGGAGCTCGTCGGGAGCGAGGGCGCTCTTCAAATCGACAGGCAGGCCGAAGCGATCGAGGCCATGGTCCAGGAAAAATTTGTCTGTCCCAGAACCTTTTTAAATTATAAAGTTTTTGACGAGTGGCAGGGCGCTTTTCCGGCTGCGGTCAAAGGATTTTTATACGCCATCGAGCATGACAGCGAGCCGCATGTCAACGCCAGGGACGGCGTCCGTAGCACGGCCGTTCTCGAGGCGATCCACAAATCGCTTGAATCGGAAAAACCGGAAAAAATCAAAATCCGTATTTAAACCCAAATTTGCCGATAGAAATGCCCGACGGGTCCTGTCGGACACTCTTGGAGGGAAACCCTTACTGCGGGTTTCCCTCCAACGCTCGCTTCGCTCTCTGCCTCCTTTCCATGGAGCATTTGGCGATGAATTCATGGGAGGATGCTCCTTGGAGGGGTGGCAGGGCGGGCGGGTATTCCCGCCGCCCGTTGGAGGGGGACCCTGTGAAAGGATCCTCCTCCAAGAGTGTCCGGGGGGCCCCCGAACCACGCCACCCTTCGGGCTAGGGCTCTTTATGTTGATTCATTGGAAAACAAAGCACTTTTGGTAAATGATCTGTCCCTATCAGCAAATTTGGGTTAAAACCGTGGTTTGACATTTCCCACGATATCTTATCTAATATTTTAACAAAGACGCGTGGCCCAAAAAATTACGTTTAAAATCACGGATTACATCGAGCCCGATCTCCACTGGGAAGAGGAGGAATGCCGGAGACTGGGCATCCATTTTGCCTATTACCAGCTCAAAGACGCTCCGCCTGCGGAAATCATCAAGCACATCAGGGACGCCGATATCGTGCTGGTCAATATGGCCCGGTTTACGGCCGAGGTCATCGGGGGGCTTCCGTCGGCCAAGCTCATCCTCCGGCACGGCATCGGCTATGACAATGTCGACGTGGCCGCCGCGACCGCCCACGGAATCGTTTTTGCCAACGAGGCCACGGCATCGAGCGAAGATGTGGCCGAGCACGCCGTCATGCTGATCCTGGAAACCTACAAGAAGAAGAATTTCCAGAACAAGCTCCTCAAAGGCTGGGTCGAGAGCCGGCAGTGGAGTTCCCAAGAGATCGCTCCTCTCCACCGGCTGTCGGGGAAAACCCTGGGGATCGTCGGCTGTGGAAACATCGGAAGCCGCGTTTTTAAAAAAATGAAAGGCTTCGGCTTGGACGTTCTCGTCTGCGACCCCTATCTTTCCCAAGAAAGACTGGATGCGTTGGGCGTCACACACACCCGTTTCGAGGAGCTTCTCAAAAAGTCCGATATCGTTACGATTCATGTTCCGGGCACCGAGGAAACCCGAGGCATGTTCAACCGGGAAGCATTTTCCCGCATGAAAAGGTCCGCCGTGGTGATTAACACGGCGCGGGGCCCCATCGTCAAGACGGCCGATCTGATTCAAGCATTGAAAGAAGGGACCATTTCGGGTGCCGGCCTGGACGTCTTCGAGAAAGAGCCGCCGGAGCCGGAACTCGAGCTTCTCCACATGGACAACGTCGTGGTCAGCCCTCATATTGCCTGGTACAGCGAGGAGGGCGGTTGGGACATCCGGTCTATGATCATGGATGACGTCAGGGGCTTCTTGCTGGGAAAGCCTCCTCGATATGTCGTCAATCCCGAAGTTTTCGAGAGTCCGAAGCTTCGGTTTAAAAAGGTTTCATAATCCCGCCATCGCCTCTTTCGAGAGAGGCAGGCCATGAAGGATTATGACAAAACCATCTCGGGCGGATGAGGCAATGGCGAAAGCAAAAAAAGAGTATCTTCCGATGGCCGTCGGGTTTTGGGGCATAGGAGTTCCGCTCCTGGCTTCGGTGTTCCTCTACTGTCGGACCACGGCTCAAAAAATCGCGGTTTTTCTCTGCGCGCTCGTTTTTCTTCTCATCGGCACCTTGATTTACAGGGCGAAGCAATGAACCTGGCGGCCGTCGATTGGATCTTTCTCATCTGGTATTTCATCCTGTCGATCGGGATCGGCGTCTATTATTCGGGTAAGGCGGGCAAAAGCATCTCGGAATATTTCGTCAGCGGCCGCAGCCTCCCCTGGTGGCTTCTCGGGACGTCCATGGTGGCGACCACATTCTCCTCGGACACTCCCCTGGCGGTGGCCGGCATTGTGATCAAGGACGGCATTTCCGGCAACTGGTTCTGGTGGACGTTCATGTTCGGCGGCAGCCTGACGGTCTTTTTCTTCGCCCACCTCTGGCGCAGGGCGGCCGTCCTGACCGAAGTGGAATTCATCGACATCCGTTATTCCGGAGCTTCCGCCAGATTTTTGCGCGGGTTCAAAGCCCTCTACCTGGGCATCCCGGCCTCGTGCATCATCTTCGGCTGGGTCACCCTGGCCATGGTCAAGATCATCCAGATCGTCTTTAGGACGAGCGGTCTGCAAGCGCTGGGCATCTGCATCCTGATCACGATTTTTTACACGGCTCTCTCCGGCCTATGGGGAGTGGTCGCCACGGACATGCTCCTCTTTGCCATCGCCATGCTCGGGGCCATTGTTCTGTCGGTCGCCTCGGTTGAAAAAGTCGGCGGAATCAAGGCGCTTTTAGCAGCCATTCAGTCCATTTCCCAGCAGACCGGCAAGAATTATCTTTCCGTATTCCCATCCCTCGGCCAAGCCCTTCCGCTGGCGTTTTTTGTCGCATTGTTCGTCCAGTGGTGGGCGGTCTATTATCCGGGGGCCGAGCCCGGAGGCGGCGGCTGGGTGGCCCAACGTATGCTGGCGGCCCGCAACCCCAAGCATGCCGTCAGCGGGACGCTGTGGTTCAATATCGCCCATTATGTCATCAGGCCCTGGCCCTGGATCATAACCGCCCTCTGCGCCATGGTCGTTTTCCCCGAACTCTCGGCCGAAAACGCGGCCAATGTCGAAGCCGCCTACCCGCGGATGCTGGCCATCCTTCCGAAAGGGATCATGGGGCTGATGATCGCTTCGCTGTTCGCCGCTTACATGTCGACAATCGAATCGGTCCTCAACCTGGCCGGTTCCTACCTGCTCAACGATTTTTATAAGCCTTTCCTGAACAAGGTCGCCACGGAAAAACATTATGTCCTGGTTTCGAGGCTGCTGGTCGTCTTCGTGGCCATCCTGGGGACGGGATTTTCTTTCATCTTGGGAAGCGTCAAAATGGGCTGGGCCCTGATCATGGAGTTGTCGGGCGGCATCGGGCTTGTCCTCCTCCTGCGCTGGTACTGGTGGCGGATCAATGCCTGGTCTGAAATTTCGGCGATCACAGCGTCCGGGCTGATGGCCGTCTATTTGAAGATCTTCCCCGATTCGATTCTTATCACCAGCCTGTCCAAGAAACTCCAAAACCTCGGATTTAACGTCGATCCATGGGCCGTGAACATCCTCCTGATTGTCGCCTTCACAACCATCGTCTGGATCGTCGTGACTTTTTTGACGCCGCCCGACAGCCGGGAAAAGCTCCTGTCTTTCTACAAAAAAGTGAAGCCCGGGGGTTTTTGGGCGCCGATCGCGGCCCTCAACGGTAAATCCTACAAGCTCAAAGTGCACCCCTTCCTGGGTTGGATCTGCGGAGTGTTGGTGATTCTCTTTTTCCTGCTGGGGATCGGCGAGATCCTCTTCCTGCGCTGGGCGGCCGGCCTCCTCTACTTAGCCGGTGGAACGGTTTCGGCGATTGTTCTGTCCAAAATCATCCATAAAATCGATTGGGAGGTCCAATGAAGAGCCAAAGAAATTTATGCATCTTATTCTCGCTCATTTTTTTCGTGGGCGCGGCCCGAGGATTTGACGATCGGTCCCTTCTCCAAATGGAGTATGGCTATCCCATAGCCGGAGAGGCTTGGTATTACATCAAGGCCGCATTTTCGAACAATCCACCGGTCGGCCAGGGCGCATGGACCGTCACTCGGGTGACGGTCCATGGAATGCGGGCTCGGGATTTTTCGGTTTTTCAAAACGGCAGGGAAACGGCAAGTCCTGAAATCAACGGCGATCAACCGTTCGCCGTCAAAATCCGGTGGAACTGGCAAGGGAGAACGGGCTATGAAGTCAAAGTGGACCTGGAAAATGCAAAAACCAAAAAGGCCCTGACCTTGACGGAAAAAGGGACGGCCCCGGCCAAAAAGGGCTACTGGAACTCAGGCTGGAAAAACTATCTGGCCCTCGTCGTCTCCGAAGACAACGGATACGAACGCACTCATTATCCCGTTCATGCCACGGTCGGCGTGTTGAGCAACTATCTCAAATCTCCCGATGAAATACGGCTGGTCAAGGCCGACGAGAAAGGCGAGGATGTCATCTATACGGAGATCCCCCATCAGGTCTATGACGTCCGGAAATGGAATGATCCTAAAATCATAGCCATGGTCGACAAAGATGAAAAAACCGGAAAGACAAGCCCGCGCTATCATCCGACGACGTCCTTCAGCCTGGCCTTCCTGGCGAACCTCAAGCCCCACGAAAAAGCCACCTATCTTGTCTTCTACAACAATGCCACGGCCAAGAAAGCGGTTTTTAAATCCGACCTGAAAGTGACCGGACAGGGCCTGGGCAAAACGATCGAGAATGATTCCTATAAAATCACCCTCCATCCGAAGAGCGGGACGATCTATGAGGTGGTCGAGAAATCCTCGAGGACCAAGCTCGAGCACAAGCTTGAAACAAACGGCTCTGTCCACTGGAATCCGGATGTCTATTCGCCCCCGCATGCCTGGTACCATTGTTCGGACTGGGAGAATCCGCCTTACTCGGAAAATGTCGGGCCTGTGTTTTACTCGCTGCGTCGTGAAGCCCCACTCCCCTACCCGAAGGGAATACAGGTCAGCATTACGTATTACTTCTACGGCCGCTCCCCCGTCATTCTGGCGGAATCGACGATGGAGATCCGATCGGATATTTTCGCCGAAGCGGTGCGCAATGCGGAAATCGTCTTTAACAAAGCCGTCTTCACCAAAGCGGCCTACAGAACCGTCGAGGGCAAGCTGGAAACTGTGGACTTCGCCGCTTCAAAAATGCATCCTAAACATGCCGCCGTTCTCAGGCCCGATACGCCCTGGGTGGCGTTTTACAGCGATGAAAAAGGGATTGGGTTTGCCAGCCTGTTCCTGGATATGGCCCTCCCCAACCTCCACGGCGGAGAGGCCTCCCAGCAACAGCCTTACATCTATATTCAGCATGGCCCCTGGTATTACATGTCGAGGGGGTTTGTTTATTCCTTCGGATCGAACAACCAGACCCGAATGCTTCCCGTCAAAGCGGGCAGCCTCTACTATGACCGGAATGCCTGGATTCCGTTTTCGTACAAGAAGGATAAAGGTTTCGCCGCTTATCTCGATGCCACCTACAAAATGTTAAAATATCCGCTGGGAATCATGGACGATATCGAAACATATCAAGAAAGCCCGGAGGGATGGGTCGTGCCCATTCTCACCGAGCGGTTTGAAGAAGGCGTCAAAGAAGCAATTGGAGGCCCGAAGAAAAAATGAAGATGCAGACCATCGAAAAAATCATCCTGGAATACCTCCCCCTTGTCCGGCGCGATTTTGAAATCGTCCGAAAGGAATATCGGAAGCGTTGGGCCAAGGTCCAGAAGGAGATGGCCGCCAAAGGATACGACCTGGCCTATGCCTGCGGCAGCGAGTTGGACCGCTCGGACGCGGCTTGGCTGGCAGGAATTTTCGACCCGATCATCGAACGATATGGAGTCCTCATCCCCGCCAAGGGGAGGCCGGTCGTGACGGCAGGTTCCGAAGGCGGTCATGTCATCGAGAACTGTCTGGAAGCGTCGGGCGCCGGCGTGGCGATTCTGCGTGAATTCCAGCTCTCAGACGAGGACTACCGTTTTGCCAAGTTCGGCAGCCTGGAAGAGGTCGTGGGTTCGCTCGTTCCCTATAAACCCGGAAAGGCCGTCAAAATCGCGGTCTTCTCCAGCGGTCAATTCATCCCGCACGACCATGTCATCATGCTCCAGGGCCGATTCGGCTCCGATAACGTCATCTTCGACACCGATCTTCTCCGCCGGATCAAGTACGAAAAGTCTGCGGCCGAGCTCCGCTTGATCGGAATGGCCAACATCATTGCGGACGCCGCGTTTCTGGGCATGCTGGCCGTCCTCAAGCCGGGCCTCCGGGAGCTCGATGTGGCCGCTGCGGCGGATTATGTCATGAAAAGGCTGGGCGCCGGCCGGACGGGCTTCCCGACGATCGTCACTTCAGGAAGCCGGGGGCGCAGCGTAATCGGGCCGGCCACCAACAAAGTCATCAAGAAAGGTGAGTTCGTTTCGCTCGGCGTCAGCCCGACCTTCAACGGCTACCACGGCATCATGAGGAGGACGGTGAAAGCCGGAGCGGCCTGGACAGGCTCCGAGCATAAATTCATGGCGGCGCTCGAAGGCCTCTATCATACGGTTATCAAGGCCGCCGCCCAAGCTGCCCGTAACGGGAGTCCCTCGAGCCTCATCGATCGAAAAGGAAAAGCCTACCTGGCAAAAACCAAACTTACCGATAAACACGGGCGCCGGCTGACACCCCGCGAGCCTTACACCTTCATCCACAACACGGGCTGTTCCGAATGCCAGGAGGGCTTCGGCGCCGTCACCCCCTATACCGATGAACCGCTCGGAAAGAGCGTGGCTTTAATGATCGATGTCGCCTTCATGGGTTTCGACGAAAAAAAGGACCTTGTCTTTCCCATTGAATATGCCGTCATCGAAGATTCTTTCTGGAAGAAAGGACGAGAGATCGGCGTTTACAACCAAATGCCTCTGTGCGTCCAGGACTTTGTCGGAAAAGACATCGTTAAAATCCCGAATAACAGGACGAACCCGTATTATAGGCTGTTCGAATGAATTTTTTGAGGTTCTCTTCCATTTGGTGCGTCGATAAATCGTCTGGGAAACGATCCGGAGACGGCCTCGCTCCCCATCCGGGTTTTAGACGCCGTGTCGCTTCAAAAAATTGGAGGTGGGCATGAAGTCCAGATTTATTTCTACCCTTTTCGTTTCGATGGTCTTGGTCTTTTCCGGTTCGATCAATCTCTACGCTCAGGCCAAGTTGAATTTCATCTCTCCGAGCTTAGACTCTCCGGACTATCAGATCCGTTTTCCCTTTGAATTCAAGAACGAAAAAATCCTGTTCGCGGAGATCGAAATCAATGGCCTGCGATCCGCCCATTGCCTGATTTTCAAAAGCGGGAAGCTTGTCGATTTGGCTAAACCTATGGACGAGGGATCCTATGATGTTTCCCTTCGCTATGCCTGGAAGCGAGATCAACCCTATAAGGTCAGGCTTCTTGGCAAGCCGGAGAATTCAGAACTAGCTAAATCCTTCGAGTGGAGCGGCGTATCGCCTAAAGAGGGCGGAATTCCGGCTCTTTGCGAAGAGGGCTTTTACCGGATTTTCCGGATCGAAGAGGAAGCCGGATTGGCACGGACGGCGGAAATCGTCACCCTGACGATCACGGCTCCGAAAACCGAAACGGAAAGCCCCAATTTCCGCATTTATGCCGGGAAAGATCTCCTTCCCTTCCAAGTTGTGGATCAAAAGGAATCCACGCCGCCGGAAAGCACGGCCAAAACCCACCCTGTGACCGTGACGTATAAGCTGGCCGTGCCGATCCAGGCCGGCCCCTACGAGAAGAAGATCGTCGCCGTTTATCAAGGAGAGGCATCCGCCGCGCCCGAACAAGGCTTTGTCGTAGCCGGCGAAGGCCTGGGCAAATCCGTCCAAAACGGGCGGTTCCTTCTCCAGTTCCATCCCCAGAGCGGGCAGATCAACACCATCGAATATCTCCAGGAAGGCGTCAAGCTTTACAATAAGGCCGGCGTGATCCACTGGAATCCCGATGTCTTTATCCCGGGGATCGCCTGGGACCATTCCTTCGACTGGAAACGGCCCTCATCTTTCCAAGAAAGACTGGGCGCTTTCCTCTACACCAACTCCAGAAAAGGGCCGATGCCGCGCATCCAGGATGTCTTTCTCGAGGTGAAATACACGGTCGAAAAAGATACCCCCTACTTCCTTTCCGAAACACGGATGAGCCTCGAGAAAGACCTGGGCGTTATCGCCCTGCGCAACGATGAGATGGTCCTCTTCAAGGAGCTCTTCGATTCCTTGATGTACAGAAACAAAAAAGGAGAGCTCATCAGACTCCCGCTGAAGGAAGCGGCCGAAACTCCCTACGGCCTCGTCCACATCGCGCCGCCGGATCTCGGCTGGGTCGGCCTGCTCAACACCAAAGACCAATACGGATTTTTCAGCCTGAGGATCAACGCCGCCGACATCAACCTGGATGCCCCGGGGGATTTCCCGCATAGATCCGGCACGTATTTCTACGCCCCTTCGGACGGGGATTATGTCTATTGGGTCAGACCCCTTCTTTACACTTGGGGCGACTTCGCGACCAACAACTATCTGACATTCCTGCCAAAGGGCAGCTCGTTTTACGAAAAAAACGCCTACATTCTGATGAAGCTCGATGCCAAAACGCCGGGCGCTTTGGACACCCTGCTCAAAAAACTGAGAAGCCCGTTGAGAGTGCTCTAATGGAATTCATCGATTTTCGAGCCCGTCTTCGAAGCCCCAGGATGGAGCTCCTCTTCCCCGGTTGGACAAGCGGTGAACAGGTGGCTTTTTTCTCTCCTCATGATGACGACGTCGCTCTCGGCGCCGGATACCTTTTGTTGGCGACAGCGAAGAACGGAGGGACCCCCTCGATCTTCATTTTCTGCAGCGGAGACGCCGGCTACTCGACGCCGGAAGAAAAGGCGACGATCGTATCGACCCGCAAAAAAGAGGCCGTCGCGGCCTACGGCGATCTGGGCGTAGACAAGAAGAACATTATTTTTTTTGACATCCCCGATTTTTCCCTGATGGCAGCCATGAACCGCGAAGCCCCGGCCGGTAAAAGTCTTTTCGACAGAATCGTCATGTTCTTTCGGTCGATGAAAATTTCGAGGGTTGTCTTTCCCAGCGGCCACTATGAACACTGGGACCATACGGCCGCCTTCTACCATGGGATCTACACCTCTCCCCAAGCCGGCGACCCGATCCTGGCCGACCTGGGAACCCCTCAAACCATCAACAGCTATTTTATCTATTCTGTCTGGGGCGATTTCGAGCCCTCTAACGCACGGCAAAAGGGAATCCGGGCCGACTTAGGGATCCTCGCCCGTGAAATACAAGAAACAGCCGTCAGAAAAGCCCTGGGCCGCTTCGTTTCGCAGGGTAAAATCATGCAGAACACGGTGGCCATGCTGAGGGACAGGCGCAAAACCCGGACAGGCTATCTCGAATTGTATAAAAAAGCCGGCGTTCGAGAGCCCATCGATTTTGGGCCCTATTGCCGGCTGCTCGAGAACTGCCGAAAAATTTGACAGGCGGCGAGCCATGGTTGCCCTCGGCATAGATTCGGGAACGCAAGGGACAAAGGTCCTGATCGTGGACTTTGATTCGGGACGTGTCCTGGGGAGAGGCATGGCCGCCCACAGATCCGTCCCTCTGCTGAAGCCAGGCGAAAGCGAGCAGGCTCCTCAAACCTGGATCCAGGCGTTCGACCAGGCCCTGTCATTCGCAGTCCGCGAAGCGAAAATCGCCCCTTCAGAAATCGTGGCGGCCGGCGTCTCCGCCCAACAGCATGGTTTCGTGGCCTTGGACAGCCAGGGGCTTCCGATAAGGCCGGCCAAGCTCTGGAACGACACGTCCACGGTCGAAGAAACAGAGGCGATCGTCACGACGCTCGGCGGGAAAAAAACGTTTATCGAAAAGCTCGGCATTAGCTTGGCCGTCGGATATACCGCCTCCAAAATCCTCTGGCTCAAACGGCATGAGCCTGAAAATTTCCTAAAGCTGGCGACTATTCACCTCCCCCACAACTATATCAACTTTTACCTGACTGGAATTTCCCGGATGGAATATGGCGACGCCTCCGGAACCGGACTCATGGACATTCGACTGCGGACTTGGCATCGAGAAGCCGCGGCTGCGATCGATCCAAGCCTTGAAGACAAGCTCCCTCAGCTTCGCCACCCCAAGGAGCCGCTGGGCACCATGAAAAACGATATCGCTCTGAAATACGGCATGAAGACAGTCCTTGTTTCGAGCGGCGGCGGGGACAACATGATGGCCGCGATCGGAACGGGCAACGTCTCGCCGGGCGTCTGCACGCTCAGCCTCGGCACCTCGGGGACCGTCTATTCCTATTTTGCCCACCCTTTCTTCGATCCGAAGGGAGAGATCGCCGCATTTTGCGACAGCACGGGCGGCTGGCTGCCCCTGCTTTGCACGATGAATGTGACAAACACCACGGAAATCTTCAAAGCCCTTCACAAGATCACTAATGAAGAACTGGAAGAATGGGCAGCCCAGGCGCCAGCGGGCGCTGACGGGCTTGTCTTTCTTCCGTTCGTCGACGGAGAGAGAATTCCCGATCTCCCCTTCTCGAGCGGATCATTCTTCGGACTGACAAGGCGGAATTTTGAAGCCGCCCGCATGGCCAGGTCGGTGATGGAGGGAACAATCCTCAATCTTGGATATGGCTTTGCCCGGATGCGGTCGCTGGGAATGGCCCCCACGGAAATCCGGGCGACCGGAGGTGGCGCCCGGAGCGGCCTCTGGCTTCAGATCGTCGCTGATATTTTCAAAACCCCCGTCGTAGCCCTCGGTGAGCAGGAGGCCGCCGCCTACGGGGCAGCCCTCCAGTCCATTTGGAGCTATCATTTGGAAAGGGGTCAGGATATAAAAATCGAAGACCTGGCGGGCACGATGGTCAGGAAAAGCGATCTCGTCATCCAGCCGCAGCCGAAGAACTTTCCCATTTACGACGAGCTCCAAGCCCGCTTCAATTCGTTGTGGAAGACCTTAGAGCAAGAATTTAAAAATCATAAAAAACTGCTCCACACTCTGTAATCCGTGCGGGTGGCGCCGCATCCCACCTCGCTACATCCAGCCGTGTTCGTAGCACGTTTCGTACATAGCGACGACGTTTTCAGGGGGCGTCAGCGGCTGGATGTTGTGGCACGGCGCCAGAATATAGCCGCCGCCGTCGCCCAAGATCCGCAGGTTTTCCAGGACTTCCTGCCTGACTTCATCGACCGTTCCGAACGGCAGCGTATATTGATTGTCCATCGCCCCGTGGAGGATGATTCGACCGCCGAAATCCCGCTTTAATCCCTCCCGCTCCATGCCCTGGCTCCGCCACTGGATCGGATTGAGGAGGTCGATTCCCGCCTCGATCATGTCGGGGATGATGCGCCGGCAGTTGCCGTCGTTGTGATGGAAGACAAACGCTCCTCCCTGGTGGGCCAGCTCGATAATGCGCTTCATGCCGGGAAGGAGAAATTCTTGAATGTGCTTGGGGGAAAACATGAGATCGGTTTGGCCGCCCATATCCTCGGCGACATAGCTGAAGGTGACCTTCCCCGGGATTCGCTTATAGATCCGGCGCGTATTTTCATAGGCCAGGTCGAAGAGCCGATCGAGGCAGTAGTGGACGATCTCCGGCTTCTCGATCAAATCCATGAAGGCTTGCTCCTGGCCGCGGAGGTTTTTATAGATCAAAAACGGCTCCGAACCTCCGCCCTGTATGGGATACATCTCGTTGCCCGAGAGCTGTTTGGCGATCGTCCTGTAATCCCACCAGTCCGGGTTCGGCCAGACATAGGACCGCTCGATCTCCTCGACCGACGTGAATTTGGCCAGGGGGAAATAGACGCATTCCTCATAGGCGCCCGAGCCGTAATCCACGTTACTGAACATACAGCCGAAGACGTCCGTCAGAGGTTCCAGCTTGGGACCGATATAGTCCGGCTTGACTTCGACGACAAAATCCACCTGCAGCTTTTCCAGCATTTCCCGCCGGCTGGCGCATCCCAAGTATTCCATCAGCCTAAGCGTCGTTTCCGCCGTCGCCCAATAATCCATGGGCACGCGGTCAGGCTTCTGCCGGCGGAACACGGCCAGCCATCGCTCCAGAGGCGTCATCGATTCTTTTTTCATATTAACATCAACGTATTAATTAAAATGACAACCCCGTTCGGGCGGCGTTTAGGCCGTCCGTAGCCCCCGGGCCCCGGGGACCAGTCCCGTCGGTTCCCCCCGTCGTAAAAAGCGACGGGCCCCCCCTCCGCTGGGGGCTTTAGGACGGCCTAAACGCCGCCCATCCATTGTCACTTTATTTATTACGTTCGTATTAGTGTCTGTGGAGATCTTTGTGCATGATCCGCCGCGTTTCGAGCAGCCGGTCGTCCGCCGGCAGATCCACCAGCTTCTTGTTCATGAATTCATCATTCTCCGCCTGAAGGAGCCGGGCCACGTATTCGATCACGCTCGATGGAAAGATCCCGTCGCGCTCGAAGAGATCTCGTTTCTTCAGGAGAATCCGGCTGGATTCGACACAGCTTGTCGGCAGGACAGGAAGCTTTTTGAGCAGCTCTTTGTCGGTGAAGATATTGCCTTTGACGTAGAGCTTTTCGGCAAGCTCCAACGGACCGTTGTCTTTGAACAGCGTCCGGTCCTCCCTGAACGACCAGTCGGCGGCCATGACGATCCCGGCCAGCAGGAGATGGATGATGGTGCTTCCGTCCGGGCTGCGAAGCTCGACGGTCTGGCGGCTGCCGGCTGTCCGAAAGTCCTTTGTGTCTTGAGGATTCAGGATTTTCGACAGATGCCGGACATTGGACCATCCGAGAGGAACGCGGATCATGGCGCTCCGGTTGAGGTCGCTCCAGCAGATCCGGGTCGGAGCTTCCTGGTCGGGGACGAGGCGCAGATAAGCGGACGAGACGGTGTTGCCGAAGGCCGTCAGGGAATCGGCATATTCGCAGAGCCCGCCGATCAGCCGCCGGGCCGGCTCGGAGACTCTGCCGTCCTTGCCGACCATGATATTTTTTCCATCCCGGACGAGCTCCAGGTGGAAATGGAGCCCGTTTCCAGCGACGCCCTCCTCGAGCTTGGGTGTGAACGTGGCCACGCAGCCGTACTTGAAGGCGATGTTCCTGATGAGCCACCGCCCGAGCACGACATGGTCGGCCATATCGACGACCGGACGGGGCAGATATTCGATCTCGAGCTGTTCTGCCCGCTTGTCTCGGATCTCCTCCAGGTCGCTGCGGACGCTGTCGACAAAGCCGACTTCGCTGTGGGCGTATTTGACGGCGCCCGTGATCTGGGTAATGTGATGGACCATCTCGTTCAGGATCTGGCCGCTCTTGATGAACGGGGCCGCCCCGTGATAGCCCTGCTGCTTGTGGGCGGGAAATATTTTCTGGGTTTGTTCGCTCAACAGAAAGAACTCGAGCTCGCCCAGCGCATGGAGATGGAGTCCTGTGTTCTTATGAAAAAGATCGCAGGCCCCTTTCAGGATGTTGTCGAGGGCGAACGGGGCCAACTCGCCATCCTTGGTCAAGTAGCGGCAGATAAAGTCGAGGCTGTTCTCATCGAACGGATTGAGAAAAGCCGTCTTGAACACGGGAACGACATACAAATCCGAAAGGGCCGTATCGACCATACCCTTGAAAAGCTGCGAGCCGTCTACCCTTTCCCCTTCGGCCAGGATGCACTCGGCCTGGTAGCGGTCGGCCACGGGAAGCTTCAGCTCTTTGAGCTTTCCGTCCAAGGCCGTGTAATGGAATGTGATTCGTTCGATATTCTTCGTCTCGATGACCTTCAAAAAGTCCTCGGGCTCGAATTCCTCGGGGATTTTGTCCAGGAGGACCGACAGCGGATTGGACAGGGCGTAGGAAAATTTTTTTTGCGCGGGCATCTATCGCTCCTTATGAATGCGTTTTGATCCTTTTTTAAGGAGAAGCTATTTTAAGGGAAAAATAGTGTTTATTTCAATCTTTGCGAACAATCTCTTCAATAGGAAGCATCTAATAAAGCAGGAAGCGCTGACGCTGTTCGGAAAACGTCTTCAGACTGTCTTGAAAGCCGGCCACGATGTCCTTGACGGCGATGCCCTTGAGCATGGCCTCCCGGACTTTTGAGGTGCCCATGATTTTATCAAAATATTTTTCGTGGAACTCGAACTTGTCCGGATACACGTCCCGGATGGTTTTGATAATGTGAAGCGTCGTTTCCAGCGACCGGTATCGATTTCTGTACGTGACATGAATCTGGGCCCCGCCGCACGATTCTCCTTTGAATTTTGAAAAGGTCGGATTGAACCACTGTTCCCGGAAGATGACACCGGGCAGGCCAATAGCATTGAGCTTTCGCGTCAATTCATTGCCGTCGATCCACGGTGCGCCAAAAAATTCAAACGGCCGCGTCGTCCCTCTTCCCTCCGAGACGTTCGTCCCCTCCAAAAACACCTGGCCCGGATAGACAGTCGCCGTGTCGAGAGTGGGCATATTGGGCGACGGGATGACCCAAGGCAGGCGGGTCTGGTCATACCACATATCCCGTTTCCAGCCTTCCATGGGGATCACGGTCAGCCTGGCCTTTTTCTCTAAAAACTTCTCATTATAGAGCATGGCCAGTTCGCCGATCGTCATTCCGAACCTCAAAGGGACGGGATAGATGCCGACCGGGGAACTGTATTTTGGGTATTCGAGAATCGGCCCTTCCATGTCCACACCGTTGATCGGGTTCGGCCTGTCGAGGACAAGAAAATCGATACCGCTTTCGGCGCAAGCCTGCATGGCATAGGCCATCGTTGATTCATAGGTGTAAATCCGTGTCCCGACGTCCTGGATATCATAAACAAGGATATCGACGTCTTTGGTCATGGACGACTCCGGCTTTTTTCCGACGTGCGTCGTATCGAAGGACCGCATGTATTCATCGATATTTTTGAGCATTCCCGGCTGAGGCTTCATGGACTGTCCGTAGAGGCTAAAGACCGGGATCTTGAATTTTTCGTCCATATAAAAGGGGACATATTCCCCGGCCTGGGCATTTCCACGAACGCCGTGCTCGGGGGCATAAAGGGCGACAAGCTGGATATCCGGGTTGTTCCGGAATAGGTCGATCGTGCTCTGCAGGCGGCTGTCCACTCCCGAAGAGTTTGTGATCAACCCGACTTTTTTGCCTTTGACCAGGTCAAGGTGTTTCTCCAGAAAGACTTCTACTCCAAGCTTTACTCTCTCAACGGCTTGAGACGGAGCGGTCGGGGCGCTCTCTTTTTTCGTCTTGCAGGCGGTTCCGCAAAGACAGGTCAAAAAGAGGAAGACGATGAGAACCCATCCAAAAAAAGAAATTTTAAAAGATATCTTAGACGAATGCTCACTCATAGACCTCTCCTTGTTTCACCAAAAGCTTATGACAAAACGAGTCTGTTCCTTTTATCTCCGTCCTTTTGTGGAGAATATAAAGGGAAGGATTCTTTTATCATATCACCCTCTCCCTTCCTTCGTCACCTAAGGGAGAGAAAATATATTCAGACGGTTTCGCTCTTCTCGAAGAAATAAGCGCCCAGGAAGACCATAACCAGAGAGAACCCGATCATGATCGCTAAGTCAAGGAGGATCGGCAGCGAAGAAACTTTGATCAGCGAACCTCTCAGCCCGTCGATGCCGAAGGTCAGAGGGTCGATATAGGACAGGGCGCGGACGAACCAGGGCAGGTTTCCGAGCGGATAGAGGGCCCCCGACAAAAAGAACAGCGGGAAGATGATGAAATTCATGACGATGCCGAATCCCTGCATATCCTTCATCTTGGAGGCGAAAATAAGCCCCAAGCCGATAAAGGTGAACCCGATCAGGATCATGAAGACCAAGGCTAAGAGGAAGGATGCCGGCCCGCTGGCCCGGAAACCCATGATGACCGAGATGAGGAGAATGAGCAGGCTTTGGATCAGGGCCGTCGTGATCCCGCCGGCGATTCTTCCCAAAACGAGTGAAACCCGGCTGACGGGAGCGACCATGATTTCTTTGAGGAACCCAAACTCCTTGTCCCACAGGACGGACAGTCCCTGCATGGTCGAAGTGAAAAGCAGGGTCATGCCGATAATTCCCGGCACGAGAAAGCGGATATAGTTCACGCCCTGGCCGCCGATGCCGGGGATGGCCATCCGGTTGAAGCCGAGGCCGAGAAAGGCCAGGAAAAACAGCGGCATGATCAGCGACCCGATGATCCTCGATTTGGCCCGGACAAACCTTTTCATTTCCCTCAACCACATGACATAGACGGCCGTCCAGCTGATCATCTCTATCTCCTGCCGTGCCCCGCCATCATCGTCCGGTTGCGCGCGCCCTGGCCCGCCTCATCCTCCCGGATCGTCCGGCCCGTGAAATGGAGAAAAACATCCTCGAGGCTCGGTTTCCTGAGATGGACGCAGGTGACCGTGATGGCGTGACTCTGGGCCAGGGTGACGAGTTCAGGGATCCGCCGCTCTCCTTTCTCCATGGTCATGTTCAGGACATCGTCATGGAGACTATATTTTTTGATCCAGTCGAGGGTCTTGATCTCGTCCATGAGGGAATCGGAATTTCCCTCTAATTCCATAGAGACGACGTCGCCGCCGAGAAGGTCTTTCAATTTAGCAGGCGTATCCAAGGCGACAAACTTGCCGTGGTCCATGATGGCGATCCGGTCGCAGAGATAGTCCGCCTCTTCCATGTAGTGGGTCGTCAGGATGATCGTCACCCGGCTCTCTCTATTGAGCTTTTTGACATAATCCCAAATAAGGCGCCTGGTCTGGGCGTCGAGGCCGAGGGTGGGCTCGTCCAGAAATAGGACCTTGGGCCGATGGATCAGTCCCCGGGCGATCTCCAGCCTCCGCTTCATACCCCCGGAATATTTCTCAACGAGGACAGACGCCTTCTCTTTCAGGTCGACCAGTCTCAGGACCTCGTCGATCCTCCTCCTCCTCTCGTCCCTCTCGATGTTGTACATCATGGCATGAAAATCGAGGTTCTCTCTCCCGGTCAGCTTGCTGTCAAGGGCAGGTTCCTGGAAGACGATGCCGATGCTTTTTCGGACGCTGTCCCGGCTCTTGGACACGTCGCAGCCGGCGACCTCGGCATATCCCGACGACGGTTTAAGAAGGGTCGCCAGCATGTTGATCGTGGTCGTCTTGCCGGCGCCGTTCGGCCCGAGAAGGCCGAACAGCTCGCCTTCCGGGACGGAAAAGGCGATATGATCTACAGCCGTCAGGCCGTTGAACTGCTTTGTTAAATTCTCGACCTTGATCGTATCCATCAGCTCACTCCAACAGGGATGTGTATGATAGCTTGAATCGCGATATTTCTCAACAGGCCTCCTCCAATTGTAAGCATCACCGTTTCTGTGATTTAAAGGAGGCCCCGGCATCACCCCTGAGGCCCCATAGCGGAGGGGGGCCCCGGACACTCTTGGAGGAGGACCCTTTTGCAGGTTCCCCCTCCAACGGGCGGCGGGAATACCCGCCGGCCCTGCCACCCCTCCAAGGAGCATCCTCCCATGAATTCATCGCCAAATGCTCCTTGGAAAGGAGGCAGAGAGCGAAGCGATCGTTGGAGGGAAACCCTGAATAAGGGTTTCCCTCCAAGAGTATCCGGCGGGACTGGTTCCCCAGGGGGCCGGGGGTGATGCCGGGGCCTCCTTTAAATCACATATTTGGATGTTTCCCCCATCCGCTTGACCGCGGATTCGTCCTAACATAATATCTTGGAGATTGAAGCATTCCAATGGAGGGAGAAAATTTGTCATGAAAAAATCGTCTCACCGAAAAGCTTTCTTATTCATGTTCGTTTCGATCATCATGATTGGAGGTCTTGTCTCGGCTCAGGAACGGGTCCAGATGCCGGAAAGCCCGGTCCTCAAGACTCCTCTTCCTCCCGAGATCGTCAACCTCCTGGCCAACGAGGTCTCGGGCCAAATTATATTCAACAACCTGGTCCGGCTGGCGGGCGCGCCCTGGCTCCGGGGAGAAAAAGAATTCACGGATACGTTCTACGAATCCGGAAAAATCTACGAGCTCGTCCGCGGCTATGGCATCGAGACGACAAAGCTCGACCGCTATAAAAGCAGCGGGACGTTTGAATACCCGGTCAAAGGCGAATTCTGGACGCTCCTGCCTACGAGAAGGCTCATCGCCAGGCTCGAAGCGGACGCGGCCCTTGTTTCCCGCAGCTCGGCCGATATCGACATCACCGGCGGCCTGGTCTATATTCCGCCGCTGGACAAGGACAAGATCAAGCTCTTGACCGAAGGTGGCCTCCAAGACAAAACCAACGGCAAGATCGCTCTTATGTGGAATCATGCCAATCGGGAAACGGCCAAAGCGCTGGACGCGGCCGGGATCAAGGGGGTGATCACGTTTGCGGCCCAGGAGCGGTATTTCGATCCCGACCAGGTCCTCTACAGCGGCGGGACGTACGGCGGATTCTCCAACCTGAAATTCGGCTTCACGATCTCCTGGCGGCAGTGGTCAGAGCTTCTTGAAGACCTGGAACGGGGAACGCCGATCACCGTCCAGGCCAAAACGAAGCTCAATAAATATCCGGATCGATTTGAGTTCGTTTTCAGCTCGATCCCTGGGACGGAGCCGGATAAAAAAGGCGTCATCTTCACGGCTCATCTCTTCGAAGGCTATACGAAGAGAGGCGCCAACGACAACATGAGCGGCTGCGTCGTCCAGCTCGAGATCCTCAGGGCCTTGTCCAAATTGATCGCCGAGGGGGCTCTGCCCAAGCCTCGACGGCCCATTTACTTCCTCTGGCCCAACGAGATCTCCGGCACCTATGAATTCATCAAGCAGAATCCCGGCTTCCCGGACAAGCTCAGCATCGACATCAACATGGACATGGTCGGAGAGGCGCTCCGGAAAAACAATGGCATCTTCACGATGAGCGAATGTCCCAACCACCTGCCCAGCTACCTGGACGGCCTGGCGGATTCGATCATGAATTATGTCTGGCGAACCAACGACATCGTCTACCTCAACGACTCCCCCCGCGGCAGGATGGGAGGTCAGTATTTCCCCCGTCCGATGTGGGAAAAGAACGGCTCCAAAGATGCTTTCCGCTACTTCACTCACCAGGCTACCGGCGGGAGCGATCATGTCTGCTTCAACAACGCCATGGTCGCCGTCCCGGGGATCGAATTTTTCACCTGGCCCGACCAATGGTACCACACCGATACCGATACACCCGATAAAGCCGATCCCACCGAAATGAAACGGGTGGCCTTCATCGGCGCGGCCACGGCCTGGGCGGCGGCCAACTGCACGGATGAAATGCTTCCGGGATTGCTGGACGCCGTCGCCTCCTTCGGCTTTGCCCGAATCGGCAAGAGAGAGCTTCCGGCCGCCTATCGGTCGATCAACGCCGCCGATGCGAAAAACCTGGCGGCCGCCGTCACCCGGGCCGTGAATCTAGCCCAGTTTGCCTGCGGACGAGAAGCGGAGGCCGTGGCGAGCATCCAGGATGTTTATTCAGGCTCAAGCCCGGCCGGACAACTCGTCAACAACTACAAGGCCCAATGGGAGATGTACAGCAAAAGCCTTGGCGGCCAAATTCTGTCCTACGGCCAGCTCCGGGCCAAACAGCTAAAAGTCGGCGACCTCCAACTGCCGGAACCCGATAAGCTCGAAAAACAGTATGCGAACGTCGTGCCTTCCCTTCATCCTGACGTCGAAGGCAAGGAATTCTCGATGGAATCGAGCGACCGCTATAAAAAATTCCTGGAAAAGAACCCGGACGCGCTGAAGGTCCTCAATTTTGACATGGGCCAAAGACGGTTCGTCCTGAACTACATCAACGGCAAAAGGTCCGTCGTCAAGATCCGGAGCTCCGTCGCCGCGGAAACCGGCCGCGATGTGGACTTTAATGCCCTGGTCAAGTACTTGGAATTCTTAAAAGCGGTCGGCTGGATCGTCTACTAATACAAACGTAATAAATAAAGTGAAACGTCCGGGCGGCGCTTAGGCCGCCCGTAGCCCCCGAGCCCGGGGGAACCAGTCCCGTCGGATACTCTTGGAGGGAAACCCTTATTTAGGGTTTCCCTCCAACGATCGCTTCGCTCTCTGCCTCCTTTCCCTGGAGCATCTGGCGATGAATTCATGGGAGGATGCTCCTTGGAGGGGTGGCAGGGCGGGCGGGTATTCCCGCCGCTCGTTGGAGGGGGACCCTGTGAAAGGGTCCTCCTCCAAGAGTGTCCGGGGCCCCCCTCCGCTACGGGGGCTTTAGGACGGCCTAAGCGCCGCCCGGACGGGGATGTCATTTTAATTATTGCTTTGATATTAAATCTTGATAAAAATCTTGCTCCTGTACAATGGAAGCATGATCGCGATCCAGAGCAGGATGAAAAAAACCGGGTAGGCCAGCGATCCCAGATAGGGACCGAGGGCCGGCGACAGAAAATGATTGTAGAGGTACGTCACCGGCCAGACCGTTTTCCCGCCGTCGGAAATTTTGATCAGCATGAGAAGCTTGACCATGAGCGCCGACCCGGCAAAAACAGTGATGGCGTTTGTCCCGAGGACGAGAAATGGATAGGCCCATTTCTTGGCCTGAAATCCTTCGATCACAATAAAACAAACCCCGAAGACGATCAGGGCGGTGCCGGCTGAGAAAAGAACATAGGTGCTCGTCCAGAGCTGCTTGTTGATCGGGAAAAAGGGATGGAGCAGCAGCCCGGACGTCGTCAGAATAATCCCGGACAGAAAAAACATCAGCGTCTTCCGAAAGATCGTTTTGTTGGAACGCAGCCAATCCCCGGCCAAGGATCCCAGCAGCACGGTGACGACGGCCGGCAGCGTGCTCAGGAGGCCTTCCGGGTCGAAGGCCGGCTTGTAGAGGTGGCCGGCCAGCAGCTTAGAATCGATATATCCGCACAGATTTCCCTTGAAATCCAGGATTCCGGCCCCGTAGCCGGGAACCGGAACAAATTTGAGCAGCGCCCAGTAGCCAACAAGGATCGCCAGAGAAACCGCGATCCTTCCCTTGACCTTCGTGTTCAGATAGATCAACGCCCCGAACAGGAAACAGACGGCGATGCGTTGGAGAACGCCGGGAATGCGGATCGTCGAAAAGTGAAACCGGGGGAAGAGATGGAGGATGATCCCCAGGGCAAAAATCATCAGGGCCCTTTGGAAAACCTTGAGATTAAGGCTTGTCCCCGCCTGTCCCGCTTCCATCCTCCGGGAAAACGAGAGCGACAGAGAGATCCCGACGATGAATAAAAAGAACGGGAAGACGAGGTCGGTCGGCGTCCAGCCGTGCCATTCGGCATGGCGGAGGGGTGGATAGATATAGGACCAGCTGGCGGGGTTGTTGACCAGGACCATGGCGGCGATCGTCAGGCCGCGGAGGGCATCGACGGAAACCAGCCGCTCTTTCGTCATCCAAACAAAGCCTTCAGCTCATCGATCCTCTTGGGAATGGAAATGCCGTGGACGCAGCGGGCTCGGCAGGAATGGCAAGAAGCACAGGCCTCAAGCCGGCGCTCTGACGATATCCCGTCGTAGGTATCTCGGGCTTGAAAAAAATTGCCGTAGCAGGCCGCGTACATATGGGTCCGCATCAAGGACGGGATGTCCGCGTTCTTCGGGCAGGAGCTCAGACATTGCGAGCACTGCCGACAGTAGAATTCCATGGCCAGCTTGACCTTGTGGTCATCCAAAAATTTCTTCTCTTCCGAGCTCAAAGCAAGGTTCAAGCCCGCCGACACGTCTTCACTCAACTGCTCGTAGGTGGTGTAGCCGGGCACCGCCGTGGTGATGAAATCATGTCTTAATACCCACTTCAGGACCGCCGACTGGATGATCGCGCCCTGGTAATACATCTGCTCGACGCTGGAAAGGCCTTCCCGGTACCAGTACTGGCTGCACTGTGTTTTCATGGCGATGAGCCCGATTCCCTTGGCCGCGGCATTCGCCAGCGCGTCCGAAAGCTCTTTGTTCCCGGCATGGGCATAGTTAAAGGACGTCAGGATGACATCATGAAAGCCGGTCCGTGCCGCTTCGTTCAGGCAGGCGGCCATGTTGGAATGGGTGGAAAAGCCGACAAAGCGAGCTTTCCCCTCTTTCTTGAGTTGGGCCAAAGCTTCCGTGAGTGCGGGAGGATGGACATTTTCGACCGCGCTGACATCATGCATATAGATCATATCGACATGGTCCGTCTGGAGCCGCTTGAGACTGGTGTCGGCCATCCTCAAGAATTCCTCTTTGGCCTTTTGAGCGTCGCGCTGCCCCGGAGGAGGGATCTTGGTGGCGATGATGACTTTATCCCTGCACTTGAGCTCGGTGAAGACTTTTCCCAGCATCTCCTCGTTTCGGCCCCGCATGTATCCGTAGGCCGTGTCGAAGTGACGGATCCCGAGTTCATAGGATTTCTTGACAAGCTCGGGATTATCGGCATTCATAACGCCCATACTGACAACGGGCAGGACAATGCCCGTCTTGCCCAGCTTGCGTTCGGTCATCTTGTTGCCGGATTGAACTTGAGGAACCGGCGCCGCGGTCCCCGGAACATCCTTCGCAGGAGCGAGGCGATTTAACAATCCCACGGAGGCCGCACCGGCCAGGGCCGTCGAAATGAACTCTCTTCGGTTAAGCCGCTTTCTCGAGTTTGACATTCTTACCTCCGATGTTTTCAATTTCAATTTGGAACTTCTGCGACCGGCTATTATAAACAAAGACACTGGAAAAAGAAAACACAATCAAGGACCCGAAAATTTTGATGGATAAACGCCGGGCTTGTTATCTCTACCGGCGATTCTGGGAAGAACGGAAAAGCAGAACGGAGGGCCGCTCAACGGCCCTCCGGTAAAAAATTTTCGAAAATACGCTTAGAAATTCACGTAGAACGTCAAGGCGAACTTGCGGGGCGATACGTAGGACGTGGCATTTTTGAACGTCGGCTGGTCGGACCGCATGTCGATCGACATCACCGTCTGCGTGTCAAAGACATTCATCATCCGGGCTTCGAGGATGCCCTCGAATCTGCCGCCGAGCGGAATCGTGTAGGACAGCTGGAGGTCCAGGTTGGGCCATGTCTTCAGCCGGTTGCTCCCCGCTTTCTCCAGATACATGTAGTAGTTGCCGTAATAATCCTTGAGCCTGGCTTCCCACGGTCTGCCGCTCTGAACCCGCAGATATCCGCCCAGGGTCAAATTCTTGAAGAATTCCCATGTTCCGAACAGCTTAAAGACATGCGTCCGGTCGCCGGACATATATCCCGTGCGCAGGGGATCCTCGATGTATAATCCGGGCGCATCCTCGATATACGAGGATGCGTAAAAGAGAGAAGTTCCGGGAGCATAATCCAGGTCCCAGTTCCCGTACAATTTGCTCCAAGTATACATGGCCATCAGAGACCAGCGATCCGCCCATTGTTTTTTGATCTCGAGACTGAACGCCGTGTATTGCCTTTTTGCGGTAACGCCCGTAGCGATGACGTTCCCGTTGATGTCCTTGAGGTCGCCGTCCAGGTTGCCGTAAACAAAGCTCGATGGGGATGTAAGTCTGTTGACCGTCGGATAATCCTCGATGACATGCTTGACGTTTCGATACTGTCCCCAGAGCTCGAGGCTCCAAACTTTCAGGAAGGGTCGACTGTAGCCGAAGATGAATTCATCTGAAGTAGTGGGCTTCAAGCCGGGCAGGATGACCTTTCCGGTTTCCGAAACCTGCGGCACATCGTAGACTTTGCTGCCGTCCGAGAGAAGAAAATAGGCGTCCTGCCTGTAAACTCTGAGGGGCGCCGCCGCCCTGGCCAGGCTGCGGTTATCCATATTGTTATACCGGCCCCAATTGGCGAAGAGCTTGTCTCCGGCCTTCCTATCGATCATGTAAGTGAACCCGATTCTCGGCTGGATTTCCTTGCCGAAATCGAACTTCAAAAATGTTTTTTTCCCGCCGGCCGTCTTCGTGCTGAATTCATCGCGATTGGACAGGAGGCCAAGGGTAAACGTCAATCGTTCCCCGATGCTAATCGTGTCCTGAACGAAAATCGAGTACGTCCGGCCCCTCGAATCCTGGGGATCCTGTTTAGGATAATACCGGGCGCGGAATCCAGGCCTTTTCAAAGAATCATAGGTCGAGGAGCCCGTGGGATAATAGAGAATGCTGCCCCACCCGTTGGCCTCCCTTTCCAAATACTCGCCCCCGTCATCGAACCCGAAACCGGCCTTGATGACATGAGAATGGCCGCTGAAATCCAGGTACTGGTGGAGGACGAGCTTGACCTCGTCACGGAAGAAATTCTGGGTGTTGTATTCCGACCCTGCGCCGACGTACTGTCCGGACAATTTCGCTCCGCCGACTTGGCTGAATTCGGCGGCCGTCTGGAAATAGCCCATCCGCTCGGGATGGGTTGGGTCAAAGGTCGGCTGATAGCCAAGGGCCTTGTTGGGGACGCTTTTGTAATCCTCCTTCACATGGTCATATTTGACTTCGAGGTACGTGGACTGAGATATCGTCCAGGCCCAAGACAAATAGATGATCCGGCTCAGTCCGTTGCCGGTGATAGACACGTCGGGATGGTCGTTCACCCCGACTCCGGCATTCTTGTCATCAAAATCGTTGTTCCGGATGCTGGCCGTGAACAGGTGCCTCGGGTGCGGGTTGGCAGTCAGCTTGAAGAAAAGCTCGTTCTCGACCGATTTCGCGTCGGGGACAGACCCCAGGTTGTTGATCCGGCCGGTTGTCGTCGAGCGTGGTAGGTTGGCCGAAGTGTAGAACCAGATCTTGTCCTTGATGATCGGCCCGCCCAGCGAAAAAGCCGGATTGGTCCGGTCGTATTTTGTAATAATATTGGGATCTCTGCTTTTCGCGATAAACGGAATTTCCCCAATCATCGGAATCTCCGGCTTTGTCGGTTCATAAACAAATCGAAAACTGCCCGAGAACTGGTTCGTCCCGGATTTCGTTATGGCGTTCGTGATCATGCCCGCGGCCCGTCCGAACTCAGCGCTGATGCCGCCCCTCTTGATATTGACTTCGGCGATATCCAACTCGGAGAAATTGGCGCCGAGCGTTCCAAAGAACGGGTTGGTAATGTTGGACCCGTCATAGAGGAAGACATTGTCCTGTTTATTGCCGCCGGCATTCGGGGCAAAATCGCGGTTGTCGGCGACGCCGGGCGCCAGCTGCCAGAGAGACGCATAGGAGCGTCCCAGCGGCAGCTTTTCGACAAGCTGTTTCTGCCAACTCGCCGAGATCTCCGTGGATTTAAGGTCTATGACCGGGGACCTGGCGGTGACGGTTACCTGCTCTTCGACTTTTCCCACGGCGACCATGACCACCGTGACTTGGGCCGATCTTCCCAATCCGACGATCACATCTTCTTTTTCATTGACCGGCGTCAAATCCGGATGGGTTACGGTCAGGACATAGGTGCCCGGGGGAATGGTCGGGAACCGGAATTGGCCGTCCTTTCCCGTCGTAAACGACCGCCCGGCGGGCAGCAGGTCGCTCGTGATCTTGACGACGGCATTGACCACAGGAGCCCCATCTTGGGTTCTGACGAGGCCCGTGATAGAGCCCCGGTCCTGGGCGCTCATCTCGGCCAAGCCGGCAAAAAGGAAAACGACAAAAGCGGCGATGAAAATTTTCTTCATAAAGACCCTCCTTCTAAATTCTTAGGGTAGCTATAAATTAATCCCGATCATGAAAATTGTCAATACAATAATAATGAAAAGAAAGGAAATTTTGCAAGATCGTCAACTTTATCTGGAATGAAGTCGAGCCTTTAGTTGCTTCAGGCAGGCTTCTTGCCCGCCGTCAAAACGGCGGATGCCCCAGTTTCTTTTCCAGGTTTTCGAGCTCAGCCTTGGCCTTTCGAACATTGACTTCGCTTTCACCACGGGAATTTTCCAGGTAAAGCTTGAAATACTTTATCGCTTGCAGGAGATTGCCGCTTTTTTCATAAGCCAGGGCCAGGTTGAAATAGCCTACAGGCGTCGGCCGTATGGCCACGGCCTGCTGAAGGAGCGAAATCGCCCGGTCGGATTCGCCGAGATAAGAACAAGCGATGCCGGCGTATTGATAGAAGGCCTGTTCTTCTGGAAAATCGCCGATCAATGTCTCGTAAATTTTGATCGCTTCTCTCAATTTGCCGCTGGAAGCGAGATTCCCTGCATAGCTCATTCTCAAGTGCCGGCTTTCCGGTTCAATGGCCAGGGCGCGTTCATAATAAGAGCGGGCCTCATCCTTCCGGCCCGTTGCATCCAGGATGCCGGCACAGACGGTCAGGGCATCGACGTTTTGAGGGTTTAAAGCCAGGACTTTATCCATCGTCTTCAAGGCTTCCTGAGATTTTCCCGTGACCAGATAAGTGTGGCCCAGGCGAACCAGCAGAATCTCGGAATCCGGGATCCGGGCAATGCCTTGGCCCAGGGTGTCGATGGCCTGGTCGAATTTGTTCTGTCTTGCCTGGGCAATCGCCAGGTTGACGTAGCCAGCCGGAGAATCGGGGATGTCCTCCAGGATCCTGCGATAGACCCGCTCGGCCTCAAGGTATCGTTCTTCTAACTCATAGGCTTGCGCCTGCTGAATCAGCCTGAGCAGGTCTATTTTCTCTTTTGGGTCGGGAAAAGCTGAACCTGGCTTGGCCGGAGCGAAATTCAAGTAACCCAAAGACCTGAGCTTTTCCAGGTCTTTCGTCCTGGCCGTGGCCGGCTCGCCGGAGGCCTTCCGATCGGAACTCAGACGGAGAAGTTCGCGTTCGAGCTTTTCTGCTAACTCGCCGGCCTTATTCGCTGAAAAATTGTACAAATTCTTCCTTTCCTCGGGATCATTCTTCAGGTCATAGAGCTCGGGTCGAGGGGCTTGGATGTATTTCCAGGTGCCTGAGATCAGCCCGACGAGTTCCGACCAGCCGAAGTTTTCTCGAGGGTAAAAGGTTTCGACCAGGCAGTCGAGGTCTTTCCTGCTCTTGCCCCTGAGCCATGCGGACAGGCTCTGTCCCTGCATGCCCGCAGCTTCGTCTTTCAAGCCGATGATCTCCAGAATGGTCGGAGCCACATCGACCAACCTCGCCTGGCTTTCGATGACTTGAGAACGAGAAAAGATCTTTCGGTTATAAAAAATAAGCGGGACGAGGAGGGTTTCTTCATAAAGGAAAATGCCGTGACCGGCTTCCACCTTATCACCCAGCCCCTCTCCGTGGTCAGCGGCGACAACGATGATGGTCTTCTCTAGAATTCCCTTCTCTTTGAGCCGCTCCAGAATGGCGCCCACATAATGGTCCATATAGGCGATTTCGCCATCGTAGAGACGGCTGCCGAATTCTTCTCTGTATGGCGAAGGCGGGTCATATGGCAGGTGCGGGTCATAGTAATGAACCCAAGCGAAAAACCGGTTTCCCCGGTTGTTCTCCAGCCAGCGCGAAAACCGGCCAAAAGTCTCCTCGGCCCGGCGCTCAGCGTTTGAACTTTTCAAGGGCAGCTGCGATTGAAAGGTGTCGTCATAAACATCGAAGCCCCGGCCGATGCCGAATCGGGAATCGACCGAAAACGAGGACACAAAAGCCGCCGTCGCGTAGCCACGGCCCTTCAGGATATCGGCCAGAGTCTTAATCCCCGGCGGGAGGTCGTGACCGTTGTTGCGAACCTTATGCGTAACCGGATAGAGTCCGGACATGATCGAACAATGAGAAGGTAGCGTCAGGGGCGCGGGACAATAAACCCGAGCGAAGCGGATGCCCTCACGGGCCAGGCCGTCGAGATGAGGCGTCTTGGCCGGAGGATAGCCGTAACAGCCCAGATGATCGGCCCTGGTGGTGTCGAGCGTGATGAGCAGAACATTAAAAGTCTGCGCACCCGAGAAATCGACCTGCCGACTTCCCGGGCCGATCACCGCGAAATAGACCAGGAGCCCCAGAGCCGCGATGGTTCCGGCAATCCCCCAAACCAATACCGATCTAGCGCCGGATTCCAGGCCATGAACCTTTCGGGAAGCTGCCTTTTTTTCGGTCCGGGATTTTACTTTCTTTTTTTTATTCATCGAGGCTCAATCACGGAATTCCTTGTGCCAAGCGGCCGAACTAAGGCGACACGTGAAGAATCTTGAGGTTCCAGCTTAAGGCATTTCCCAAAATAGTCAAGAAAAAAGCCCGTCCTTTTTCCGAAGGACGGGCTTTTTCTTGTTGACAGTTGCCGGAGCGCGTAATCAGAAGGAAAGCTTGAAACCCAAACGCGCCGACCAGGGGCCGAATCTGGTTTCCCACTGATTGAACGCCGGATGGGCGATGCCCCTCGACGCGATGATGGACATGTAGTCCCGGGCAAATGTTCCGTCCAAGATTTGTGTGGTATAGCCCGTGAAACTCTGTCTGTCGGCGGTGGTGATCTTGCTCTGGATCGTGTCGGTGTCAGTTACGTTGTTGATCTGGAGGTTGATGGACGCCCTGTACTTGGCGCCGAGCTTCAAGGTGTAATCCAAGTAGACATCGGCCCAGAAGGTAAACGGCAGCCGGCCCAGGTCCGCCCGGCCGTTGACGTAGAAATATTTGGAGTTGTAAAGGATCTTGGTTGTCTGGGGCAGGCCGCTCCGGCCGTAGGCGACAGCCCCCACGGTCAGCCCGAACGGGAAGGCGTAGGAGCCGAAGGCCTTGAAGTAATGGGTCCTGTCCTGGGGCAGAGGGCCGTCGAGCACCTTGCCTTGGCCGTCGTATCCCATGAACCATCGGTCGAAATCCTGTTCGACGCTCGGGCCGAGGCGGCCGCCTTCATCGGAGCTGGCCAGGCCGGAATAGTTCCCGGAGACGCGGCTCAGGGTGTAATTGATCCCGCCCTGCCAGTTGTTGCTGAACCTCTTCTCCAGCGAGATGTTGAAGCCGTAGTATTCCCGCGTCGCTTTCGGGCAGGGCCAGTAGTCTTCGATGAACTTTCCGCCCTGGGAGACCGGCAGGGACACGCCGAAACCGGGATTGGTGACCCAGAAGTCCTGGGAAACCGTCACGGCGCCGGTCGTCGGATTGACCGTCGTGATGTAGACGCCGACATCCTCGATCGTCCGGATCAGGTGCTTCTGGACGAAGCGGGCGGTGAGGGAGATGTTCTCCCCCAGCTTCTTCTCGGCGCCGAAGGAGATCTCCCGCTGGGAGGTCGGTTTGATATCCGGATCGACCCGGTTCAGCGAAGGCGGCAGGTAATCCATGGACCCGGCGTAGGTGTTGCCGGCTTTCTGGCTCGCCGCGTCGTCGATCGTGCCGCTCGCCGCGATCTTGGTCCAATCCGGGTCCTGGAGGGCGTAGTAATCCTCCACGCGTTTCGTGCCGCCGAAGGTGAGCTGGCCCATGTAGAGCTTCATCACGTCATAGTATATCCCGTAGCTGGCGAAGATCTTCAGGCTGGAGTCCCCGAACATGTCATAGCTCAAGCCGATGCGGGGGGCCAGCGTGCTGTCCAAGCCGAACTTGACGGGATTTTCCGACCAGCCCGGGTAGGACTTGTTGTCCGTGAAAGAAGGCATGTACTGGCTCTCGGCCCGGATGCCGATATTGAGGGTCAGCCTGTCCTTGATCGTCCAGGAATCCTGGAGGTAAACCGACAGGTTGTTGCTCTTGACGTTCCAGACGCTCCCGGAGGGAGAGGTGAACGAGCTCCGGACAAGATAGTACCCGTACTTGCCGTAATTCGGGCTCGACGGATCGGCGCCGGCGCCGACCCTGATCCCCAGATCGTCATTAGACTGGCCCCAATACAAGGTTACCCGGGGATGTGTATAGCCCGTGAAGCGGTCTTCATAAAGGTAGTTATAACCGATGCCGGCCTTCAGGGCGTGCTCGCCCATCCAGTTGAGGTAGAGCGACACGTCCAGGTTGTTGCTGATCTTCCCGCGCAGGTATTTTTTCGTCTCCTGATACAGCGTGCTGCTCGTCCAACCGGTGAGCTTGATCAGGTCCGGTTGGGCCAGGAAGAAGGCATCGTTGGCGAACATCGAGTTCGTATTGCCGAAATAATACGTCGAGGAGTCGGGAGGGGCGATCTGCTGGTTGTTCTGGTTCTGCTCGTGCCAGCCGGCCCGGTAGCTGATGAGCAGGTTGTTGCCTATGGAATAATCCGCGGTCAGCGAGGCGCTCTTGTTCGGATAGTCCGTCCCTTCCTTGTCCCACTGGTAAGCGGCGACGCCGTTGCCGATGATGGTGGGGAGGGCCCCCCGGTAATTGGAGAAGCTGTTGATGTAGCTGGCCGAGAGGCGAAGGCCGGTGACCGGGGCGGACGAGATCCGGACCGATGCTCCCAGGCCGTTGTTTTTTGCCTTGAATGTCTGGAAGGGCCCTTTCCTCAAGTTGAAATCCCTCTGGGCCGCCGTCTGGTTGTGGTTCGGGTTGAACGAACCGTAGAACCACAGCTTGTCCTTGATGATATAGCCGCCGAGGCCGAAAACGGCTTCGTACCGGTCATACTTGTCCCTGTCCTTCCCGCCGTTGTAGTACAAGTCATCGTAGTTGACATATTCCCAGACGTAGGCGCCGAACGGATCCCGCCTGAGGAAGGTCCGGGATTTCCCCTGCATGTACTGCCTGTTGTTCTCGTAGTAGCCCAGGATTTCGCCATGGAACTCGTTGCTCCCGGACCTGGTGATGACGTTGATGACGCCGCCCATGGAGCCGCCGTACTCGGCGTTGTAGCCCGAGGCCGTCACCTTGACCTCGTCCAGAAGCTCGAGAACGATGCTCTGGCCGCGGTCTCCATAATGGAAGTCCGTGATGTCCGCGCCGTCGGCGTACCACATGTTCTCGGCCCCGGAAGCGCCGTCCACCGAGATGCCGGCCGTGATGCTCTCGTTCTGAACGCCGGGGATGGTGCTGATCAGCGAATCGAAATTCCTCCCCCGGGGAAGCGACATGAAGATTTCCTTGACCATCGTCATGCCCTTGACCGTGCTCTTAACATCGATCAACGGGGACTGGCCGACGACCGTGATTTGCTCTTCGACGGCGGCCTGCTCAAGGGTGATATTCAGGGCCATCGTCTGGGACAGTTCCAGATAGAGGCCCTTTCGGATCAACGTCTTGAATCCGGGCATCGTAAAAGTGACCTTAAAGTAGCCGGACGGAAGGGCCATCAAACGGAACGTTCCGTTGAGATCGGTAACCGTGGAGGCTATTCCGACCAACTTCGGGTTGGTCGCTTCGACGTTCACGCCGGGAAGAGGATTCCCCTGGTTATCCACGACCTTTCCGGTGATCCTCCCTGTTGGCGTGAGTTGGGCGAAAGCCGTTCCCGCGGCCAAACCTAATGAGAGGAAAACGATAAAAGCAGTGAGAAAAAATTTCTTCATGAAAACCCTCCTTCCAAATATTTAGGATAGTTATAAATTATAGTCGATCATGAAAATTGTCAATACAAAAAATGATAAAAAAATATTTGTTAAGATCGCCGAATTTATCCGGAATGCATTCGAGCTTTGAGCTGCTTCAGGCAGGCTTTTTGTCCGGTGCGTCCGGAGCGGCGGCTTTGCCCATTTGCATCACTTCCCGGCTGTATTCGTCGCGGCAGCGGGCAATCGTGTCCTTCAGCAGCCTGGGGTTTGTGACTTTTTTATAGATCGTGGCCCCGTCCTCGGCCGCGGTCTGAATCTCCACATCCCCATATCGAAGGATCCGTCCCAGCAAAGACTGGTAATAGGACAGATTGTTGATCTTTTCCAGCGGGCTTTCCTTGGAAAAAAGGCTGAAAATGCCTTTCTCGTCGATCACCCTCAAGTTGGTCACCGCCCAGATGTCCCGGCGCCGGTACCATTCCCGATAAAGAAAATAGAAGAAGGTGATCGCCAGGAAGATGCCGCCGATCCAGCGGACGACGGTCATAAAGCCGCTCGTTTTGCGGATGAAAAAGAACAAAATGAGGCAAACGATCACAGCCAAAAACAAAAGCAGAAAGGGCTCGATCACAGTGACCCAATGCGTCCGTGTTTCAAGGATTTTTCTTTCCCCCGGTCTCAAGTTTGTCCTCATGGAATCCTACTCCAGTTTCTCCATCAACGCCAGGAAGCGCGGCTGCTTCCGGAGCGGATCGAGATTGCTGTCATGTAAGTACCATCCCTTATGGACCAGACCGTGGGCGACGGCCCGTTCCAAACAATCGAGCGCCTCGTCGATCTCGCCGGCCAAGGAGTAAATACACCCCAGGTTGTAGAGGAGCATGGCGTCATCGGGCGCGATTTTTTGCGCCCGGCGGGCCCATTCGAGGCCGAGCTCCCGCTCGCCGAGAGCGACCAGGCCGTTGGCGCCCATATAG
>Ga0315288_10000138_pt1 | contig 80398 bp, 60 predicted proteins | sample YL17G11_20_MG_FD_203454 | JGI IMG/M metagenome (GOLD analysis project Ga0315288, IMG submission 203454) | Sediment microbial communities from Yellowstone Lake, YNP, Wyoming, USA - YL17G11_20 | ecosystem: Environmental > Aquatic > Freshwater > Lake > Sediment | place: USA: Wyoming | collected... | reverse complement strand
ATTCAGCGAGTTCGTTCAACGCCGTCCCGCCGGTAACGGCGTGCGGAACGCCGAGAGTCTGCAGGGCATGCGCGTATTTAGCGAGCGCGTATTTACGCCACGTTACTATCAGGAAATCGCCGGGAGTTACGTGGGAGGGCCGGCCGCGGGCGAGATCCTCGGGCGTACGGGCGATAGGGGTGTGTGCGTCGAGGGCGCCCCGGATATACGCCGCGACGAAGGCGGCGTCGTAGGCCGCGGCGTCATCCTGTCGCCCCGCCACCTCGTCCGGAACGGCGATGACGTAAGGTCCCGCGTCGAACGACGCGCCTTCGACGATTTCCCCGGGTTGGAGCGCAACGTACCCGGGCGCAACGGGCGTCGCCTGTTCGGGGAAACCGTTATCCGGGTTCGCGAAGAAGCTATTGACCCATGTAAGTAAGGGAGGAACGGCGCGGAAGCTCGCACTCAACTGGACCACGCGGCCGCCGGTTATGATGTTCGGCGCGCCCCCTCGATCCGGCGTGACGGCGTTGGCGGGCGCAGCGAATATAAACGCTAACGGCCGGCCGAAAGGTAGAAACGTTATGCGAGGCGATATCTTCCTGTTCCACTGGAACGACGACGAAGCGCGCGCGTACGCCCACCCGTTGCAGGCGGCGGGGTGGAGAGTCGTATGGGAAACCGCTGACGCCGGCCGCGGCGCGGCTTTGGTCGCGGCGAAACCGCCCGACCTCGTCGTAATCTATTTACGGCGCTTGCCTTCCCACAGCCGCGAGGTCGCCCGGACCTTACGGGAGCAAAAGGCCACCAAGCACATCCCGGTCGTCTTCGTCGACGGCGACGCCGAGGCGATCGCGAAGGTCCGGGCGGTGGCGCCCGACGCGGCCTTCATTACCAACGGCGAACTCGTATCCTTCGCCGAAAAGTTCACGCATAAAAAGACGACGTGAAAGCGGCGCCGCAACCCTGGCGCGTGCCGGCGGCCCGCCGCCCATCCTAACTTGTCGCCGGCCGCGAGTAAAGCATTTTTGCCGGCGGCGCGGGGGGAGGCGCGCGAAACGAAAACTCCCCGGGGGGCCGGGGGCCGGGGCGGGGGTTTGTAGGGGCGCGCGGCTGTGCGCCGTTGCGGCGTACGGGGCCGCGAAACGAAAACGCCCGGGGACCGGCGGACCGGGGCGGGGGTTTGTTGGGGCGCGCGGCTGTGCGCCCTAGCCGCGTACCGGGCCGCGAAACGAAAACGCCCGGGGGGGGCCGGCGGAACGGGGCGGGGGTTGTAGGGGCGCGCGGCTGTGCGCCCTTACCGCGTACGGAACTGCCATCCCATAGTACCGGCCGCGAGTGAAGCCCTTCCCCCGGCGGCGCGGCCGGGCGCGCCGGCGTCCCTCGGCCGCGTCAAGGCGTTGTTGCACTAACGCCTAGACCTCGCCGTCTTACAATTGTCAAGCCGCCCCGGCCAGGGCGGCTTTTCTTTTACCTCCACGGGGGTCCTCTAATTTTACACCGGGCCGCGGTCCTTGAAAATAGATACGCCTATTCCCGCCAGGGCGACGAACACCTCGAACGCGCGCGGTTATAAGGAAGACAGAGATCTCCGTTTAGTACCGAAAGCGCGACGATTATGCAAGAAGCAATATTTACGTTATAATCAAAGGATATTATATCCCGACGAAACCGGGATAATAAACGGCGCGGAAATGTACGATCAAACCATATTCGACGATAAATACATAAATATTATACCGCTAGCAAAGACGCCAGCGGCGGAGGTAGTAAAGGGTTATGACCGGAATCTTAAGAAAACGGTAGTCATCAAACGGGTCCTTAAAGTCAAAGTACATTCGCCGGAATATTTTAAGAGGGAATTCGACGAGTTAATGCAGCTGGAACATCCGCATATCGTAAAAGTACATAATTTCGGAGAGACGAGTCAGTACTTTTACTACACTATGGATTGCTGCGAAGGTAGCGACCTGGCTAATACCGTATTAGATTTCAGAGAACCTCGAATCATTACTACATTGGCTTACCAAATATTAGCAGGTTTAGATTATATCCATCGTCGGGGCATAATACACGGCGACATCAAACCCAGTAATATCTTCGTAAAACATACCACTCCCAACTACCATTTCGTGCTCGGCGATTTCGGCCTTATCCGCGTTGCCCAGAGGCGGGATAACCCGGTAATATCGGGAACGGTCGAATACATTGCGCCTGAAGTTTTCCAGGGGGTTACCCATGATCCCCGTTCTGACCTATACTCGCTTGGGTTAATGCTATTTTATCTTTTAACGGGTCGGTATCCTTTCCAACCAGGGGACGATATTACAACCGTCAAAACCAGCGTCAAATACGAGTACATAGGCCTTCGGACCGTATCGCCACGCATAAACCGCGGCTTTGCCGATTTAGTAGACGGATTGTTACGGCATAACCCCGCCGAACGGATTGCCTCAGCCTACGATGCATTGATACTCGTAACTGGGCTACTAAATAAATATTCGATCAAAATCCCTCCAACCTTAGGCGGCGTCGTAGAATTATCGTCGGGAAAATTAATAGGTTACGAAGACGAGATGCACATGTTGCGCACGGCTTTGTTTGCAAGGGGCACGTCGGCGCGCGGTTTTTTCTTGCGCGGTCCGCACGGCGCGGGAAAGACGATGCTCCTCGCCGAAGTCGGGAAAATTACGCAGTTGGAGGGCGGCGCGTATTATTACGTCGATTGCGAGAAACGCAGTCCCATCGCGGGTGGATTATACGAGTCCTTTAACGGTACCGACTACGCGCGGAGCGAGTTAAATAAGACCATTCGTGGGCAAGGGGTAGGTTCAATCGGGGCGGATTTAATAAGCGGCGTTGACATACGCCTCGACGAAGAGCGCGCGATTCAGCATAATATAAAATCAAATATACGCGAGCGAGGGTTTGCGTTTTTCGCTTTCGATAACGTCAATACCTCAAACGCGTTATTAATATCTTCGGTAAAGAAACTAACCGCAGCGTTAAACGAGGAAAAAGCGTTATTCGCGTGGGCGATTAAGCCGGGCAACGACGACGCATCCGACCACTTCGAGGCCGACGTCTTGGCGACTTTAAATGGGGGAGAACCGCCGCGGCGTTTACTCTTGCAAGGTTACGACGCCGATACGACTCTCGAATATTTGAAATACCTATTAGGGACATCGGCCGTGAATACGATGTTATTTCAATACGTTATAGCACGCGGGAAAGGGAACCCCTTAGCTATAAGAAGGATTATCGGGAGCTTAATGGCGCAAGGCGTATTGACGCGCGGGCCGGAGGGATGGAGCTTTGATTCCCGGCGGGTAGATGAATCTAAGGTTTTTAGCGCAACGCCCGGGGCGTGGGATGATTGTTTGGTCGGTTTAAACGTTGATGAGGAAAACGGCTTGTATGCGGCCGCGGCTTACGGTTACGACTTCCCGGTGGGATTATTATCCTCGGAAGCGACGACAAGTTCTCTACTAAATCGAGGTTTAATTGTGAAATCCCGGGGTCTCGGGGGCGGGTATAACTTCGCTAACCCCGAATTCCTGGCATTCGTACAAAACCGGATTAAGAAAAGCGGTCTGGTTAAACCTTTCGCCGACGTAGTTTCTTATCTAGAACAGAACCCGACGCCGCTTATTAATGAACTCGCGGTCAAAGCGAACGCATATTCCCAGCTAGGGGATAACAAGAGAGCACGGGCCTGCTTCCTCCAGTCGGCGGAAACCGCTGCCGAGAGGTTAGAGTATGGCGAAACTATAAGACTCCTAGAATCGGCGAGAACAACCCCCGGACCGTGGCTACGGGGGATTTATAATGAGCTGTTAGAAACTTTAGCCGGTGCGTACGCCGCCTTCGGAAATCATGAGAAAGCGCGCGACTGCTACCGTGCGCTCTTGCGTCGCGTGCGGCCAGAAAAAGGCAACGCAGCGTCCGTTTTTAGTTTAGCCAAGGAGAACATAGCACTCGGCGATTTCAAAAGTGCGCTGAAGGAATTAAGTCGCGTACCGGTGAACACCTTACGGGGTGACACCCGCTTCGCATATTATTCCTTGTCCGCCTGGGCCCACTACCGCGCCCGTGACGTGAAGCGCGCGGTTTCTTACGCCGCATTGGCGAGTAAGTACGCGCGACGGCAAAACCGCGATGACCTTAGGGCGTGCGCGGATTATATACGAGGTTTGATCGCGGTCGAAAATCGGGAATACCGGCAAGCTTTACTATGCTTGAAACGAGCCGTTAAAATATGGACCCAAGCGAAGAATTACCGCCTAGTGATCTCGGCGAATAACGTCTTGGGCAATCTTTACGTAAAAAGGGGTGATTTGTGCCGCTCGGAAGACACCTATAAAAGAAACATCGCCCTTTGCCGCGACGCCAGCGATGTATATAACCTGGTCCTCGCTTACTTATACGTAGGGCACTTACATTACTGGCAAGGTAGCGTTCGAGAGGCCGACGGATATTATGAACAGGCGTTAGCGGAATGTAAAAATACGGGGAATCTCGTACTTTTAGCGGTGGTTTACATTTACGCCGCGGCGAACATGACCCGCGCCGGGGAATACCGGAAAGCGGAATTCTATATCGGCGCGGCGTCGCGTTTGCGAACGGACTTGTCCTCGCTCGAAGGCGATATCTGTTACAATAAAGGCCAACTGTATTTCGAGATTGGGAAGTGGAAGGAAGCGTTACGCTACGCCGACCGCGCCGAGGAGTATTTCGCGGAACGCGCGACGCCGGTCCGGGTGGCGGACGCCCTGTTACTACGGGGGCGGATTTACTGCGCGCTGGGCGACCTTGACCGGGCCGAAAAAGCTTTAGCCGCGGGCCGAGCGTCGCTACGCGGCACCGACGACGACCTGGGCCGCGCGAAAGCGCTGACGTTGGGCGCGGAGCTCGCCCGTTGCCGCGGGGACGCCGCGGAAGCCGCCCGTTCGGACGCCCAAGCTAAAGCCACATTCGCTAAACGCGGGAGTACTTATTTTGTAATGGTTGCCGAACTATCGGCGGTCGAATCGGGATTGGAAGCGCTGCGCAACGCCCCCACCTCCGGTAACGTCAAAACAACCGAACGTCGCCTCGCGAAGGTAAAATCCTCCCTCCGGGAGGCCGGTATCAACAAATTCCAAAACCGGATAGCCGTTTTGGAGAAGGAACTTTATATTATGAGCGTAAAACGGAACCATACCGCAAGCGAACCTTTCACCGACCTCGCCGCCCGGGTCAAAACCTTATCGGAACAAAAAGACATATCCGGCCTTTTAAAATATATTTTATCTTTTCTCATCAAGGAATTGGACGCCGAGAGGGGTGTAATCTTCCTTTATGACGCATATCGAAACGTCCTCCGTATCTCGGGCACGGCCGGCCTTGACGATACGACGTTGGAGGACGCTTCCGCGATCAGCCAGACGATAGTCAATCAAGTGGCTTCGTCCCGGGCGGGGTTGGTCAGTGCCGACGCCACCCATGACTTCCGTTTTAAAAATAACACTAGCGTCCGCCTCAACCGAATCCGCTCCTTGATGTGTATCCCCATTACCATTGGCGATGATTTATTGGGGGTAATCTACTTGGATAGTTTAAGCCGAGACGCCCTTTTCGTCGACCGGGATTTGTCGTACGCGGGAATCTTTATCCAAAACGCGGCTTATGAGATCGAAAGGCAACAGCGGAAAACCGAAGCGCGCTATGTCGCGGTATCGGTACCGGGAGATAAAGAATACGGCCTGGACCGCCTTGTAGGTTCATCCACGGTGGTCAAGGAATTGAAGTCCAAAATCGAAATCGCGGCCACCAGCGCCGTTAACGTATTATTAACCGGCGAGTCGGGTACGGGTAAAGACCTCGTCGCCAAGCTTATCCATTGTAATAGCCCCAACGCCGACCGACCGTTTATTGCCATTCATTGTGCGGCCATCCCCGAAACGTTATTGGAAAGCGAACTCTTCGGCATCGAGAAGGGCACCGCCACCGGCGTGGATAAGCGTATCGGCCGATTTGAGCAAGCCGGCGAAGGCGCAGTTTTCCTGGACGAAATCGGCACCATGGACGTGAACACCCAGGCGAAATTACTGCGAATCTTGCAAGAGAAACAATTCGACCGCCTGGGAAGCCGAACCGCTAACGCGGTTCCCTTCAAGGCCCGGATAATCAGCGCTACGAACGCCGACCTAGCGGCGCTTAGACAATCCGGGCGATTCCGCGAAGACCTGTTCTTCCGTTTGAACGTCTTCGCGATCCACATCCCGCCGTTACGTGACCGCAAGGAAGATATCCCCGAGCTCCTCGACCACCTCTTATCAATTCACAACCCGGGTGGGACAAGGCCGGTCCCCCGGTTCTCCAAACGCGCGTTTGAGATGCTCAGGGTTTATAATTGGCCTGGCAACATCCGGGAGCTAGATAACTGCGTCCAATTCGCGCTCGCGAATTCCCGCGGTACGCCCCTTCTCGACGAGAAAACGTTACCAACCTATATCGTCGAGGTGAGGTCCACGCGGCGGAACCAACCGGCGGCCTTAAGCGACGCCGTTGCTTGCTACGAGCGCGAGCTAATCGTAGCAGCCCTACGCGAAGCCGACGGCGTAAAAGCCCGCGCCGCAAAAAAATTAGGTATTTCGGAAAGTAATCTCCGATATAAAATGGTCAAATACGGGATTACGGGAATCGAAAAGGATAACGTACCGTTACATCCACAAGATTAGGGGTTAAGTGTTTTTCCCGGGAGTTTTAGAAGTGGATTCTAACGGGTTTTAATAAGGGCTTCCCGTCGGTCATATTCTCTGACATATTCGGCTACGTAAAACGGTAACGGCTCACAGCGGATATCGCCCCCGAAAGAAGGTTAGCGGTTTAAGGTAACCCCGGAAGCTTTCCCAAACGTTAGCCTGGTTCCCGGCGTCGGCGTCTTGGCCTTTACCGTGAGCGACCAGCCGATGGTATTCGGCGATACGCAATGCCCGTATACAAACCGCACGCTTTTCGCCGCCGGTACCGGGTTTACCCCCGAACGGTACCGGGATATCCCAATAGCCCGCAAGTTACGTGTCGGCACCCGGAGGCCTCGCTTCTTCCCCACCCCCGTCTCTTCGTTTTCTAGTTCCTGCTAAACCCTAACCTGAACAGGTAATCTACCCGCCGCCGTCCTTCCCGCGCCAAACTAAGCGGTAGCTGGCCGAACCGCCATGCGTCCTTACATCTCGCGCACCGCGCGTACCGCTGCCCTATCGCATACTCTTCTTCACCCCGACAACCAGGGCATCTTGCCAACCTTTTTCCCATAGATCTGTACTATCACAGGTAGTGGATCCTATGGCATTTTACCCTCGATAAAGCCCTACAGCCTTAAATTTTACGACCCTCGCAAAAACCTTCTTCGAAAAGCCGCCAAATTTGGCGGTCCTTTTTATTCTTTTATTTTCAAGCAATTGCGGTAAACATCACCCCCGCCTCCCCATTTCACCCGCTAAATATGGCGGTTTTTCCGTAGTCTCTGATATCGGGGTAAAGCCATATCTATCTGATAGTTAATCTCTTATGAATATGGCACGTGATTTGCTAGTTAGATTATAAGAAACCCACAAGGAGGAGAACATGCGATTAGCTAAAAAGGTCACGTCCATCCTACTCGTCGTTATCTCGCTCCTCGGCGTACTTCTATCCGCGGCGGCTTTTGGCAACGACCTACCGCCGGCCCCGCCTCCGCCACCGATTCCCGGACCTCCCGGGGGCGGTGGGTAATAAAAATTCACCAACTTTGGAAATACCGGAGGGTAAGCCTTTATGGCTTTCCCTCCGGGCAATAATAACCTTAGTTCGCGACGTCGCTCCAACTATAGCGATGCGGTTAAACCTAAAACCTAAAGAGCGAAGTTTACCATTACCACACGAAGCCCCCCGGCGGTAGCGTTTGCGGTATTACCGGTTACATGCCCGGACACATAGGATCGCCATATACGTAATTGCGTCAAAGGGAGATTCCTCCGGCTCGTCGAAAACGGCATAATCGCATATCCCCCGTTGCCGGGAACCGAATCGTAAGTCCGAGAGTGAGTAGGGTTAGTTCAAAAAAATCCTGCTTATTTCCGAGGTGGTATAAGCCTCACTCGGTTACCGCCCAGAACGCCCTGGAATAATAAACATTAACCCGTAAGACCCCGTGGCAACCAAGGAGGATTCACATATCGACTTTCCGGATATAAAATAATTCACTCTAGTCCCAGCGGACATATCAACACCCAGCGGTAAAATATCTACAGCCCCGGATAACAATGAGCTTCCGCGAAGAGAGGAACCTAGTAAAAGCGGCGTCGTATGCCCGACGCGACGCCGCCGATAATTTCGTATTGGACGTCGTCAACCACGAAGATTTTTTTCGCAACTTACATACTATAATCCCGCGCGTCCAATCCGCCTTAAAAACAGGCCACTACACGCCCGCGCCCCTCCTCCGCGTCGAGATTCCTAAAACGCCTTGCTCGGTACGTCCCGGTGCGGTCATGTCCATCATCGATATGACCATCCTCTACAGCGTACTAGGTTACCTCGGTCCTCCCCTCGACGATAAACTCCATCCAAACGTCTATTCCTACCGCGTCCGGGCCGGCCGCGACGACGTCTGGGCAACGCCTCCCGGAGGCGACATCGGGCCCTACGAAAATGACGCCGAAGACGAGGGATCGTCCCCCATCACCAGCGGCGACCCCCGTTATAGCTGGTTCAGCGGTTGGTTGAAATACTTCCGCCGCTCGAGAGAAGCGGCGGGGCGTTACGATTATTGCGCGGTCGCCGACATTACGGCGTTTTTCGAAAACATTCCGGTGGAAGCGTTGACCACGCACATAGGCCAATTACTGGGTTACGAATACCGCGGCGCCGTGGCTTTCCTTCGGCGCTTCTTCGATTTTTGGGGGTGGGCAACGGGCGATGCCGCGCCAGGGGAAAAAGTCCTTCCCCAGGGAAACGACATCGCGCTCTTCCTGTCCAATTTCTGCCTAACGGATTTCGACCGTAAGATAGCCGAAATAGCGGGCGCGGACGCCGGCCGGTACCTACGGTATGTAGACGATATTAGGTTTTTCGCGCCCGACCGGGACGACGCGCAACGGGCTTTGCTGGTATGCGAAAGCGCCCTCCGCAGCCTGAACTTTAATTTACAAACCGAGAAGACGCGCGTCGTAAAATCGTCCGACCTGTTCGACGCCGACGCGGAATTGTGGGCGGCCCGCATGGAAACCGGAGGCGCGGCGGCGCACGACGCCGCGCTGGCGTTTCTCGCGGATATCCCATGGGAAAACGATATTACCCGGTGGGAAAGCGTTTACCTTCGCGCCTTGACCATATTGCAAAGGGAAGGCGACGATGCGGCCGTAGAGATCGCCCTCCGCCTGTTTCTCACCGTCCCGTCCTACAAGTTGTTGGTCAAAAATTTTAAATATCTCCGCCGCTTCGCGCCCCGACATTCCTATCGCGCGGCCCTCGCTGAGCGCCTGACCGCGGAATCGTTTACGTTCCCGTATCACCGTTATTTCCTCTACTCCCTCGGCTTCTACGGCCGCGAAGATTGTGAACCTTTGCGGAACCTTGCCCACCGCGACGCCCTTCGGACGGACGCGGAATGGTATTGGCGGTACGCCGCCCTCCATTGTTTGAATAGCTTCCCCCTTACCGATAAGGAGGGGGAGGATATCGCGACGCTGGCGGAAAAGGAAAACCACCCGGCCATAGCGCGCGCGGCGCTGGTTGCCTTACGCCAAAGGCCACGACGAGATGTCGACCCTGTCTACGACAACGCCCTTTTCCACGTCGCGCCGCAACAATCTATCCTCCGTGAGTATATCGACCTCTTCACCCCCGCAGCGCCGCTGGCGCCCGCGGTTATCGAAGAAATCGCTACCGAGGACATTTCGTCGCCCTGGTTCCACCATAGACTCCACCAGCTGGATTTACTCAAGGACAACGCCAGCGTCCGGATGCGGTCCCGGGCGGTGTTAGAGACCCAACTCGCCGCCTGCGGCGATCGGTGGCCGGCGTTGGCCGACCGGCTACAAGCCATTAGCCGCACCCTGGCCCGCGACGAAGCGCTGGAGTCACAAGAGCAGGGAACCGCGTTAATGAGTAAACAGATGGAAACCGTCCTACGAACGTCGCACGAGGCTATAGTAATGCTCGACGTCCACGGTATCATCAAAGTGTGGAACGACGGCGCCAATAACCTATTTGGCTACGGTCCCGAGGAAGCGGTCGGCCGGGAGTTCGGACGGTTGGTGGCACCAACTCCCGTGCGGCGCACTGGCGCCGACCTACTCCGCTCAATAGCGGAACGCGACGGCGCCTGGACCGAAGAAGCCGCTCCTCTGTTGCGTAAGGACGGGACCCTCCTATTCGCGACCATTACTTACTCCGCGGTTACTGGTTTGGATGGCGTCCCCGTGGGTATCCTCCTGGTTTCCCATAACATCACCGCCCAAATTCACGCTGCCCGAGCCCAGCAATTCCAAGTCGCGTGCGAGCGTGTCCTAGCGGATGCCTCGGACCGCTTTATCTCGACATCCGACATCGACGCCGCCATTACTGCCACGACGGAAGACGTCGCGGTCCTCATGAACGTCTCCCGGGCCTACGTTTGGTATATGAGCGGCGCAGGCCCCATTAATACCTCTTTCCGCACGGACCGGTCGCCCATTTGCACTTCGCCACTATCGTTGACCGTCAACCCGTGGTTCTACGAACAATTCTCCCGTAACCGCCTCGTAGTCCTTACCGACGTCGGGAGCAGCCCCGATATCATAACGACTTATATGGAAACCCGCGGCGTTTGCGCTTTATTAGCCGTCCCGTTCTTTATTGGCGACGTACTGCATGGCGCCGTCGTAATCATGGATACGGAAAGGCCGCGGACATGGGAACCTGAAGATATCAACATCCTCCGCGCGGTAGCGGCTATCATCGGTCAAGCCGTGGAAAGACGTACTGAATCCAAAGCGTTTCTCCGCGAAGGCGGGGCGGTTCGCACTTTCGTCGATAACTCCGACTTCCTCGTAGTGGGGTTAAACGTTGACGGCGAAGTCGTCTTGGTCAATACTAAGATGGCACAAACGTTGGGGTATACCGAGGAAGAACTACGCGGCCGTAGTTGGTTCACCGAGTGCCTCCACCCCCACGCAAACGCAGAGATTGCCGCGCTGTTCCGGGAAGCGGTCAGCGAGACCGGCGAGGTACCCGAAGAGATCGAGGTTTCGCTAGCGACTTCGGGCGGCGATGAAAAAATAATCCACATGCATAATTCCCTGGTACGGGATAATATTGGCCGGGTGATAGGTACGTTGAGCTTGATCAAGGACGTTACCGGAGAATACCGCGACGCCGGCATCCAAGATATAAACAACCGCGGCCCGTGTCTCACGGGCCCCCGCGCCGGCGTCGCGTTAGTCCGACGCGATTATACCGTCGCGGTTATGAGCCCCTTGGTCAAACAGTGGTTCGGTGAAAAGGCACCGGCTATCGGCTTGAAGTGCTACGAGCTATTCCGCGGCCGCCCCGTACCCTGCCCTAACTGCTACGTACGCAATACAATTGAGACCGGCGAACCCCGCCGCAATATCCTCACCTACCTCGGCGTCGGCGTTGACCGTAAATTATATGACCTTTCTTCACTCCCCTTCCGCAACGCGGGCGCAAACGGTATTTGCGGCGTAATATTATATATCCGCCCGTTAGCTGCCAATCAGGGACTGGAACATGGCCAAACCCGGCCAGTCCGCGGTCGAAAGGACCGCCAGACGGATCATCCGGGTACGCTTTAATACCCGCGTCCTAAATCGCACACGCGGCGGCATATTATGTTTATTATTCCCGTTACGGCTAACGCCTAGGGGTCGGACGCTAATGCACCGGCAGCGCTACGCCGCCGGACGAAGTTGCCGCGAAGGTCGTCGTATACTGCCGCCACCTCCTCCGCCAAGCGTTTAACCCGAAAACGGCGTTGGAAGGTCGCCCGTCCTCGCTGGCCCATCGCCGCGGCGACGGCGCGGTCGGTCAGCAAGGTATGGAGCGACGCGGCCGCATCGTCCGCGTCATCGGGCCGACAGAGCAAACCCTCCTCGCCCGCCGTTACAAGTTCGGGGAGCGCACCCGTGGCTGCGGCTACCACGGGGACGCCGCGGGCCATCGCCTCCACCACCACCCGGCCGAACGGTTCTTCTTCCACCGGAACGTGGACTAACGCATCGAGCGCGGCGATCAAAGGCGCCGCGTCCGGGTGTTGGCCCACCCATCGGAAACGGTCTTCTAACCCCGCCGCCACTACGCGGGCGCGAAGGGTGTCGTAATACGCCGTAGCGCCGTAAATCGGGCCTCCGACAATGACAAAATACAAGTTCGGAACGTCGGGCGCCAAGCGGCGCGCCATTTCCACAAATATATGTTGCCCCTTCCACGGCGCGACTTGGCCGACGCATCCCGCCACGCGCACGCCCGCCGGTAGCTCCCACGCCGCCCGCAACAAACGGACAGCCGCCGGAGACGTTGCCTCCGGTTCCGCCACCGCGTTATAAACGACCGTTACCTTACGGCGTGCCCACGCGAATCGCCGGGCTACCGCCTGGGAGATAGCCAACACCCGCGTCGCCCGGGTCGCCGCAAGCAAGTCCACGACGCCGCGCGCGAAACGCGGCGTCAGTATATCTCGCATGTGTACTAGGAACGGCGTCGACGTCCCTACCGACGCCAACGCGCCACATACGTGCGCCTTCTGGCTGTTGGTGTGGATTATGTCCGGGGCGGCCGCGGCCACGAGTCGGCGCAGATTCCGGACCGTAGTCGCAAGGTCGCCAGCGCGTCGCCAGGCCGCGGCGGACCATGGCGCTACACAGCCCCGCGTCAATGTCAATAGCGCCCGGGACGCGTTATAGAACGACACCTGCTCGCCGCGCGCCGCGAGTATATCGGCGAACGGGCCTGGTCCGGCGAGCGCGAATACGGTTTCGTACCGGTCGCGGTCTAATGCCGCGGTCAGCTCCAGCAAACTCCGTTCGCCGCCGCCGACCGCCGTCGCATGGTCCACGTACAATACCCTCGTCTTAGCCATTCCGTCGAACCCGACCCCCTTCCATCCAATACGCCACCGCTTTATGAACGTCCGCGGCCTGCCGCGCGGCCGTAAACGACGACAGAACGCGCGCCCGGCCGGCCGTGCCCAAAGCCGCCCCTCGGTCCGGGGAACGTAATATTCCCACTACTGCCGCGGCGACTTCCTCGGGGCTTTCGGGGCCGACCAACACGCCTGTCTCGCCGTCGACCACCGCGTCGAGCGCGCCCCCTACCCGCCCCGCTACTATCGGTTTGCCGAACAACGACGCCTCCAGGTATACCAAGCCGAAGCCCTCGGCCTTCTCCAAACCGTCCCGACGGATCCGCCGGCTTACCATGACAAATACATCGCAGGCGCGGTAAAACGGGGTTACGTCTTCCACCTCGCCCCAGAACACGACGCCGTCCTCTACGCCCATCTTCCGGGCCAACGCGCGGAGCCGAGGGCCATCGTCGCCGCCCCCCACCACCCAGTATAAACAACCGGGGACGGAGCGACGGATGAGCGGCAGCGCGCGGATGACGATGTCGTGCCCTTTGTACCTTTCGTCGCGCCGCAGGCGGGCCACCGAGAGCAGGACCTTGCCGTCCGGCTTTAATAACGCCGCCGGCGCCTGAACCGCGTTGGCCCGCGCCACCATAGCGGGCGCCACGGCGGGAGGGACCAAGACGACGCGGGACGCGGGGACGCCCGCGCACTCGGCCACCAAGCCTCGGGCATAGCGGCTCCCGGTCACCACGCCCGCGGCCCGACGCATCAGGAAGCGCCGTATCCCTGGGCGCCGGCGGGAGGTTATCTCCAACGCGTGGACGTAAATTACGTAGGGCGTGTGGTAGACCCACCCCCAGAACCACGCCGCGGGCGATACGGCGATATGTCCGCACAGCACGACGTCGGCCCACGCCACGCCGCGGCGGGTCGCCGCGACCCACGCCCATATCTTACGGGCCGGGCCGCCACCCCGGATATCGACCCGCCTCACGGCGTAGGGCGCTTTCCGATCCACGGCCGCCGCCCCCTCCATCGCGGGCGCGAGGACCCTGACCTCATGAGAGGCAGCGAGGCCGCGGGCTAAAACTTCCACCAGCGTTTGGACGCCGCCCCGGGCCGGCGGGAAATCAGGCGTTAATACGAGATATTTCATGGCTGGCGCCGGTCCGCGCCCGGCGCGCCGTGGGTTGTCCATCGATGAATTCCCGAAACCATAGCTCCAGGCAGAAGAGGTTCCATACGCGCCGGCCGCCGAAGCCCCGGACCAGGTAATCCTGGACCAGCGCCGAAAGGGTCTCGCGCCGGAAAAAGCCGCGCGCCAGGGCATGCGGGTCTAAAAGGACGTCGCACACCCAATCGCGTTCGTATTCCCGCAACCATTTCGCGACCGGCACTTCGAACGCCCGTTTCGGACGGCGGAGGACGAAGTCCGGAACTACGCCCTGCCCCACCTTTTTTAAAAGCCCCTTCGGCCACCGGCCGCCGAAGCGGGGACCCGTTCGCAGGCGGAAAACGTATTCCACCAGCACGTGGTCCAACAATGGCACCCGCGCCTCGACCCCCGCCGCCATGCTGGCCTTGTCCACCTTCATCAACACGTTGTCGGCCAGCCAGGTCTTGACGTCCGCCGCTGTCAGGCGTTGGATGTTGCGGGCGGCGTCGTACGAGCGGAAGTAGCCTTGGTATAACGCCGCCGCCCGGCCCCCGGCCAACCGGCGCTGGAAGTCCGGCGCGTAGACCTTGCGGCGCGCGTCGTCATCGAAGATACTCAACCACTCGAGGTTCCGCGCCCAGGTCTCGTCCCGCGACGTGATGATTTTCTCCACGCGGCGGCGCCAACCGCGGGCGGCCGGCCACGCCGCGATCACCGCTAATGCCGCCCGGCGGAACGCGGCGGGCATACGGTGAAACCAATCCGCCGCCGCGCTCAAGTAATACCGCGGGTAACCGCCGAACACCTCGTCGCCGCCCTCACCCGTAAGGAGAACCGTGACGTGTTGTTTCGCGTATTTGCAAATAAGATACGTGGCCCACGCCGCGGCGTCGGCGATAGGTTCATCCAGGTGCCATATAACCTCGGGAAGCGCGCGCAGGTCCGCCGGGCGGGCGGTCAGCTCGTAGTATTCACAACCGAGGCGCTCAGCGACGCCGCGGGCATACGATGCTTCGCCTTCCTCCCCCTGGAAACGGATGTGGAACGCTTTGACGGGTTGTTCCAACGTCCGCTGCAAGAAGGCGACCACCAGGGAGGAATCCAACCCCCCGCTCAAGAGCGCCCCCAACGGGACATCCGCCAGCGTCCGGAGGCGTACGGCCTCGTCGACTAACGCGCGGACCCTCTCTTCGGCCGCGGCGGTGCTCACGGCGCGCGGACTGGGCGTCGGAAGGGTCCAATACCGGTCCATCCAGGCGCCGCGGCCGTTGACCTTCAACCAGTAGCCGGGGGCCAGTTTGAAGATGCGCCTGAACATCGTCCGCGGCCCGGCCACGTATTGAAAAGTCATGTAATCGTCCAGGGCGTCCTCGTCTACTTCGCGCACGACGCCGGGGCAGGCGAGGAGCGCTTTAATCTCGGAAGCGAAATAGAAACGGCCGCGAACCCAGGTATAGTAAAGCGGCTTGACGCCCAGACGGTCGCGCGCCACGAAAAGGGTTTCGCCGTCCCATACGGCGAAGGCGAAGATGCCCCGCAGGCGTTGGACGCACGCCACGCCCAAATCCTCGTAGAGGTGAGCGATAACTTCGGTGTCGGCGCGGCTGTGGAAGACGTGGCCTCGGGCGACCAGGTTCTCCCGCAACTCCCGAAAATTATAGATCTCGCCGTTGAAGACCACCCATACCCGGCCGTCCTCGTTACTCATTGGCTGGTGGCCGCCCGCTACGTCCACGATGGCTAGGCGCGTCATCCCTAGTCCGATGCGGGGGGCGGTGTAAATCCCCTGGTCGTCCGGGCCACGGTGGCGCATGAGCTCGCACATCGTCACGAGCAGCTCTTCGCCTTCTCCCTGGTAGTAACCGCAAATGCCACACATAAAACCCTCAGCTCCGCGCCGCCGTCGCGGGGCACGGCACAGCCGCGTACGTCTCTCGCCGAGGCCGGCTTCCACGCTCGTCCGCCGGCTTACCCGCGACCAAGAAGACGCCCCGGCCCCGGCGGGGAGGTCGCGCGCTTTCGAACGACACCGCGGCCCGCGCCAGTCCGTACGTCAGGACGCGGCCGGCGTGCCAGCCGCGGCGTGCCCAAGCGTAATCCAGATCCGCCAACGTCCCCGTCGCGGTCGCCACGGTGGGTATGGCCGCCTGGACGTCTAGACCGGCGGCCGCCACCATTGCCGCCAACGCCCCGGCATCGTACCCGTCGCGTACGTGGCCGTAATCTTCGCCGCCGGCGAAAGCGGCGTCGCCCCGCCCCACGCCGAAATGCCGCCGCTGGTCGAGCGATGGGACGTGGATTACCAAGCGCCCGCCTTCGCGCAGCAACGCCGCCGCCCGGGCCAACGCGGCGACATCGTCGCCGATGTGTTCTAACACGTCGATAAACATCACGACGTCGAAACGTCCCTCGGGTGGAAGCGCGGCCGTATCGCCGCCGACGAAGCGGACGTTCGCAACGCGGCGCCGGCGCGCCGCCGCGCGCGCTTCACGGAGGGCGGCTAGGTCGACGTCAATCCCCACGATAGCCGCGGCCGGCCTTAACGCCGCCAGCAAAAAGCAGTTTCGGCCCCGGCCGCACCCGACGTCCAATACCGTCCGGGGAAAACCCGCCGGCCAGGCCGCGACGACTCGCGAGAGGTGCGCCCGGCGTGCGAGCGCCCCCGGGTCGTGGCACGATTTCACGTCTTCCCACCACTGCCGTAAACTAACGGTAACCATGGTCTCTCCGTCGGCGCCGCTGATCCGGCGCGGGCTCTTCAAGCCCGGGCGCCCCTCGCCGTTGCAACGCGAGGACCGCGCCCGTCGTCAACCAAAATATCACGGGGCTCAATCCGAAATTCAGCGTGGCGTGCGTCAGCAGGGGGAATAATTCCGCGACGCACAGGACAAAGACCAGCGTCGTCCGCCAATATTCGCCGCGGCCGCGGCGGGCACGCCACGCCACGCGCCCCGCCACCACGCCGAACGTGGCGGCGAAAAGCGCTAACCCCGGCCAACCCAGCGATACTAATGCTTGGCCGAAACCGTGCTCGATAAACCGGTAGGTCGGGCCCCCACCGCCCGCGACGATGCTGTCTTCGATTACGGCGCTGGTCTTAGCTGACGTCGATATCCCGAGGCCGAAAGGCAAGTCCCGAACCAGGTCATAGGCCCTTTCCCAATCCCATGTGATACGGGCGACCGTGTAGTTGAAATCCGAGACCAGGAGTAAAACCCGATAAAGGTAAACCCGCGCCGACATCGCCATAACCGCCCCGAAGCCGACAACCAACGCGGCCAATACCGGTAACATACGCTTCCGGCGCGGCTCCACGACGACGTACACCGCGAGCGCTATTACCAGCGGCGCGTAAGCGGCGCGAGTCCCGGTTAGCAGGAGCGCGGCAAAGCATACCGCCAGTGCCGAGACCCACGCTAACCCCGCGACGAACTTCCGGGCGTGGATAGCATACCCCGCCGCCAGTAGGACCGCTACGCGGAGCATATTGGCGAACGTCGTAGCGAGGTCGAATGTGGAGAATACGCGGATCCGGAGGTTTGCTTCGGCGAAGATATTATCACCGGTCCAGATTCCCCATGCCGCATGCTCACGGAACCGATCCGAGAGGGGGTACAAGTGTTCGAACCCCCAGACGTATTGGAAGATGCCATAAACCCCCGTGACCGTGGCGGCCCCGACGAAAAGGCGGCACAGCCTATCGAAATGGCCGGTCGTGTCAAGGAGATCCGCCCCCACGAAGAACAGGGGGATAAACTCCAACCACCAACGCGCGCCGCCCAATCTCAATATCAAAGGCTCGTTGGTGAAAGGTGAAACCGTGAGTAGCAGCGAATACCCCACGAACATCCCAATGACGCCGGTCGCCAGCTTGTCGTAGCGCCCGCGCCATCCCCGGCGCAAGGGATAACGGATGAACCACGCTAAGTACAATACCCCCAGGATGATATCCTGCACGAAGTAAACGGACACGCTTTGGTAGTATATGCCCTTTACCATCCCGTAGACGAAAAGGAAAGAGACGACGCCGTATAAATATAGCCGGGGCCTGGATGCGGCCAGGAACGCCGCCGCCGCCGCCAGCGCGCCGAGAACCGCCGGCCTGGCCCACCCGAAACCCGCCGTGAACGCCCAAGCCAGGATAGCGGCCGCCGCGAGAACCAGCGCGGCCGCTACCCCCAACCCGCGGCGTCGCGCCGCGGGGACGAAAGGCCGAACCGAAACGGCGGTAGTCGTCACGCCGATTCCTTCTCCGCCGCCCGGCCACCGAACGCCTGAGAGCGGGCGGAAAGCGAAGCCTCGCGCCGTCGCCGCACTGCGGCCCGCTCGGCTAGATAGGACCCGAGGCCGGCCAGCCGGCCGCGCCAGGATGGCCCCAACCCTTCCCAAGCCTCACGCCCCCGCCCCTGCGCCGCCAGCAACGCGGCACGCACGAGCCCCGGACGGCCGGCGTCGCCCACCAAGAACTCATACGCCAAGAAGAGCGCCGGCCACCGCAACGGGACTTGCGACAACGTCGCGTAGATGAAGTTATGCGCGTTATCCCGATAGAGACAGCGCCGTAGATGGGCCTCGTCGCGATAGCGGAAGGTATAGTGCCTAACCCTCGCCTCGGGGTAATGGTTGACACGCGCCGCGGGGTCGAAAACGATTTGGTAACCCCGGCGACGGACCGCGCCGCATAAGTAAACCTCAAAAGCGTTCCAATACGGCCGGAGGGTGCCGGGAAGGCGGGGGATAAGTAGCCGGCGGAAGCTCATATTAGTCCCCGTCAAGACGTCCACCCGCCGCGGCGCGGCCGTCAAACACCACTGGCGGCTGACGTATCGCCCGAACCACTTATAAGTCCCGACCTCGCGGGCCTCTTCCCACACCGGCTTCCCGTGCTCGTGCTCCACATAGGGGCCGCCGACGCCGCCCACGGCCGGCTCGGCGTACCATGCCGCCAAACGCCGGAGCCAATCCGGCCGGGGCGACGCGTCGTCGTCCACGAAGGCCACGACCTCGCCGCGGGCCGCGGCCACCCCCGCGTTCTCCGCGCCCACGATACCCGGCGTCGCGACGTGGACGTACCGCCATTGCTCGCCGGCGTCCGGCGGCCGGCTCGCTTCTAGGACATCGCGGGTCCCGGCGTCGTCGCCCTGACCCACGACGATGACCTCGTCCGGCGAACGGTCCTGGGTCCGCACGAACGCAAGGCACCGCGCCAGCGCCGTCTCCCGGCGGTAACTCGCGATCAACACCGTGACCGTCGGCTCAGGCGTGCTCACCCGTCACCTCCCGGTAAACCGCGAGCGTCCGCTCCACGTGGAAGGCCAACGAGAACTCCTTGGCCCGTTCCCGGCCGGCGCGGCCCATCGCGCAAGCGCGGCCCGGCTGCTCTAACAGCCAGCTGAGTTTCGCGGCCAGGTCCAATACGTCGTGGGGCCGCGCCAATAACCCGACCTCCTGGTCGCGGAGCCAATCGCGGACGCCGCCCACGTCGTACGCGACGACCGGCCGCCCGTAGCTCAGCGCCTCCACCCCCACGTTGCCGAACGCCTCGGGCCAAAGCGACGGCAACGCCACGACGTGGGCCGCGTTGTAGTAGTCTGCCAGGCGGTCGTAGGGGACCCACCCCAGGAAATCGACGCGCGCGGCCACGCCCAGCTCGGCCGCCAGAGCCCTCAGGTGCTCGCGTTCCGGCCCATCGCCCACCAGTGTCAACCGTATCTTACCCAGATACGGCAGCGCGCGGATAAGGTCGTCGAACCCTTTCCCGGGGACCATCCGCCCCACGCTCAGAACGGTGGGTGGACCGCCGTTGATATCCTTCGGCGCGGCAGGGATATCGATGGGCGGCGGGATTACCCGCACGCGGGCGGCGGCCAAGCCGCAGGTCGTCAGGAGGTCCTTCATCCATTGGCTGGTGACGATAGTCGCGTCCGACCGGCGGTCCACCGCGCGAAAGGCGTAGCAAGCGGCCACCCGCCGGACCAACTCACCCCATCCCACCACTCCGCCCGCGTGGCGCTGCGCGCACCCCAGGCGGCCGGCCCGCGCCAGGCACGCCAGCCCGAAAGGCCGGTCGCATGCCTCTTCGCGGTTCACGCCGAACTTGGTCGCCATCGGGCAATAGGTCCATACCGTATGCACCGTCCGGACCGTGGGGTATACGCGGTTCACGGCCGCGATGACGGGGGGGCTGTCGAAGTTCCGGAAGTGCACCACGTCCGGCCTTATTTCCGCCAGCAACGCCAGCAATCGCCCTTTGACCGGGCGATAACGCCACAGCGTCGCGCGCGCCAACCCCGGGACGTAATGGACGTGCGCCGTCGGGGGCAGGCGGTCCTCGCCGTGGAGGACGTGGACCTCGCACCCCCGGCCGCGCAAACCCTCCGCGCTTCGACGCGTCGTCTTCTCGCTTCCGCCGACGATAGAGTAAATATCGTTAACCTGCACGACTTTCATATCCACCTCCGCGAAGACCGCGGGGAAAGTTACGTCGAACCGCCCGTTTACGCCGAACTGCGCCGCGCGGCGACGAAGGTCGTCCACCGCCCCCGCGCGAACGCGCCCACTTCAACCAACGCCGGGACGCGCGACAGCCACACCGCGAACGCCCAGGCCCCAACGCCCGCCGCTACCGCGCCGCCCAACCGGACGCCGGGGCCGTAACCCGCGAGCGCCACCCGGACCGCCGTGGCGGCGAACGCCGCGGCCGCGGCCGCCACCGCCGGCGAGCGGAACGCGCCGAGGAACGCCCGCGCCCGAAGCCGGAGGAGTCGGGCGACCATAACGAAACCCACGCCGTAGCCCAACGCCGCCGCCACGGTAAACCCCACGCCCACCGCCGTCAAGCCGAACGGCAGCGTTACCGCGATCCCCGCCGCCAGCGACGCCGTCAGGAGGAGCGACAGGCGGAACAACCACTGCGGCCGCCCCTGGGCGACGAGGACCGGGCCCACCGTGGTCCCGACGGCGTAGAATACGCCCGCGGCGCACATCACGCGCAGCGCCGGAACGATGAATAACCACGCGGGCCCGTAAACCATCCTGACGAAGTCGTCGGCCACCACCGCCAAGCCGGCCATGGCGGGCGTTACGACCAGCGCGATGAGCGTCAGGGCCTTCAGGTATATCCGCCCCACGCGCGCGTCGTCGTCCTGGATGGACGAAAAGGCGGGCAGCGTCAGTCTGGATATCAGCCACCCGAACCGCTGCTGCGGCGCCGTCATAATGCGGAACGACAGGTTATACCCGCCCAGCGTCGCAGCGCCGAGAAACCGCCCGACCAGCAATTTATCGATATACGTGCGGACGGAATACGCCGCGCTCGCGCCCATGACGCTCCGGCCGAACCGAAAGAGTTCCACGACGTCCCGGCGCGTCATCCGCCACCCCGGCCGCCACCGCGCCTGGACGAACAGGAGTGCCGTCCGCGCGGCGTCGCCCGCCACCAACCCCCATACCAAGCTCCGGGCGCCGAAGCCGCGGAAAGCGAGCGGCAGGGCCACCGCGGCGTTCGCCGCCACGCCCGCCACGTCGCACACGCCCAACCGCCGGAAGGCGAGGTCCCGGCTCAGGATGGCGGCGGGGACCATCCCGAACGAGGCGATGACGAAATCTACGGCCGCAAGCCGGACCAGCGGCGCGACGCGCACGTCGCCCAAGAGGCGCGCCACCGGCCCGGCGCCGGCGGCCATCAACGCCGCCAACGCCGCCGCCAACGCCGCCGTCGTCCAAAAGGCGCCGTTTTTATGGCCGGCCGTCAAGCGCGGCGCCTGGACCAGCGCCTCCGGCATCCCCACTTCGCGGAAGACCACCGACAACCCCAAGACTACCGCGCACAATGCGAACAAGCCGAAGTCGCGGGGGCCGAGCACGTGCGCCAACACCGCCGTTACGGCGAATTGGATCAGTTGGGCGGCGGTCTGCGTCGCCGCCAACCACGCTCCGCCCCCCAGGACGCGCTCCCGGAAGTTCGCGGAAGGACCCATTACCTCCGCCCGCCGGCGGCCCTCTTCGCCGCTACTATCGCGAGCCATCCGCCGCTCGCGAACTCTTGCGGAAAAAGGACCCGCTTGATCGGCGCGTAGAGTTTCCGAACAAGGTCCCGGTGTTCCCACGGGCGGTAAACCTGGACTCGCGTGACCGCCAGACCGGCCTCCACGGCCAGCGTCTCCAACCGGCTTCGGTCGAACCGCTGGATATGGCCGTCCAGCGCGAAGGTCCGGAGGCAATGCGGGCAGAGCCGCTGGTCCGGCTTTTCGTTGAACGGCACCGTAACGATAACGCGGCGGGCCGCCACGCGCGCTAACTCGCGGAGGGCCGCCGCCGGGTCTTCTAGGTGTTCAAGGACCTCTACCGCCGTTACCAGCTCGAACGATGCGTCCGGGAAAGGCAGGTGCCGGGCGTCGCCGCGGAAAAACGGGATCCCGGGGAAGCGGTCCCGCGCCCGGTCCACGTGCGCCGACGCCACATCCACGCCCATCACTTTGGGGACTTTAACCCTGTCGCGCAAGACGTGGCACAGATAACCGTCGGCACACCCGACATCCAACACGCTCGCGGGGACAGCGCCCAGGATGCGGCGAACCATCCGCACGCGGTGCCTTTCGGCCGGGTCCGCCGAGGGAAGGAAGGTTTGCGTTACGGCCTTCTTCTCGTAAAACGCCCGCCACGCGGGCGCGATGTACTCATATCCCATTCCAGGGCCTCCCATATTTACTTGATCATCTCCTGGGACGATAAAGCATGGTGTTGGCCAACCGTCGGCGCGGCCCGCGACGCGGAACGTCCGCCGTCAAGGTCGAGCTGAAGCACATCGCCGCGGAGCGGACCCCGGAGTTTCCAAATCGCCACCAACCAAGCGGCGACGTAAACGCCGGCGCAAACCGCGGCCGCGGTTCGGAAGAAGCCGCTTCCCAGCCACGCCGCCGCTCGAGCCGCCAAATCGTGGCGCGCCGACGGCGCCGACGCCTCCGCCCACCGCCACACCGCGTTTAGACAATTCCAACCCCACGCCAGCGCGCACAGCGCCGTCGCCGCCCCGGCTAACCACCACCGCCGCGCCGGGCGCGCCGCCACTACCAACACCACGGGCGCCAAGTATGCCAACCACGCGAGGTATTCCGGTTGCCCCATAGGGTTAAAGACCAACATCAAACCGCCCGCCGCCACCCATAGCGCCGCGGCCGCCGCCGGCGACGGCGCACCGCCGCGCCGCCAATGCCGCCACGCGTAGAACGCGGGCGCCGCAGCCGCCGCCACGAGCACCGCCTTCCCCACGGTCGTGAACGCCGCGGCGTCCGCCGCCCCCGGAAGGAGCGTGAAGATGGATAGCGACGTAGCTACGCCGGACGCCGCGTCGTAACCCCACATGGGCGTAACGCCGAAGCGGAGCCTATAGATCAGGAAGTAGAGGGCGAGCGGCACGAGCGTCAACGCGAGGGCCGCCGCGAAGCGCCGCCGGCGGCAAAGCGTGACGAACGCCACCGGCGCGAACGCGAGGATGTAAAACTTCGCGATTAACGCGCCGGCCGCGAGAGATACGGCGGCCGTCACCGGCCGATCCCGGACGCTAGCAGCCCAGGTAACCACCAGAAAAGGCGCCATCAATATCTCGTCCTGTACCCACACAACGGTCGTAATCCACCCCCAAGGCAACAACGCCGCGAGCCAAACCCAGGAGGTCAACGGGGAAGAGCACGAGGCCGGCTTGCCGGGAAGTGCCAAGGCCCAACGTACCGCGGCGAACGAAACGAGCAACCCGGCCGTTTCCCAAAACGCCATCGTGGCGCGGACGGCCAAGAACGTCGGGGTAAACGAGCGGAACGCCGCAAAGGGCACCGCCAAAGCGAGGCCCAATAACGGCGGGTAATGAACGAGGGCGGGACCGAACGACGGCCCGGAAAATACCTGGCCGGTTACGACTGCCAAGGGATGAGTAGCCAGATAAACGTAATACCTCGCGTCCCACGACACTTCGGCGCCTTTCCCGACGGCATAAAGGACGAGCGGCGCCAAGGCGCGCACGGCGGCGAATGCCGCCGCCGGCCATACCCAATCCCGCCATTTCCCTGGTTGCATATTATCGTTCCAACGCGGCAGTCCACTACCGCTGCGCTGCAGCCCACGGTTTCGCCGGGTCTTCGGCTTTACGATAATTATAGTAATGGGAGTAACGGTACCCGCCGTAAGTCTCCACGGCGTCGGCGCCGTTTAGAACCGCGCCGATGATGGTGCCGCCTACCTGGCCCAGCGCGTTTACGGCACGGTCTAATTCCACCGCGTTTATGGCACCCGCACGTACTACGAATACGAACTTCCGGATGGCGCTGGCGATGAGCGCGACATCGGCTACAGGATATACGGGCGGTACGTCCACGAAGATGACATCGAACTGCTCTTTGGCTCGGCGGATGAAGTCGCCAAACGCCGCCGAGGCTAATAGGGGCCCCGGTTCCGATGGTTGGGACCCGGTTCCCACGATCGTGAGGTTAGGTACCGGCGTGGACGATAGGGTATCCTCGAAGGTCGCTGTCCCTCGGAGGTAATCAACCAAGCCCGCTAAGCTTTCGACCGGGAACATTCGGCCTAACGCCGACCGGTTGAAGTCGGCGTCCACCAGCAACGTCTTAACGCCGAACTGCGCGAAGGTCGTCGCGAGGTTAGCCGAGATGGTGGATTTACCCTCGCCGGGACGGCTGCTGGTAAACCCTAGAACGACGCCTTTAGCGCCGCCGTTCTCCGCGAAGAGATACGCTACCTGGGCATAAATGGTCCGGAAGGCGTCGGCCCCGGGCGATTTTGGCCCTCGGGCGACCACCGGTAACAACACGGCTCCCGGCAGGACGGCCGCCCCTCGTTTCCGGCGGGAACCCGTCCCCTCCGATGCTACCCGTCCCAAGAACGGGACTATACCCAGCACCGGCGCGCGGACGATGTCGTGGACTAGCGCGGCGTTCTTCACTGTCCGGTCGAAATATTCCACCGCCGCAACGGCGGCGACGCCCAGGAACAAACCGGCCACGATGCCCAACAGGAGACTCTGGACCCGCCGGGGCGCGAAGGGTTTGGCGGGCGGCTCGGCGCGGCTGAAAAACCGCGCCGTCCCGATCTCCGCCGCCACCTCGATCCCCGCCTCCTCCCGCTTCTCCAGCAGGAGAAGATACATTTTCTCGTTGGCTTCTTTCTCGCGGACGAGGTCGCCGAGCGCAGATTCCTTGGCGGGAACGGTGGACAGCCGGCCGCCGGCCGTCGCCGTGGCCGTACTCAGCTCGGCCCGGCGGGTTGTCAACGCCACCACTTCGGCCCGCGTCGTGTCGAGCTGGCCGGCCAACGCCTCGATCTTGGCGAAGGGATTCGTGGCCCCGTCGCCGCCGTTGAACCCCGCCGCTTCGTCGGCCAGTTTCGCCCGCGTTTCGCGGATCTCGCGGGCCAACGCATTAAGCTCCGCATGCTCGGGGCTATACCCCTTGAGGATGAGGTTGGCGTAACGATATTCCAGCGCCACCAGCTTGTCCTGGAGCTGTTTGGCGACCGGCGACGATACGTCCGCGGCCGCGGTCAACAACCGTTCCTGCATCCGGCGGAGTTCGTCCTCGTAAAAACGGCGTTTGCTCTCGGCTACCGCGAGATCCACGCGGGTCCGTTCCAAATCGGACTCGTACGCCGCGTCCATGCGGATAAGTTCGTCGGTCTCCGTATCCAGGGCGGCGACGCCGGCGCCGTGCTTATACGCTTCCAGCGCCTCCTCGCTCGCGCGTAAGCGTTGTTCGTAGAGCGCGACCTGGGAGTCGATGAACTCCTTCCTATTCTCGGCCCGCTTTCCCCGTTCGTTCAGATGGGCGGCGATATAGGCGTCGCCTAAGAGATTGGCGAGGGTGGCAGCCCGGTCGGCGTCCAGCGCCTCGACCTGTATTTCGATGATATCGGTTCCTTTAAGGGGCTTAACGGTTAGAGCCCGGATTATTTCCTCCGGCGACGGCGGCGCGGCCGGGTAGCGGCGTCGACCGAGGGCCGCCGCCGCCGTTATAACCTCGTGACTCTTTACCAACTCCAACTGGTTTTCCAGTTCTTTGCCCTGCGGCTCCCAGCGCGTCGAGAAATTAAGCGCGTCCTCCGCCGACGCCCGGCCCACGATGATCTTGGCCACGCCCTCGTAACGGTCGGGGGCTCGCCACAGGTAAAAGCCGGTGACGGCCGCCGGGACGGCGACAGCGATGACAAACACCCACTTGCGCCGCGTTAACGTACGCCGGAGGCGCGCCGCTTCCCGCACCAGCGGCTCGAACGACCACCAAGTATCCCATGAACTCATATTCTCATTCCCCGTTGGCGACGCTCACGTAGAGGATGACCGTCCCGGCGATGACCGCCAGCTGCGAGACAACCTCGATAAACGACCGCCAGGAATATTTAGCGTTGCGGTGGACGTAAACCGTGTCGCCCGGTTGGAGCCGGGGCAGGGTCCCCGCGTCACCATAGGCCAAGTAAGCGGAGACGTCGACCGGTTGGCCCTTCCCGCCCGCGCCCCGCGTCACCTTAACGTGCGAGAGGTTGGCGAACTCGGTCGGGCCGCCAGCGTACGACAGGAGCTCAACCACGTTGGTCCCATCGGGCACCTCATACAACCCCGGTTTATCCACCTCGCCCCAGACGTTGACGGGGACGAGGAGTTCCTCCTCGACGGGCCGGGTTGTACCGTAGCCGCCGCCGGGCAAGGGGGAGTTCGCTTCCTCGCCCCCGCCGGGAGAGGGGGCCGTGAGGCCCCAGGTATAACCCTGGGCGCCGGCAGCTGCCGCGGCCGCGAGGACGGCGCACGACGCCAAAGCGCATAACTTGAACCAAAGCGGACGTCTCACCACGTTACGCCCTTTCCGCCCGCCGCGGCCCGCTCAGCGGCGGGGAATGTCCAGCGGCAAGCCTACGAATATCCAGTGCGGGTCGCGGATGCGGTCGGCGTTGGCCTCATAAATCTCCGGCCACGCATCCGGGTTGTTGTAGTAGCGGGGGTAACCCGCGATTTTATACAGGCTCTCGCCTTTGACCACGACGTGGCGGAGAGAAGGCCCGAAATAATGCCCACGGGCCCGGTCGCCGCCGGAACCCCGCACGCCAACGGGCGGCGGGCCGGCCGCGGAACCGCCGCTCTCCAGGGCCTCGATCCGGTCGCCCTCGGCGCGGACCTGTCCCCTGTCCACGGACGCCACGGTGGCCGTGTCGCCGATAACCCCGGCGCGCAAAGCCAGCAGCTCGCGCTCCAACGCGTCGCGGCGGGCCAGCGCGTCCGCGGCCGCGTTCCCCAGGCGCCGGGTCTCATCTATATCGGACGCCAGGGCGGCATTGGCCGCCTCGGTCTGCGCGCATTCCCGCTTTAACATCTCAAGGTCGCGGGCCAACCTTTCTTTCTCGTCGGTCATACCCCCGCGGCTCCGTTCTTCCCAACATCCGCCGCCGGCCAGACCCACCGTCGCGATCAACAACAAAATATACTGGCGCATATTACGCCTCCGTTCGTTCGGACGTCCAGGTCGGGGGTTATAACCCCGTACCCGCCGGTTCGCTCGGGGAAGACGCGGCTTTCGCCGCGTCGATCTCCCGCTGGAGTTCGGTGATGTCGTCGTTAATGCGTTTCAAAGCCGCGGGTTCGATACCTCGACTGCGGTATTCTTCCTGGACGCGGGCGAGGTCGTTCTCTATCCGCGTCCTTTCGTCCTTCCCGGCGTGGAGCCGGCCCGCCACGTCGCGAACGTCGTCGCGGACGCCGTTAATATCGCGGCGCAACGCTAGCCGTTCGGGTGCCTGGTGTAAAAGTCGGGGGCTGAACTCCAAGGTGACGTTGTAGAACGGATAAAACGAACCCGCTACTTGTTCTACCGCCTCAATGGAAGTGCCGACCGCGACCCACGGGAAGGTAGCGCGTACGCCGAAGTTGACGTCGCGGCCGTCCTCTTCCACCATTACCTCCAGCGTCCGCCACACCCGGCGGTTGTAGCCGAAGAAAATGCCGTGGAAATGGCGCGAGTTGGGCCCGCCGCCTTGGAACCGCCCCATACCCCAGCCGAGGTGGAAGGAGCCCACCGGGTCTATCGTTTTGCTCGCAACCACGTAAGGCGAGACGTTGTCCGCGAAGTCTTGGCCGTAGGTGGCGGTATCGCTGGGGTAGCGGTGACCGGCGTGCGAGACGATACCGTCGCCGAAACTGATGCGGTCCATGCCGACGCTCAGCGCCGGCTGCCACCGCGCGATGTGCTCCTCGTCCAGCGCCTCGATCTTGAAATGGCCGCTGATCGCCGTCTCCTTCCAAATGGAGTTGACGGCCAAACCCGCTTCCACCATCCCGAGCAGTCCTAAGTTAGTATTCAAGACGGCGTAGCCGGGGACCACCGGATCCGCCGAGGCCGCTGCGACTAAATCGAACTCGTACTGGAGATTGTCCAGGTATTCGTTCGTCGGGATGTCTATGAGGCTGGTGGATTCGTACGACGCGCCGGCCGCGCCGGCCGCCCACGCCACCACCCCTATCGCCAACGCCGCGCGGCCAAGTAATCTGATTTTGTTCATAACAACCTCCGGTCCTAAACCGTTTCGTGGTTATAAACGGCGGCGGCTTCCGCCGCCGGCCGCGGCGCCCGGGGCACGGGGCGCACCGTTTCCGCCGGGCTACGGCGGCGCGCTTTCTCGTAGCATGCCCACACGAACTCGGCGAAACGAGCTTTGAACCAACTCCTGTCGTAACGTACCGCGTGGTTTCGGATTACGGCGGCATCGTACCGCTGGGGATCGAAACTCCGCACGGCTTCGCACAAAGCGTCGGCCGTTTGCTCCGGAAAGAAACACCCCGTGATACCGTCGATAACGGTATCCAATGCGCCGCCGCGGCGAAACGCGATTACCGGCGTCCCGCACGCCATGGCCTCAACCGGCGCGATTCCGAAATCCTCATAAGCGGGCATTATAAACGCCGAGGCGTAACGGTAATAATCGCGCACCGCCTCGTCGTCGACGGCCGGGACAAACGTCACGTTCGGACCGGCCGCCTTGCGCAACGCCTCCCTCTCGGGCCCCTCGCCCACCACGACCAGGCGGGAGTCCAAACCGCGGAAGGCTTCCACCGCCAAGTTCACCTTCTTGTAGGGCTTAAGGCGGCATACGGTCAAGAAATACGGTTCCGCCGGGACCCCGGCGGGTCGGTGGCCGTTAGCGGGCGGCGTGTAGAAGGCGGTATCCACCGGCGGCGGGATGACCTCCGCGCCGCGGCCGTAATATTTCCGGATACGCTCCTGGACCGTCCGCGAATTACACGCTAGGAAATCCACGCGACGGGTAGCCACGACGTCCCATACCCGCAGGTAATTCATAGCGGCAGCAAGGAGACCCCGCAAAGGCAGCGGCGTGCCGCCCACCGTGGGGTGGAAATAGTCCCAAGCGAACCGCATGGGCGTATGCAAGTACGAAACATGGACCGTGGGCGCGAACGTCAGGACGCCTTTAGCCCAAGCACTGGAATCGCTTACCACGAGGTCGTAGGCGGATAAATCCATATTTTCGACGAATAGCGGGAAGAAGGGTAGATACTTGGCGTAATGACGACGCGCGAAAGGCATCCGTTGCAACCACGACGTGCGGATGTCGCGCCGACTAAATTCGCGGCCCACGACCTGCGGGTCGTAGAGCAGCGTATAAATCGGCGCCCTCGGGAAAAGGTCGGCGATTGCCGCTAGGACTTTCTCAGCGCCGCCGTTCTGGTTGAGATAATCGTGGACTAGGGCTACTTTCATTTCAACCTCCGCCCGCGGCGGTTTTACTCCTACCTCGCCATTGCGACGTCCGCGGCGTCGACCGCGGCGACGCCTCCGCCGCTCCGGCCCCTATCGCCGCTTCCCTCGCGGCCGCGGTTCCCGCCGCTACCCTTGGTTTACCAAAGCCGGCGTTCATTGCTCCCGTAACCCCTCCAGGACGTATACGATGTTCCCGCCGCGGGGCGCGCGCCAGATAAGGAACCGTTGTTTATGTAGCGTCAGGCACGGGCGGGTCCCACCCTCCCAGGTCCCGTCAACGACGTATAGGGAGAACCACCCTTCGTCGTCGTCGGCGGCGAAGCGCGCCCGAGCCGCAGTCTTGCGCGCCCAATACCGGTTAATGCCGTAATTCTCGTGGTCCATACCGTTTCTTCCCGTTAAAGTATTCCCACCATACCATCGCGCCCTGTCAGAAAACGGCAGGCCGAACGGGCGGTGCGGAATTATTTTAATAACCCTTAGCCCTCGGCCGCCGCGTCGTCTTCCACCAATCCATAGCGCTTCAACTTCGCCCATAGCGTCGTCCGGCTTACCCCCAACAGCCGCGCCGCCTCCGCTTTCGCCCCGCGCGTGGCTTGCATAACGGCGGCAATGTGGCGTTTTTCGACTTCCTCCAACGATGTCGGTTCGGCGGCCCCGGCGGGCGCGGCCGCGCCGACTAGGATAAAAACCGCGGCGGGTACTTCCGTCCCCGGGGTTAATATAACTGCCCGCTCGATAACGTTCCGCAGTTCACGCACGTTGCCGGGCCAGCCGTAACCCACGAGCGCGTTCTCGGCGTCCGCCGCTAGTATCTTGACGCCAGCCTTGAATTCCTGGGCGAAAAGCGCTAGAAAGTAACGGGCCAGCGGCAGGATATCCTCGCGGCGCTCCCGGAGAGACGGTACGCGGATAGCCACCACGTTCAAGCGGTAATAGAGGTCCTCGCGGAAAGCTCCCGCCTTCACCATGGCCTCGAGGTTGCGGTTGGTAGCGGCGATTATTCGTATGTCGACGGCGATGTCCTCCAACCCACCCAACCGGCGGATGGTTTTCTCCTCCAGCGCGCGGAGTATTTTGGGTTGCGACGGCAAGGGGAGGTCGCCGATTTCGTCAAGGAAAAGGGTTCCGCCCTGGGCGTATTCGAAGAGGCCGGGCTTATCGCGGCGGGCGTCGGTAAAAGCGCCCCGGTTATATCCGAAGAGCTCCGCTTCCAGAAGGTTTTCGGCAAGCGCGGAGCAGTTCAACGCGACGAAATGCCTGTCGGCGCGCGCCGAGCCGGCGTGGATAGCGCGCGCCACGACCTCTTTCCCGGTGCCGGTCTCGCCGACGATAAGGACAGACGTGGCCGGCGAACCGCTGACCAGCGCCACCATCGCCCGCGCTTTACGCATCGCCGGGCTAACGGACGTAAGGTATTGGTTACGACGGGACTGGCCGGCGTTAAGGCGGTTCAATTCCCGGCGCCAGGCGGACGCCCGCAACGCGTTATCGACCAGACGGACCAGGTCGGCGGGGTCGAACGGCTTCTTGACGTAATCGTACGCGCCGGCTTTTATAGCCTCTACCGCCGGCGCGATGTCGTTGGACGCCGTCATCATTATTACGGGAAGGGTGGGGTCGCGCCGCTTCAATTCGCGGAGGACCTCCAAACCGCTGATACCGGGGAGTTTTAAATCCAGGACGGCAACGTCCAAAGCGACCTCCGCCGCGACGCCTAAGGCCTCCTCGCCGTCGGCGACCGGCAACGCCTTGTAACCCTCCTGGGAAAAGAACCGCGCCAGCGATTTACGGAGCGGGTCTTCGTCGTCGAGTATGAGAACGGTCGCGCGGATACTACCAGTCCCCCACGGGGAGCGTGAAGGCGATTTCGGCGCCGACCTCGAGCCCGACGATAGCGAATTCGCCGCCGTGGGCCTTGATTATCTTATAGCACAGCGGCAACCCTAAGCCGACGCCCTGGGTCTTAGTGGTGAAAAACGGTTCCAACAGCCGCTGCGCCGCTTCGGGCGTGATACCGACGCCGGAATCGGTGAAGGCGACGCGGACGAAATCCTGGCCTTGGTCTGCGCCCAAGTCAACCTTAACGGCTAACTCGCCGCCTTCCCGCATGGCTTCCCGGGCGTTTTTTACGACGTTGGTCACGACGACCCGCAACAAGTCCGCGTCGGCGTCCACCGCCGGAAGATCAGGACGTATCGCCCAAGTTACGCGAACGCCCGCGCGTTCCAACTGGAAGGCGTCTTCCCCGAGCACGTCCCGTAAGAGCGCGGCGAGGTCGCACCGCTGGCGGCGGACTTCCAGCGGCCTCGCGAAATCGAAAAAACGCTCCAACAAACCCTCGATCTTTTCGACCCCGGCCATTATCCAATCCGCTCCTTCGGCATCCAAACCCGCCGCCGCCAAGTCGGTTTTTACCACCGCGGCCGATGTCGCGATCGCGGCAAGGGGGTTGCGGACCTCGTGGGCTATACCCGTTACCATCTCGCCGACGGCGGCGAGCCGGTCCAACCGCGCTACTTCCCGCTCCAGCCGTCGTTTCGCCGAGACATCGCGGATGACCGCCGTATAACCGAGGCCGTTGGCGGCGAAAGCCGACAACGAAAGCTCCCCCGGAAACGAGCTGCCATCGCAGCGCGTCATGTCCAGCGTCCGAAAGCCGCCGTCCGCGTCGCCCGTCGCGGCTTGTCCCAACCAACCCCGGATGTCGGCTTCGTGGGCGGGCGCCAGTATTCCGAATGGCCGACCAATGACCTCCGCCGCCGCGTAACCGAACATCTTTTCCGCAGCGCCGCTGAAGACAGTAACGTAGGTGTCGCCGGCGACGCCCAGGATGGCCTCCCGCGCGGTCTCTACCAGCGCCCGGTATTTCTCCTCGGAGCGGCGGAGGTCGTCCTGAAGCGCCTCCCGCTCGCGGGCCAAAGCCACCCGCTCCACCACGGCGGCGATGAGCGAGGGAAGCCGCTGGATATGCCCCGTCGACTTCACGACGTAGTCGGCGGCCCCTTTCTTCAGCGCCGAAACGGCGATTTCCTCGCTCCCGGTCCCGGTGACGAGGATGACGGGCGCCTCCGGTTGGACCGCTTGCACGGCGTCCAACACTTCCAATCCCGTAAAGCCGGCGATATCGTAGTCGGTTATCACCACGTCGAAACGCTCGGCCCGCAGCCACGCCTCCATCTCCTCGCGGGTTGCGGCCTCGCGGATCGCGAACTCCTCGCCTCCCCGCGCCAGCGCGCGCTTGATTAACTCGCGGTCGGCCTCGCTATCGTCCACGATAAGCGCCTTGACCATTAGCGTCAAGCCGGGACCGCCGGCGACAGGTTGGTCCGGAGCCAATACTCCTCGATCTCAGCGATTAGGTAAGTGAAGGCGTCGAAACCTACTGGTTTTTTCAAATAACTGTTAGCGCCGAGGTCGTAACTCCGCTGGATATCCGCGTCCTCGTCCGACGAGGAGAGCACCACGATCGGGATACGGCACAAGTCCTTAGCCTGTTTGACCGAAGCCAGAACGTCGAAACCGTTAACGCGCGGCATGTTAAGGTCCAGGATGACTACCGCGGGTAAAGGGAACCGCGCCCGGTCGTCGTAGGGGGGCTCCCCGAAGAGGTAAGCCAGCGCCTCGCCGCCGTCGCGCGCCACCACCACGGCATGCGGGAGCTGGGCCAAACGGAACGCCCGTTCGACAAGGTGAACGTCGTCCTCGTTATCCTCGGCTAATAAGACCACCGTCTGGCGTTCGTTCATGTCGACCTCTCGTGCGTTGGTTGCTGCCTCGGCGCGGCGTTGCCCGCCGCCCGGGCTATGGTTGGGGAGCGAGGGCCCTCCAAAACATCTCGATCTCGCGGAACGTGTTTTGGAAAGCCCGGGAACCGACGGGTTTCACGAAATACGTAGTAGCGCCCATGCGGAAAGTCCGCCCGATGGCGCTTTGGTTTCCGGTGGCCGAGAAAATGACCACCGGCGTGCGCTGCGTTTCGGGGCGGTGGCGAATTCCACGCAGAACCTCGTATCCATCCACGCCCGGCATGGTCAAGTCCAGGATTATCAAGTCCGGCAGGGGATAAGCAACGCGGTCGCCGTACGGCGGGTCGCCGCGGACGTATGCCAAAGCCTGCGCGCCGTCGCGCACCACCTCGAGGCGGAAAGCCCGGCGGGACTTCCGCACCGCCCGCACCATCAGCTGGACGTCGTCGTCTTGGTCCTCGACGAGCAGGAATACACCGTCAGCGTTATTCATGGTCGCTCCCGCGAACCCCCGCCGGCGCCGAAAGCGGGGATCTCGAAAAAGAACGTGGTCCCGTGCCCCATCTCGGATTCGTACCAGATCCTGCCGTCGTGCGCCATTACCGCTTTTTTAGCATTAGCAAGACCGACGCCCGGCGTCCGTGTGCCGCCGTTCGCCCGCAGCCGGTATAAAATGTCGAATACCTGTTCCGCTTTCCAGGGGTCCAGACCCGGACCGTTGTCGGCGACCGCGTAGACGCACTTACCTTCCGCTTCATACCCCGAAACGGCGACGGCCGGCGCCACGCCGTCCCGCCGATACCGCAGCGCGTTATCGAGGAGGTTGGTCCACACTACTGCCATGAGGGTAGCGTCCCCTTCGACGAACGGCAATTCCCCCACAGTGACGTCGGCCCCGGCGACGGCGATCAGGCGCTCCAAGTCCTTCAGGCTTTTATCCGCCAGGGCCCGCATATCCACGCGGCCCAACGCCATCAACGTCCCTAACCGCGTATGGGCCAAGAGGGCGCCCACGCGGGCTTCCGTCGCCCCGGTGCCCCGCGCCAAGCGCCGGAGGTTATCGCGGCCCCGCTCGTCCAGAGCGCCGCCATAATCCTTTTCCAGCATCAATACGCACTCTTCCAACGCCCGGAGTGGGTCGCGCAAATCGGCGGCCAGGAATTCGGCGACCGCGACCAACTCGCGGTTCTTACGCGCCAATGCCGAGTCGCGGTCCAACAGGGCCGCGCTCAGGGCCCGGTTACGGGCTATTATCGCGGCTTCCAAATCCTTACGCTCCGTAATGTCAGTCATAACCATGCACACTACCTCCCGGCCGTCGTGCCACGTTACGCGCTTGCCGACGTACCGACACCATTGACCGAGTTGGTTATTATAGGCATCCACGGCCACCGTTCCGTTGGATGGCACCGCGGATGATACGAACCGCGCCGGGCATCTACGGCAAGGGGCGTCTAGGCCAGCGACGACGCGGTGGCACTCGCTGCCTACCACGTCAGGCCCCAGCTTCCCGGCGGCCGTTTCGTTGACAAAGAGGACGGCGTTCGTCGCCGGGTCTACCACATAAACCAGATCCGGTACGTTATTCAAGACGTTTTCTAAGACCCACCTTTGTTCGCGGACTAACCGCTCCTTTTCCGACTTCTCCGTCAAGTCATGCACGATGACGATAGAGGCGGTCCGGCCGCCGTATTGGACGCTCGAGCTGTGGATTTCCACCGGGAATTCTTCGCCCGCGGGCGTCCGCGCCGTCGCCTCGTAGACCGAAGCCGCTGTATAACCGGCCAACCGTTCGACGTATCGGCGGCGCGCTTCCTCCGCGGACGCGGGCGTCAATAGTTCCTCGAAGCCCCGTCCTACTATCGCGCCGGCCGCCACGCGCAACCGTTCTTCGCCGTACCGGTTGGCGTATCGTATTACGCCGTCCTGGATGACGAACACGCCGGCGTTAACCTGTTCCACCACGGTGCGGTATTTTTCTTCCGATTCGCGGAGGGCGGTTTCGGCCTGCTGGCGCTCCGTAATATCCCGGACGGTCGTGATGAAAGCGCGGGGGGCGTCGACTTCGTCCCGTATCAGAGCCAGGTTGACCGCTGCGAACCACTCGCTTTGGGATCCACGGCGGAACCGGCATTCCAAACCACGAAAAGCGCCATCGCGCCGCGCGGCCGCGACCGCGGCCGTCACCGCCTCCCGATCCTCCGAAGCTACACGGCCCCAGAGCCGCTCCCCCAGCAACGTCGCCGGCGGCGCTAGCGCGAATATTTCGGCCGCTCGCTGCGAAGCAAAAGAAACGGAGCCTCCCAAGTCGAGGACCAGGATTCCGTCGGGCGACGCCGACACCAAGGTACGATATAACGATTCCGATTCCCGCAACGCGGCGCTAATTTCCCCGCGCGTTTCCATTTCCGCCCGCACCCTCGCCAGCGCGTCGTCCAACTCGGACGTCCGCTCCGCCACCCTAAGTTCCAACTCATCCCGCGCCCGTCGCAATTCGGTTTCGGCTTTCTTGCGCGCCGTGGCGTCCCGGACGATGCCGATGGAAAACCACCTTCCCCGTATCTGGGCGTTGGAAACCGATATTTCCGCCGGAAAGACTTCGCCCCCCCGCCGTAACGCTTCGTATTCCAACATTTGACCGCGCGGCGCCCCCGCGCCGGTTTCAACAAATCCGGTCATAATCCCGGCGGAATCCGTCCGCCGGTCCGGCGGGACGATGAAATCGCGCAACGGTTTACCTTCGATGTCGCTCTTTTCATAGCCGAAGATCGCCTCGGCCGCGGGGTTCCAGTAAGTAACCAGGCCGTCGCCGTCCGTCATTACGACCGCGTCCGGCGCGACGGCGGTCAAGAGCCGGAACCGCTCTTCGCTGTAACGGAGTTTGTCTTCCGCCTGGCGGCGGTCCGTGATATCCACCGCGGATAACGAATAGCGGACCACGCCGTCGGAGAGGCCGACGACGACGTTGGCGCTGACATACGCGAAAAACGGCGAGTCGTCGCCCCGCCGACCCTCGGCTTCACCCACCCAGCGCCCCTCGCGCCGTAACGCCTCCCACGCGTCGGAACCGCGGCCGTCCGGCCAAATGAACGGGAAAGCGTAAGAGCCCAGGACGCCGTGCGTGTCCGGAACGTCCCATAATGCCTTAAACGCGCGATTGACGTATATGAACCGCCCGTCCGCGTCCAACAACGCGAACGCGTTCAACAACGCCTCGAGCGCGTCGTCTTTGATGCGGAGGTTTTCCTCCATCGCCCGCAAAGCCGTGATGTCCTGAACGACGGCGTCGATAGAATGCGGTTTACCATCTTCCCCCGGCGAGACCCGTGCCGCCACTACGCCCCAAAATTCGCCGCCGTCGTGCCGTCGTAAATGGACCTCCCACCCGGGGATAACACCATCCGCTGCCAATTGGCCTGCGGCGTGCGCGGAATATTCGGCCGGGACGAAGCCCTTCCACGTAAGGTGAACGACGACTTCCTCCGCCGACTTGTAACCGAACAACGCCGCGCCCGCCTGGTTAGTGGCGACCACCGCGCCCGAACGTGCGTTGAAGCGAAAGACGCCCACCGGGATACTTTCCGCGAGCGCGCGATACCGTTGTTCGCTCGCCCCCAGCTCGGCCTGCGCCCGCTCCAGCGACGCCAGCGCGGCGTTCGTCTTGGCCGCCAATATGCCCACTTCATCGTCCTGCGACCGCGTCTTCACCCGCCCCGCGAAGTCGCGCCGGGCGCCGATCCGGGCGACGTCGTCTCCCAAAGCTGTAAGCTTCGCGAATACGGTCTGGTTCACTACGAGTAGCGTCAGCGCCGTTATGATGATACTCGCCGCGACCAACGCCGCCACCAAGAACATTATCGCCCGCCGGCCCTCGATGATGATAGCGCGACGCCCGTACGTCCGGAGCAAGAGCGCGTCGGCGCCGTAAACGTCGGTTACGCAGGCGTAGCTATAAATCCCGTCGCCCGCAGCCCTGAAACCCTTACCGGTTTTATCAAGGTGTCTATACCCAGCGTCGACGTCGGGCGGTAAAGGCCGGCGGTCCAAGCGGTACCAGACGACCGGAGCGCCGCATGCTTCACGCATAGATGCCGTTACGTCCGCGTCCAGCGTTTTACCCACGAGTAGTGCGCCCGCGGACGGACCGCCGCCGTCGGAACGCATCACGGGCCCGGCGGCGACCAATAACGTGACGTCGGGTAGCGGTAAAACGCCGGCCGTCACGTGGGTCGAGGCGGCCGCCCGGAGGCGCGACGCCGGCGCCGTCATCGCCTCGCTAAGGCCGCGGGGAACGTCGACGACCGTCCCGGCGCGGTAGTCGAAACCGCGCGCGTATAGCACGTCGCCGCGGGGCGACGTAATAAGAAGGTAGTTAATACGGAGATTGGAAAATAACGAATCGTCCAAACCGGAAGCCACGAACGCCGGGGAGCGGCCGCCGGCCCGGGCGAAGTTATAAGTCTCGTCCCAATCGCCGTAATCCCGATTAATCCGTTTCAGGCCTTCCACTTCGGCCCGCAGGGCCCGCGCAGCCGACGCGGCCACCGTTAACGCTTGCGCTTCGTCCAGCCGGCGGAAATCCCGCATTAACAGGAAATACGCCAACGCGGCCGCGGCGGCGTTGAGTAACAACACCGTCACCGTCGTAATAAGCGTTATCTTCGCCCGCAGTTTCATAAGGCGGACCGAACGAGCCGCGCCGAGCCGACACAAGATATCGCGCCGTACGCCGCAGCGTTCGTGAACCTGCCGCGATTATAAAGATAAACCGTGTCAATAAACGGCAATCCGCCGCCACCTTTTTTAGCCATCCAGCCCGCGTTCAGCAAACGGACGCCGCGTTTATTCCGCGAACGCCCCGGCCGCCCGCGGCTGTCCTTCAGGCGTCGGGCCCGTGAGACCAGGGCGATAACTCTATGTATTGCAAATGAAACCGCGACATACCCCCTGCCGGTAGGTTTGGCACCGTCTTTGCGTATTAATAAGGCGTGAACAACAAAAAGGAGCCCCCAATGAAAAACGCTATCGTTATCGCCTTGGCCCTGACCTCCTTTTCCGCAGCCGCGGACGTCGCGACCATTCCGGCCGTCGGCCTGGTCCACGTGGACGCCGGGACCCCCGAGACGTACTTCAACTACCTCGCCGCGGTGCCAGCGTTCCATTACGCCGAGGGCGGCCGGTGGGTTGAGCACCCTTTGTTGACTGACGGTTGGGAAGACGCGGAAATAGAAGGGACAGCCAAGGTGTTGTGGAGTATCGGCTCGCCGTCTCCGGCGACGGTGGACGCGGCGCGCGCCCGTTTCGGCGTTTCGCCCGAAAATACGAAAGTCGCCGCTGGCGATGCGTTCACGGTAGCCGCGACATTGAGCGCCAACTGGACCGCAGCCGACGACGTCGTGGTCGCCGTATACGCTCCGGACGACGCCCGGGCGCGTACGGGCGCGGCTTACGCCGCGGCGGTGGCCAGCACCCTTAACGCGCCGCTTCTCTACACCTATGCCGCGTGGACGCCGCGCGAGACCAAAACGGCGCTGGCGCGGTTGGGCGTTAAGAGGGTATGGCTGGTGGATTTCGGGAAGGCGTGCGGCGCGGCGCGGGAAAACTTCGCCGCTTACGGCGTGAACGTCGCGGCCGAGCTTAACGGCCCGCGGGAAGTCGCACCGTTGTTGGAAGCGCGGGCCCGCCACGACGCCGCGGTACCGGGCGCGAGCGCGATCTAATAACTGCAGACCACGATTCCAACCACTGGAATGGAGGAGAAAATGGCTAAGGATAAATGTGGATACGACTGCCCGGGCGTTTGCGGCGACCGCCTGTGCCATTACCTACGCGAACTGGCCGACGGCCGCGTCGCGGCTATAACGTGCCGCGGTAAATGCGACGGCCGGTGCGTGGGCCGCTTGGACCCAGGAGAAAACGGTGCGCCTCCCGCGCCCGCCGGCGCCAACCGGGTCACGGTGCGTACTAAGGAATTATACCTGGAAAGCGTCGAGGGAAAACCGGACGCGTGTGAGGCCTCATGCACCGTGGGGTGCGTCGTGGGCCACGGCACGGAAGGAGAAGGCGATCGCGCGTGTTACGGCGCCTGTTTGGGTATTTGCTTCGGCGTGGCTTCGGCGCAGGAGCTCTTCCCCGCGGGGACCGGCCGGCGCGCGCCTTCGGCTTAAGATAGAGGAGGGGGAAAACGCGGCCGCCGCGACGCTACCGCCCCGCGGCGGTTAGCGACGCTTGGGTTTTCTGGCGGGGGCGCGGGCCGAGGAGGCGGCCGGCGCCGGGCAACCGTAGAGGGCGGCGGCGTCGATGATCCGCGCTATTACCATTTCGCGAAGCTTGGCCGGCGCCACCACTTCGGCTTCGCCGCCGAAATTCATACACCACCGCGCGAACTCGTCCGAAATCGGAACGTTGCCTTCGAAAACCAGGCGGAGGGGGCCGGAATCCTCTTCCCGGAATTCGCCCCACCGCGCGAGGCGCGGCTTCACCGTGGGATTAAGATAGGGCGAAAAATGCAAGATGACGTGCGCCCGGGCGGCGCCGGCGTAAACCTCCCACGAATCCGCGAAAAACCCGTCCAGCGAAAAATCAGGCGGCCGTTCGAATTTGCGCGGGAGGATTTTGGCACCCGCGACGCGGTCCACCCGGAATACGCGCGTGCAGCGGCGCAGGTGGCAGTAACCTATGAGATACCACGCGCGGACGCGGAAGGTCAGGCCGTAGGGGTCTACTTCCCGCTTCGTTTTCTGGTCGCGGTATCCGGCGCGGTAATTGATTTCCACGGCGCGGCGTTCGGTGGTGGCCTCCTCCAAGACGCGTAACGTCCGCATCGTTCCCCGCGTCAAAGTATAGGCCTCGACTTGGAGAGCGATATCGCGGGACGCGGATGGCGACGCCGTACCGAAGCGGCGGTCGAGCTGTTCGTCTATTTTGGAGAGAGCGGAGCGACTGGCCGCCGCGTGGTGGGACGCCTCGGCCAAAGGCCGCACGCCCATCCCCAACTTGATAGCCATCAGCTCCTCGCGCGTAAACGCAAGGTTGGCGATATACGAATCGGGGAGGAGGCGGTAACCCTTGTCGTAATAGACGGGGACTAGGACCGAGAGGTCCACGACGTCCCGGTATATACTCCGTAACGAGACGCCCGTCAACTCGGCCAGTTCCGGCGCGCTATATCCCGTTCCGGAACGCAGGATGTTGATGAGATGAAAGAGACGTTCGGACCTTTTAGCTGGCATCTTTCCGCCTGGGGGCTATCTCGCGACCGAATGCATTATATATAAGCCCGCGCCGCGGGACAAGGGAAAACACGTTCCGCGGTTACCGGTCGGCGGCTGCCGCGCCCGACGCGGGCCGTCCGGGTGCCAGCGTGAAGTAGAACGTCGTCCCTTCTCCCATGGCCGATTCGAACCAAATACGGCCTTCGTGGGCTTGGATGACTTTCTTGGCGCTGGCGAGACCGATTCCCGTCCCCGGGTACTGCTCGCCGGCATGGAACCGCTGGAACATATTAAACGCTTTTTCGGCGTATTTCATTTCCAACCCCAGGCCGTTGTCGGCTACGGCGAAAACCGCGACGCCGTCGACTTCCCGGCAGCTGATACGGACGTCGGGGGCAACGCCTTCGCGGTGGTAAATCAGGGCGTTCGTTATCAAGTTCTGGGCCACTACGCCCACCAAAGATCGGTCGGCGTCGACGACGGGCAAGCGCCCTTCCACTTCCACCCGGGCCGACGTCGCCCGGATTTTCTCCCCCAGGTCCTCGAGGCAGACGGCGACTACCTCGTTCATATCCACGGGCCCGAGCTTGACACCGTTACGGCCGAGGCGGGAGTAACCAAGGAGGTCGTTTATCAGGCGGTCCATCCGGATGGCGCTATGGGCGATACGTTCCAGGTATCGCCGCGCCTCGGCGTCGAGTTGGTCGCCGTAGTCCTCCAACAACGCCTGCGAGAACCCCTCCATCGAGCGCAACGGCGCTCGCAGGTCGTGGGAAACCGAATAGGCGAACGCCTCCAGTTCCCGGTTCTTGGCTTCCAGCGCCGCGGTCCGCTCGCGGACGGTGCGGTTCAGACTCGCGTTATGCCCGATGATTTCGGCTTCCAACGCCTTCTGGTCCGAGGTGTCGGTCGCGACGGCGCAACATACCGTGCGGCCGTCCAACCAAGGGACGTTGCGGACGCCGGCGTTGAGCCACCGACCGGTTTTCTCGCTGAAAGCCTCTCGGACGAAGGAGGCGCCGGCGCCGTTACCCAACCGCCCCAGCCCGCAGTCGCGGCAAGGGGCGGCCAAAGACCATATCGCTTCATAACACTTACGGCCCACCAATTCGCCGCCGAACGCCGTGTTTGTCGCACGGTTCACGAACAGTATCTCGTAGGTCACGGGGTCCAGCACGTATACGTATTCGCTCATGTTGTTGAGGACGTTTTCGAGGACCCAGCGGTGTTCCGCTAGCTTCTGTTCCGCCTCGCGTTGCGCCGAAATGTCGCGGACGTATTCGATGACGCCGGTCATATCGCCTGTTTCCCCGTCCACCAACGGGGAGCTGTTAAGGTCAATCCACCCTTTAACCACCCCCCCAGGACCGCGCATCGCGACGACGTCGTGATCGGCTCGGCCCGACCGCAACGTTCGAAGCGTGGGACATATCTCACACGGTTCTTGCCGGCTGTGGTAAGCCTCGTAACACTTTTTGCCGATCAGCGGCCGGGCGTGCTCATACCACCGCTCCATCGTAGCGTTAACGCGCATAATCGTGAGGTTTCGGTCCAATACGCTCAAGCCGTCCGAGATACTTGCGAACACGTTTCCTAGGAAGCGTTCTTTGGCTCGCAGGGCCTGCTCCGCTTGTTCCCGTTCGTGGTTCTCGCAGTCGAGTCGGGCCACCGCCTCCGTCAATTCGGCGGTTCGCTGGCGGACCTTCTCCTCCAACGCTTCGTTAACGCCTCGTAACAGCTCCTCCGCGCGGTCCCGTGCCGCTTCGGCTTCCTTGCGGGCCGTAATATCCCGGCCAATGGCCAGGACCGCGGGGCGGCCGTGGAACTCAATGACGTGGGCGTTTATTTCCACGTCCGCCACCCGGCCATCGGCGGCCATAACGCGACGCTCGAAGACGGCACTTCGGTCGCGGCCCAGCACGGCCCCGGCGTCGAATTGGTTGACCGCGGCCTCGTTATCCCTGACGTCCACCGGCGTCAGCGACAATAACTCCTCCCGCGTTCGGCCGTACATCCGGCACGCGGCGTCGTTGACTTCCAGGAAACGGCCCGGGGTGCCGTCAAGGCCGATCTCATGGACGATAACGCCGTCGCCGCTCCCTTCGAATAACCGTCTGTATTTTTCTTCGTTTTCGCGGAGTTCGTTCTCTTTATCTTTATCGGCCGTCCGGTCAAGCAGGAAAACCACGTGTACGGACCGTCCCTGATGCGGCACGGGCCGCGCGCGGACCTCGAGCCATAACGGCGCCCCGTCCTTTTTTATCCCCCAATGCTCCCCGTGATATTCCGTGCCCGCCGCCGCCCAGGTTTCCACCTCGTGTCGGCCTTCCGGCGGAAAGACCGCGGCCAGCGGCAACCCCGCGACTTCGCCGGGATCGAAGCCGAATAGTTCCTGGAACCGGGCGTTGGAATAAATAATTTCGCCGGCCTCGACCCATACGACGCCGGCGAACGCCGTATCCGCGATCGTCCGGGCCCGCTCCTCGCTCTCGCGGAGCGCGGCTTCCGCCCGTTTCCGATCCGTGATGTCCCGGTTAATGGCCACGATACCCTCGGCGGCCCCGTCGGCGCCGTAGACCAAAGCGATCGTGGTCCACGCGTAAAACGTCGTTCCGTCCCGGCGGGAGAAAAGTATTTCCCCGTCCCAATGGCCATCCCGTTTAAAATCGGCTATCACCGCTTCGCGACTGCGGCCCGGGAACACCAACGGGACGACCTCGGCCATATTACGCCCTATAACCTCGTCCGCGGCGAGGCCGAACGTCCTCGTCGCGGCGGCGTTCCACGTCCGTATGCGGTAATCGAGGTCCGTGGAGAGGATGGCGTCCGCAACGTTCTCCGTCAATGCCGCCAGGAAAGACAACCGCTCCTGGTCTCGCCGCGGAGCCGTAACGTCCTCGATGATGGAGATCGTACGGTAGGGTTGGCCGGCCGCGTCCAGCAGGAGAGACGAGTTGACGCGCAAATCCACGACGGCGCCGTCGGCGCGAACCGCTTTATACTCGTGCACGGTGGGGGGCCCGCCCGCGAAAACCGCGCGTAGCACCGCGTGGGCTATTTCCCGGTATTCCAAGCACAAGACGTCGAACACATGCCGCCCCACCAACTCGTTTGGTTCATACCCCAATACCTCGCGGCTGCGGGGGTTACAATCGATTATCACGCCCCCGGCATCCAAGGAAAGGATGAGGTCGGGCGCGGTGGCGAACATGGACCGGTAACGTTCTTCGGACGCTCGTAACGCGTTTTCCGCCTGGGTTTGTTCGGTCAAGTCGGTCCCCGAGCTGAGCGTCCCGGTGACGGCGCCCGTTTCGTCGCGGAGGACGGCGTTATGCCAGTAGACCTTCCGAACCTCACCGGTCCGCGTAACGACTTGCTCCAGAACGTATTCGTAATCCCGGCCGTCGCCGGCGAGAAGCGCCTCGAATATCTTCCGGACCTCTTCCCGGGAGTCGTCGGGGAGAAAATATTGGAACCAGTCGCGACCGACGATATCGACTTCGGCCGCGGCCAGGACGCGGCACCCCTCGCGGTTTATGAGCGTAACGCGGCCTTCGCGGTCGAGCGCGACCAAGATTACGCCGGCAACGTCAAGAATGCTTCGGACGTAGTCGCGTGCGGCGTTCGCGGACGCCCACCCCCGGCGGAGCCGGGCGTAAAGGACCGGCGCCGCGACGCCCAAGGCAAGAACGGAAAGCGCGAACGCCGCTAGCCGGAAGACGTCCGTCCCCGGCGGGCTCAGGCGACCGGCGTGAAAAAATAAGTCCCGTATAACGTCGACAGCCCACGCGGCGCCCGCGGCCAAGATAACCAGCGTCAAGACGCGGGAAGACGCGGACCTTGGGCGGAACGATTTCCCTTTCGTTCCGGCCTCCCCAACCGCATTTGCGGCCCGGCGGTCGGCAATGTCGCGTTTGCCATCCATGACGGCACAAAGCTACCATCGCGCCCTGACATATAACGGCAGTCCCGGGCCGTAGGCGTTAATATTATTAACGGGGATTCGCCGCCGTAGGGCCGCGCCGCGCAATTGTGTAATTCCCCGTGCGGGTTCAGTACGCGCGAACGCCGCCGGCCGGCGCGCCGGCTCCGCCGCCGCCGAAAAACCGTTACTGGTTTTGGACCGTTCGGTTCAGACCGCAGAGAAGGGGTCGGCACGCGAATCGTTATTAATCGATCGGAAGCTAGAACGCGGCAGGATCGACGCCTAAACCGAGGAGAAAACGATAAAACTCTTCTCCGCGTTACCATTTCGACAATACTGCTGGCCGGCGCCGCCAATGACGGTCGTACCTTCCTCGCCGCGCACGCGTCGCTCTCCGCTCCCCCCGCACCACCTCCGCCGGCGCCGTCCGCGTTAAATCCTATGCGAATAACCCGGACGCGGATTAATACCCGCCTGTCCCGGGCGCGACACACAAACAAAAAGCCGCCCTCGCGGGCGGTCTGTTCCTATAATTCCCCATGGGCAGCCGGGGCGTTAAATCCGTAAAGGGATTTCCGCCACCGGGCCCTTCGCGGCGACGACGAATAGCGTCTGGCCGGCGTCGGGGATGATACTCGCGAGCCTGCGGGCGACGAACGTGGCGACGGTGGGCTGAAGGGCGCCGTAGTCGAACGTGTAGTGCCGCACGACGGCCAGCCCCGCGTCCCCCAGGATGCGCTTTAGCCGGCGCGCGTCATAATAAACGACGTGGCCCCACAAGCCGGCCGTCAGGTTCGCCGCGCCGTCCCCCCAATAATGTAGGTCGCCGTTACCCAACAAGAGCTTGAGGCGGAAAACGAGATAGGCGAGGTTGGGCGTCGTGATGATCGCGACGCCGCCGTCCGCGAGGCGGGCCCGCGCCGCGGCCAGGAGTTGCAAGAACGGGCCCAACTCGAGGTGTTCGGCAATCTCGGTGCACAGAACCACGTCGTAAGCGCCGGTCCCAAGCGTCGGCGCGCCAGCCGCGAAGTCCGCCAGCTCGCACCGGATCGGCAAGCCGCGCAGCATTTCCTGGAACCGCGGCCTCGCGAAGTACGGGCTGCGCGGGCTTTCGAATACTACCCACTCCACGTCCAACTTCCCGCGAAGATACGCCGAGATCGAGAAGTCCTGGTGGCCGCACGACAGCCCCGAAGCGTTGAGGACGCGGAGGGCCTTTAACCCCCCGGCCGCGGCGTGTTCCAGGATCGCCCGGGCGGTGTGGGCGTGCCGTCGGGCGTTCGCCCGCGCCCAGAAGCGGGAGAGCGCGGGCCCGTGGCCGACGACCTCTGCCTCGACCGCGTAACACGTATCGTATAACGACGTCGTAATGTCTTTTATCATAACACCCACGAGCCTTTCCGCACCCGGGCGAGACCAAACTGAGTCTACATCCGTCGGCTTCCCCTTGTCAACACTATTAACATCCCCCGCCCATGTCTCCTCGGTGGGTTTTTCCGCGTGGACCGCCTGCAGCGTCTGGACCACGACGACGTCCTCGCGTTCGCCGCGGCGGGACCGGCGACGCAAAACGTAGGTACATAACCAGAAAGATGAATCGCCCGGCGTTTTATATCGGCCGCCGTTCGCGAAACGCGACGACGGTTCCGAAGACTATACCCATTCTTAAATCCCCGCGTAACGAATACGCAGAGCTAGACGTCCCCGGGGGTAAACGCCTGCCCGAGCAACCTGAGTAAATCCGGCGGCCCCGGGGCCGCGACCTCTTCCCTATCACTGACAGAAACTCCCGACCGAAACGCCCTACCTCGATGGCGCCCCCGCCCGGCGGCGCGAGGGAACGGTAACGTTTAATCGGTAGAAATCCGACACAAGAATTACCACGAAAACGCGCCCGCGGTGAACGCCTTTTTCCACGCAAAGCGGTTTTCTATTCGCTTAATTTATCTTGACACGGCGGCCGTTATATCGTAAAGGTTAGCGCATTTGGAACCCGGACGAATTTAAAGAAAGGTGAGGGTATGGCCGGGGTTAAGCCAAAGGTCAATGGGGAAATAAAACGGGGGCGCGGCGGACGCCGCGCTCGTCGTAAAATACTACCCAGGATAGCCGCGACGGCTGCCCTGGGCGTTTTATTTTTAGCCGCCGCGGTCGCCGCGTCCACGACCGTCGCCGCTCCCACGACAACCGCCGTCACGCCCGCCGCGCCGACGACCTCGGCCGGCGGCTCGAGCCGGTACTTCAACCCCTACACGCCGACGTCCGGCGCCGCCAACAAAACGCCGACCAACCCCACGGACCCGCCGGGTCAATGGGAGGTTTACCCGAGCCCGACGACCGTGACACTCTATGCGGTAGACTTCGTGGACGCAAACAACGGGTGGGCGGTAGGCCACGACTTATCGTACGTAAAAGGGGTAATACTCAGATACCAGAGCGGGACGTGGTCCGTTTTCTACCAGGATACGACACACGCGTTCCAGGACATCGATATGGTTTCCGCTAACGACGGCTGGCTCGTGTGCTTCGATTTGTACGCGGACGAAGCGGAAATATGGCATTGGGATGGCTCAAACTGGACCGTCTTCCAGAAGCCGGGAGGGACGTTGTATTGCATTGATATGATCGACCCGAACCACGGCTGGATCGGCGATAACCCGGCGTTTTTTAGATTTAACGGCTCGAGCTGGGTCACCGATGGGAGCGCGCCAGATACGGTATTCGATATCCAGATGAACTCGGATACGGACGGGCGCGCGGCCGGTTTTCATTCGATTATGCGCCGTACTGGGACCGCGTGGGCCCAAGAAGCTAACGACAGCACGTGGAACCTCGGCCACTTATTCGTCGTTGATAATTCGACGGCGTGGGCTGGCGGCCAATATTTAACTACTAGCCGGGGTTTGATATTGAAGTATAACGGGACGTGGACCGTTAATAAAATATTCGCTGATATTAGGATGATATACCCTATTTGGGCGTTCGTCGACGGTACGGCGTGGACCAGCGGATACCGTAATACGAGTCCGCCCTGGGGCGGCGCGTTATTGTATTTCGATAAAACGGAATGGGTAGAAGTAACGAACCCCGACCCGAACCAAAACGAGATGCACGCATTTTACTTCTTCGACAAGGAAACCGGATGGGCCGTAGGACGCGGCGGTGTAATCCTGAAATATAAACCGAATATCGATATTAAATACGCGTCTTTAGGCGAAATTAAAGCCTTATATCGTTAACCGCGTTCCCCAGGAGGGAAGACCGTGGTCACCTATTCTAACCCCGTGGCGAAAAGCTGGACGCTTAATAATTACGCCGGCTATAGTAAGGGCGATAAAAAAGGGGTGGAGATTGAAAACCCCGGCTTCGCTGATAAGATCGTCCTCGAATGTGCCCTCGGCGAAAATCTCCTACAGAATACTGAGAGGGACTGGAACCCGAGTTTAGAGACCGAGAATCCTTTACAGCCCGGTACACCTTATCGGTGGTGGCTCTGGGGCGCCGGTTCGGAATACATACAGAACGATCCGGAGGGCGCCTATGACGGCCAGGCGTACGCCCGGCTCCGTGACACCCAGGCCGCCGGCGAATACGGCCACCTCCACCTCGCGCCCGAGATTAATACGGATACCTTCAGTTTACCCGTTACGCCGAGTAAAAGCTATACCATCCGCTACCACGGCCGGTACGTCAACGCGGAACAACGCACGCCTATGGCGCCGTATGCGTGGTTGGTTTATAACGACGACGGCGTGGACCATACGGAATACCCTATCCCGCTTTTCGCCGGCGCGGACGTTTTGCCGCCTAATTGGGTACGCACCGATTACCGCTTAGGTCCGGACGCAGGCGTCACGAACCGTACGCTTCGTATTCTACGGTTATTCTTCGGTAGCTCCGTAGGCAACGCCTTTCCCGGCCAGCACTGGGACATCGATACGGTGGAAATCGCGGAGACCTTCCCCGCGAACCCGACGTACTTCGCCCGGGGCACCTACGAGTCGCCGGTCTTATACACGCCGCCCGGCCTGTCCAAGGTGACATGGGGGACCTTCGCCGCCGACACCACCAAGCCCGCCAACACCGCCGTGGACTTCTCCATTCGCGGCTACGACGTCTCGCGCCGCGAGTGGTCGCCGTGGTTCGCGGTCACGCCCGGCGATAGCGTTACCGCGGTCATCTCGCCCTACGACGAAATAACCGACGTTACCCAGTGGACGCGCGTCCAATGGCAGGCGGTCCTCCGCTGGACGGGGACGACGGCGCCGACGGATACGCCCGTCGTAAATTCCGTGACGGTCAACTACGACGAGCAGTTCCGCACCGACCACCCCCGCGTCGGCGTCGAGGTCGAAGACCTCGCGGCGATAAACACCCGCATCGGCCAGTACACGCCGACGGCCCAGGAATACCAGCAAGTCCTGACGTTGGCCCAACCCGCCCTAACGGAGACGCCGCCCCCCTTCGCGGCCCCGGGTGAGGCGTACAACCGCCACTTGATGGTTATCAACTGCGCTTCGGTTATATACCTACTGGGGCGAGAAGCCAACGGCGACGCCTACGCCGAGGGCGCGGCGGCGTGGGCCGCGAACCTCCTGGCGTGCGCGCCGTTCTTCCTGGAAGCCCCCCCGCCCCGCCAGTTAAACGCGGCTTTCTACGACGGCGGTTACGTCGCGCTGTCGGGCACCCAGGGGTTCTTGTGTACGACGCTCGCGAGGTTCAGGGATTTCTGCCACGTTTACCTCGACGCCCACCTCGAGACCTGGGGCGCGCTGAAGACGCTCGTGGAGACCACCCTCCTCCAGATGGCCTATTGGGCGTTGAGTTACCTGGGCGAGGATGCGGTTTACAGCGCCTGGTCGGCGTTCAACGGCTTATACCTGAATATGATTAAAGCCCCGGCCGCGCTTTGGGACAACGAGGACGTTTACGACGCTACATACCCCGTCCTCGCCAAATACCCGTTCATCCCCCCGCGGGATTTGATGGAACGGGCGGAACGGTTCCACGTGGAGAAACACGTCGCGTACCTGGAAGAGCATTTCCCGGATGGCGCGCCGTACGACGCCGGCGGCTACGGACACCATTACTACGAATTCGCGATGGACCTGTTCAAGGTTTGGAAGGCGGCGCTGAGGGAGAATTGGTTCCTCAAGGCGGCGTTCCTCCGCGGCATGTGTTTATATCACATACACGACCTTAACCCCGACGTGTCCCACGAGAAGCTTACGGTGGGCGACGCGACCATAGGCCTATACTGCGACGAATCCATCTTCCCCGCGGCGGCCGCTTCCGAATACGACGCCCCCGGCGACATCGGCCCGGTCCTCCGTTACATGACGGAATCGCTTTACGGGTTCTTCCCCGCCAACGCCGACATTTGGTACCGCGTTATCCCGCGCCTGTTCTATAGGAACCCGGGCGGGGTCCAGACCAGCCCCGCCGACGCCGGCATCCCCGCGACCGTCATATATCCGAGCCGCGGCGACGTGTTCATGCGGACGGCTTGGGAATTCGACCCGCCGGACCCGGCGCTGGGCTATTATTACGGCCTCCGTTACGGCACCAATACCCACGCCATCCTCGTGGCGTTTACGTCGGGCCCGGCGCTGACTTGCCACAATCACACCTGCCAGAACGCGTTCACGATCTTCGCCCGCGGCCATCTGGCCCTGGATTCCGGCATCGCGGACGGATGTCCCTCCTCACATCGAAAGAACTACTTCGAGCGGACCATCGCCCACAACGCCATATTGATTTTCGACCCGATAGAGAATTATCCCCACGACAGCGGCACCTACACGCCGTCAACGCCCTCCAACGACGGCGGCCAGGTGGATTACAACCTCGAGGACAGCCCCCCCGATTTCAACGGCACGCAAAATTTCGGCGACTTCTTCAAATACCATCGGACCCGCGACGCGGGCCTGGTCGAGCGTTTCGACGCCCGGGCCGAATACGATTACGTCTTTGGGCGCGCCCGCGTCGCCTACAACGCTTACAACTATCTCGACAAACCGTATTACGAGAAATGCGCCGTCGCGAACCGCGAGCTCGTCCTCGTGAAGCCGTTCCCGCCCTTCATACCCGAACCGCCCCCCGGCGGCGACGTTTATCCCTATTTCATCGTCGTCTTCGACGAAGTCGCGCCGACCCTTAAAACTTACGACCCGTCGGTCAAAACCAAGTGGGTCATTCACGGGAACGAAAAGCCGGAGTTCAAAACCGCGTCGGGTTGGGTTTCGTCGCCGGGCGCCGGCACCCCCGGTTGGACCCCGACTGAAGAAACGAGTATTTTCCGGATGGCGTCGTTTACACGCGACCCCGAGGCCGAATACAATTACAAAGGCCGGCTCTTCGGCATCACGTTGCTCCCGGCCCCGGCCAACGGACGTTCGTCGAGGTAGGAACGACTTCCGTATTGGGCCAGCCACCCCCCGCCGAGGATTACCGTTATTACGTAAACGGCGTAAACTACCCCTTCGACCCTGACCCTGTTTATATCAGGGAGACTCCCCGCATACATGGCGAATGGCGCGTGGAAATATCGGTCCCCGGCAACATCCTTAACGTTAATTTCCTGAACGTCCTCTGGCCCGCGGCGAAGTCCGGGACGGACGAGGCGGTTACCTGTTCGTTGGTTACGGGCATGTCCCCGCCGTTCAACGGCGCGTTTATCCGGCCTCAACCCGGCGAATCTGCCGGTACCCTTCACCATATCGTCGGTTTCGCCGATTTGAACGCGACGGCGGTAACGTACGAGGCCGACCTCGAAACCCATACCAACCACATCATCTGCCGTCTCGTCCCCGGCGCTTTATATACGGTAACGATAACGGACTTGGACCTTGGCGGGACGCCGTTGGTTTTCGACGTGGGCGCGACCGCCGCCGGCGTCGTCCGCTTCGACCGGGCGCTCGTAAACGGCGTCCCCGCCCGGCACCAGGTGGAACTCGTATTAACCGGCGCACCCCAATGAAACCGCCAGTGATCAAGGGGCCGCCGGCGTTAGTAGTATAGCCCGCAGCACGGCGGCCATCGCGCGCCGCCATAGAGGAGGGACCATGAAGAAGTATCTAGGGGTCTTGGCCGCGCTCGCGTTGGCCGGGGCCGCCGTCGGCGACTGGGTCTACGAGGGCCAATGGGGTTCGTACGGCGCGTACAACGGCCAGCTCACGTACCCCGACAGCGTCATCGTCGCGCCCGCGAGCGGTAACGTCTACGTCGCCGATACGTACCGCCACCGTATCCAGTACTTCACCGCCACCGGCTCCTACCTCGGCAAGTGGGGTACGTTCGGTTCAAGCGACCTTCTGTTCAATACCCCGCGCGGCGTCGCCGTCGCCCCCGGGAGCGGCAACGTCTACGTTGCCGATTCGCTGAACCACTGCATCAAATACTTCACGGCTACCGGCTCTTACCTCGGCCAGTGGGGCGGCCCCGGCGGCTCGGGTAACGGCCAGTTAGCCCAGCCGTACGGCCTCGCCTTTACCGGCGACGGCACCGTCTACGTCGCCGACACCTACAACGACCGCATCCAATACTTCACCGCCAACGGCTCTTACTTGGGCAAGTGGGGCTCTGGCGGTACCGGCGACGGCCAATTCTGGCACCCCGACCCCCAAGGCATAGACGTTACTTCGGGCGGTAACGTCTACGCCGTGGATACTAGTAATCACCGCGTCCAATACTTCACGGCGACGGGTTCGTACCTGGGCAAGTGGGGCGCCAAAGGCGCGGGCAACGGCGAGTTTGATACGCCGCGGGACGTCGCCGTTGGTCCCGACGGCACCGTTTTCGTCACCGATATGAACAACAACCGCGTCCAATACTTCACCGCGAGCGGCTCCTACCTCGGCCAGTGGGGCTCGAGCGGCTCGGGTAACGGCCAGTTTAACCGGCCGACCGGCGTGTGTCTCAACACCACCGGCTCGCGCGTCTACGTCGCGGATTCGTATAACCACCGCATCCAATATTTCTATGCGAATAACGCCGTCGTCCCCGCCTCCCTCGGCCGCGTGAAGGCGCTATTTAAATAACACAAGCACCGCCCTACAAAACACAAGCCCCCTCGCGCGAGGGGGCTTTGTCACGTCTAGCCAGGAGCGGGATTCGAAGCCGGGGACTTGTTTCCAATGATTGCGAGTAAATATCATTTAAATATTATTACCCCTTATATTTAGATTGACTCCTCAGAAAATAATCTTACAATCATTATTTAGAAAGGAGGTACGAATGGCAGAGAGGAAAAGGAAGCCCAGGGAAACAGCGCCCGAGGTAAAAGCGATTCTGGAAGTACAGGCGATGCTGAAAGAACTCAAGAAATTCTACATAGCGCGTAAACGTCTCCCCGATTCCATCAAAGCAGTTTTGGATAAAGAGATCACCGCGCTAAAGAACAAAATCAACTCGAAGATAAACTCGATATAATTCCGAAAGGGACTCTGCGGAGTCCCTTTTACTTTTCCCTTCTTTCTCACTCTTTTCGCTATTCCCCCGCGTCTATTCGACGATTGCATGAACTTCCTGACCGCGAGATCGCGGACACGTCCACCGTTTAACGGTTTATTGGGACGGTTAATATGAGGAAACCGTCGGCCTAGTTAGACCCTTCTAGAGAGATAATAAAATACAGCGGGCTTACGCCCGCCGTTTTTTTGAGTTTAGCCTTAACGTTCGGCGCCGTTTAACCGTTACCTGCGAGCCACGGCCGTCGCCTCGGCTTCGGCCTTCGCCCTCGTACGTAAAGACGAGTCGAGCCGGGTCCCCTTAACCCGGCCGAAGAGCCACCAATAGCGGCCGCGCTTTACAATACGGTAGCCCACTACTAAACCGAACCGTGCTCCGCTAGGCGTCGGTATACTTAAATAAGACCGCGGGACGAGCCCTTAAAAACGGTATAAAGAAGCTCCGGCCCTCGCCGGGACTGCCGTTCGCGTATCGAGGTTTTATAAGGATTATCAGACTCACCACGCTAAACGAGTTTGGAAGCTACGTAGATTTAATACGGAGAACCCTTGACATCCTCCGATTTATGCTATATACTAACTAAATGGTGTTTAGCGCGTAGATAGCACATCTTGGATAATATCATATGGCCGCCATAAATAATCTAAAACGGTCCCGAGTAGGGGTCGACCTGGTCAGGCTTCTAGCCGCCGAAGGCGACCACGTCTTCTCGACCGCTCGGGCCCGCCAACTGAGCCCCCGCGTCGGCTTAAAGGAGGCCTACCTCAGCGAAGCGCTCTACCACCTTCGCCGGAACGGGTGGATCTTCCCGTTACGCCGGGGGTTGTACGCGCTCGCCCCTACCCTCCCGGGCATAGCGCCGGCCCACGAGTACGAAGTAGCGATGGCGTTGGCGACGCCCGCGGCTATAAGCCACTGGTCGGCGTTAAGCTACCACGGCCTGACGGAACAACTTCCCCGACGGGTGTTCGTGCTCACGTCCGCGCGTTACGTACCCCGCGCACGCGGCGCCGCGGCCGAACGGGCCGACAAGGGTTACCCGGCCGGCGGGACGATCTACCAGTTCGTCCAGGTGAAGCCGGCGCGGTTCTTCGGGACCGAGGACGTATGGGTGAACGAGTCGCGCGTCGCGATAACGGATCCGGAACGGACCCTGCTCGACGGCCTTATGAGGCCATGGTACTGCGGCGACGTCGGCGAAGTGCTTCACGCCTTCGACCTCCGCGCCGCGGCGCTGGACGTTGATCGCATTATCCGCTACGCCCTTAAATTAGACGCGGCCACGGCCAAGCGGCTGGGGTGGATTTTAACGCGCCTGGGGGTCGCGCCCGCCACGTTGGAGCCGTTGCGCCAGGTACCGATAAAGGGTTACCGGGTCCTCGACCCGCGCGGCCCGCGCCGTGGCCCTTGCGACGCCGCGTGGATGGTCCAGGTCAACCTCCCGGGCGGAGGCCGATAATGAAGCCGTTACGCACCCGTCTGCACGAGGCCCGCGAACGGCTGGGGCTTCCGTGGGAAGTACTCGAACGTGATTACCTTCTCTCGTGGATGCTAGCAGGCATCTTTCAGGTCGAGGCCTTACGCGCCACGCTCGTATTCAAAGGGGGGACGGCTCTCCGGAAGTGCTACTTCGCCGACTACCGTTTCTCCGAGGACTTGGACTTCAGCGCCGTCGGCGACGCGCCGACGGGCGAGGCGATGGCGACCGCTATACGCGAGGCCTGTGCACGGGCGGTCGAGCTCCTGGACCCGTACGCCCCCGCCGAGATCGTATGCGAACGGCACGTCGAACGCACGCCGCACCCCGCGGGGCAGGAAGCGTTCGACGTCCGAGCCCGTTTCGCGTGGCACCGGCGTCCCCAGGCGCATGTCATGGTCGAGGTCGCGACGGACGAGAGGGTCCTCACGCCGACCGTTAACCTCGCCGTGCGCCACGATTACGGCGAGCCGTTCGACGTCCACGTGACGGCGTATTCGCTCGAAGAAATCGTGGCGGAGAAGTTGCGGGCCATCCTGCAACACGCGCAATCGCTGGAACGCCGGGGGTGGATTCGGTCGCGCGCCCGCGACTACTACGACCTGTGGCGGATCCTCGGCGCTTACGGCGGCCGCATAGATATATCGGCCTTCCCGGCGTTACTGGGCGAGAAGTGCGCGCTCAAGGACGTCGCGTTCTCCGGACCCGCGAGTTTCTTCCCGGACGCGGTGCTCGCGACGGTGGCGACGACGTGGAAGCAGTGGCTGGGGCCGTTGGTGCCGGACCTCCCGCCGTACGAAACGGTGATCGCGGGGCTCCGCGCGCAGGTCGAGGCCTTATTTCCTAGGTAAGTCAATACTAAGAAGTTATTCCCCTTCCCCAGCGTTTGCCCGCCCTCCGGTGGCCCTCCCCGACCTTCCCCAAAAACCTAACGTTCGCAAAAGCCCGCGGGAAGGGGTGGGACACCTTGACCTGACCCCCTAAGACAGATCCAGGTAGTATATTACAGTACGGGCCTGCGTCGTAAACGGGACGACGACGGTAGGAGGTCAGCGATGCCGAGGAAGCAATTCAAACCGGAGTTGACCATAGGGAAGCTCCCGACGAAGTCCTTAAGCCGCATCGGTGTTCGCATCCGACGCCCGCGGCCGGCCTAGTGACGGTTTCTTTTACCAATGGATTCTGGTATAATATTTGTGTGAAGAGGTTCGACGTATACGTGGAAACGTCCGTGTGGGGCGCGGCGGCGAACGTAGAGCCGGCCTACTACCACGACGCGGCGGCGAAATTACTGGCGCGAACGGACGCTTATAATTTCTACTTATCGCGGGTGGTTACGGAAGAAATCACAGCGGCCGCGGCGCCGGTAAGGGCGTTAATCGAAGGAGTTATTATCGCGTGTCGGCCCGCCGAACTCGGCGTAACAAGCGACGTATTAGCGTTGGCGGACGAATACCTACGGCGGGGCATCTTCCCGCCGCAATACGGCAACGACGCGCTCCACGTCGCGGTCGCGAGTTACTATGCGATGGATTACCTAGTCAGTTACAACTTCAAACATATCGTCCGGGTGAGCCGTCGGGAATTGGTAAAATCGGCGAACGTAATCCTCGGGTATAATACGCCGATGATCGTTTCCGCGGAGGAATTAGCCGAGGAAACGGAGGAATAAGGAATGGACTTCAAAGAAATGGACGAGATGTGGCACCGGATCCGCGAGAAATTCGCGGCCGAGGACGCCGGCCTTTCGATCGGAGAACGAGTTAAGCGTATCAACGAGCGCGGCCGCGAGCTGGCGGACCGGCTGGGCCTCAAGGTCGTAACCGAAACGAGTCGCGCCCGGCGTAAGATGGGCGGCTAAGCGCCGTTCTCGTAAAGGCATATGAACAGATGGGGGCCGACCTTAAGGCCGGCCCGTGTTATTAAACGCCGAGACGAAGGCGGGCACCTACGAAAGAAGCTTCCTTCCTCGGCCGCGTAAAGGTGCTATTCAAGTAGCGCCGGCGGCGCCGGACAACGAACCCATTTCTTACGGCCGCTAAGGCCGTAGGGGAGGAACTCATGAAGAAGTACGTTTGTGCTACGACCACGGCCCTAACGGTCGCTCTCCTCATCGCGCCAGCCTTCGGCGCCTGGGTCTACGAAGGCCAGTGGGGCTCGGGCGGCTCAGGTAACGGCCAATTCTTCCACGCGTATTACGTCGCCGTCGCCCCCGGAACCGGCAACGTCTACGTCGCCGAATACGGCAACGACCGCGTCCAATACTTCACCGCCACCGGCTCCTACCTCGGCCAGTGGGGCTCGCACGGCCCGGGTGACGGCCAGTTCAAAGGCCCCGATGGCATCGCTATCGCCCTGGGCGGCGACGTCTACGTCGGCGATCGCGGCAACGAGCGCGTCCAATACTTTACCGCCACCGGCTCCTACCTCGGTAAGTGGGGTTCGCCCGGTTCGGGCAACGGCCAGTTCTACGTCCCGATCCCCGGAGCAGTCGCCCCCGCGAGCGGCAACGTCTATGTCGCCGATAGCAGCAACAACCGCATACAATATTTCACCGCCACCGGCTCGTACCTCGGCAAGTGGGGTTCGGGCGGCTCGGGCAACGGCCATTTCTACAGTCCCTCAGGCATCGTCGTCTCCCCCGCGAGCGGCAACGTCTACGTCGCCGATACGAACAACAACCGCATCCAATACTTCACCGCCAGCGGCTCCTACCTGGGTAAATGGGGTTCGTACGGCTCGGGTAACGGCCAGTTAGATATGCCGTGCGGCGTCGCCGTCGCCCCCGGCGGCGACGTCTACGTCGCCGAATGGGTCAACGATCGCATCCAATACTTTACCGCGAACGGCTCTTACCTCGGTAAGTGGGGTTCGCCCGGCTCGGGCAACGGCCAGTTCCATGAACCGAGCGGAGTTTGTTTCAACGTTACCGGCTCGCGCTTCTACGTCGACGATTCGTCTAATAACCGCATCCAATACTTCAACCGTAACATGCCGGCGGTGGAACCCGCCTCCCTCGGGCGCGCGAAGGCGTTTTTTAAATAACACGCGCCGACCCGAAAAACGCAAGCCCCCTCGCGCGAGGGGGCTTTGTCACGTCGGGGCTCCGCTTGCCCTCATACCGCCCCTAAATACCTAACGGCCGTTGGTCGTTGCTGGGAGGGGTATAAGGGCGTTAAACGCGTAAGGCGGCGTGGGGGCGGGTAAACGGGAAGCGATAAGGGAGAAGCAAAGAAGGGATTTAGGGGGGTCATAGATATGGTACGGCGCGGGAAGCTGCCCGGGGAGGGGCGTAGCGATATTACTTCTTTAATATCTTATATATCTCAGAGCGGTGGCCAGCGGCGTGAACGGTTAAAACGTCCCCTTCGAGGGAGTAAATAACCCGGTACGCGCCCGCTCGTAATTTAAATAACCGCCCTAGCCGCCGAGGCGTATACCGTAAGGGCGCGGGTATTATTTCGGGCTTTGCCGCTAGCGCGTCTACTTTATCCATTATCCGTGCTGCGACGGTTCGGTCCAGACCCTGGAGGTCGCGCCGTATAGACGACGCGCCGCGTTATAGCCCCAATTCCTTGCGGACCTGCGCCGCCGTTTTGACGGCACCGCGGCGTTGTTCTTCCCGGGATTTACGCAGACGCGCTACGAGTTCTTCGTTGTGCGCGATCAACCAATCCTCGAGCTCGTCGAGGGATTCCGCGGCGTTAAAAACGTCGAGTGGGATAATGACGTACTGGGGGTACGGTTTAGTAGAAACCATAGCTATCACCACGCTAATTATAACAAGTTTAACCGGCGGGCGTAAAAATTAATCAGGCAGTCCTCCGCTTGTCCTCCCCCACCCTCCCTAAAAACGTTAGCATCATAAGGGGGCGCGGGGAGAGAGAAGTATCCACCGCGTGGTATCTGGCGAAAGCGTTTGTAAGGATAACGGGATGGACCGAAACGGCGAGGGATGCACCGCGTCTAAAGACTCGGGAACTGGATCCTGAACGAAAAGTCGTTTACGACGCGGAAACGTAAAGGCTCCCGTGCGCCAGCCGGATAGCTGGTGCTCGTACCCGACGCTCGCGGTTCAAGAAATCCTCCCGGCGGCATCCGCTGGAACCACCCCCCAACTAAATTAACGCCCGCCGGGGAGGCGGGCATAAGCGTTTGTAGTTCAAAGGATTAGGAGATAAGTGTGCGCTTAAGGATAATTTTGAAGGAATTCTAAAACGGTTAAACGGGGACAGAAATATACATCCGACCGGGTGTTGGCGATAAGCGGCGTTCGCATACAGTTCTCCCCCACGTGCGTGGGGACATTGCGGCCGGGCCGGCGGCTAATGCGAGGGTGGATTAACGAAGGTACACCTCCCGCGTCGGAACCAGCTCGCCCACGAGGCCCCAGCGGGCGACCCAGCCGCGTTTGCCGTCGGACGTTTCCACTAAGAGCCAGCGGAAGCTATCGTCCGGTTGTTTGGGCGAAGGGCCGGTTTCTTCCAGACCCAACCAAGTGACCTTATCGCCTTCGCGGAGGGTCCCGATCGTCGCGAGCCCCTCCTCTTCGACGGCGTATTCATTACGCGCCGGCGCCTTATTCCAAAGCCGAAGGGCACTTACGGCGACGGTGAAGGTCGCGGGAGCGAGGAAAGAGGACGTCCACGCCGGCATCTGCGGCGTTTGGTTCGCCGCAAACGCCTCGGCCAACGCGGCTTTATATTGCTCTTCCAACTTGTTCCGCTCCGCGTCGTCCGTGATATCTTTAAATTTATAGTCCACGAAGGCCCAATCTGCCGCCTTTTCCCCGACGAGCTTTCCTTTCCAGTCGTCGTCCGTCAGGCGCTGGCCTTCTTCGACGAACTCGTAGTACGAAAGACAACCACCGAGCGATATTTGCGGCCGGCCGTCGGCGTCGTGGACGCAAATAATATCGTGCGAGCGCCCGAGGGCTTCATGGAGGATATAATTCTTTCCGGCGACCGGGTCGTAGAAGGTCGCGACATCTGCGACGAGCGCTTGTTCGAAGTCCGTGATATTGCCGCCTCCGAAGGAGCCCCGGTATTCTTCCGCGGGCGCGGCTTCGGCATCGGCGGCGCACGGCACGAACGGCACGCCGAGCGAGGGTGCGCCACCGTAGGCGAAGGCGACGCCGGGCAAGTCGTTGGGGTAGACGGGTATAAATTGGAATCCCAGGGCCGGGTTACGTTCGGTTGCTACGGCGGGCGTAAAAGGCGCGGACACCGCGGCCGCGAACGGATCGTAATAACGGCGTGCGCCGTCGGAACGCCGAACCGTATAATGGCGGTCCCAAAGTAAGGGGTCCGGTAGACGGGCGTCGCCCTCCGCTTCGCGCGGGACGGCGTCGCCCGTCGCGACTTGGTAGAACGACGCCAACCGCCATAGTAGTAGGCCGTAATCGTCAATAAACTGATAGTCGGCGTCGCTCCTAGGCGTACCGGCTAACTCTTTTTCGGAAATCGCGCCCAGCCTCGTCACCATTTTCAACATAAGTTCATACGCCTGCCAGGCCTCGCCGCCGGTAGGTCCGTATTCGCCTTCCGTCGACGGCCGGCACCACATCCCGTGCGTCGTTAAACGAGCGCGCGTATCCTCGAGGAGCGCGCTTAACCGCCCGTAGAACGCGGCGTTGGGCTCGACGTAACCTTTGGGCTTCGGCGGGACCGGTTCCTCGGGCGGGCCGCCGCCCGAACCGTAGGCGCCCGTCCCTTTCGCGTATAGGACGTTCGCGTGCCGGAGCGTCGCCCAGGAGGCGAGAGCGGTCATTAAACTTTTATCTTGCCAAGCGACGTTGCGCATGAAGGCCGGATAACGGCCATCTTTTGGGCCGGGGAGCGCCCGGAGGAGGTCGAGCCATCGGTAACTAATGCTCGTCTCCCAGAACGCCGCGTCGTACGCGCCGGCCTCGTATTTCGTATTGTTAAAGGCGTCGGCGTAGTTTTGATATTTACCTTCGTCGTAGGTGGTCCGTAATAATTCCTCGGCCCGAGCGTCGCCCAAAACGGCGAAGAGGTCCAACCCTTTGGGGAGACCGCGCGGCTCCGCGTCCGTACCTACCGCCGGATAGACGAGCCGCTGGAGAAAATAAGCGTCTGGCGTAAAGACCTGGGGTAAGAGGGCGAAGGCGAAACCGCGTTGGGGTTGTATTTTCGGCGGTTCGAGTTTCGCGACCGCGGCGAAGGCCGGGGCGAGGTCGGCGCCGGCTACTTTCGCGGTTATAGCGTTCAATTGCTTATAATTGACGGCCTCCGGTTCGCCGACGAAGAGGCCGACGGCGTCGTAATAACGGTCCATCAGCTCCGCGGCCGCGGCGTTAGTAACCGAACAGAGGAGGACGGCCCGCGCGGCGCTCGCGGCGTCCCCCTTCGGATCGTTCATCGGGAAGTAGGTTTGGGAGAGCCACATCACCGTTTGGAAGTAGCGGCCGAGCTCCTCGCTTGCGCCGTAGTGGCCGCGGACGGTGAACATGGAGTAGTCTAAACCCGGTATAACCCCCGCGCCGGGGAACATCTCCGAACTCCCGGACGCCGCCGCGATATTGGCCCACTCCGCCTCCACCCGGGCCGGGAATTTTTGCGCGGGCGCGGTTGTAGCGTGAACGACGAGGGTCTGGCCGCCAGCGCCCTTTTTCCCTTCCACCGGCGGGGGCGGCGCTTTACCGGCGAAGACCGGGTCCATCAGGCCGCGGGCGACGAGCCAGTAGTCGCGGACGAATTCGGCGTCTTCGCGCGTTTCCGGCGGCGCCGCTGCTGCGACTTTCTCGCTTGCGGCGAGGGCCTTGGCGGTTAGTTCCCCGACCAGGGGGATAAGGGCTTCCGTTTCCACGGTCCGAAGTAAGTAGTCGTAATACAGGTAAAGGAGGTAGAGGACCGAGTCGGTCGTTATGAAGAACGGTCCGGCGGTCTCGGCGGGCCCATGGTATCGGTGGTACGCGTCGACGACGTTAGCGTAGGAACCCGAAGAGACGAGGAAGCCGTTAGCCGCGAGGGTTTCCAGTTGGGCCGGCGTTACCTTTTCCGTAAACCGATATAGGTTCGCGACCTCGGATAAAGGATTAGCGACGCGTTGGATAAGAAGGCGGCCGCCGCGAACGTAGGCGACAACTTTACCGTCGGGCGATATGGCCGGCGGGCTCGCCGCATCGCCGTTCCCGACGTCGTAAGTTTCCGCCCGAAAGGTGTCGTGAAGGGTTATCGCGCCGGCCGCATCCATTAATAAATACTGGGTGAAGTTAGCGCTCGGGACGGCGAAGCGCGCATCCGCGATTTCCGCTTTTTCTCCCACCGTGAAGGGCCAGGTCCACGTTAACCATAGGAGGTCCGTCGTCTTGGCGTGCCGGGAAAGACACATAAAACCCATCCCGCCGGCGGCCCAACGCGGGTAATAGTTTGACGTCGGCGCTAACGCGCTAAATACGTCGACGTCCACGTAATCCGAATCCCCGTATTCGCTTTCGGGTAGAGCGGAAGGCGGCGTGTATACGTTCTTAGTCAACTGGACCGGCTCGCCCCACTCGTGGGCCATAAATACTTCCGCGAAGTCGCCGGAGTCGGCCTCATATATTACGGTACGATACGGTTCGTCGTACGAAGCGCCGCTCCAAAAAACGGGCGAGACCTCGGGCCACCGGACCTGATAGGGCGTCTTCGTCGTCAGCGCCTTCGCGGTTTTACTTTTAACGTCATAGAGATAAAGTTCCAACTTCCCGGTCTCGTCGGAGCAATAAGCGAGCCGATCGCCCTCGGGGAAAAAGGCCGGGTAAAGTTGGTTGCCTTCGCCGCCGACGAGGAGGTCGGCCTTCCCGCTCGCAACGTCGACCGCGTAAATGTCGTAGTCGGCGCCCTTCGCGAGGGAGACGGCGAGGGTCTTGCCGTCGGGCGCGAAGGTCGGGTAGAGGGGGGTCCCTTCGCCGAGAACCGTTCGCGCTTCGCCTTCCAACGCGACGTCGAAATCCGCGGCCGCCGTGACCCCCGCTACGGGCCGGCCCGCCGAAACGGTCGACGCGAAAACCCATAATAGGGCCAAAACGAAGAGCAGCGATTTACGAACCATAACGGCCCGCCTTGGCTTTACCTTCGTACCGGCGCCGACGTCGTAGGGCGGCGCTTACGGTATAGGTTTTTGGGATGGCGATAACGCCGGCTTCGCCGCGCCGCGCACACTTTCTACGCGAGGGACGGTAGGACTTATACCGACGTCGCGCCGGACCGACTTCCCTTACGTCTTCTAGTATAATACAAAAGCACGCCCCCGTATACGGCTCCTCGCTGGAAAACATCCCCGTTCGGTTCGCCTTGCTACCCTCCGCTTGCCCTCGCCGACACTCCCAAATAAACTAATAGCGGTAAAGCCCCGTTAGGAGGCCGCGGGCATTATTTAATAAGAGATGGATGAAAGGCGGGAGGGTGGAGGTTAAATCATATGGGACAGGTAAAGGGGAAGAGTTGGGAATGAAGGAGTTATGAGACAGCAACGGCGAGAAAAAGGTAATGTTGAAGTAGGCGGGAAACGCGGAAGGGCGATACCAAAGAAGCACGGCCGGCGCGGGGCCGATCCGCGGGCGCCGACGAACGTTAACACGACAATCCGGTTCCGAGATACGTTTTTTCCAGGGGACCGCCGCCCTAGGACAGTAACATTAGAGGTGGTATTAAATATGGGGGCAAGTCACGCCGCGTTTACTCAATTCCAAGCTGTTTAAGTAAATACCTTACCCGTTCAAACGCGTCTCGGCGAATCCGCGCTCTTTCTTCGGCGTTGCCAACTTCTTCGAAATCGGCAACGTGCGAAGGTCCTAAGTCTTCGACGGAGCGGAAGTACCTCGCCAGATCCGCCAGCCCTTCCCTTACTAACCCGTGGTTGACGTGGGGCTTGAAAGCTTCCACGACGGCTTGCACGCCGCCTGGGTAATTACGTAGGCAGTAATAAATATCCCACGAATCCTTTTCTTTTAACCGTCCCGCGAGCGCCATACTCTTCATTACGATGAACGGAACGACCGGTGACACCCGCAAAGCGACGGTATCCTTCGCCCCGCCGGGTAACGTCCCGTCGAGCTTAGCATTAATCGGCGAGTCGAAAACCAAATCGACGCCTCGGCCCTTCCGCGCGCGGGCGTCTTGGATATTCTGAGTTCGGTGGCCCGGGCCCGTACCGCCGTATTCGCCGGCCATAAGGTTGACTTCCACGTTCACCGAACGACCTCCGACGGCGACGCGTCGGTAGAAGATAAAAGGTTGTTTCCCCTGTTCGTACCCACGTCCTATTAATAGCCGCTGTATAGTGCGGTACCCGTCAGCTGTTATTTCGCGGTGGTCCAACGCCAAATCGATATCCGTACTACCGACATGGGGCCTTGCCGGTGAAGGGCAAAGAAAAACCGGAACCCAACCGCCGATTAAAACGATACTATCCCGGTAAGCGCCAAGTATGTGAACGAGTTCTAGAAGCACGGAACGCGCAGCGTCGACCGCCTCTTGGTTATAATCGCGCCGCGTCACCATAGCGGTTCAATCACCTCCTTCAGGATTGCGGCCGCGGCCTCTTCGCCGCGGCCTTTATAATTAACCAAGTCCAGGTAAGTTTGTATCGGCGAAACCGTTCGGATCCCGTCGATATCCTTCGCGTCGTAGAAAACGCCCGCGTCGTAAGGAGATAGTAACGTTACGTTAGGGCCGCTCGCAACCTCTTTTAGCCCCAGGGTCCGCGCGATGTCGTCGACGGGGCCGTTCAGGTAAGCGAACGCGCGTTCGTATCGAACGGCGGGCGCCATCCGCGCTGCCGAGGAGAAGAGGGCGAGTGCGTATTCGACGCCGCGCTCAGCGCAACTCTCCGCTAGAGCCGCTTCTATCTCCCCCGTAGACTTCAACGAATAGTAATCCCTCGCTTCATTCCGGCGGAACAAGTAATTCCCGGACCACTCCGTCAGGAGATCTGACGGCCGGCTTAGCGCGAAGCGGCGCCCCTCCTCGCGCAGCCACTCCCTATCGTCGAGGAGTTTCTTCACGTTTGAAACTAGCCCTAAGCTGACGTCGGCCGTTTCGGCTATTTCCGTCACCATCCAAAGTTTAGCCGGATTAGAAAATAAAACTCTAAGAATGCGGGTCGCTTTGGGTGAGTATAGCGTACCCAAGTCGCGCTTCTCGGCGAACTTATTCGGCTTCCCCTCGCGCTCTATAAAAACGGCGTCGAAGCTCAACCAGCAGTTACCGGATAGGTCGAGGTACCCTATACCCTCCGCTTTGCATATCGCTGCGGCCTTCGGAGAGACATACGGGGTTACGAAGATACCGTAAAATCCTTCCGCCTGGAGCCGGTATTGCGCAAGCTGGGTTACAGCCTCTCTGGCTTGACGTGCTTCGCCACGCGTTTTTACCTCTAAGACCAGAAGCTGCTTGAAAGAAGGCGCGGTAACCTGAACCGTAAAACCCGCCCCTACCTCCCTAAAGTTTCCAGGGGGTTCTAGGCGTGTGACGTTAAGCCCGGGGACGTTTTGTAGTACGTCCCGGATAGCCCTTTCTGCCTTCTCGATGAGTGCGTCTTCGGATAGTTTCACCGTAGACACTCCTTTCAACGGTCGTTGAAATATACGATATCACTGAAACAGTAAACCGTCAAGCCTTATTTTCACTGTTTTAGCCACTTTCAACGAGCGTTGAAACAGCCACATATAGTGAAACTCTCGAATCTATGCCGTATAAGTGACGTAGGGAATGCCTTATCTCAAAGAGCCGCAAAACTCCGGTGGCCCTCAACAACCCTCCCTAAAAACACAATCACCGCAAGGGCACGCCGGGACCATCCGAATACCTTAAATACCGATCTTAAGGGGAAGCGCGGAGGGGACACCTTATATTTATGGGAGGGGTGAGGGGGAAGATATGGGAATGAAGCAGTTATGGGATCACGGGGATAAAGAGAATTTAATGTTGACCGGAAGGCGGGAAGCCGCGAGGGGCGACACGAAAGAAACACGGATGAATGCCGTAGCGCCGCGGAATTAGGTTCGTAAAGCTACAAAATATTATTGACAACCTGACCGACCGCTAGGTTAAGCGCGTGCTTCAGCGCCGCGAGCTCGCGGTTCACCGCCGCGGGCCCGACCTTGCGACGTCGGGCATCCCTGAACGCGTCGACCCGCTCGCGCGTAACCGACGCCAGCGGGACGTCGCCGATAAAGTCGAGGATGTGGCGGATGAGGTGGCGCTTCTTTTGGTACGTCGACGGCCGGTTGTTCTGTTCGCAGTACGCGAGGTATTTCCCGAATAACTCCCCGAGCTTGACGTTCCGAATGACGCGAACGCCGTGGGCACGCTCGAGCGCGCGGCGAACCTTTTCCTTGGCGATCGCTTCGGCTTCGGCCTTCCCCGTCGTCCGCAAAGACGAATCGAGCCGGGTTCCTTTGACCCGGCCGAAGAGCCACCAGTAGCGGCCTCGCTTTGCGATGCGGTAGCCCATTAAGGATTCGTGAGTTAGTACCAGCGGCCGTCGAGACGTCGCTTTATTGTACGCGTGGCGTGCATCAGGTAACCCGCGATATCGGTAGCGATAATCTCGGCTATGTAATCACCATTGACCGGATCCGTAATCCGCCAGACGTATCTAAACCGGAGGTCATCGTTAAATAAATACCGTTTCATATCGGCATAACGAGTGAACGTTTTGTTATCGTCGTTTACACGGAGATCGATACTGACGATTACGGCCGAAGATTGGGCGGCGAAGACTATTTCGTGCAGTACGCCGTCAATAGTACGAGAGATAATAACGGCGTAAGGAATGAGCACATCTGCTACGCAGGAACAGATCGCGTATTTTATTTTAAGCAGGTCGAGCGGGACATCCTGCCCTCCTATAACGAGTTTCTCGACCTTTTTCCCTTTAAGCAATTCGTATAGGAAATTCGCCGCAATGCTCGCCGCTATGGCGTCGGCGTGGTCAAGCACGAATTGGAAGATTTCCGGAAACCCGACAGCCTTACGTATATAGATACCCCGGAATATTAGCCTGGCGTCGTCGTTTAAACGGATAGCATCACCAGAAGATATTTCCGTTTTCCCGAAAAGCTCGGAAACGAGTTGTTTATCGAAGGTATGGATTTCTATTTGCATCGCACTTCCTTATCGCGTTCCGTCGTTATTATAGTCTCAATAATCCTTGTTATTTGGCCTTCGTTTATCTCGACTTCCCGGGCTTCGATTTTCAACCGCATAGCCCTGTTCCGCTTTAGTCTGTCGTAAAGCCACGCAGCGAATAAACTCCCGGCTACGCTAGAAGCGAACGATACGGCGATTACTATTCCTTCGGGCGCACCGACAGCTTCGAATAACAGAGAGGCAACGTATTTAATCTGAACGCCCGGTACGACTTCGACCGGTTTCTTATACTCCACAAATCCCCAATAAGCTTTCTCCTTCTCGTCTTCGGTTATCTCTTCCTGCACTCCAATTAGATCTAGTACTAGGGTAACCTCGTCCGTGACTACGATAGATATTTCCATGGAAGACCTCCTTAACTATATCTATGTCCAGCGTATCCCAAAGCTATTAAACCCCACCGTCCGACCCGGTTTCTTCCTCGTCGAAGGGAACCGCCGAAGTCTGCGCCCCCGCCCCCTTGGCCCGCGGCGCCTTCTTGAAAGTCTTACTCACGTGCCGAACCGGCGGCATGGCGACGCCCTTCCCGGCGAGGAGTTCACCCACGGTCAGGATTTGAAGCTTCGGGTAATCGCGCCCCCAGCCCGGCGATGTGTAGAAGCCGCCGCTTGCCGCCTCGGTCCGCATCGGCCGCGTCGGTTCCTCCATAGTGATGAGGACGCCGATCTCGGCTTTCTCCCGGTCGAGCACGCCGCGGAGATCGCGGACGTGGGTCACGGTAGTATGTCCCGCCTTGACTGATAGGATGACCTGCTTCGTCTTACCGCTCTCGCCCTCGTCGTGGAAGTAAAGCCGGCCGTCGATCCCTTTATCGCTTCCCTTCTTCTGCTCCACTGGCCGCGCGCCGACCAAGCCCAGGGCCCACCACTGAAACTGGTAAGGATCTTCGGCGGCGAGCATCTCCGCGTCGGGGACGGACGTCGGCTCGCCGACGACCTCGTAAACGGCCGACTCGCCAAAGGCGTCCCGCAGCCGGTGCCGGATGAGGGTGATGGCCAGGTGGGTAATGTCGATGCCTATCCAACTGCGGTTGAGGCGTTGGGCCACGGCGACGGCGGTCCCGCACCCGCAGAATGGGTCAAGCACAACGTCGCCTTCGTTACTGCTGGCTTTGATGATACGTTCCAGTAGCCCTTCCGGTTTCTGAGTAGGGTAGCCGAGGCGTTCCCGGTCTTAAGACGTAAGCCATTTGACGTCCTCATCGATACAGCCAGTTTTCCCACCGTTTACAACTCCTTCTGTACCTGGCTGGTAGGCCCAGATGTCTTGGAGTGGCACGCCGGGCGCGTCGGCAAGGTAGTAACGGTAACGCGGAACGCCTTCTTTCTTTGGCCAATGGATAAGCCCAACTGCATCGAGTTTATCTAGCCGCTCAAGTAGCGGATATTGAGCAAGATCTTCCCCCGTAAGGAAACGGTATTTCTCGTAAAGGTACGAAGCAGGTTGCCAGTGGCGGCCGCTTGACGTTGGGTCATAATGCCGCCACGGTTGTCCGCTTTCTCCCGTCCGCGTTCCCGCCCCGGTCAACGCTACGGACTGGTAACGTCCTCGCTCGTCTTCCTCCGTGAAATAGTCTTTGATATAACCCTTCGTATACGGCGCGTAGACCGCGTTAAAAGCGGCGAGTGCTGTTTTCGCGTAATAAAGGAGCGTTTGATGGAGCGGACCGAAACGCTTGGCAGCACTATTAGATCCCGTCCGGCGCCAAATAACCTCATTTCGGAACATGGTTGGTAAAAATACCGCGTCCATCAACATCTTCAAATAATGGCTCGCCGTCGGATCGCAGTGTAGGTAAAGCGAACCGGTCGGTTTTAATACGCGACGCAACTCCACCAACCGCGGTGCCATCATCGCGAGGTAGGCCATCATGTCGCTCTCGCCAAGGAACGTCCGGAACGCTTGTAACGCCAGGGAGACCTGGCCGCCGCGCTCGACGGTCTCCTGGTAAGCGGCCGCGGCCGCCTGGTCCCACCGCCAAGAATCCTCAAACGCCTTGACCTGCGCCGCCGCCCGGGATCCGTTCTGCTCGGCGAAAAGGACGTTGTAAGTGGCATTACTATTAAACGGCGGATCGAGGTAAACGAGATCCACCGTCTCGTCGGCTAGGTACCGGCGGAGAACGTCGAGGTTATCGCCGTAGTAGAGGGTGTTCATATTAACGAGCTAATCGTATTAATGATCGATATCGTACGACCCGGGAGAAAAACCATTTTCGTATCGTTCGTGGACGACGAGTTTTACGGTCGCCCAATCGACTACGACTGCAAATCCTTCGCCCGGTACCGCCTTGGTATTATAACCTTGCTTTTTTAACTCCTTTATTACTTGTTTAGTTTGGTTCTCATTAAAAATGTACACTACGCCTTTAGAAAAATCCGTCGTCAGGCCGATCCGACTTCCGTCAGGGATATGGCCCTCGCCGGCAAACCAACCGTCAAAGCGTTTAGTCAAAGTTTCTTTTATCGGTTCGTATCCTTTTTTCCGGAATTCTAGCGTAAAGGTCGTAGCATTTTCCGGTATAAGGAAGATCGCCGGAAGAGGTCCCATTTCCTTACCGTCTATCGAAAAGGAAACGACTTCTTTTACCGGCTCGAGCTTGACTTGGGCTTTATCGATATCTGACGCCCAAAGCGGTAACGCTACGCTCAAACCCGCGAATAACACCGCGTATTTTTTCATCTCGTGCCCTCCTTGGGGTTACCCGCCGTGCTGCCAGCAGTACCTGCTGCCAGGTTTCGCCGAGCGTTTTCAACGGGTGCCTTTCTTGGTGATGGTTTCATATCGATCCCGATCAACCTAACCTTTGCTTTCTCCCCCGACTCGTATTTGACCGTGGTCGTGTTACCGTCGTAGACGTCGACGACGTCGGCGGGGACGGGGGCGGCGGCGACGACGTACGCGAACACGAAGGGGGTTATAAATATTAGCTTAAAGGTTTTCATTCGCCGCTTTTTATTATTAGTAATCTGCGTCGGGCAATCCTCGTATCCAGTCACCGGCGCCGGGTGGGAGATCATACCATGCCGAACCCTTATTCAACCTTCCCACGAATAGCCGATCGTTACCGTCGATGAAACGCTGCAGGAAATCCCGTACTTGGATATACGTATTGCTGGTGACGATCAACCAAACTGATTTTTGAATACGCATATTCCGCGGATATTGTGAAATAGCTTTAATGACCCCGTCGTAGTCCGCGCCGGGATCCCGAAGATCGTACGTGACGATGTAAACCATAAAGGCTCCTCTTCCGAATCGTCACTTGCGTATTTAGGAGTACGGCGTAAATGCCGCACCAGCTTTATTTTGAAGATTAACACCCGATGAAATTAAACTACGATCGACGAAGGGTACGCAATCTAGACTTCTAAAACCCTGGCGTTAAGGTGGGTAGTCGACTATTTCGCCGCTAAAAGTGCCGAGTGCTTCGATACCTCGGTAATCGGAAAATCCGCTTCCGCCAGGCGCTTGTATTCCTTCGGGATCATCTAATTCTCCTCCGTTTCCGTTTCTCGAAGCCCGATTATCTTCTCAACGATGGCCCTGAGTGTACTGCTCGAACGACCCTGTCTTGCAGCATCTTCTATGACCCGTCGCAACACGAAAGGATTCTTCAAAACCTGCTCTTTCTTCATCCGAAACTCAGATCGCGCTTGTTCAAGGAGTACGTCGAAGACGGCGTCTGAAAGCTCCTGCCGAAGTACGCATTCGAGGTTACCTTCTAGGCAGGCGTGGGTGTTCCAGACGCCAGCGGGCCAGTCCTCCTCAGCCGCGCTAACGAGCCGAAGGAGTCTCTTGTTCTCCTCGGCGTCAGGGTCTTGAACATGCTTATCATTGTCCCAGACCAGGTACGTTTGGATGCCGAGGTTTCGGAAAACCACGGCGGGGCGATCCAGGTTGTTCTTGCCCATGCAAGGCACCACACAGATGCCCATGGACTCAAGGTCGTACCCCATGGACTCGGCCACCCCAAGAATCGCCGCTCTATCACCTTCCCCCTCAAGGAGCACGACCACATCCGCGAAGAAGCCCTCGTTCATCCATGGCGTCATGACTGCTTGCATGCGGGGGCGCAAGGTGTCGGCCGTGTACTTGCCATCCCGCTGGCCCTTGAGCTTCCGGAGGTCGTCCGCAACCCCATCGAGCGCAGCCTTGGTAACAACAGTCACTTTTGGCTTCTCAGCCTCGCCACCCTCTTTTCGCAGCAGCCTGATCTGGTCAAAGCGGTCAAGGCCGACAAAAAGCGGTGCGTGCGTGCTGTAAATCACCTGGGTGTTCTTGGCCACACCGGGGATAGAGCCTTCGGCAAGTTGAAGCAGAACCGACGCCATGTGCCGTTGCCGGCTCGGGTGCTGATAGAGTTCCGGTTCCTCGATGGCTAGGATCAGGTTCGGCAGGTGCGGTTCTTTGGGAGTGGGGATTTCTTCTTCCGAACTGGAGACTTCCTCGGTCGCCTTCTCGATTTCCCTTGCGGCTACGAGGTGTTGAAGCATCGTAAGGATGAACGCTCGCTGAAGGCCGTGTCCGGTACGCTGCACCGCAGATTCGTAGCCGTCTTCCAGAAGCTTGACCTCTGCTTCGGGCATGGGGATGTTGATCTCGGCAAGATCAGCCCACCGAAGGGAAACGCTCGTGTCGGGAGCGTAGTGTCTCAGGGTGTCTGTAAGCTGGGACTGAAGGGCAGTGAGTTCCGGGAGCTTCGATGGATCAAGGATATCCTTATAATTCGCTTGGGTTTCCTCTTTGAACGACGTCACGTCCTTTCGGGTTGCCAATACGCTACGGACCACCAGGTCCATAATCTCGGTCATGCAGGAGCCTCGCTTCTCCGTGGCATCGTCAGTGGCGTCCCTAACCGCCGGCACTAGAATGAACCTGGTGCGACGGCCGAGGTAACCTTGCCCTACCCCCGTGAAGCCGAAGAACTGACCATCGTCGCGCAATCGACTACACCCATCTGGATTTTCGCTTTCCCATTGTCCAAGCGCCTCCAACGCCTGCTCAGCTGACCGGGCGGCCGGGAGAGTCGGGTACTTCTCCGTGCCCCTCAGTTCATTGTACTTGGCGGTGATGTCTCTCTTGGCGCCCGCGCTGCGCACGTCGCCGAACTCCGGGTTCTGGAGCCGGATACCGTGGTACGTGCCAGATTTCCTACCGGGAACCAGCGAGAAAACCCTTACCACTGTCAGCGTGTTATTGTCTATGTACGGAGAGAAGAACGCCTGCTCTTCCGCGGTCAGCTCGGAGAAGGTGATCGCGATTTCGATGTCCTGTGATGTATCTTCTGCATAGAAATCCTCCGCCGTCACTTTGGCTGAATGGTCATAGAACATCTCCAACGCTCGAAGGAACGAGGATTTGCCACTTCCATTCCTGCCCACGAGGGCCGTTAGGCAATCGCAAGGAAGCGACCCGTCCAGGATCGAGCAGAAGTTCCTCACTTGGGCTTCTTTGATGATCATGTGGCCGTTACCGTAGTTTTCTGCATGGATATCGGTCCCTGATGTGGTCGTGGAAGTACGCCCCTTTGGAGGCGGCCCGCATCAAGCCCCGATAAACGTTCTCTGGTACACTGGAATACTGGTAGATTCCCCCGCTGCGGAACTCCACATCGAGGAACCTGGTTCTCGGCTCATAGCCTACCGAGCGGATGTTGCTGGAACGAACTGGTGTTCTATTCACGGACGGTTCCCTTTACGTCTAACGTTCCGCCTTCCTGCACCTGCATCGGCCGGGTCACGGCGTTCACTTCCAGCCAGTAGTGGGCCACTTCGCTGACCTCGTACCAGTTGAAGCGGGCGGGGTCTTTGATAGGTTCCTGCGTAGTGTAGGCTAAGTGAAAAATCAACGTTTACGGTTCGCCGTCCTTTCCCCAATTACCGGCCGAAGCGAACGAGACGCTTTCCCCGAGGAGCATAACGCTGTTCTTACTTGGTTATTCCTATTTCCTCCAACCTCACCCTCGCCGCCTCGCGCGAGACGCCGAGGCGGAAGGCAACGAAGTCAGGCCAACGGATAAGCGGTTCGTAGTTCCGGTTCAGCTCCGCGCAGATGGAAACGACGATCGGCTTCGGCATGAGGAGCTCGGCCGCGAACGCGTTCGCAAGACGCTCGCTCGCGCCGCGGCGGCCGAAAAAAGAAAGGCCGCTCCGCCCGAGGGCGAAGTGGCCGAGTTCGTGCGCGATCGAGAAGCGGACGCGGGTGACAAGCGCGTTGCGGTTGACGACGATCGCCCGACGCGGCACGCAAAGGGTCGCGGTGAAATCGGGACGCCCGTCCCACGCGACGACGTCGAGGCCGAGGCGCCGGCAGAGCCGCCCGGGCGGCGGCGCAAAAATAACCGCCCCGGGCCGACGACGCGGCGGGCGGTTGAATGGGGCGCTGGGTATTGTGAAGCCCAACTCGAACCTCGCTGGTGGTTAACCCGGGATTCTACCAACGCCCCGAGCGACAGTCAAGGGTTTATTTCCGTCCATCTACCCTAACTCTAAATATACCTGAATTATTTATTATTTATCACCGGTTCCCCTATGCATTCCGATTTATACGCGGCGCGCATCGTCCGTCGCCATCCCTACTCGAACGACGCCCTTACGACGGAGTTATCGGGGATGAAGACGATTCCCTCCCCGGCGCCGTACGCCGCGCCGGTAATCCTAGTCGTGGTACGGGCATCCCGACATTAGGGCGTTTTGTGGGTATCCACCATTAAAAACCTACCCGTCGCGTTGCCGGTTGGAACCCCGCTAGCGCGGTCTCGACGTCGGCCAGGGTTACGGCCCGGCCGGCGCGCCCGGCGCGGCGGGCCGAAGCGAGCACCGCCTGTTTGATATCGCCGCCCGCCACCGCGTAGCGCGCGGCGAGCAGGCGGACGTCGTCGTCCGTGAGGGTGTAGCCCGTCGGCAGGAGGCGGCGCCAGAGCGCGAGGCGGCATTCTTCGTCCGGCGGGGCGAAGTGGATTTTGGCCGCGAGCCGGCGCGCCACCGCGTCGTCCAGGTAGTCGGCGCGGTTCGTCGTGAGGACGTATATTCCCTCGCCCTCCTCGAGGCCGCGGAGGAGCATATTGACCTGGCGACCGGCGGTGGCGTTCATATAATGGCCGGTCTCGGACGGCCGCCGGAAGAAGAAGCTATCGCACTCGTCGAAAACGAGGATGGCGTTATCCTTCGCCGCGGCGTCGAACAACCGCGCGATGTTCTTCTCCGATTCACCGACCCACTTACTCTCGAGGCGCTCAGGGCGGACGACGCAGACCTTGACGCCGAGCGCGGCGGCGAAAGCCTCCGCGGCCATAGACTTGCCGGTTCCGGGCGGGCCCCAAAAGAGGAGGGCCAATCCCTTCCCTTTCTCCAGGACCCGCTCAAGCCCCATGCTCGCGAGGACGTCGTCCCGGCTTCGGGCGTAATAAAGGGCGTCCTCCAGCTGTTCTCGCGTCCCGCTGGGCAAGATGACGTCTTCGAGCGTCACCCGCGGATCGAGGGCTTCCCAGAGCGGTACTTCTGCCGCCCGGCCGCGCGCCGGCCTATCGGCTTCCTCGTGCTCGCGCTCGCGTTCCGGGAAACCCATCAACGCGGCGAACGCCTTATTCGAAATCCGGAAGTAGGGGTCGGTGAGGAAGCCGTGGACCGCGACGAGGTCCCGCTCGAACAGCCTGCTCCCCGGGCCGAAAAAACGGAAGTTCTTGATGCCCGCGTTGGGGCGTCGGGGGATAACCTCCCCCGGTTTAACGAGGCCGCGGCGGAACGGTGACTCCCGCCCCGTCCATTCCGCCTGGAGGTTGGCGTAAAGAAGAGTGAGGACGACGCGCGTCTCCAAACGCGTCAACTCGTGCTCGACAACGAACGCGGCCAGGCCGGAGCTGGGGCCAGCGGCGAGGGTCCGCGCCCAGAGGGCCTTCTCGGCGGCGTTACGGCGGGCCCGGCGGCGCCAGGCCGCCCGGCGGCCGCCCGGAGCGGCCGGCGTTTTCTTCCCGGTTCTCGCCCGCGGCGGGCCGTCGCCTTCCTCGCGGAAAAAGTAGCGTTCGATATAGTTGAGCCACGCGACAAGGATGTCGTCGTCGTACGCGTATTTAGTTTGGGGAGCGTCGTTGGTCATCTCGTATACCTCCTACGGTAAAGGGCTTTCTATTAGTGACGCCAATCCCCCGTCCAACTCCCGGCGATATTGGTAGACCTGAGTCAAGCACAGCGCCCCGTTCGTGTAGGACCGGCCGGCCGCGCTCGTGAATTCGATTTCGCACGCGTCGGCGTGGGTGACTATAAACGTCTCCAAATCGTCTAACGCGGCCAAGAGCTCGCGCCGCTGGGCTCCGTCTGCCGCCCGGGCGTCGGTTCGCGTCCGGGCCTTATACCATTCGATTCTCGCCGCTAGGAGGTTGTATTTCGTGAGGAAGATGAAGCGGGGGGCGACCAGGTCCCGGGCACACGCCGCGTAGGCGAAGCACCGGACGGCCCGCTCGTAGTCGCCGCGGGAGGAGGCGATGGCCCCTAAATAGAAAGGCGCCCACCACAGGCCGGGCGCGGCGAATACCGACTTCTCGTAATATTCCTCGGCGTGGGCCATGTCGCCGAGCATGTAATAACAACAGCCGATATGGGTGTAGATGTTGCCGTCCGCCGCGCCGACCAGCCCTTTATACTCCTCCAGCGCCGCGAGGCATTGCTCCCATTGGCTGTTCTTCTCTAAGGCAACTATTTCGCGGGCGAGGACCTCGGCCCGGCCTTCGTCGCCGGCGGCCCGGGTACCGGCACTCAGCGCGAGGGCGACGCCCAAGCGGGCAGCGTATTTCACTATACGACCTATTACATCAACGTCCATATATACGAGAAACAAGAGGGCGATTTCCACCGGGCCCGGCCGGCTTTGAACCATTGTTATCCTTATATACCATGCCTCCGCTGACGCATGTTGTCATCGATACTGACTTGGACGTCTTACCCGGGCGGCGGCTATGGAGGGCGAGGGCCTACCGCCCGGGGTTGCGACGTGACCTTTCAGCGGAACAACGCCTTGACGGCCCCCAGCGACGCGGGCGCGACGCCGGTAGTATTATCCGTTACCCAAATATCGCCGCTGCCGTAGCCGCCGGTGCGGTCGCTGTCGAAGTAGAGCTTCTGGCCGTCGGTCGTTACGCCGGGATACGCCTCCGAATAAGCCGTGTTGACGACGGCGCCGAGGTTGACGGGCATTGTCCAGCCGAGGGCGACGCCGCTAAAGACGAGGGTCGCACAAACGAGCCATTTAAACATAACGAAACCTCCCGGAAAGGTTAGGGTCGCGGCCGGCGCGCCAATGCGCCGCCACCCTCTATATAACAAGATTTCTGGTGTTTTCTATTGTCAGTAGGGGCCACGCAGACTCAATAGTAGAGACGCATAGCTGTGGGCCCCTACCCGACAAGGGGTTGAAGCCCTTTGTTTATAAATACGGCGCCGAAAAGTAGGTTAAGGTTTTTAGGCCGTATTAGAGAGTGGGGGCCGAGCGGTTACGTCAACACTCGAAAACGGGGAAAGAAAAACCGCCCCGAGACGGGCGGAAGGGACCTTAGGCGTAACGGTCTAGCCGTTTTTACAAGGTTAAGGCGTTAGTTCAAGCCGAACTTTCTTAAGCGGACGTATTAACCAGCAACCTTCGCTAAAGCGCGTATCTGCTTCGTATAGCGTCTCCCTTTAGGGCGGTTAACTGCGGTAACGAACCCGGCGTACCCGGCTAGCCGTTGTAAGTCGCTTTCGGGTTTCGCTTGGTGGAAAATAGCGCGGAGACGGCGGGCTTCTTCGCGGGGGAGGTTAACTTTACGATTTACGACTAAGCCGGTAACCGATATTCGGCCCGTATGGCGCATTACCCTTATCTTATCGGTATTAACCGAAAATCCCTCTTCTTCGACGACCTTGGTGATTAGGGGAATTATCTTATGAAGTGCGCGTCCTTTCCGCGACGAGAAGGTTAGGTCGTCGGCGTAACGGGTGTAGGTCGCGCGCCAAGACGGTTGGGCCGCCAATGCAGCGAGTCTAACGTCGAGCTTCCAACAAACAATATTGGCTATCGCGGGGCTGGTAGGCGCCCCTTGCGGTAATCGGCCTTTACTAAAACAAAACCTTAATACGTCTTTGAATTCTGTCGGCTCTAGCTTATTTTTAAACGTTCCCGAGGCCACCATTTCTTTAGTGATAGAAGGGAAGAAATCTTTAAGATCGATATTAACAACGACCTTAGCCCCTTTATGCTTTGCGGCGTTTGTCACGATGGAACGCCCCATAACGAAACCATGAGCGGCGTCGGAGGGAGATAGTTTATAAAGTATCGTGTGTAATATCGTTCGCTGACGCAGCTTAAGCCACGGCGCGGGTATCTCGATGAGGCGATACCCGCCACGAGGTTTCCGTATACGGACTTTCCTATACCATGTCCGTTCAACCATATTCCTCGTTTTCGGGGAGGGGACGGCTTTACTCGATAACCGTTACTTGGAATTAAATCAAGGAAAAGAGAAATCGGTCGCGGCTTCTGCGAGACCGATTTCGCCTTTTACTTAGATTTAACTCCAAGTAAAGGTTATCGCTCGCGTCGTATCGCCGCTTCAGACCTCGGCCGACGAAACATCGGCGCCCGCATGGCTTTCGCCTCGCGTCTCTAAAGCCGTCCCCTTTTTATCCGTAATCCGCCTAAGTATAGTGCGAAGTCTTTAACCTTTCCCTTGCTTTAACAAAGAACCCATCGCATGTACCATCTAATACCAAATAACCTTTATCTAGTTTTTCGGCAGTAGGGTAGACCGTAATAGGTTTTTCGGGGTCTACCGCGACTTTAAGGTCTAACCTGGTTTTCGTCCCCGCGGTCCGCGCTACCTCGACACCGTCACGAATGAACGACCACGTCCCTTCTTCCGTGACGGCGATCCCTAAGCCGCATTCCTGCGCGATTTCGTAAAGGCGACGGAAAGCTGACGCCCTTTTATCTTTGTTCGTTTCTAAGGCTGTTAACGCCGCCGTTACGTCGTCCGCAGGCGACGGCGCAGTCAATGCAGCCGGCCCGCCGGCCGCCGGTAACGCCTGAAGCTCGTCGAAGAGCTTCCCTTCTAGCCGGCGAACGGCTTCCTGGAGGCGGACCTCGGCGCTGGTCGCGACGTCGGCTAGATTGTTGAACTCGTTAGCGAGCGTTTGTTGCGACTGACGGACGGCCGTACGGAAGCCCTGCACGTCGCGCGCGATCGCCTTGATTTCTTCCAACTCGTATATCAGCCGTCGTTGCGCTTCTTCGATAGCTTCAGCCGCAATCGGCCGCGCCAACTCGGCCTTGACATGGTAGAACATTATAGCTTTAAGTAGGGCCGCGGCGCAAATCAAATTCGCGCCGTCGAGGCCGCTATTGGATACGAAAAGAGCCGTATAATCGGCCGTTTCCTCCATGTGGTAAAGACCCCGGACGCCCGTTAGCCGGCTGGAGAGCGATACGAGCAAACCGTACTTTTTTTGTTTACCCCTCAAGTCCGCTCGGAACTTCTCAATTTCGACCGTTCCTACGTCATCGGTGTAGAACTTAACTTCGATGAGGGCGTCACGCTTGACGTCGGGGGTCAACTCGAAGACCGCCTCGATATCGGCCTGGTGCCCTTCGCTCGAATGGACATCGAAGGCATCTGCGGGGAAGGCGTCGCTGAGTTGCTTGGCGACTATTTCTTCGCCCATTTCGCCGATACGCTGCGACTTTAACGAACGCTGGATAATATTATCCAGCGTCCCTTGTAGCACGTCCATTTTATTGACGACCGGCCGAAAGAAGCGGTTCATTTGTTCCTCGCCCGCCGCGGCTTGGACGAAGTTCAGGATAACGTAGCCCGCGTGTAGCGTATCCTGAACCTTATCTTTCAGCTGGGTCGCGGGGATTCCATCGAGCCATTCTACAAGCTCGCGCCGATCTACGACGATGGATAATTCGAATTGGTCACGCGTATCGTCCATATTGCAAACCCCTTCCTTCGATACTACCTGGTATTAGATAATGCGATATTATCAGGGTTTATAAGCCCGCGCCATATCGGCCGTTATCTCGGTCGCTTTTTGTCTTAACGCCGCCGGCTCTAACACCTCCGCGTTCGCGCCCCACCCGAGGACCCAGCGGATGAGCTCGTCCTCGCTCGCGACCGTCAGCGTCAGGACCAGCGAGCCGTCGGCCTGTTCCTCCAGCGCCTGGGACGCGTGCCACCGCCGCCCCTTGAGGTAGGGGCCCTGGTCGGCGGCGAAGCGGATGCGGACCGTCTGCGGCGCGCACCCCGCCCGCGCCTCCACCTGGAAGCTGTCGCGCAGGAAGTCCGTAACCGTGAGGTTGGCGGGCGGCTCGAAGACGCGGTCCGTAAGCTCCAGCTTCTCGATGCGCCCGGGGAGGAAGGTCCGGAGCTGGCCGCGTAGGTGGCAGTGGCCGACCAAGTACCACTCGCCGGCGACGTTGAAGAGGAAGTAGGGATCGACCTCGCGCCACGAGCGCTCGTCGCGGTAGGCCGCGTAGTAGAGCATCCGGACCGTCCAGCCGCAATCCAACGCCTCCTGGAGCGTCGCCCAGATCGCCGGGTCCACCTCCAGGACGCCGCCGGCGCGGAACGACAGCTTTTCGTCCCACGCGTCAAGGTAGAGCTCCACGTCGTCGGTGAGGGCGCCGCGGATTTTGTCGAACGCGGAGCGGAGCGCGGCCTCGTAGGGCGTCCCGCGGTATTGCGCCACAACCTTCCGCCCCACGAAGATCGCGAACAGCTCGCCCTCGCGCAGGCAGAGCTGGCCCAGCTTGGGCGCCGCGCCCTCATAATAATAGCCGCGCCGGGCCACGAGGAACTTGACGGGGGCGTCCATCGCCTCGCGCATATACGCAAGGTCGCGGTAAGCGGTCCGCGGCGTAACGTTCAACAAGCGGGCGAGCCGGGCGAGCGTGGGATACCGCTCGGCCCGCAGCTCGCGGTCGATGAAGGCGATGCGCTCGAAGGGCGGCCGCGTCGCCGGCGTCTTTTTCCTCGCCATAGTGGGGTAAACCTCTAAAACACCGTGTTTATGCCATTAGATAACCGCGCCCGTGAGCCCGGCCTGGTAGGTTCACCCCACGTGAGTGGGGACGTTGCGGTAGTAGGGACAGGCAAGCCCGATTTGGGGGTTCAACCCTACGTGCGAGGGCGTTAACTTGCTCTTCGTCGGCTATTCGCCCATCTTAGGTTGGCCCCCACGAGCATAGTGAAAAAGCAGTCTCCCGCTCCTTGGCATCCGCATCCCTAGACGCTGGCCTGACGTAAAGCCCCGTCTCTTCGTCGTATCCGCCGCTTTATCGGCGGCGACCTTACCGCGGCTTGTGACGAACCTTGGGCGACCATCGGTTATCGCCCTTAACGCTCGACCTCAACGTAGCGCGATTCGCGGTTCCC
>Ga0315288_10000136_pt1 | contig 81399 bp, 75 predicted proteins | sample YL17G11_20_MG_FD_203454 | JGI IMG/M metagenome (GOLD analysis project Ga0315288, IMG submission 203454) | Sediment microbial communities from Yellowstone Lake, YNP, Wyoming, USA - YL17G11_20 | ecosystem: Environmental > Aquatic > Freshwater > Lake > Sediment | place: USA: Wyoming | collected... | reverse complement strand
CAAACGGCGTGGTCGAACGCGTCAAGGGTTGGATCGCTGAGGCCGGCGGAAGCATAGACAAGATCGATATGTGGGGCAAGAGACGCATGGCTTACAGCATCCGCAAACAGCGCGAGGGCAACTACGTGCTTTTCAATCTGACCTTACCGCCCGCGACCACCTCGGGGTTGGAGCAGAACCTGCGCTACACCGAGACCATCATGCGGCACATGCTGACTCTGGTGGCCTGACCGCCCAGCCTGCGCTGACCAGACTTGCTTGGGCCTGATTCCAGCGTGGACTGTCCCGCATCGCGCCGGCGGTCGCCGGCGCCCGGATCGGGAGCAGGGGACAAGAGCCGAGCAGTCCAGCCAATAAGCAGCTAGCCCCGTCAAGGAGGTTGTCGTGAGTAGAGGCCTCAATAAGGTAATGGTCATCGGGCACTTGGGACGAGATCCCGAAATGCGCTATACACCCTCCGGGCGGCCCGTGACGACATTCACCCTGGCCGTCAGCCGTGCCTGGAATAGCGCTGCTGGCGAACGCCACACCGAGACAGAATGGTTCAATGTTGTTGCCTGGGGGAATCTGGCTGAGATCTGCAAGCAGTACCTGGTCAAGGGACAGCAGGTCTATATAGAGGGCCGGCTGCAGACCCGCCGGTGGGATGACAAGGAAGGCCAGAAGCACACCAGCATCGAGATCGTCGCTAACGAGATGATGATGCTCGGCGAGCGCCGCGAGTCCGGGCAAGGCAGCGAGGAACAGGCTGCGGCCGCTGAAGGCGAGCCTGCCAGTGGAGAAGACGAGTTCCCGTTCTAATACTCTGGAGAAATCGAATGGCTATGGAAAGAACAACTGAATCAGGGGGGGAAAGCTCAGGGCCTGGGGAGCGTAGGTACTACTCCCGACCCAAGACCTGTCAGTTTTGCGCCGATAAGACCGTCAGCATCGACTACAAGAAGGCTGACATGCTCCGGCGCTTGATCTCTGATGACGGGAAGATCCGCCCGCGCAGGCAGACGGGCACGTGTGCGCGTCATCAGCGTGTGCTCGCAGGCGCCATCAAGCGCGCCCGGCACATCGCGCTTCTTCCATTTACCGGGGGGCGCTGGGAGGACAATCAGCGCTGATAACCTGCAGCGACAATACGCGCAGAATGCGGGCGCAGTCGTCGTGAGGTGCGATCACATATGGCAAATCCTCGAGAGCACAAGCCCGTGCTTCACTCGAAGAAGCACATCGCCCGCCTTGAGCGCGAGCGGCGGCAAACGCACTACATCCTTGCAGGGTTCATCGGCATCGTCGTTGTGGTTCTAGGCTTGCTCGTCTACGGCTACGTGGACATGAAGTACCTGCAGCCACGCCGTCCCGTGGCTGAGGTGGCTGGTGTCGCACTGCGCCTTGAGGATTGGCAGGCACGCGTCCGAATGGAGCGACGCCGATTGATCAGCCAGGTGCAGTTGTACGAGCAGTACCAGCAGTATCTTGGGATGGACCTGAGCGCGCAACAACAGCAGCTCATTTCGCAGTTGAATGCAGCCGTTCCGATCGGCCAGACTGTACTGGATGCCATGATCGAAGAGGAATTGATTCGACAGGAAGCTGCGGCGCGAGGGCTTGTGGCCGGGTCCAACGAGGTCCAACAGGCGGTTCAGGCGTCCTTCCAGTACTTTCCGCTGGGCACGCCGACGGCCTCGGTGACTCCGACGCCGGTTGTGTCGCCTACGCTGTCCGGCGAGACCCTGGCCCTGGTGACGATTACGCCCACACCCACCGCGTTCCTGATCCTCACATCTTCCCCCACCTCAACTCCCGATCCACTGGGTTCCTCCACGGCGGTTGGCCCCGCCTCACTCACGGCCCCGGCCGGCCCGAGCCCGACGCCGCCTTCGACATACACCCCGCCGCCCACCTCAACGCCGATCACAAGGCAAGGCTATGACGAGGCCTACCGCAATAGCGTGGATCAGCTTGCCCAGGATGGCTTGAGCGAGGCTGAGTTGCGCCAGCTATACGAAGTTGACATTCTTCGCGGGAAACTCATGGACCAGATAGTTGCGGACGTGCCCCATACGCAGGAACAGGTGTGGGGGCGACATATTTTGGTCGCCGACGGGGCAATTGCGGAGGTCGTCCGCGCGCGCCTTGAGCGAGGAGAGGACTTCGCGAAGCTGGCCGCCGAGGTTTCGACCGATACCAGCAACAAGGACCGAGGCGGCGACCTGGGCTGGTTTGGAAAGGGCGCAATGGTTCCCGAGTTCGAAGCCGCCGCCTTCAGCCTCAAAGTCGGAGACATCAGCCAGCCAGTTCAGACGCAGTTCGGATATCACATTATCCAGGTCCTGGCCCACGGCGAAGTACCCCTGGATGCAAACGCCTACGAACGCGCTCGGCAGTCGGTATTCGACACGTGGGTAAGCGAGGCACGCACCAAATATGGCGTTGTTGTCTACGATACGTGGCGCGCCGTCGTTCCGACTGATCCCGCTGCGCCAGCCCCAAAGCAATAACTACACCAACCGCCGCCCATCAGGCGGCGGTCTGCTTTTCTCATACATGACAAGGTTTTCCAGTCGCAAATGGTCATGCGCGGCTTGTACCGAGCATCTCCTCACTCACCTCATCCAGTCGCAGGCTGATGATCTGGCTTGTGGAATCGCGACCCATGGTGACCCCGTAGATGAAGTCCGCGGCCTGGACCGTATTCCGGTTATGCGTGATGACGATGAACTGGGTATCCTGGCTTAGCTCAGCCAGGAGATCACGGAAACGCCCTACATTGGCCTCGTCCAGCATGGCATCCACTTCATCCAGGACACAGACCGGCGTCGGCGACACCTTGAGCAGCGCGAACACCAAGGCGATCGCGGTCAGGCTACGCTCGCCTCCCGACAGCAGCGAAAGCCCTTGTTCGCGGCGCCCGGGCAGCCGCGCCTCGATCTCGATCCCGGTCTCAATCAGGTTCTCAGGATCCGTGAGCGAGAGGTGTGCCGAACCGCCCCCGAACAGCCTGGTGAATATGGATCGGAACTCCTTGTCGACAGCCGCATAGGTCCGCGAAAATTCCTGGCGCGTCAATTCATCCAGCTCAGCGATGACCTGCTGTAGGTCCGCCTCAGCCTGGCGCAGATCCTGCACTTGAGCGCTCAGGAATGAATAGCGATTGGATTCGGCCTCGTAGTCCTTCGCGGCCTCGGGATTAATGAGCCCCAGTCGCCGTAGACGGGCCCGACGTTGATTGAACCGATCCTCGAGGTCGGGTGCCAGTTCGGGCACCAGGCGCAGTTCCTCCACCAGGCCTTCAAAGGGCAGCGGTACCGGTCCCCCCACGCTGCCTGCATACTCAAACGACACCAATCCGAAATCATCGACGATACGCGTACGCAGGGACTCAAGTGCTTCCTGACGCCGCACCAGATCGATCTCGAACTGCGTAAGGGTGCGATCGATGCCTGTCGAGCTCCGCTGAGTTGCTGCCTCCGCCTCTTGCAGGGCAGTCTCCTCGCGCTGCCAGCCATCCAACTCCTCTTCCGCCGGGGCGATGCGTTGCTGCAGCAAAGTCGCCTCCTGCTTCAGGCCGCGCTCGCGCTCAACCAGCGCGGCGCGTTCCTCATCCAGATGCTGCAAGGCGGCCGTCTCCTGCTCCACCCGCGCTTTCAGCTCGGTGGCCTGTTTCGCGAGCTTCTCTTGAGCAAGCGTATGTTCGCTCTTTCGCAGCCCGCCACTCTCAAGGGTTTGCTGCGTGACCGCGGACCGCATGCCCCAGTAGGCTGCCATCTCCTGCGCCTCGTCGAGGCTTTGCTGACTGAATTCGTCGCTGAGGCTTTTCAGCACACGGCGCGCTGCGTCCGCGCTCGCTTCATGCTCGGCGATCGAGGCCGCCAGCTGTTGCCTTTGCGATTCAGCGGAGCTTGTTTCACGCAAGAACTCATCGAGCCTGCCCCTGTGCCAATCCAGAAGACGCCTGTGCTTCTCCACTTCCAGGTCTGATTGGTGTTCGGCCGCCTGCTGCTCCAGCAGCTTTCCGCGGAATTCCTCCAGTTCGCCACTACGCCGCGCCAACTCCTCGTTCGCGGTTTGCAGCTCAGCCAACGAGCTCTCAGCCTTGGCGTCCAAGTGCTGCAGCCGCGTGTTGACTTCCGCCAGTGACTGTGAAAGCTCCCGCCTCTGCCTCGGCCGGCTCAGCATGGAAGAAACGGGGGCCCGGCCCGCGACTATCAAACCGTCCCCGCGGAACACCTCGCCGCGCAACGTGACCACCCGAGCATGCACGGGCAAGGCGCCAAGCACCCGCCGCGCGGCCGACCTTGTTCGGACAATCAGCGTGCTGCCCAGCAGCGCGTCGACGGCGGCGCGCAGCTCCGCGGGAGCCCGAACAAGCTGTGATGCCACCCCCAGGACCTCTGCATCTCTTGAACCTGTGATGCCTTGGGCCGCGCGGCCGTCCAGCGGCATTAGGACCGCCCGCCCCGCGTCTTCAACTTCCAGCAGGGCCAATGCCTGCTCTATCTCGCGACCGTCAATGAGCACGCTGTCGACAGCATCGCCCAATGCCGCAGCGATGGCGGTCTCCAACTCGGCGGGCAGCTCAAGCTGGCCGCCCAGGGCGCCTCGGACACCGAGCCGCGATTGACGCGCTGGGTCCAGTAGGAATCGCGCGCCGTCAGCATAGCCCGTCAGCATCTGCTCTGCCTGATCAAGAACATCCAGCTGTGCCTGTAACTTGGTTTGACTGCCAATGAGGGACGTGCGCTCAGCAACAGCAGCCTTCGATTCTGCCTGCCTGTTGTTCACGACCTTTGTAGCGGCGTCAATCCGAACCAGGCAGGCCTGCACGTGCCTTTCAGCCTTCGCCGTTTGGCCTGCAACAACGCGGAGGGCGTTCTCGGCAGCCTCCGAGGCCGCCTCCGCGACCTGCACCGCCTGAGCCCCGCTTTCGATCCTGGAATTCTGATATTCGAGTTGGGCAGCAAGTGCATCGAGCCGCGCTTGCGCCTCCACCCGCTGTGCGCTCAGGCTGGCCACCCTATCGCGCGCCTCCTGCAGGCCGCTCTCCAGGGCTCCCCTGCCTGTTTGACGCGCCTGCAGCACATCTTGGGCGGATCTGAGTTGCAGGGACGCGTCCGAGGCCTCAGCCTGCGCGCGCTTCAGCTCCTGCTCCAACTCTGCAAGTCGCTGGGTGGCAAGAATGTGTTCGCCACTCAAGGCCTGCTGTTCTGCCTCGAGAGCGGCGAGAGTGCTTGCCAGCGTGCGCCGGCGTTCGTCCAATACAGCGAGAGTGAGACTCACAGACTCGCGTTCCTGATGCGAAGTTGCGGACTCGCGGTGCCAGACGCCGAGCTGCGCGCGAAGTTCAGCCAATCTTCCTCGAAGTTGGCCATGCTGAGCTTGTGACCCCTCCAGCGCTACGTGGGCGGCCTGCGCCTTGCTCTGATGCATCCGCACGTTTTCCCGCGCCTCCTGGAGCTCCTGCTGCGCCCTGTGCCAGTGATAGCCGTACCACTCCCGCAGGATTTCCCGCAGATCCGCTTGCGCGGCCGCAACCTCATTCGCCCGGCGGGCCTGGCGTTCCAGCGTCTTTAGCCGCGGCTCGATCTCCGACATGATGTCCTGAACGCGCTCGAGATTGCGCAGGGTCGTCTCGAGGCGCTTCAGCGCCTCCTCGCGGCGTACACGATACAAACCGACGCCCGCCGCCTCTTCAAACAGCCGGCGTCTCTCATCTGCTTTCAGCGCCAGTGAGGCGTCGACGAGTCCCTGCCCTACCATCGTATACGTGCGCTCCGAGAGTCCCGCGGCGGCAAGCAGCTCGTTCATATCGCGGAGGCGCACGTGCTGCCCATTCAGCAGATAGTCATTGTGCCCATCCCGGTAGGCGCGCCTTGTCATTCCCACCTCGGAGTAATCCACGGGCAGCCATTTGGCGCTATTGTCGAAGACGATCTCGGCGGAAGCCATGCCGGCACGTGGTCGATGCTCCGAGCCCGAAAAGATCATGTCCTCAGTCTTCTTGCCGCGCAGCAGGCTGTAGGACTGCTCCCCCAGGACCCACCGCAGGGCGTCTGCAACGTTCGACTTCCCGGCGCCGTTCGGTCCAACGATTGCGGTGATGCCGGGAGCAAACTCGAAAGACGTTCGCGTGGCGAACGTCTTGTAACCGTGGAGCTCGAGGGACTTGAGACGAAGGGGCATTGTGTGGGATTTGGCGGGGCAGAGCTGATCCGGGGGTAGGCTTGGCTCAGCGCACGTCCAGCGCTTCGAGCGCAGTCTGCGCGGCGATCTGCGCCGCTATCTGCTTGCTGGGTCCACTCCCCTTGCCGTAGGTTTGTTCCTTGATACGGACCTCCACCTCGAACATCTTGGCGTGATCGGGCCCGCTCGCGGAAACTGTGACGTACCGCGGCGTACCGAGCTTGGCGGACTGCGCCCACTCCTGGAAACGGCTCTTGGGATCATAGATCTCCGCACGCATCATCACGCGCTCCCGGACACTCTCCAACAGGGGCTCCATGAAACGTTCAACTTCACCCAATCCCGAATCCAGATACATCGCCCCAATGACAGCCTCAAATGTCGAGCCTAGAACGCCGTCGCGTTCGCGCCCGCCCGAGGCAGCCTCGCCGCGTCCCATCCGCAACGCCTGGCCCAACTCCAGCTGGCGCGCGAAGTCAGCAAGTTGCTCGTTGCGAACCAGCGCCGATCGCAGGCGGGTCAGGTCGCCCTCCGCCATCTCCGGGCACCGATGGTACACCCATGCGCCCACGACAAAGTCAAGCACGGCATCCCCCAGGAACTCAAGGCGCTCGTTGTCTTCAATCGCGTTGGTATTCTCATTGAGGTAGGACCGGTGAGTGAGGGCTCGGCTGAGCAGGGAGAGATTGGCAAAGCCGATCCCAAGCCGTCGCGCCAGTTCTGCCGGCGACTCCGGATTCGCATGGTACTTCAAAAGGGCCACGGGGACCTCCCCGGAACTCAGGGAGCGCCAAGCACCCTCTCTCCTGCCGTCCAAACCCGATCCGTGGCACGGAGAGGCATGGGACCTGGCGGTCCATCAGTTCCAATTGGATGTGTTGTCCTGCATTATCTCACAACTGCGTCCCAGCGCACAGGCATCTGCGATAGAATTCGCGCCGCTGCCAGGAGCACACCGTGATCAGCGCTCAAGACACAGACACGCACCTCCTCGATGACATCCGGCTCGGCCTGGGTGCTTGGGCTTGGGGAGACCGCGTCGTCTGGCAATTCGGTCGCGGCTTCGGTGCCGCGGAGATCCGGCAAGCCTTTGAAGCCTCCATGGCGGGAGGGATCCGGCTCATCGACACGGCTGAGGTATACGGCTCTGGCCGCTCTGAACGCTTTATTGGAGAGTTTGTCCGCGGTCTGCAGAGCCAGGTGCTTGTGGCGACAAAATTCTTCCCCTGGCCGTGGCGATTGAGTTCAAGATCCATACTCTCAGCGCTCAAGGGCAGCCTGGCGCGCCTCGGCCTCGACCGGGTCGACCTCTATCAGGTGCATTCTCCGATATCCCCCCTCAGTCCCGAGACAATTATGGATGCGTTGATTCAGTGCGTCGAGGCTGGATTGACGCGGTCGGTCGGAGTCTCGAACTTCGACGAAAGCCAGATGCTGCGCGCCTACTCGACGCTGGCACGGCACAATATCGCGCTGACATCCAATCAGGTGCACTACAGCCTTCTCCAGCGCCAGGTTGAAAAGAACGGTCTGCTGGCACGCTGCAAGGAACTAGACGTACGCCTGATGGCTTACTCGCCTCTGGAGATGGGGATGCTCACGGGCAAGTACGGACGGGGGCATTTGCCGCCTGGCAGCCGCGCCCTGCGGTATGCAGGCGTGATTGGAAGGTTGCAGCCCCTGCTAAAGCTAATGACGGAGATCGGCCAGGACCAGGGCGGCAAATCGAACGCGCAAGTTGCCCTGAATTGGGTGATCGCCAAGGGCGCGCTTCCCATCCCGGGCGCCAAGAACGCCGATCAGGCGCTTGAGAATGCCGGTGCGCTGGGCTGGTCGCTTGACGAGGACGAGATACAAGCCCTTGAGGCGGCGAGCGATGAGCTAGCCTAGGATGCAGCCCTCGGGCAGGCAGCAACAGCGAACGCCTGCATGCCCATGGCCGCACCAAGAATCACCTAGGACCCTACTGCAACGAGCAGAAAATGAGCGCCAATTTCTCGGGCGGTCTCGGCTTTTGCCGAGCCTGCCGCTATTCCCTGGGTCCCGCGAATTGAAAGTAGGCGTATCCGGCGGCGGCCAGCAGGAACAGCACCACCAGCACCCAGGCCCCGCCGGCGCGCGTGACCTGAGCCATCACGCCCAGGAGCGTGACCACAAAACCTATCGCGCTGAAACTTATCAGAGCAGCCATGGTGCCCTGAAGTCCATGCAAATCCGCAGCGTCCCGTCCGAACCAAGCCAGGGCGGCATAACCGATCAACGCCGCGCCCAGTATCTGCGCCAGCAGTACCTCGGTCTTTCCTTGCGTGAGGCCGAAGAACTTCAGCATTGTGGCAGGGCCAAGGAGGAATCCTAGAGCCAGCAGGACGGACACAACCGCATCCAGCGCAAACAAGGTGCGAAGCTTCATGTACGACTCCTTATGAGATCCATCATGTGTTGAAGACGTAATTCCAAGTATACATGGGCAGCGGCACACAGGCGTCTCCCCCATTCGGGCTATGGAAATCGCGACAGGGTTCCACGGCGCGCCGTGGCGGTCCGCGATGGGCTTTGAGGGCCCGAGAGACGACTGGGTTCGGCTTCTTGCTCTGGATTTCAGGGACGCATATGCTATAATTTTGGGAGATATGGGACGCCTCGCCCGTAGCTCCAACAACTACTACGACGGCGATATCTGGGCCGTTGGGCGAAGCGCGGTCAGCTGACGGAGACGTTCCCTGCTCGCTCAGTCGCCCAACGCAAAACGCGAAGGGCGATTGTTTTTGTCTGGCGAGGTGGCCCGGAACCACGATCGGGAGGTTTCCGGGACTACCTGAGACGTCGTCGGGCCGCACCGGAATACAGATCATAGCGATCAGCGTGGAGGCTAGGATGCATCGGACACACACCTGTGGGGAGCTTCGACCAAGTGACATCGGTCAGGCGGTCACGCTGGCCGGCTGGGTGCACCGTCGCCGTGACCACGGCGGCGTCGTGTTCTTCGATCTCCGCGATCGATACGGCCTGGTGCAGGTGACCGTCAACCCTGACCTGGATCCACAGATCTTGGAGACGGTCTCCGACGTACGTTTTGAATGGGTACTGAAGGTTGCCGGCACCGTGCGCAGGCGTCCAGAAGGTATGGAGAATCCCAGAATGGCCACCGGGGAGATCGAGGTCTTCGCCAACTCTGTTGACGTGGTCAATCCGGCCAAGCCGATGCCCTTCATGGTGAGCGGCGAGGAGCAGGAGGCCGACGAGAACACACGGCTGCGCTACCGCTATCTTGACTTGCGGCGCGAGCGCATGACGCGCAATATGCTCCTGCGCCATCGGGTCGTCAAGTTCATGCGGGACTACCTCGATCAGAAGGGCTTTATCGAGGTCGAAACGCCAATTCTATTCAAGGCAACGCCCGAAGGGGCCCGCGACTACCTGGTGCCTTCCCGCATCTATCCCGGCCAGTTCTACGCGCTTCCGCAGTCGCCACAACAACTGAAGCAGCTGCTCATGGTGGCGGGGATGGATCGCTACTTCCAGATCGCACGTTGCTTTCGTGACGAGGACCAGCGAGGCGATCGTCAACCGGAATTCACCCAGCTTGACCTGGAAATGTCGTTTGTTGACCGCGACGATGTGCTCGACATGGTCGAGGGGCTTTATGCGGCCATGATTCCGGCCGTTGCTCCGCACAAAAGACTGGCTGCGGCCCCCTGGCCCCGGCTTTCCTATTTGGATGCAGTGGAACGGTTTGGGACAGACAAGCCGGACCTGCGCTTCGGTGTGGAACTCAAAGATGCTACAGCTATCTTCTCCAGAACCGAGTTCGCGGTACTAAAGACCGCGCTGGAAGCTGGTGGGATCGCCAAGTGCATTGTCGCCCCAAATTGCGCCGGGTACTCCCGTCGCCAGATCGACGAACTCACTGAGATTGCCAAATCTCTGGGTGCCAAAGGCCTCATAGCTCTTCCCCTGGCGGCCGAAGGCTTCCAGGGAAGCGCCGCGAAGTTCCTATCCGCCGCAGAGGGCCAAGCCCTCGGCTCAGCGGCTGGGGCACAACCTGGCGACCTTGTCCTGATGGTCGCCGGAAAACGCCCGCTGGTCAACTCCGTCCTGGGGGCGCTACGACTTCTCCTTCGCGATCGGTTGGGCCTGGCCGGCAAAGATGATATGGCGTTTGCCTGGGTCGTCGACTTCCCAATGTTTGCCTGGGACGCGAACGCCAATAAGTGGGATGCCGAGCACCACCCGTTCACCATGCCCAAACTGGAGGACTTGCTAAAGTTTGAGACCGATCCTGAGGCCGTGCTTTCGGATGCCTACGACATGGTGTGCAACGGCTACGAGCTGGCTTCCGGTTCCATCAGAATCCATCGGAGCGACGTCCAGCGCAAGGTCTTCAAGCTGTTGGGACTGACGGACGAGGACATGGACCGGAAGTTCGGGCACATGCTGGAGGCCTTCGAGTACGGCGCGCCGCCCCACGGTGGCATGGCGCCCGGCATAGACAGACTGGTTATGCTGCTGGCGGATGAGGCCAACATTCGGGAGGTGATCGCCTTCCCAAAGAACCAGGCAGGCCGCGACGTTATGGCCGATGCGCCCTCCCAGGTGGATCCAGCCCAGCTCAAGGAACTTCACCTTAGGGTGACCGACTAGGCCACCAGGCGAGCTCCGAGGCAGCGCAAGCAGGCATTTGCACCCAAAGATTCCGGAGCGTGGAGGGCAGCATGCAAGTAACCCGCATTGAAAGTATCTCCGGCCATGTGGGCCACGAAGTCACGATCCAAGGCTGGGTATACAACCGCACCGACAAGGGCAAACTCTGTTTCCTGCTAATAAGAGACGGCAGTGGATTCGTGCAGTGCGTGGCTTTCAAGGGTGACCTGCCAGAGGCGCTCTTCGACACGATCATGCGTCTCCCCCAGGAGAGCTCGGTCGTCATCACGGGAATCGTGCGGCAGGATGCGCGCGCCCCCGGCATCCCCGGCGGATTCGAGATCGGCGTCCGGGATTTGGAGGTCATCCAGGCGGCGCAGCCAGACTATCCCATGGCACTCAAGGACCACGGCGTTGACTTCGCTCTGGACCACCGCCATTTGTGGATCCGGATGCCAAGCCAATGGGCCATCCTGCGCGTACGCGTGAAGGTCATTTCGGCCGTTCGCAGCTATCTGGACAGCCATGGATTCTTCAATCTTGATACGCCTATCCTCACCCCCGCTGCCGCGGAGGGCACGACCACGCTCTTCGAGACCCCCTACTTTGACGAAGGCTTTGCCTACCTGGCGCAGACGGGGCAGCTATACAACGAGGCCAACATCTTCGCCTTCAGCAAGGTCTACTGCTTTGGACCTACATTTCGTGCAGAGAAATCAAAGACACGCCGGCACCTGACGGAGTTCTGGATGCTTGAACCGGAGATCGCCTTCTGTGATCTGGATCAGCTGATGGAACTGGAAGAGGGACTCATCACCCACATCGTCCGGACCGTGCTCAGCGAGTGCGCGGCTGAGCTGGCGTCCCTCGGGCGCGATACAAAGAATCTGGAAAAGATCACCGCGCCCTTCCCGCGCATCTCGTACGATGAGGCGGCCCGCATTCTGAGCGACGCGGCCGAGGCCGAGAGCGAACCCGAACGAAAGGACCTGCTCAAGTTCGAATGGGGAATGGACTTTGGTGCCCCGCACGAGACTGCTCTCACGAGCCGCTTCAACCAGCCGGTGTTCGTCTACGGATACCCCACCGCGGTGAAGGCCTTCTACATGGAACCGTGGCCGGATCGTCCCGAGGTATGCAAGTCGGTCGACCTGCTCGCGCCGGAAGGCTACGGCGAGATCTGCGGGGGATCTGAGCGCATTAGCGACCACGATCTTCTGCTGAAACGCATACGTGAACAGAAGCTGCCGGAAGAAGCTTTCAAGTGGTACCTGGAACTTCGGAAGTACGGCTCCGTTCCCCATTCAGGATTCGGCATGGGGGTCGAGCGAGTGGTCGCCTGGCTGTGCGGGATTGAGCACATTCGCGAGGCAATTCCCTTCCCCCGAACCATCAAGCGCGTGTATCCCTGATCACCCTCCTTGTGGTCCACGGGCCCTTCGGTCGATCACGCCGGCCCACGCGCCGAACGCCACGATTCCCGCAATGCCCGCCCCCAGATCCCAGGTGCTGAAGGTTCGCGTCGCGATGTAGAGTTGCGAGGCTTCCTCAAGCGCTGCAGCCGCGGCAAGCAGCAAGCTGCAGCTCGCCGCAATGCCCAGGGTTGCTGTTGCCGGCCGCGATTCGCGTACAGCGCGGATCGTGAGCAGATTCAGCAGGCCGTATAGCATGAAGTGCGCCAGCTTGTCCGCGAGGGGGATGTCCTGGATGCGCCGAAGAAAACCCAGAAGACCCGCGTCGGCCGCCGCGGTGATCACGCACAGCAGCAAGCCAAAAAGGATCGCCCAACGTCGCATGGGGTTCGGCGAGCGGGGCACACGCGTCCTCATCGTGGGCCCACCCTTGGCCGTCGAGGCCGGCGGGCCCTCGTTTCGCGGGTCTGTGTGGGATGGACCCTACGGAGTCTCAGGGGTTTTTGATGCCGCCTGCTTACCCTCGCGCCGTGCCTTCAGCGCCTCGATTGCCATGGGCAGCACCGACACCAGGACGATGGCTATCACGACCAGCGAGAAGTTGTCTCGCACGAAGGGAATGTTGCCAAAAAGGTAGCCCGTGACAGTGAAGACAGCGACCCATATGATACCGCCGAAGACGTTGTACGAGATGAAGTATCCGTAGGACATGCGACCGATACCCGCGACAAACGGCGCGAAGGTCCGTACGATGGGCACAAATCGAGCTAGGAAGATGGTCTTGCCACCGTGTTTCTCAAAGAAGGCATGCGTTCTGTCAAGGTATTCCTTCTTGATCCACCTGACGTCGTAGGCGCGTTCCCCAAGGTAGTGACCTATCCAGTAGTTGACCGTGTCCCCGAGAATGGCGGCGACGGCCAGCAGCACGAGCAGCAGCCATAGATCCAGAGAGCCGAGGCCGGCGAACGTGCCGGCGGCAAACAGCAGCGAATCGCCGGGCAGGAACGGCGTGACCACGAAGCCGGTTTCCACAAAGATCACGAAGAACAGCAGTGCGTATGTCCAGGCGCCGTACTGAGTGATAACAGCGCTCAGGTGATCGTCCAGGTGCAGAAATAAGTCGATCAGGAATTGCACAATGGTCATCTTGGATAGCCTCGGAAGCAGAATCGAAAGCGGCGAATTATACCGTGTCGCCGTTGTCCACAGCTTGAACTTCTACCTTGCTCAGCCAGTGACCCACCACCAGCAGAAGCAGGCTCCCGAGGACGGCAGGACCCATCCAGAGCGGCCCGAGCGCAAGGAAGCCCCAGTGCTGAGAGGTGGCGATCCACTGCCCTGCGCCAAAACCGGCAGCGCTCAGAATCATATAGAGCATTAGCCGCGCTGGCCCTCCGTCGACGAGAAGATGAAACAGTGAACCCACAAGCAATGAGCAGATCAGGGCCAAGATCAGTGATGGAAGTGTCATGTCGATCCTACCGACGTTCTACTGAATGATCCCGCCGCCCAGCACGGCCTCCCCCACGTAGAAGACCGCGGCCTGTCCAGGTGTGATATCGCGTTGCTGCTGATCGAAGGCGATTCGCACCCACCCGCCCTCATCCAACGGTGTTACCAGGGCGGGCTTCTCCGTGGCAGTGTAGCGCGTCTTGACCTGGGCGCGGAATGGCCCCGGCATCGGCTCACCGGCAAGCCAGTTGACGTCTGCAGCCATCAGCGAGCCAGCCCCGAGTTCCACTTGTGTTCCGACGACGAGGCGATTCGCGGCGATTTCCTTGCGCACTACGTACATCGGCGCCTGCGAGTGCACTTGGAGCCCCTTGCGTTGCCCGATCGTGTAGTTCGCAAGCCCTGCGTGCTCACCAAGCACCTGGCCTTGGAGGTCGACGATCGTGCCCGGGACAAGCATCTCGGGTCGATTGCGGCGCAAGAAGTGGCGGTAGTCGTCGCCCGCCAAGAAACACAAGTCCTGACTGTCGTGCCGCGTGGCTGTCGGGAGAGAGCGCAGCGCAGCCAGCCTGCGCACCTCTGTCTTGGAGCGGTCACCCAGTGGAAACACTGCCCGCCGAAGCTGATCCTGATTCAACACGTGCAGTACGTACGATTGATCCTTGGCGAGATCGCGCGCACGAAGCAACCGTAGTTTGCCTCTTGGATCAGGTTCGAGCCGCGCGTAGTGGCCAGTGGCCATCAGTTCGGCGCCAAGCGCGAGCGCATGCTCCAATAAGAGGGTCCAGCGGATCTTTCGGTTGCACTGCAGGCATGGATTCGGCGTCTCGCCCCGGCCATAGCCATCCAGGAACGCCTGCACCACCGTTGCCCGAAAGGCGTCCTTGGCGTCCACCACGTAGAAGGGGATCTCCAGCTGTGCCGCAACGCGCCTGGCGAGCGCAACGGACTCCGGTGCACAACACCGGTTCGAGTCATCTCTGCCCTGCTCGGACCACAGGCGCAGCATCATGCCGACAACATCGAAACCCTGCTCCTTGAGCAGGGCTGCGGCGACCGACGAATCCACGCCCCCCGACATAGCAACTGCGACCTTGGTTCTTTCAGTCATTGGATGCTCGTGATCACGATTGATCGTGCCGCAGAGCCCGCGCCTTCTCTACCAGTTGCGGTAGGCCTCGCAGGAAAGTGTCCACCTCGACAGCGGCGGTGTCCTTGCCTACAGTAACCCGCAGAGACCCCAGACTCCATGGACGCGCCAGGCCCAAGGCCGTAAGCACTTCGCTCGGCTCGGGGTCACCCGTCTTGCACGCGGATCCCGAAGAACAGGCGAATCCGGCCGCATCCAGAAGGATCAGCAGAAGATTTCCATCCACATCCTTGAACGCGAAGGAAGCATGGTTTGGCGACCGTGTGTCCGGGCTGCCCGTCAGGCATGAGTCCGGGATCTGCTCCAGAACCGTGCCGATTATGTGGTCGCGCAGCGAGGTGACATGCGCCGTACGCTGTGCGCGCTCCTGCTGCGCCAACTCAAGCGCCTTGGCAAATCCGACAACGAGGGGCACGTTGTGGGTGCCCGCTCGCAAGCCGGATTCCTGCGAGCCGCCAGTCTGCGAGGGCATCAGCCTGGTCCCCTGCCGCACGTACAGCGCTCCCACGCCTTTCGGACCATAGAACTTATGACCGCCGAGGGACATCAAGTCGATGCCCAGGGCATCTACGTCCAGCGGCAGGTAGGCGGCGGCTTGTACCGCATCGGTGTGCATCGGTATGCCGTGGACGCGGCATTCTGCTGCGATCTCACAAACTGGATTGATCGTACCGATCTCGTTGTTCGAATACATGACCGACACAAGTGCGCAGTCAGGCCCGAGTGCGTCCCTAACGGCGAGGGGTTGCGTCCGACCGTATTCGTCCATCTCAAGCCATTCCACGGCGAATCCCTGGTGTTGCGCGAGCTGCCCGGCGGTCTTAGTGACCGCGTGATGTTCTGCCCTGGATGTAAGTATCCGGTTGGCCTGAGTTCTCTCACGAGCCGAATACGCCGCACCCCGGATGGCGAGATTGTCTGATTCGGTTCCGCATGAGGTGAAGATGATCTCGCGAGATGAGCAGTTCAGGACGGCTGCCACGGTCTCCCGAGCGGCTTCCACCGCCCCTTCCGCCTGCTGTCCATATTGATGCACCGATGCTGGGTTGCCGAAGGCCTCCGCGAAGTACGGTTGCATCGCCGCCAGAACGCGTTTGTCAACCGGAGTTGTTGCCGCGTGATCGAGATAGATGCTGTGTGTCATGCTTGGAGCGTTGGAATTATAGCATGTGCGTGTCTGCGAGGTTTCAGAACCGTGCGCTGCGGATCCGGCTGTGTATCGACACCGTGCCGCGTCGACGAGGCCCCGGATCATCGGGCCTATGATGACCAGGAAGAAGGGGGCACCGCCACTGAAGCATGTGAATCGCGCAGGACGGCAGAGAGGCCAAGCGCGTCAACACGGGCCTGTACATTGGACCGTCCGCCCAATCGTCGTGCTTCAAACGCTCAATGTCCGGTTCACAAGTGCATGGCGCCGGACATAGGGGCACAGGACCGCGATCTGCTGCTACGACGGCAATCGGGCCTCTGGCTTCCAGCAAGTGAACGTGCCCATTGAGGACAGGCCCTCCCCGCCGTGCCTCGCGATGCCAGATCCGTATCGGATCGGCGCGCGCAATGACACTGTGCCCATCAAGTCGCGACCATCTGCCAGGATGGCGGCTTCCCGTGTTTGCGTCCGACCTGGCACTGCACAACCTGTGCCGGTGCTGAGACGGCCGTGGCCCAGTCGTTGCCGTTATAATGCGCCTGACTTTCAGCGGAAGGCCGGAGGCCAGATGGGTCAGACGATCAGATTCGGTACCGACGGGTGGCGTGGTGTCATCGCCGAGGATTACACGTTCGATAATGTCCGCCGCGCCGCCCAGGGCTTTGCCTCTTTCATGAATGAAAGCGGCAAACAGGGCTCCTGGATAGTGGTCGGCTATGACAAGCGCTTTGCCAGCGAGTTCTTCGCCGCGGCCGTCGCCGAGGTGTTGGCCGGCAATGGGCTTCACGCCCATCTGACGAGCGGGCCAACACCTACTCCGGTGATCGCCTACTCCGTCATCTCAAAGCACGCGGCGGGAGCAGTGAACATCACGGCCTCGCACAACCCGGCAACCGACAATGGCTTCAAAGTGCGAAACGAATTCGGAGGCGCGATCGATCCGGCAGGATTGGCGCGGATCGAAGCCTTGATTCCGGACTCGGTAGAATCCGTGCAAAGGCGTGAATACGATGAAGCAGCCGCGGCCGGAACGATCGTCAAGTTCGACCCGGCCCCGCCCTACATCGGTCACCTCACCACGTTGATCGATCTCGCGCCCATCCGCGACTCCGGATTGACAGTGATGGTAGATTCGATGTGGGGTAACGGAGGAGGGTGGTTGGCCGGCCTCCTATCTGGCGGGAACGCTCGAGTGATCGAGATCCACAAGGATCGCAATCCCTTGTTTCCAGAGATGAAGCGCCCCGAACCCATTTCCCCGAACATCGATGTCGGCCTGGCCGCCACTGTGGCGAACAAAGCCGATGTACTGCTCGTGACGGACGGCGACGCCGACCGCCTCGGCGTGGGAGACGAAAAAGGCCGGTTCATAAATCAGCTGACTGTCTACGCCTTGCTGGCGTACTACTTGCTCGAGATACGAGGACAGAGGGGCGCCATAGTCAAGACCCTTTCAACCACCACGATGCTCAATGAACTCGGAAAACAATACAACGTGCCTGTCCACGAGACCGGCGTGGGCTTCAAGTACGTCGCCCCCAAAATGCTCGAGACGGATGCCATGATCGGTGGCGAGGAAAGCGGCGGCTATGCCTTCCGGGGGAATGTGCCGGAACGCGACGGCATCCTGGCCGGTCTGTACCTGCTGGACTTCATGGTCCGCACGGGCAAAACGCCTTCTGCGTTAGTGGAAATGCTCTTCGCCAAGGTGGGCGCCCATTACTACGATCGCATCGACACGCCCTTTGAGGGCGATCGCAAGGATCGCGAGGCCAGGATCCTGGCCGCCAAGCCGGCGGCGATCGGCGGCTTGAAGGTACGCGAACTGGTTACCCTGGATGGCTTCCAATTCAAGCTCGAGGACGGGGGCTGGATGCTGATCCGCTTCAGCGGCACCGAGCCCATGATGCGCGTCTACTGCGAGACGACACACGCGGACAAGGTGCAGGCGATCTTGCAGGATGGCTTGAAGATCGCCGGACTCGGCTGAAGTGCCCGACGTCCTCGGGCAGTTCGACGAGCAGCGCACGTGAGGCTGACCGATACTCATTGCCACCTTGACATGCAGCGTTACGATGCCGACCGCAAGCCGGTGCTCAAGCGCGCCAGCGAGGCAGGCGTCGGTCGTATTCTGATTCCCGCATTGGATCTAGATTCTGCCCGACGCAGCCTTGCCTTGACCGAAGAGCATCCCATTGTGTACGCGGCAGTGGGTGTTCACCCCACCGAGATCCCCAACTTGACGCGATCAGACATGGTCGTGCTGCAGCGCCTTGCGACCGCGGAGAAGGTCGTGGCTATTGGCGAGATCGGCCTTGACTACTACTGGGTCACGGAGAAAGCGCGGCGCTTGGAGCAGCAGGCGGCGTTGCGCCGACAGCTGGAACTTGCTGAGGAGTGCGAGCGTCCAGCTATGTTGCACCTGCGGGAGACAGATGACCGCGATCAGGGTGCCTGTTCGGACGACATGCTCCGGATCTTGCAAGACTGGGTTGGCGGGTTGCACTCGCGCGGCTCGTCCCTGAGCGGTCGGGCCGGCGTTCTGCATTCGTTCGCCGGCACATTGGAGACCGCCCGCCTAGCCATCGACCTCGGGTTCTACATCGGCATCACCGGTCCCATTACGTACCCAAACGCAGAAAAACGCAGGGAGCTTGTGGGCCAGTTGCCGCTCGAGCGACTGCTGCTCGAGACGGATTCACCATTCCTCACGCCGCAGCCGCATCGCGGCCAGCGAAACGAACCCGCTTTTGTGGCGCACATTGCTGATAGAATTGCACGCATCCAGTCGCGGACACCGATCGAGGTAGCTGAGGCTACCGCCGGCAATGCCGCGCGGTTGTTTACCTGGGAAGATCCGGTTTGAACACGGTGGCGTTTCTATCTCCTGTTCAGGCACAGCTTCAGCTTGTTGAGGCCCGCCTGCACGCACAGGCCGACGAGCGGCATCCTGACCTGCGCGCGGCCCTGGAGCAGATCCTGGCCGCGGGCGGCAAACGGATCCGACCCACACTCGGATTGCTGGTCGGCGATTTGCTCGGTGCACCCGAGGACCGCCTGGTCACCCTCGGCGCAGCCGTGGAACTGCTGCACACCGCGACGCTCGTGCACGATGACCTCATCGATGGATCGCTTCTCCGGCGCGGCACGCCCACGCTAAATGCCCGCTGGTCGCCTGCCGCGACGGTGCTGACGGGCGACTTCCTGTTCGCCCGGGCGGCAAAGCTCGCCGCAGAAACCGGCCATCTCCCGCTCATGGAATTGTTCGCGGAGACGCTCGCCGTGATCGTCAATGGCGAGCTCAACCAGATGTTCTCGGCGCGCGGCGTGATCAGCCGCGAAAGCTACTTCACTCGCATCCATGCCAAGACAGCCTCGCTCTTCGAAATGACCAGTCGCGCCGCGGCCATGATCAGTCCTGCCGCGGAAGGGGTTGTGGAATCCATGCGGCAATTCGGCTATGAAACGGGCATGGCCTTCCAGATCGTGGATGACATCCTGGACTTCAGCGGCGAGCAAGCCGCGATGGGCAAGCCCATAGGATCGGATCTGCTCAATGGCCTGGTTACATTGCCGGCCATATACTACGCGGAGCAAGCACCGGATGACCCTGATGTCAGGTGTCTCTCTGAAGGCGGCTGGGCAAATCAGGAGAGAATGGCGCGCCTGGTGGAGTCCGTCCGGAGGACCAACTCGGTGCAATTGGCGATGCAGGAGGCGGCGCGCCACGTTGAACGGGCGTTGGGCCTGCTCAATGGACTGGAGCCAGGCGCCGAGCGGGAAGCTCTCGAGAACCTGGCCAGATTCATTGTCGACCGCAAGGTCTGAAATGCCGCCCGTGGGGGCATCGGCGGGCTGATCTGTCGGCTCTTTGCAGAGGGCTTCTTCAGGCATCCACCTCAAACCATGAGCAGCTCCCGCTATCAGCTCCGTCTCAACGTTGGCTTCATCCTGCACCAGGAGGTTGGCTACAGTCACGAGTTCTCATTTGATCTGCCCGAGGTGAAGATCGGCGAGGATATTGAGCTGCGGGGATTGGCCGGAACGCTCGCTGTTGGACGCACCGCGCAGGGATTGCTCTTGCAAGGCGAATTCGCCGCGGAAACGGAACTGGCCTGCGTCCGATGCCTGGGATGCTTTGATCAAGGGCTTTCATGGAATTTCACCGAGCTATATGCCATCAGCGAGAAATCCGTCACTGAGTCGGGGCTCATCGTGCCGGAAGATGCTCAGATCGACCTGGAGCCCCTAATTCGGGAATCCGCCTGGCTGGAGGTCCCCATCAGTCCACTCTGCCGCTCAGACTGCAAGGGCCTTTGCCCGGTCTGTGGTCAGGATCTAAACCTTCGGGACTGCGGGCATCGGCCTGGAGCTGGCCCATCCCATTTTGCGGCCCTGGGGGACTTTCTGAATACATAGGCCGTCGCCGGCGGGGACTTCAGCCAAAGTCTCCTCACAAGCATCTGCCCCTACACAAGCCATGCTCCAAGAGCGCCGCCCAGCAGTCCGCCTGACGATAACCGTCGTCACCATCCTGATTCTTGCCAGCGCGTTCTATCAGCGCGCGGCCTACAATCTCAGGCGCATTGACTATCGGAACTCCAATTTCGTTTTCTTCTGGCTGGCGGGGCGAATGATTACCTCCGGCGAGAACCCCTATGATTCGGCGCAGTGGCTCGCCCAGCACGATGCGAACCACGTGAGCTGGCGCCCTGATCGCATCTTCCTGTATCCCCTGCCATTGGCGTTCCTGCTCGCGCCGCTTGGCTTTCTTGAGCTGGACCGCGCATATTTCGGGTGGCAGCTGCTCTCCCAGGCTTTGATGTCGCTCGCAGTCTGGCTTCTACTGAAGCAGACAACGGACGCGCGCCGGCAAACGCTGCTCCTTCCCCTGAGCTTGATCTTCCTCTTCTTTGGTCCCGTCTATCTCAGCCTGCAGATAGGTTCCCTGGGCGCCCTTACTCTTGCGGTGCTCACGGCCACAATCCTGGCTTTGGACCGACAGCACACGCTGCTTGCCGGCATCCTGTTGTCACTTACACTTCTCAAGCCCCCGCAGGGACTTCCGATCGTCGCGCTGGCCGCGGCCTGGCTCGTGACGCGCAGGGCATGGCCGGCGATAATCGGCCTTGGGGTTGGTGCCCTGGCATTGTTCTTCACGGGCGTTCTCGGAGATGCGCAATGGCTTTCCAAATTCGCCGCGTCCGGGCAGGCGGTCATGGACAGGAACATGGGTGTTCAGTCAAACGCTTTCGGCCTTGCCCATAGGGCCTGCGCCGGAGGCGCAGCTTGCATGTGGCTCCTCGGCGGAAGCGCGGCAATCCTGATTCTCATCCTGTGCACTGTGTACCTGTGGCGCCGACGTCGCGATTTGAGTCCCTGGGAAGCATTCAATATCATCCTCCCCTGTGCATTCGTGTCCACCCCATACCTTTGGTCGTATGACCAGATGCCGTACATTATTCCGGTGGTTTGGATCGTGATCAGACTGGTTGACCGCACCCGTTCCTACATCCCGGCTTTCGCCTTCGCTGCTATCCTGGTAATCACGTCCTTCGTAGCCTTGGCATTCCAGGCCAACACGCGCAGCGACATGTTGAGCCTCCTCACGACGGCCCTGGTCCTCGTCGCAGCCCTGGTGCTCGGTCACCTGAAGGGGCCGCGTGCCTCCGCCCCCATGCCCCTGTAGCCCAGTCTCCTTCGGGCCTCAATTGCACGCTTGAATTCATAGTAGAATCCGGGCATGTGCCTTCCGAAGATCCCCGAGCTGACCCTCAAGGCGATGGCCGCGCCCATGTCCATGCGCACCTCGGCCTGGGGACCGTGCTAGTTCAAGTCTGCCCGTCTCCCACAGGCTGTCCAGTCACTCGGACGGCCTTTTTGTTTGCGGAATCAAGCGGAGCCAGCTGGCCGCCGGCGTGACCTGACCGAAAGCAGTTGGTAGCGCAGGGCTGCCGCTCCAAGGAGAACCTATGCGCGAAAACATCCTTATCGCCATCGCCTGGCCATATTCAAATGCCGAGATCCATGTCGGCAACCTTACGGGTTCGCATCTTCCGGGCGACATCGTTGCACGCTACCATCGGCTCAAGGGCAATGCCGTCCTGATGGTCAGCGGCACTGACGCTCACGGCACACCGGTTGCCCTTGCCGCCGACCGCGAAGGACGACCGGTCGAGGAAGTCTACAAGAAATACCACAATGGCTTCCTGGATCTATTTGTCAATGCGGGCATCGCGTACGATCTGTTCACCAGTACTCACACGGAGAACCACTTCAAGGTGTCTCAGAGCGTCTTCCTGGCCTTGCAGGGAAATGGATTCCTCTTCAAACGCACCAGCCGGCAATGGTATTCGCCGAAGGGGGCCCGGTTCTTGCCCGACCGATACGTGGAGGGCACGTGCTACATATGCGGGTTCGAGGGCGCCCGCTCGGATCAGTGCGACAACTGCGGCAACGTGCTCGAGCCGGAGAGGTTGATCAATCCGCGCTCCACCGCCGGCGATGGCGCGTTGGAGCTGCGCGAAACGGAGCACTACTACCTCGATTTCTCAAAGCTTGAGCCCGAAGTTAAGGCATTCCTGCGTCAGCGTGCAGCTCACATGCGCGACACGGTGCTAGGCGAATCCCTTGGCAAGATTGAATCCGAAGGACTGAAGCCCCGCCCCATTACCCGGGACCTCGACTGGGGCATTCCGGTGCCCACCCAAGAGGCCGGATGGGAGACCAAGCGACTGTATGTCTGGTTCGAGGCTGTGATCGGCTACCTTTCCGCGGCCATTGAGTGGGCGCTGCTGGCAAATGATCAGCACGCCTGGAAACAATGGTGGGCAAACCCCGCCGCACGTCAGTTCTACTTCATCGGCAAGGACAACATCTTCTTCCACACGTCGCTGTGGCCAGCCGAACTGATGGGCGTGGGAAAGCAGTTCGCCGGGATTTTTTCGGGCGAGAGTTTTGAGCTGACGCTGCCGTACGACGTGCCGGCCAATCAGTTCATGAATCTGGAGGGGCAGAAGATCAGCGGTTCGCGCAATTGGGCCGTCTGGGGCGCCGATTTCCTCAGTCGATACGATCCCGACGCCCTGCGCTACTATCTCACGGTCAACATGCCGGAAAACAAGGACAGCGACTGGGATTGGACTGAGTTCGTTGCCCGCAACAACAATGAGCTCGTGGCAACGTGGGGTAATCTGGCTAATCGAGTGCTGTCGTTCTGCTACCGCAACTGGGATGGGCATGTGCCGCCGGTCTCGATCTCCGCTCTGCGACCTGCCGATAACGATCTGCTGGCTTACATCGGGGCCAGCTTTGAATCGATCGGACGCGAACTGGAGTCGGTGCGACTGCGCTCCGCCTTGCAGGAAGCAATGCGTCTCGCCTCGATCGTGAATCAATACCTCGATCAAACCGCGCCGTGGATCACCCTTAGGCAGAATCGGGAAGAGGCTGCCCTGTCGGTATTCACGGCCCTCAGGGCGATCGACTCCCTCAAGATCCTGTTTTCACCTTTCCTGCCCTTTACGTGCCAGCGCCTGCACGCGTTCCTGGGCTACGAAGGGTGCCTGTTCGGCGACTCGTACATTGACACGGCCAGTGACGCCCTGGGCCAACACCGGGTGTTGCGGTATCGCCCGCTGGCTTCCTCAGCGCATGACGCATGGAAGCCCAGCAGCCTGGAACCAGGCGGCAAGCTGAATGAGCCGGCGCCATTGTTCAAGAAGCTGGATGATGCCGTCGCAGAGACCGAGCGGGCCAGGCTTGGCAAGTGACCCCCTGGCGTCCTGGAACCAAATTCCCACATCCGTCGTCTACCCTGCAGGCAAAAGGAGCAGCGATGAAGGCACCGTATCGGATTCTGCTTGTACTTGTTGGGTCCGGAGTCGTCATTGCGGGCTGCCGGCCGTCTGGCTCAGGCGAGGTGGCCAGGTCCAGCGTGGCGAGGGCCTCAAACCCGGGCCTGCCCGAGTCGGTGATTCGCCCATTCACGGATGCCAACAATGCCTTCGCGCTCGACCTCTATGGATCACTGAGAACCCACGCGGCCAACCTAGTCGTTTCCCCCTACAGTGTGTCTGCAGCGTTGGCCATGACATACGCCGGGGCGCGCGGCGAGACCGAATCGCAGATGGCGGCCGCGCTACATTTCGATCTTCCGCCAGATCAGCTCCACCCCGCTTTCAATCAGCTTGAGCTTTCACTTGCCGGCGTCGGCGCTCCAGATCCCTCGGGCGAGCAGCCATTTCAGCTGAAGATCGCAAACGCAATCTGGACAGACAGGACCCTTGCGCTTCTCAACGACTATCTTGATGTGATCGCGGGAAACTACGCCGCGGGCATCCACCTCGCCGACTTCATAAACGCCTTCGAGGCCGCCCGAGGGGAGATCAACGCCTGGGTGAGCCAGCAGACGGAGCGCAGGATCAAGAACCTGATCCCCGAGGGTGCACTTGATGCGTCCACGCGCATGGTCCTGGTAAATGCCATCTACTTCAAGGGCGACTGGCAACATCAATTCGACGCCGCCGACACTACGGAGGAGCCGTTCCGCCTGCTTGACGGCTCAGAAGTGCATGTGAAGATGATGCACGCGCAACTCCCCAACGCCTCGCACACTGAAGGAGGCGGATTCCAGGTCGTCCAGTTGCCCTATGAAGGTGGCACCGCGGCAATGATGCTAATCGTGCCCGATCAGGATCAGTTCGCGGTTTTCGATCAGAGTCTGGATGCCACGCGGCTCCGCGCGATCAATGCCAACCTGCAACCAGTCTCGGTCCAACTCGGGCTGCCGAAATTCAGCTTTGGCGCGTCGTTCGACATGGGTGGTGAACTCGCGGCTCTGGGAATGCCGGATGCCTTTGATCCGGAAAACGCAGACTTCTCCGGCATGACGGGCGGGCGCGACCTGTACGTGAGCAAGGTTCTGCATCAGGCATTCGTGGCCGTGGACGAGAAAGGCACCGAAGCCGCCGCTGCCACGTCCGTCATCATGGCACCGACCAGTATCATGCTGCCGGATCTCAGCCTCGTGCTGGATCGCCCGTTCATCTTCATCATCCATGACCTAGGCACGAAACAGATCCTGTTCATGGGGCGAGTGCTCGATCCGACGCAGTAGGAGCTGCCCTCAGCTAAGCCGGGCGCGTATCGGGCGGCTTCGCATGTTCTGACACTAGTCTGCAGGAATGCGATCCTCGATCGCCGCCAGCCAGAGCGGAAGTGCCTCCAGCAGCTTTCGCAGGATCTCCCGTGTCCGGGACATGAAGAGCTCGTACTCTCCATAGGCCTCTCCCCCGTGGCTTCCGACCAAGTCGCTGACTCCCCGCAAGATCAACAGTCGCTGATGGTTGCGATGTGCCACCCATGCGATCGCGCCCGACTCCCAGTCGGCCGCGACTGCACCGTATTTCCGTATGAGCTCAGGGATATCTTCAGCCACGATGTCGCGGTCTCCGGATACGAGCAGGCCGCGACTGACGGGCGTCGGCTGGTCTGTCGGCAGCCAACGCAGGTCAAGATGCGTCGAATAGTGCTCGATCGCTTCCGCCGCGTCCGTCATTTGCTCGACGATATCGTAGACAATCGTTCGCTCGACCAGGATGATCGTGCCTAGCTCGATGCATCCTTCGAATCCACCGCAGGTTCCAAGGTTTACCAATAGGTCTGGATGCAGCTGATCGATGACGTATTGGGTTGTGGCAGAGGCCGAAACCTTTCCCCAACCCCCGTGAAAGATGGTCATCTCCCGGCCCCGGAGCGCGGTTTCGATGTACTCGCCTAGTGGGCCAACCTGCGCCTGGACCCCGTACAGAAGGGACTTGAGCACCCTCCATTCGCCGTCTGCCGAGATGAGGACCGCTGTCTTCATGCAGGGCGGTCAAGCAGATACTCGAGCAGGACGCGCAGGGCAGCGCTCGCAGCTTCAGCCTTGTTCTGGCGCCGATCGCCCTCAAACCTGCGCAGATAGGCGCGATCTTCGGACGCGGCGCTCAACCCCAGCCATGTCGTGCCGACGGGTTTGTTCGGCATACCGCCCCCGGGTCCGGCGATCCCGCTGACGGAGATCGCCACGTCCGCGCCCAGAGCAGTGCGCACTCCCCGCGCCATTTCAAGGACGGTTTCCCGGCTCACAGCACCCTGTGCGCGCAGCGTGTCCCATGACACGCCCAGCAAAGCCACCTTGGCCTCGTACGCATATGCAACGATGCCGCCGCGGAAGTAATCAGACGAGCCAGGCACATCTGTGATGCGATCTGCGATCAGGCCGCCCGTGCACGATTCGGCAACTGCCAACTTGAGACCTCGAGACTTCAGTAGTTGTCCGATCTGGAATTGCACTGGAGCTTCTTCGTCGCTCATGGTGTAGTATTCTACATGATTTGTGCTCCTCCCCCGGCGCCCACCAACCTCCGGTATCCCAGCCCGCACCGTGCCGGTGGGTCTCGGTGCTCCGACGCATACCGTGATGAGTCGAGAACGAAACCCGAGCGCATCGATCGTGGATAGTTCCGATGGTGGCAGGTTGGGTTGGCCGCACGCGCGGCAAAGTCAATGTGGAGCTTCTCCTGGAGCGAGACGCAGCTTCGGAGGTCTATCTCGATCGCCACAGGACGCTACGGCGTGCAGTTGCCGTCGACGTGCCGAACGCGCAGTATGCCGACGCTCCTGAATTGTTGGAGCGTTTGCAGCGCGCAGGCCGGGACCAAGGAACGCTCCGGAACCCCAACATCGTCCAGGTCCATGCCTTCGAGAGCGTTGACGGACACCCGTGCATCGTCGTGGAGTGCATGCCCGGGGTCTCTTTGGCCGCGCACTTGCGGGCCTTCCACTCGTTGCAGCTGCGCGACTTGATGAAGCAGATCCTGGCCTCCCGCTGCGAGCAGGCAGCGGGCTGCATGATCAGGCAGGCGGTTGCGCTTTCCAACAACATGTTCACGAGGTCCGATCTGAATGGCAACGAGCGCATCGAGGCGATCTCTACGGAGGGCGGCGCGCAGACGGCCCGCCAGCATGCCCTGCACATGGCGGACATCGTGGTCACATTGTCAAATCAGAACTCCCGCCGATGCGGGAGTTCTGATTTCTTCGGCCTGCGGAGGCCAGTTTTGGCGCGGGGCAGGCTACTGCAGCAGGCTTTGATTGATCGTGCTCCACACGTCCCCGACCGCCAGGCCCGTCACCGATATCAGCACAGTAATAGCGCAGCAGCAGACGAGGAAGACCGCCAGTCCCGGTATGGCGTATGCCCCAATGGCGGGACCCCATCCGAACTGATTCACGCCCTTGATCGCCATGACCTGCAGGGCCAGGACATAAAAACTGCCGAGCCCCATCGCAACATCGGAATCCGCTTCACCTGAAGCCGGGCCTCCACAAACGCGGGACAGGGCCGCAGGCGGGCGGTTTGATAAGTCACTGTGCCAGGCTGCTGTTTATGGTGCTGAAGGTGTTGCCGATCATCGGGCCCAGCATCATGAGAACAGCGATGATGCAAACTGCAGAGGCGAGTAGCCCTACCTGAACCCATCCCAAGATGATCCCAGCCGTCGCCAGGCCATCGCCGCCTGCCCGCGGAGGCGTCGCGCGCGTTTCTTTGCGAGCAGAGTTTCCGAGCACGATCGCAACAATCGAACCGAGGATCGGCAAAAGGATCCAACCGATGATGCCGCTGACTAAGCTGGCGATGGCCAGGCCGCTCGTGGGCAGCGGCACCATCCCGCCAGGCGAAACCGGTGTGTTCGGGGCATTCTGTCACATTGAGGCCTCCTTGCTCTGGTAATGGTAACACGGGGCAGCATGCCTAGGTGCGGGTAGAATCGACCATCATGGAGGCGACCGACAAACTGCAGGGCATTCTCGCCACGATTCCGGCCAAGCCCGGCTGTTATATCATGAAGAACGCCGGCGCTTCGATCGTCTACGTCGGCAAGGCCGTGAATCTCAGGAATCGCGTGCGTTCCTACTTCCACTCAGATTCGGGTCAGGACGGCAAGACGCGCCGGCTCGTCAGGGAGGTCGCGGACATCGAGTGGATCCTCGTGGGCTCCGAGCTCGAGGCTCTTATCCTCGAGATGAACCTTATCAAGAAGCACCGGCCCAAGTACAACGTTCGACTGAAGGACGATAAGCGCTACCCGTACATCAAAGTGCATTGGACCGAGGCGTTTCCCAAGGTGACCGTGACCCGGCAGATGGTCGCTGATGGCGCTCGATACTTCGGCCCGTATACTTCGGCATGGGCGGTCTATCAGACCCTGGATGCTCTACGGCATATCTTCCCGTTTCTGACGTGCGACCGCACGATCACTGGTCAGGATCAGCGCGCATGTCTCTACCACGATATCAAGCTCTGCACTGCGCCGTGCGTCGGCGCCATCGATCAGTCAGGCTATCGGCAGATGATCTCCGACCTCATGGATTTCCTCGGGGGTCACAGTGAGCACATAGTCACCCGACTGCAGGCGTCCATGCAGCAGGCCTCGGATGAGATGCGGTTCGAGAAGGCGGGCGCCCTGCGGGACCAGCTGAAGGCGATACAGTCCATTGTCGAGCGACAGAAGATCGTCTTCCCATCGGATTACCTCGACTCGGATGTGCTGGCCATGGCCCGCTCCGACGGCCAGGCGTGCGTGCAGGTCTTCTTCATCCGCGGCGGCAAGCTGATCGGCCGTGAATACTTCGTGCTGGAAGGGACCGAGGATGCCGCCAATGCCGAGGTCATGACCCAGTTCGTCAAGCAGTTCTACACCGAAGCTGCCAGCATACCGCGGCAAGTCATGCTTCCCGAAGAGATTGAAGAGGCGCGCATCATCAGTCAGTGGCTGCGTTCCCGCCGCGGGTCCGAGACAGTCGAGTTGATGGTTCCAAACGAAGGTCAGCCGCGGCAGCTGGTTCAGATGGCGGCCGAGAATGCCTCGGAAACCTTGGCGGCGCTTCGTGCGCAGTGGCAGGCCGATACTCACAAGCAGGAGCAGGCTCTCAACGAGCTGCAATCAGCCCTGGGGCTTGCGACCCCGCCCAATCGCATTGAGTGCTACGATGTCTCCAACATCCAGGGTACTGCGATTGTCGGCGCAATGGTGGTTTTCGAGCAGGGCGTCGCCAGCAAACGCCTCTATCGGCGCTTCAATATTGAAAGCGTGGTCGGCGCTTCGGACGATTTCGCCTCCATGGAGGAGATGCTAATTCGCCGCTTTCGCCGCTGGGATGGGGCGCAGGCTGGGCAGCTTCAACCCGGCTACAAACCCGATCCGGCGTTCGCGCTCTTGCCAGATCTCCTGATTGTTGACGGAGGCAAGGGACAACTGGGCCGGGTTATCCGCGTCCTTGAAGGCTTCGGGCTATTTGGCAAGGTGCCCATCCTGGGATTGGCGAAGCAGCGTGAAGAGATCTTCTTCCCGCATAGGCACGACCCTCTCGTGCTGCCTCGACACTCGCCCGCGCTATACTTGCTGCAGCGCATCCGGGATGAGGCCCACCGCTATGGGATCACGTCGCATCGAAAGAAACGCACCGCTCTCGGGATGGCATCACAGTTGGATTCCATCCCGGGAATTGGCCCTGCGCGCCGCAGGGCGCTGCTTCGACAGTTCGGATCCCTGGAAGGAATCCGCAAGGCCACGCTGGAGGAGTTGAGAGCCGTCGTGCCCGAGAGCGCCGCCCTCTCGATCAAGGCCAACATTCCCTGACCGCACTCGCGGCGAATGCAGCCATCCGGTCAGCCAGAAAGGTCGTCTTCGCAATGCCCAGGACAAAGGCTCCAAAGAGAAACACACGGCGTACATCTACCGCACAGCTCGTCTTTCTCGTACTTACGATCGTGATCGTTCTTTCGTTCGTGCTTTCGCTATTCGTCCAGGTGTAGACCGCGCCTGCGCGGAGCCCGGGCACGCCATCACGAGTATAATCATCGATGGCGCCCGGGCTCCGCGCATAAAGGACACAGAGACACCCGCTGTATCCCGCGTGTCTTTCGTGTCCTTTGTCTTGTCGGAGTAGGTCCCTATGCTTGACAGACTCATCGCGATTACGAAACACTACGAGGAGCTGGAAGAACAGCTGCTCCAGGTCGGAGCAGACTATCAACGCGCCGGGCAGATCAACAAGGAGCGCACGGACCTGGAGGCGATCGTCGCCAAATCCAAGGAGTACAACCGCGCTCTCAAAGGCCTCGAAGAGGCCCGCACAATACTGGAATCCCAGCGTGAGACCGATGCCGACCTTCGCGCCCTGGCCGAGGCCGACGTGGCGGCCCTGACGCCGCAGATTGACAGCCTTGAGAAGGAGATCCGACGGCTCTTGGTCCCCCGTGATTCTCGAGATGAAAAGAATGTCATCGTGGAGATCCGGGCCGGCACTGGTGGAGACGAAGCCGCCTTATTTGCGGCGGATTTGTTCCGCATGTACACGCGTTTCGCCGAGCGCCAGAGTTGGAAATCCGAGATCCTCTCGGAAAACGCCATCGGAATTGGCGGGTACAAGGAGATAATCTTCGAGATTAAGGGTCGTGGCGCATTCTCCAAACTGAAGTACGAGTCCGGCGTGCACCGCGTGCAGCGCGTGCCGGCGACGGAGGCATCCGGGCGTATCCATACATCCACCGCGACCGTGGCCGTATTGGCGGAGGTGGAAGAGGTCGATATCGAGATCCCCGAATCAGACATCCGCGTGGACGTCTATCGTTCATCCGGCGCGGGCGGCCAGAACGTGCAAAAGAACTCCACAGCGGTGCGCATCACGCACCTACCCACCGGAATGGTCGTGGCCTGCCAGGACGAGCGCTCCCAACTTCAGAACCGGCTGCGCGCCATGGCCATCTTGCGGGCACGATTGTACGAGATCGAAGAAGAGAAGCGCCGCACCGCCCAGGATGACACCCGGCGCTCCCAGATCGGCACGGGAGAACGCTCGGAGAAGCTCCGGACGTACAACTTCCCGCAGAATCGCGTCACCGACCATCGCACGGGGCAATCGATCTACAATATCCCTGGGGTGATGGGTGGCGGGATTGATGGGTTCATCGAGGAACTGTCCGCACGCGATGAAGCCGACCGGCTGATGGCCGCCGGCACCGTGGAACAACGCTCCTGAAACATGCCTCCTCAGTTGCGCGAGCTGCTTGTGTCCTTTGCCTCGCGCCTGGCGACCTACAGCCATACCCCCCAGCTTGATGCGCAGGTCCTGGTCGCGGACGTCCTCGGGCGGACGCGCACATGGTTGCTGGCACACGCCGAAGTGGCGGTGGACTCTGACGAGGCGCTGCGCCTGGAGACGCTTGTCCAGCGTTTGGAGCAGGGCGAACCTCTGCCTTACATATTGGGTCACCATGAGTTCTTTGGCCTCGATTTCGATCTCACGCCTGATGTCCTGATACCGCGGCCGGAGACCGAGCTGCTCGTGCAGAGCGCCATAGCCTGGATGGAAGGCGCCCCGGAGCGTCGTACGGTCGCTGATGTTGGCACCGGCTCCGGTTGTATCGCCGTTTGCATTGCCGTGCATGTCCCGGGCACCCGCGTGGTCGCTACCGATATCTCCCTTGCCGCTCTCGAAGTTGCGCGCGCCAACGCGCGCAAGTTCGGCGTGGCGGAGCGCATCGAATTCATCGAATGCGACATACTGCCTCCCCACACGGCAGGGCTTTCCACCGAGCAGCATCTCGATCTGGTTTGTGCAAACCTCCCTTACATCCCCACACAGGAGCTGCACTCCCTGCCCATCTTCGGTCGGGAACCCAGCCTGGCCCTCGATGGAGGAGCGGATGGCCTGGATCCCTTTCGTCGGTTCTTCGCGTTGACGCCTGACTGGATGGCACCCGGCGGTCTTATGCTGCTTGAGATCGAAGCGCAAAGCGGCCCCTCCGTGCTTTCACTGGCATACGACGCCTTCCATGCCGCAGCCATTCACCTGCACAAGGATCTGGCGGGGCGCGATCGCTTGCTTGAGATCCAACTCAACGGCATGATGTGAGAACGCTACTCCTGCCTGCCTCTTCTGACGAAAACCTACGTCGCGCCTCGGAGGTACTGCGGCAGGGCGGGCTCGTGGCCTTTCCGACCGACACCGTCTACGGCCTGGGTGCCCTGGCGTTCAATGACGCCGCGGTAAGGAGTATCTATCAGGCAAAGGGTCGCCCATCGGACAAGGCGCTCCCGGTCCTGCTATCGTCGGTTGCTGATATCGACCTGGTTGCCACGAGCATCGGCGATTCGGCCCTGAGACTCGCCCGGCGGTTCTGGCCCGGGCCGCTCACCCTGGTGGTCCCCAAGAACGATCGCGTTCCGGAAGCGGTGGCCGGCGCGACCGTGGGCATCCGCGTGCCGGATCACGTCACGGCCCGCGTTCTTCTGGAACTGGCGGGTCCGCTGGCTGTGAGTTCCGCCAATCAATCCGGAAGCGAAAGCCCTGTCACGGCCGCGGGTGCTCTGGAGCAGCTCGAGGGCCGCGTGGAAATCATCCTTGACGGCGGAGCTTCCCCAGGCGGAATTCCGTCGACTGTGGTCGACTGCACCGGTGACGAGTTGGTCATCGTTCGTGAGGGACCCCTTACGCTGCGGGAGCTGCAAGCGGCACTGATCTGACTCCCGACGAATCGGCAGCCAGGAGTCTGGTCCTGCCAAATCGCTCGGATGTGGTTGCGCCCGGAATTCTTATTGCCCCCTAAGTTGCCGTTCAGCCTGTGCTCAGCAGCATGCATATAATCCGAGTCGCATTCTCCTCTAACAAACTGCGCTCGGGTCAGAAAGCCCGAGCGCGGTTTGCTTCTGTATACTTTGTGCCTGCTGCCGCCACGCAGCGAGGCATCCCCTGCCGGGATCAGGACAACGGCCAGTTGGGCTCGACGTCGATTCCCAGCTCCGACGTGTGCCCTAGCGCCAGACGATGGTACCCTGCCGCCCCTATCATCGCCGCGTTGTCCGTGCACAGCCAGAGCGCCGGTATATGCACGGGGAACTCAGATTGCCCAAGGAAGATCTCGCGCAACCTGCGGTTCGCCGAAACACCGCCGGCCACCAAGACTGCCGTGGCACCCAACTCCCTTGCAGCATCCATCGTCTTTCGGAACAGCACATCCACCACAGCTGCCTGGAAGGATGCGGCCAGGTCCTGGACAGGCAGCGAACCGCCCTTCGCGGCGTGACTCTTGACCTCCCGCAGCACGGCCGTCTTGAGCCCACTGAAAGAGAAGTCCCGCGTGCCGTCCAACCAGGATCTCGGGAATGCATAACGATGCGGATCCCCCTCTTCGGCGGCCTCCTGGATTGCGGGACCTCCGGGATAACCGAGCCCAAGAAGTCGTGCAACCTTGTCGAAGGCCTCGCCGGCCGCGTCATCCAGGGTCGACCCCAGGCGCTGGTAGCGCAGGTGCCCGGTCATGAGGTCGAGTTCGGTGTGCCCACCAGAGACCAGCAGCGCCAGCAGTGGAAATTCGGGTTCCTTCGGCGCCTGGGCGCCGGCGTTGTGGATCCACGCTGAATACAGGTGTCCTTCAAGGTGATTCACGCCAACCAGGGGCAGACCCCGTCCGAGCGCCAATCCCTTGGCGGCATTCAGTCCAACCACCAACGACCCGGCAAGCCCGGGGCCGCGCGTGACGGCGATCGCGTCCACGTCCTCCAGCGTGACGTGTGCCTTCTCGAGGGTCTCTTCGATCACGGGCACAATGGCCAGAACGTGCTGCCGCGACGCGACCTCAGGAAACACACCGCCGTAGCGCGCGTGGATTTCCATCTGCGAGGCCACCGTGGACGCCAGCAGCGACCGTCCGTTGTCGACGACCGCACATGCCGTCTCATCACACGAGGTCTCTATAGCCAGGATCCTAGCCCGCTTCATCTCATCCATGTTGCACCATCGCACGTCCCCCACCGATTCGGCGAACTACTTCGGGTGCCATTTCTGCATCCGTAGGACAAAGTCGTATGGATACTCGGCCAAGCGTTCAAGCGCGCCATCCGGCCGCACCCAGTAGGTATCCTCTATCCTGACGCCGATGCCCTTATCCGGATAGTAGAGTCCTGGCTCGATGGTGATGACCACACCAGGCCGAAGAATATTATCGTCCCCGGCCGTGTGCCTACTCCAGGGTCGCTCATGGAGGTTGAGTCCCACACCATGCCCAAGCGAATGCACGTAGCCGTTCTCCAGCACGCCCGTGGTGTGCATCGGAGTATCGTGCCCGCTCTTGCGGAATTCGTCGCAGACGAGCTTCTGGTACTCCTTGAACCCCACGTTCAGGTCAAGGTTCTCGATTACCGTGTCATACACACCGTGGACCTCGTCGTACAGCTTCTGGGCATCCGGACTGGCGTATCCGAGACTCCACGTGCGCGTGAAATCGTAGAAGTACCCGCCGCCCGCCTCTGCCGGAAAGATATCGAAGACGATGGTCCGCCCGAGGCGGATAGGATCGCCCGGCTTGCCCACTGAATGCGGTATGCCCGCATCCTTTCCGATCGCGAAGATGCAGCCCTCCACCTCGACCGCTCCACTTTCGGCCAACCACAACGAGATCTGATTCTTTACATCCCCCACGGTGAGCGGAGTTCCGTCGTCCTTGAGCAGCACCTCGTCAGCACCGACATCGCTCGAAGTAAGCAGCCCGGACACTTTCGAGACGACCTCGGTGGTGATCCGGCCCATGCGGCGAATGTGCTCCACCTCGCTCTCGTCCTTGGTCTCCATGGCCCGCAGAAAGATCGACTCTTCCTTCGGCTCGCTGACGATCTCGAGGTCCGGATAGGCCGCACGGATGCGCGTCGTGATTGAAATGAGGTCCCCAACATCCAACGTGCCGTACAATCCCAGGCGCCCCCGCGCAACTGCCTGGGCACCCAGGATCTCGTGTGGATCCTTCAGCAGCGAGTCCACTCCATTGACGCTCAGGGGTACAACCTGCAGCCCGCTCTTCGCCGCCTCGTCGCGCTCCATCGCGTTGCAGTACAGCGCGGCGGCCTGGCCCGGCTTCTTGACCAAGGCTGCATTGCTTACGTGTCCCCCACCGGTCATGTAGTACATCGGCGGATTGCGGGCGGCATCACCCAAGACCATGATGGCGTCCAAGCCGATGCTTGTGATCAGTTCATCCAGGTCAGCTTTCATCACATCTCCCGAAAAGCCGCGCGCACACCGGCAACCAAGAGAGGGTCCTCATCGATTTGAACGGTCCGTGGATCCAACAAGACGCGGCCTCTTTCGGCGCGCGCGATCACGGGTGGATCCTGAGAGCGCATTCCACTGAGAAGCGCGTCCGGGCTGGCAGTGGCTAGCGACAAGACGTGCGTCGGAAGCATTGCGCCCGGCAGGCTACCCCCGCCCAGCGCTGATTCGCTGGGCCGGACTTCGCCAGTGCCCAGGTCCTCTGCCCACCTCAAGGCCCTGCGCTGCGCGTCTTCTGCCGGCATGGCCAGCATCCTCCAGACCGGCAATTCGGTCTCGGCCTCGTCCCGCAGGTAGTGCATGAGCGTCGCAGTAGTGCCTGCCAGCGCGGTCTTGTCGGCGCGGACTGCACGCGCCAGCGGATGCCTCCCGATCTTGGCGATCCACTCCGTCCTTCCAAGGATTATTCCGGCCTGCGGTCCACCCAGAAGCTTGTCTCCCGAAAAACACACCAGGTCCACACCTGCGGCCAGCGATTCCTGCACCATGGGCTCATGCGCCAATCCAAATGCGGCTGTATCGAGGAGCGCGCCGGATCCCAAGTCATCAACAACGACCTGGCCGGCGCGATGCGCCGCATCCACGATCGACCTGAGTTCAGGTTCCTCGGTGAAACCCACCAGCTTGAAATTTGAGCGATGCGCCCGCATGACCATCGCCGTCTCGCCAAACGCCTCTTCATAGTCCGACAGCCGTACCTTATTCGTGGTGCCCACTTCCACCAGCTTGGCACCCGACTGCCGCATTACTTCAGGCATGCGGAAGCCACCGCCGATCTCCACGAGCTGCGAGCGCGCGATGGCGACGCGCTTTCTCGAGGCCAGCGCAGACAGGATCAGCAAAACGGCCGCGGCATTGTTGTTTACCACGAGCGCGGCTTCTGCGCCGGTCAGTCTCCGTAGTGCGGCCTCCGCTTCCAGGGAGCGCCCACCGCGCTTGCCTGTCGCCAGATTCAACTCCAGATTCGAATATCCCCTCGCGACCTCGTTCATCGCCAGGATCGTGGCGCGTGACAGCGGGGCACGCCCAAGGTTCGTGTGCAGGATCACACCGGTGGCATTGATCACAGCACGCAGGTCTGCGCCAGTCCACTGCCTGAGCAGATTTCCCGTCTGGCCGAGGATCGCATCAATGGGCGGCGCGCTGCCATCATCGTGTGCCCTGAGATGCTCGCGCAGGTCCTCCAGCGTCTCGCGGATCGCGCGCACCGTCAGGGGCCTGCCAAAGCTCTCGGCCAGGGCGGCTGCCCGTTCCGTTTGCAGGATCCTCTCTACCGAAGGCAGACTATTCAAATGGCTCATCGCCGTCCAGCCAGGCAGGTATGCTCCCGGCGTCGTAGTTCCCGCCGGGGCTGGAGTGGCTCCCACTCTGAGCGGGCGGCCTCCAGCGCGCTCGTTCCCGCAGCCTGATGAGGTATTCCACCACGATCAGCCCGCCCGCGAGCCCGATCCATATCCAGAAAGCCATCACATCTCCGAGCTGCAACCAGGCCACAACGCATCCGTACACTCCGAGCCAGAGTGCCTGACGGACAATCGTCCCCGGCTCTGCCGGCGGATCCGAAGGGAAACGCAGGTTCAGGAAGTAGGCAATCGGCAAGGCCGTTCCGCTTAGGGCGGTGAACCACAGCACAAAAAAACCCCACCTGGCCCACACGACGGGCGGAAGCTGGAACACGAAGATCAGCAGGGTCAGTCCGCCCCAGCCCGCCGCCATGAGGAATAGCGAAGAAAACAGGTACTCACGCGCGCTGGGAGAGTGCTGCATTAAGTGAATTATACTCGGTCAAGATTCCGATGAGCCTCACTACGTGCCGCTGTGCAGCCATGCCTGACGCAACGACCCGATTTCTTGCGGAGTACCCATGAATGTCTTGGATGCGATACGCACAAAGCGCGCCGTTCGCGACTTCCGGCCACAGCCCTTGTCAGAGCAAGAAGTGACAGCCATCGTGGACGCTGGCCGCCGCGCCCAGTCTTCAAAGAACGAACAGGCCTGGCACTTCATTGCCGTGCAGGATAGGTCCACGCTCAAGCAGCTCTCGGCGTGCGGCAAGTGGGCGGGGCATATTGCCGGCGCAGCCTTGGGCGTCGCCATCCTTACACCAGACCCATCCGCCAAATTCCAGACGATGTTTGATGCAGGTCAGGCAGCCGCCTACATGCAGCTGGCAGCATGGGAAATGGGGATGGGCTCTTGTCCCGCGTCGATCTATGAACCGGAAAGGGCCCGTGACATTCTGGGTTTTCCGCCGGAACTCCACCTTCGCATCATGCTATCCTTCGGATATCCCGCAGAAGAGCACAGGCTGACTGCGGCACCCCGAAAGGGAGGTCGGCGCACATTGGAAGACGTGGTCCACGCCGACAAATGGTGAGCGCGCCGCAGCCGCCCCCTGCCTGGGTGCATGCACCGGAGAATGGATTCTCCGCCGGACGCAGCCCCGACTGCAAACATGCGACCTTTTCGGCCCAATCGACCACATGGATAGTTCGCTTCTGCCCTTCTTTCGGCCAAACGGAATTGTGATTATCGGGGCGTCGACGTCGCCGCAAAAACTGGGCTACGGCGTCGCACGAAATCTCACCCAGAGCGGCTACACCGGCGCGATCCACTTCGTTGGCCAGAGCCCGGGGGAGCTTTTTGGTCGGCCGGTGCACAAGGTTCTCGCGCAGGTCCCTGATCCCGCAGACCTTGCGGTGCTGGTGATCCCGGCCAAGGCGACTCCGGCTGCCATCCAGGACTGTGCCGCCCGCGGCATCCGTGCTGCCATCATCCTCTCGTCGGGTTTCCGGGAGGCCGGCGCAGACGGCGCAGCGCTCGAACAGCAGTGCGCCGCATTGGCGCGCCTCCATGGAATCCGCCTGCTCGGCCCGAATTGCGTCGGCATCATTGATACGCATCTCCCCTTCGACACCAGTTTCTTGCAGCCGCCGATGCCACCCCAGGGCGGAATCGCATTCGTGTCGCAGTCAGGTGCATTCTGTGCGGCGATCGTGGATTGGTCGCGCCGCCAGGGATTCGGCTTTTCACAGATCATCAGCGTTGGCAACCAGGTCGATGTAAGCGAGGCCGAGATGCTGTCCGCCGCGGCCGAGGACGAGTTCACGCAAGTTGTTGCAATGTACATGGAGGGCGTTTCGGACGGCGCACGGTTTGTTCGCGCCGCTGGCACCGTGACGGAACGCAAGCCGGTCGTGGCGCTCAAGGTCGGCCGTTCACCCGCGGGAGAGAAAGCGGCCTCCTCACACACGGCCGCCCTGGCGGGATCCGACGCGGCCTTTGATGCCGCATTCGCAAAGTCCGGAATCCTCCGCGCCGCGACTGCGGAGGAGTTGTTTGACTGGGCGCGCGCTCTGGAGAATTGCCCAGCTCCCGCTGGGCGCCGAGTGGCCGTGCTCACGGACGCGGGCGGCCCGGGCGTGATAGCGGCAGACGCGTTGACGGCGCAGGGGCTGCAACTCGCAACACTGGGGCGTGCCGCACGCGCTCTCCTGGCAGCGCGCCTGCCGCCGGCAGCCAGCGTGCTGAATCCCGTCGATATGCTTGCATCGGCCTCGCCCGAGGACTACGCGTTTTGCCTGAGCACACTGCTCACCGACCGGGGGGTTGATTCCGTACTGGTTATTCTACCTCCGCCGCCGATGCACTCCGCCGAATCTGTGGCCGCGGCCATCATCCCGGTTGTTCGGGCATCCGCCAAGCCCGTTGTCATTGCCCTGCTTGGATCGCACCTGACCGCATCCGCGTTTGAATCCTTTGCTGGCGCCCGCATACCGACGTACCCTTTCCCCGAAAGGGCGGCATCCGCCCTCGGTGCCCTCTTCCGCCGGGCACAGTATGTTGGCGCTCAACGGCCCCAGATCGCCGCGCGCCCCTTCGAGGTCCCGTTCAGGCGAATGACCTCATCCATCGATCTCCTCGCAGCTTATGGAATTCAGACGGCGGATCTCAGGCTGGCCACCTCTGCTGAGCAGGCTGCATCCATTGCAGGCGAAATCGGATTCCCCCTGGCTATGAAGATCGCCTCGCCCAACATCGTCCATAAGTCCGACGCTGGCGGCGTTCTGCTCAACGTTCGCGATGTCGAGTCCGTCTTGAATGGCTATACGCAACTGATGGATTCCGCCCGCGCCTCGCTCCCGCAGGCAGACCTCCTTGGAGTTCACCTGCAGCCATACATCTTCGGCGGGCAGGAAGTCATCGTCGGCGCCGTTCGCGATCCACAGTTCGGGGCCTTGGTGATGTTCGGTTCCGGCGGCATTGAGGCGGAAGCACTGAATGACGTTGCCTTCGCACTCGCGCCTCTTGGTTCGGATGAGGCCGATGACCTCATCCGGCGCACTTGGGCGGGACGTCGGCTCGACGGCTTCCGCAACATACCTCCGGTTGACAGGGCCGCCGCCCGTGATGCGCTTGTCCGTTTCTCCTGGATGGTCCATGAGCATCCGGAGATAGACCAGATCGAGATCAATCCGCTGCGCGTCCTCACCACAGGCGCCGTGGCGTTGGACGTCAGGCGTGGCCCCTAGGCCCATCCGCCAGCAAAGTCGGACGAAAAAAGCCGAATGGTATAATCGTGCGGCGCTTGGGATTGCGCAGGTCGATGCATGACAGTTACCGAGACGGTATTGAAGGAATTGGAGAGACTGACAGGCACGGATCAGGTTCGCAAGGATCTGCATGTCGATCTCTTCGGCCACAAATTGCTCGACTCGCTCGGTGCCGTGGAGTTGACCATCGCCCTCGCCGATAACTTCGGCATTGAGTTGTCCCCCAGCGACATCGACCGTGAGGCCTGGGCGACCCCCCAAAAGATCATCGACTACGTCACGGAAAGAACCTCGCGGGCATGAATCGCCTCCCGCACATTTTCGCGGCCTTTGCCGCGTTGCTGGCGACCGCGGCCGGAGCGTTCGCCTATACCTTCTATGCGCGCCACACGGAATACAAGTATGTGCATGCCGTGGCTGCGCAGGATCACTCGGAGATCAGCCGCGGAATAGCCGTCGAGCGCGCGGCGCTTGAACAGCCGGATCTGCTCTTGATCTACGGTGCCAGCGAGCTGGTGCTGTTGGAGACGGAGTACGAGGCCACGCGGTTCTTCAGCAGCTATCCGACGGGCTTCATGGTCTTCAACGCCGCCACCAAAGGCGGCTCTTCACTGACTGTTGCGCAAAGGTTGGCAGCGCTGGGGCCCGAGCTTCACGGCCGCCGCGTGATCTTCGCCCTCGGTCCCGCAATCATGACCATGGCACCGTTCGGCGACGTGGCGCAGCGACACTACGAGGGAAATTTCTCCGAACTGCACGCCCTCGAGTTGGCCTTCAGTCCTCGGCTGAGTCTCGAAACCAAGCGGCTTGTGGCCAGGCGCATGCTCGACTTTCCGGAGACCCTCGCGCCAAGTCCCTTCCTGGTGTTCACGATTCGGCAACTGGAACAACCGTCACTGCCGGGCACGCTGCTGCACTTCGCCTCCTGGCCTCTGGGCCGGCTGCAGCTGGCGATCCTCCATCTGCAGGATCACTACGCCGCGGTGGAATACATCCACCATCTTTCCGCCGCCGAGGTGGCCATCACTCGCGAGCCGCGCACGGTCGATTGGCAGGCCCTGACAAAAGAGGCCGAGCTCGAGCAGATGGAGAACACGGACAGCAATCCGTTCGGTGTGGATGACAGCCAGTGGCCCAAGATCAAGGAGCTGTTCATTGCTCCCGCGGCCTATGGTACGAGGGACCTCGACTTCATCAACGATGTGACCATCGCGCGAGAATGGAATGACCTCAGGCTGGCCTTGAGCGTGATACGGGAACTTGGGGCGGACGCCATCATCATGAGTAGCCCAATGAACGTCCCCCTTTGGGAGACGATCGGCGTCTCGGAGGACGCCCAGAATACCTACTACGAACTGCTGCACTCGGTGGTGGACCCCTACGACATCCCAGTCTTGGACGGGAAGGAGTGGGGCAGGATTCCGTTTTTCAGCATGGATCTGGCGTCGCATGCCAGCCGAAAAGGGTGGATCTATGTGGACCAGAGGCTTGATCAGATCTATCATCGCAGGCTCCCGTAGCCCGCTGGGCCGCGCCGTCCTGCTCTCGGCATACTACCTCGCCATCATCGCCGCATTGATTGTCATGTATGGCAAAGGCGATTTCTCATCCACGGGGTTTGTCTACCAGGGCTTCTAGTCCATGGATCTGATCGAATCGATCGACCACTGGGGCCGGGAGCATCCTGGTCGTGCCGCGCACATCAGCGGCGCCAACGTGTTGACCTACGGCGAATTGCAGCGGCAATCGAACAAGCTGGCCGCGCACTTATCCCGCGCACTGCCTGCAAACCAGGCCCCCATTGCGGTCCTGGGCCACAAGCACAATGAGATGTTGGTTGGTTTCATCGGGAGCCTCAAGGCCGGGCACCCGTACATACCCCTCGATGCCTCCCTCCCATCGCAGCGCGTCCGCAACACGTTGGAAACAGCAAGGGCATCGCTCTTATCGGTCGAACACATAGGCGAACTGCTCAAGGACGACGGCGTTCCTGCCGAGACGGAGATGGCCCGTCTTGGACCCGACGATCTCTGGTACATCATCTTCACCTCCGGCAGCACCGGCGAACCCAAGGGAGTGATGATCACTCGCGGTTGCCTTGAGAGCTTCTTGGACTGGACCCTTGAGGAGCAGCAATTCAGGGCCACCGGTGAAATATTCCTCAACCAGGCCCCGTTCTCCTTTGATCTATCCGTCATGGATCTCTACTCCAGCCTGGCAACCGGCGGCACGCTTTTCAGCATCGCACAGGACGAGATCGCGGAGCCGCGCCGCCTTTTCGACACTCTCGGTCGGTCTGGAATATCGGTCTGGGTTTCAACGCCGTCCTTTGCCCGCATGTGCCTGATGCAGCCCACGTTCTCGCGGGACATGCTGCCGTATGTCCGCAAGTTCTGGTTTTGCGGCGAGACCCTCGCGCCTGAGGTTGCAGCAGAACTCCTGAGGCGCTTTCCCACGGCCGAGGTATGGAACACGTATGGCCCCACCGAGGCAACGGTGGCGACCACCTCCATCCAGATCACGGAAGAACTGGTCGCCCGTCACAACCCCCTGCCTGTTGGACGCGTGAAGCCAGGCTCGCGGATCGTGATTCGTGACGAGAACAGCCTGGTGGTCGAACCGGGCGGTCGCGGGGAGATTGTGATTGCCGGTCCGAATGTCGGCCTTGGCTACGTCCACCGGCCCGATCTGACCGACCGCGTCTTCCTCGATTTGAACAGTCAGCGTGCATACCGCACGGGCGATGCCGGCCATTTCGAAGGCGACCTGTTATTCTTTGAGGGTCGCATGGATTTTCAGATCAAGCTGCACGGCTACCGGATCGAACTGGGCGACATCGAGTCGAATATCCATAGGCTCCAGGACATCCAGGATGCCGTTGTAGTCCCCGCGCTCCGAAACGGGCGCGCGGAGTACCTGGTTGCCTTTGCCATCCTCAAGGGGAAGCCTGAGGGAGCCGATTTCGAGGTTTCTCAGCGCCTCAGGCAGGAGCTTGCTGGGCACTTGCCCGACTACATGGTGCCACGCCGGTTCGTGATCCTGACTGAATTTCCCACGACCGCCAACGGCAAAGTCGACCGCCAGAAGTTGGCGGGGACCATTCCGTGATCCCCTATACGGACTTCCTCTATTTTGGGATTTCTCTCTACGCGCTGGTTCCCGCGCTGATCCTTGGCGTGCTCCGGCGCCTGTGGAGGACCTGGGCCGTCATCGCCACGCTTTTCATGCTTGCGGTGCAGTACCTGGGCCTGACCCGTGAAATCTCCTGGCCACTCAACGGGCTGGTGCTGGTCCTGGGCTACGCCTTGGCGCAGTGGCTGGTGGCCGCTATCTTCCTTGCCGTCCGCCGTCGACGCGCCAGCCGCCCTGTATTCCATGCCTCCATCCTGCTTGGCCTGCTGCCGCTTCTGGCCGCCAAGGTTGCCTCGATTGCCGGCACGGAATATCCGCTGATCTTCGTAGGATTGTCGTACGTCACTTTCCGCAGCCTGGATGTTCTGATCGGGATCCAGGATGGCGTGATCACCCAGCTTGATCCCGTGCGCTACCTTGTTTTCTTGCTTTTCTTTCCAACTGTGTCCTCGGGACCGATCGATCGGTATCGGCGCTTTTCGGGGGATTGGGAGCGCAGGCGCAGCCGGGAGCAGGTACTTCTGGACATCGACGGAGGCGTTCAGCGCATCTTCACCGCATTCTTGTACAAGTTCGTGCTCGCGGCGCTCATCCAGCAGCACTGGATGAATCCCGTCTCACAAGCCGAAGGGCTGCTGCCCCTTGCCTCCTATATGTATGCCTACACGTTCTACTTGTTCTTCGATTTTGCCGGGTACAGCGCCTTCGCGGTCGGCTTCAGTTACCTTCTCGGCATTCGAACCCCAGAGAATTTCGATCGACCGTTTCTGGCACGCGATATACGCGACTTCTGGAATCGCTGGCATATGAGCCTTTCCTTTTGGTTCCGGGACCACATCTACAATCGATTCATTTTCGCAGCCTTGAAGGGCAGGTGGTTTCGCAACAGTCAGCTCGCCGCCTCGGCGGGCTACCTGCTGACGATGGGCTTGATGGGGATTTGGCACGGCACCTCGCCGAACTACCTCGCGTACGGTCTCTACCATGGGGTCCTGCTGGCAACCACGGCGGCCTTCGACCGGGCCCACAAGAACAATCGGCTGCTCAACGATCCGGGCACGCCGTGGCGCATTGCATCCACCCTGCTTACTTTTCACCTGGTCGCGCTCGGACTATTGATCTTCTCCGGGCGCCTCTTCTGATGCGCCTCCTGCTGGCACGTGGCCGGTTCCGAGTAGAATCTCCACGTGTCAACCCTTAGTCGGCGTGACTTCATACGATTGGGCGGCGCCTGCCTGGTCTCCCTGGCCATCGCACGCCCGCGGCATGCGGCGGCCGCCTCCCGTACGGCCCCAATCATCTACCGCGGCAGCGATCTTTATCCGCGCATCGCCCTCACCTACGATGACTGCCTGCTTGTGACGCGGCTGCACATGTTGCAGGCAACCCTGTTGGAAAATCCGGAAGCTCGGATCACCTTGTTCCCCGTGGGGCAGGCCTTGCTAAACAACGAATCCAAAGCTCCGGGGATCTGGAATTGGTTCCAGGCACGCGGCCACGAATTCGGCTATCACAGTTGGGACCATACCGACCCATGGGTGCTATCGGATACTCAGCTGCTCGCCGACTATGACCGCTGGCAGGACGCTCTCTATCAGGTGCTCGGGGCCCAGCCCATGGTGAGGTTTGCGCGTCCGCCGTTTGGCAATCTCAGCGGATCCTTCCTGAACATGTGTGCTCTTCGCGGCAAAGTAGCCACGATGTGGTCCACAGGCTTCGGGGGCGCGGTCGACGTTGGCGTGGCCGCGGCCAAGAGAGCCCGCTATGGTGATATTGCACTCCTGCACACACGTAATCAGCCCGCCATCCCGGAGATCAAGCAGGAGGAGAGTTGGGATATGACCATCACCGCGCAGATCCTGCCCCACTTCGCGGACGAGGGCGTTGAATGCGTTACGTTGGCAACACTCTACGATGACCTTATCCGTGAGCAGCACGATTCGTCGGGCTGCGAGGTGGGCAGCGGGCGATCGCCCACGCGTGTCTGTCTGGACTGACGCCTCCGGCGGCTCAGGCCGAGGCTGGCGGGTCGCGCCCCACGTCCAACATCAGATCGGCGTACTTGTCTGCAAACATCGCGGGCTGACCGCCCGTGTGCCAGAACAGCACACATTCGTCCTTCTGGAATTGGTCGCGACGGATGAGGTCGATCATGCCGCCAGCGGCCCGGCCGGTATAGACCGGGTCAAGCAATAATCCCTCCGTCCTCGCGAAAAGTCGCACGGCTTCCTGTTCCGCCGCCGTGACGACGCCGTAGCCTGCCCTGCAGTAGTCGGCGTTTGCCAACACGTCTTTTCCCTCGAACTCGACTTGCGTGCCGAAGCTTGTGCTCGCCGCACTGGCGAGACTCGAGACATGAGCCCGAAGCCAGGCAACGGGCTCGTCGATGCTGATGCCCAGGATCTTGCCTTCAAAGCCGAACACACGCTGGCCCAGGACAAGGCCCGCGTGCGTTCCACCCGAAGACGTGGCGAAAACGATCCAGTCCGGCCGCACATTCTGTTGCAGGAGCTCCTCCACAGCATACGCGTACCCCAGCGCGCCCGTGGGACTTGAGCCCCCGTACGGCACCAGGTACGGGCGTCGCCCTTCGGAGGCCACGCGGTCGCGGGTTTCCAGCAGCACTCGATCCCTATCCTTGCGATCCGCAACAACGACAACGTGAGCCCCAAACATCTGGTCCAGCAGGAAGTTCGCGGTGGGCTTGTCCGGCTGATCCCCCGTCAGGACGAGGATGCAGTCGAATCCAAACTTCGCTGCGGCCGCCGCCGTCTGGCGACAGTGATTTGATTGGAACGCGCCTGCGCTGATCAGTACATCGGCCTCTTGCGCACGTGCCTCGGCGATCAGGAACTCAAGTTTGCGGGTCTTGTTCCCCCCAAATGCTAGACCTGTTTGATCGTCGCGCTTCACCAGGATCTTTGGCCCTCCCAGGGCCGCTGAAAGCCGCGGCAGTTCCTCGACCGGAGTAGGCAAATGAGCAAATCGGATCCTTGCGGTCACTGCTCCTCCGTTTCCCTGCAGATACCCCGGCCGCCACACCCGTCCTGCGCGTGCTCGTCCCCGATGTAGCTACGCACCGCCAAGCACCTCACGGATCTGCGTGCGACCGCGCCTCCGCATGATGTCAAGCAGGCGTGGAACCAACCGCGTGTAGACTGGATACCACAGTGCGCTGGCAGGGTAATCCCACGCACCGGCTGTTCGCAACACTTGGCCCCCCAGGCCTTCTTTGAAACGGAAGACGCCCCACATCGGATCATCTTCATTGAACTCATCCGGGGCTCCCCAGAGGTCATAGACCCTGCATCCATGCTCTTTGGCGCGCCGGATCGCTTCCCACTGCAGCAGATGATTTGGCATCTTGTCCCGATGCGCCGCTCGCGACATCCCGTACAGATAGTATGCCCGCCCTGCAAAGTAGAAGACAAAGATCGCCGCAATGGGCTCGCCATTGATCTCCGCGATCAGGGCATCGGCCGTTGGCTGGTTGTGATCTGCGAGTGGGCGGAGGAACGTCTCCCAGACCGTCCGGTAGTAGTCTGCGTTCCTGATCACAAAACCATCGCGATCCGATGTCTCCGCGTACATTTGGTACAGCATGCCCAGCTCGGCAGAGGCGGCAGCCCTGACAGTGACGCCCTTTCTCTCAGCCAGTCTGATGTTGTAGCGCGTCTTCTGTTTCATGCCTGCGAGAAGCTCGTCTTCAGACGGCGAGAGGTCCAGCACCACGGTATTGCGGAACTGGATCTGGTCGCCGGAAAACCGCCAACGCCTCCGGCCAAGCTCGCGCAGAATGGCCTGGCCGTCTCGGTTCTGCGATGCAGTCTGATTTTCGGGATACCCTCTGCCAAGCTCCAGATCGGGATCCATCTTGAGGAAAATGGCGCTGTGCCGACGGGCCAACCCCTCAAGATCATCCAGGACTCTTCCGCGTAGCGCCGGCGCGCCCCAGTCAAGCAGCGGGCCTTTCGGGGCATACAGAATGCACAGTCGTTTCGCAAATCCTCGACTGAGCACCGGTCGCCTGAGCACCATGGCCGCTGCCACGGGCGGGCCCGCGCCCGCCGTGCCTTCCGGAGTGCGGTTATGCGGCACATCCGACCCAGACCAGGTCACGGGCATGGGCTGCCAGCCAAAGGCGGCCTTCACCTGAGCCCACTCCCACGTCTGCAGCAGATGGGCGCCGGGCAGTCGCGCCGTCAGCGCGTTCCAGTCTACGCCCGCGCCCTTGAAGGCCTGCATTGATACGTCGGTCATACTGCGTCCCGCGACGAGGCGCGCAGCAAATACGCCCGGTAAAGCAATGGGTGGTAAACCCGGTCCATTGCCGGCGCCGCCCGGCGCAGTTCTCCCCCAAAGCCGCGCTTGAATCTGTAGACGCCCCACAGGCCGTCATTTCGCGCGCCGAAGCCCGCCTCCAGCGCCTGTTCATCCTCATCGGGTACGCCCCACAGGTCATACTCATTGCATCCGCGGCTCTTTGCCCAGCGCATCGCCTCCCATTGCAGCAGATGGTTTGGCATCCGTTCGCGTTGAGAATCCGTCGAACCGCCATACACGTACCAGGCCCGACGGCCTCGGGCGAAGACCATCAGAGCCGCCAGAGGCTGCCCCTCGTACTCCGCCACAAGCACCTCGCACATGCCCGCCGGGCGGAAAAGGTCATAGGCGCTTTTGTAGTAGGCGCTCGAGTGCACCGCGAACCCGTCCCTTCTTCCCGTGGTCATGAGGATTTGATGAAATGCCGCGATCTCGGTCCATGACCGGACACTGACGCCCTTCTTCTCAGCCAATCGAATGTTGTACCGGCACTTCTGCTTCATGCGGGCGAGGATGCGATCCTCGGCCGGCTTAAGGTCCACGACGACTGTCCGCCTCGGTTGCACACTGTGCGGAGAGTAGACGCTGGCTGGCGCGCCGGCTGATGTCGAGATAGGGGCATGAGCTTCGGCAGCCTCGTCCTCCGTCCAGACATCAGGCTCATACTTGCAGAGGATGGCGCGTCTCTGTCTGCACAGCGCGTCCACCTCCTGCCAGAATCGTTCAGCGTCACCCGCCGTGATCTGCTCATCCACGGTCTTGGGGATATAGCCAATGCTGAGACCCAGGGGCAGTCTTCGGAACAGGATCTGCGCGCCGCGTTCGCCAACGATCAGTCTGGCAGCTTGCCAACCAAACCGGGACTTGAGCTCACCCCATTCGCCTGTCTGGAGGAAGTGGGCGTCGGAGCGATTCCGCAGGAATTCGTTCCACTGCGTCAGCGAGACCTCGGGCATTAAACGATGGCCGTTATGTCCGGTGCCGGGGCCTCGCTGATGGCGGCACCTGGGATTGCTGACTGCAGCAGCCGGATGATCTCTGCAGAATTGCCCTCGGCCGCAAGCGCCTCAAGCGCGGCGAGCGTGGCCGGCAGATCACCGTTCGCGACGGCATCCTCATTCATGGAGCGCACGATGTCAGGATGATCGGTTTTCTCGTACACCCTGTCTAATTCCCAGAGCTCCTCGCTGAGTTTCTCTCCCGGGCGGACGCCGGTGAATTCGATCTCAATATCACGACCGGGCTCCAGTCCCGAGAGGCGGATCAGATCCTCGGCAAGGTCGACAATATGCACCTGTTTGCCCATGTCGAGCAGAAAGGCTTCTCCACCCCGGCCCATGGAAGCCGCCTGCAGCACCAGGTGGACCGCCTCAGGGATGGTCATGAAGTAGCGTTCCATATCAGGGTGCGTGACCAGGACCGGTCCCCCTGCGGCGATCTGGCGCCTGAAAAGCGGGATCACGCTGCCGCGGCTGCCCAGGACATTCCCAAAGCGCACGACCGAGAAGACCACCCCGCTACGGCGGGCGGCATCCAGCACGATCATCTCGGCCAACCTCTTCGTGGCGCCATAGACATTTGCGGGGTGGATGGCTTTGTCGGTCGAGATCAAGACCAGGCGCTGCACCTTGGCTGCCAAGGCGGATTCCACCACATTGTGGGTTCCGGAGACGTTGTTCAGTACGGCTTCAGGAATATTCGCTTGCATCAGTGGAACATGCTTGTGCGCCGCGGCATGGAATATGACGTCGACGTGATGGGACTTCAGGATCTCCGGCAAGCGCCATTTGTCCCTGACGTCGGCGATCACCGGCACAAGATGCACGCCCGGGAACGAATCGCGCAGATCGAGCACGGCCTCGAAAATGCTGTTCTCGCCGTGTCCGAGCAGGACGAGCTCGGCCGGGTTCCAGCGGGCGATCTGGCGGCAGAGCTCTTGTCCAATCGATCCGCCGGCGCCCGTGACCAGGACCCGCTTGCCCGACAGCACCTCCCCGATCATCGCCTCATTCATATGGGTCGGTTCCCGGCGAAGGAGGTCTGTGATATCAACCTCCCGCAGGCGGCTGACGCTGACGCGCCCGCCGATCAGTTCATAAATTCCCGGCATGGTGCGCGATGGGATCCCCTTCGTGCGGCATGCGTCATTGACCATGCGCACAACACGTCCTGGCGCCGACGGGATGGCGAAGACCACCTCATCCACTGCTTTGTCCTGCAGCACGTCCGGCAGGTCTCTGATGGTTCCGATGACCGGCACGCCGTGGATCTCCTGATTCTGTTTCGAAGCATCATCGTCCAGCAATCCCATCGGCGTGAGATTCAGCTGGGATGTCCTTTGCAGCTCGCGCACCACCAATGCGCCGGCATCGCCCGCGCCGATGATCAGCGCACGGCGCGCCACGCCCCGCCGCGGCGGCGCCGATTGCTCGGCGAGAACGCGCAGCGCGAAACGAGAGCCACCGATCAACACCAGGGAAAGCAGCCAGTCGATGCCCAGCGCCGACCTCGGCATTCCCGGCACTACCAAACCCGCCGAGATCAGTGCCAGCATCGCCGCTGAGGTGATCACCGCGGCCGCGGTCACGGCGGCGGTGATCAGCCGCAGCTCATGCGTGCTGGCATAGATCCAAAGGCGCCGGTACAGGCCAAAGAAGTAGTACGTGGGCACCTTGATTGCCAGCGCCACCGCGCACATGGTCAGCGTGGCCGGGAAGTAGTACGGCAACTGCCCAACGTCCAAGCGCAGGGCGAAGCTGCCCATCACCGATACAATGATCAGAACCAGGTCACCGTACAGCACGTACCGATTGCGCAGATGCGGTCGCGATCCTACTGCATCCACTCAACCGTCTCCCTCAGGCCGTCAACCAGCGGCGTCTGCGCGTCGAATCCGAGCAGCTCGCGGGCCTTGGCAGGGCTGCCCATTGAGGCGTAGATGTCCCCGCTCCGCGCCGGCGCAAACCGCGGGGCGGGCGCACCGGGCAGCAATTCATACAGGGCTTCGACCAGATCCAAGATGCGCGTCTTCCGGCCGGTGCACACGTTAAGAACCTCCCCGGCCGCGGCCGGATGCTCGGCCGCGAGCAGATTGGCACGCACGACGTCACCCACAAAGATCAGATCGCGTGACTGCCCCCCATCCCCGAAGATGGTGGGCGCCTCCTGCTTCATCAATTGGCGAATGAATATCGGGACAGCCGCCGCGTACGGGGTGTCCGGTCGCTGCCGGGGCCCAAAGACATTGAAGTAGCGCAGGGCGCAGACCTCCATGCCCATGGTCTGTGTGTACAGGGCAGCATAGATCTCATCCACAAGTTTCGAGGCCGCATAGGGTGAAAGCGGGCGCGGGGTCAGCTGCTCCACCAACGGGAGCTGCTGCGAGTCACCATAGACTGCTGCACTGCTCGCCAGCACCACCCTCCGTACTCCTGCCGTCCGGGCGGCCTCCAACAGCTCCACTGTGCCCGTGCAGTTCACGTCGAAGCACGCCCTGGGATCTTCCATGGATCCGGGCACTGACACGAACGCCGCCTCGTGAAAGATGACGTCGATCGCGCGCACGGCATCCCGGACTTTTGTCGCGTCACGCAGGTCCCCATGAATGACTTCCAGCGCGGCGTCCTTCGATGAGGCGGCTTGCGCACCGAGATTCGCCGCCTTTCCGGTGGAGAAATCGTCCAGCACCCGTACGAAGGCGCCCTTGGAACGCAGGGCTGAAACGATATGTGAGCCGATGAAGCCTGCTCCCCCCGTCACCAGGTACGTCATCCTATCTGCCTTTGCGTCCCACCACTGTCCCGATCGTCCGCAAGACGATGCTGAGGTCCATCACCAGCGAACGATGAATGATGTAGTACAGGTCGTATTCCAGTTTGATAGCTGTTTCCCTGACATCCGCCACGTAGCCATAGTTGACCTGCGCCCATCCGGTTAGGCCCGGCTTCACAAGCAGACGGGCGCGGTAGAAGGGGATCTCCTTCTGGTACTGCGTCACCAGCTGGCTGCGCTCCGCGCGCGGTCCGACCAGGCTCATATTGCCGCGCAGCACGTTCCAGAATTGCGGCAGCTCATCCAGGTGCGTAGTGCGCAGGAATGTGCCGAACCGCGTGACCCGCGCGTCGTCCTCCTCCGCCGGGCGGAACGAACCGTCCGCATCGGCGTCCTTGATCATTGTGCGGAACTTCAGAATGGTGAAGCGGCTGTCTCCCTTGCCAACCCGGTCCTGGGAATACATGATCGGGGCACCGCTGTCAATCAACGTGATCAGGGCGATTATCGGCCATAGCGGCAGGAAGATGAGCAGTCCCACCAATCCTCCGACGATATCCACCAAGCGTTTCGCGGCTTCGTACATTCCGCTGACCCTCAATTTGTCCACGAACGATCTGATGATCCAGTCGGATTCCAGATGGTGGATCGGCACTCGTTGCGTGATCTCTTCGTACACCGTAGGCATGCGCGTGACTTCGACGCCGCGCTCCTGGGCGTCCAGGAGCAGCTGAAAGGTGCCGCCCTGCACCTCGCCCGTAATGGCCACCACCACGTCGGACACGCGATACTGGTCGATTATGCGGAGCAGCTCCCTGCTTGTGCCCACCACAGCAAAGCCTTCGAAGAGTCTATGCAGTTTTCGCCGATCATCATCAATGAAACCGATCAGGCTGAATGGCTTAGGATCGGCGGCCACATACACACGCGCCAACGTCATGCCCGCTTTGCCAGCACCGACGATCAGTACCCGCCGCGACAGCCCCGAGCGGGTGTAGAGCCGGATGTACGCCAAACGCCAAAGCAGCGTAAGGACGGCAGCCAGGACGATGAAAACCCCAACCACGATGCGCGGCAGGGCGCTTGGCTCGCGGTTCAGGATGAAGGCCAGCGAGTAAGCCAGAAAACCGACGCTGCCCGCGATCACAATCCCGCGCAACGTCCGTCGCACGCTGACGGCGGTGTGCGGATCGTACATCTCCGACATCAGGATCACCCAGCCCAGGGGAAGCAGGTAGAACCAGAGCGGCACCTCGATCCGCACGAGCGATTCCGCGCGGCCGGGTCTGACGCCCAGGGAAATTAGCCGAAAGATCGAGTATTGCTGCCAAACATACAGTGCCAACAGGCCTGCTCCGACCGAAGAAATCAGATCCCCGATCAGAAGCAACAGGCGATGCTCGCTGGGCCGCAAGCGCAGTGCAGGGCGGACTGATTCAGCCATCGCGCTTGATCCAACGTCCGAGCATGCTTGATAGGAAGCCCGTACCCCAAGCGAAATGCATGGTCGCCAGCGCCAGCATTGCGCTCGGAAGCAGGCGGGCATCCCGCCCGCGCCAGCCGAGGTGAACCCCTGCCGCCAGCAGCGTCACCAAGTAGATGACGGTGGCAGCCAGGAAGCCCGCCGCGGCCGGGCGCCAGAATGGAGCGGCCGCGGCCATAAGAAGCAAACCAAGCACCATGAGCGGCGGCAATGCCTGACGCCAACGGATGCTGCCGGGATAGCGCAGCAGCATGCGGTACTTCCAGAATCCGTAGCGCCAATACTGCCGCGCCAGTTCTGCCGGTGTCGACCGCGCCACATAGGTTGAACGGATCTGCGGGTCAAGCCAGACCACGCCGCCGTGGCGCCTGATGCGGACGTTGAATTCATAGTCCTCGTTCGCAAGCAAGTCCTCATCGAACGCGCCCACCTCGCCGAGCAAGGCACGTCGAAAAGCGCCGAAGGGCACCGTGTCCACGGCCCTGGCCACCCCCCCGAGCCGATACAAGGCGTCGCCTGCTCCCAGCGGATGCGCAGCTGCGGCAGCAATGCCTCTCGCCATCCACCCGGCGCCGCCCGGACGGATGCTCCACACGCCGCCCACATTTGCACCCTTCCCCGATTGAAGGGCGCGAACACACCTCTCTACGTACTCCGGAATTGGGATCGAGTGTGCGTCGAGGCGCACCAGGATCTCACCCTGCGCTTCCCGGATGGCATGGTTCAGCCCGGCTGGAATCGTTCGCGCGTGGTTGTCGACCAGCCTAATCTGCAACGCGGGATGGGTCTGACTGAAGCGTTCGATGGCAACCCGCGTGCCGTCGTCTGATATGCCGTCCGCGATGACGACCTCCAGCCTGTCCTGGGGGTAGGTCTGCTCGTGGATCGCGCCTAGAAGCGCCCCAATGGTCGCTTGCTCGTTGTAGCAGGGGACAATGACGGAGACAGTCGGCTGCATTGCATTGCAGGTTCTCAGGCCGCGCCGCGTTCACTTGTACTGCCATCCAACGACGGCAGGCGCACAATGAATTCCGCACCCTGGCCCAAAGCGCTGCGGACGCTGATTCTACCACCGTGGGCCTCTGTCATCTCGCGTGCGATGGCCAGTCCAAGCCCTGCTCCATGCCTTGCACCGCCGCCTCTGGCCGAATCCGCCTGATAGAAACGATCGAAAACGTGTGGAATATCGCTGGGGGCGATGCCCGGCCCGGTGTCGGCCACCACGACGCGGACCTCGCCTTCTTCTCGGTCGGCCATGACGCTCACGCGTCCTCCTCGAGGGGTGAACTTGAGGGCGTTGTCGACGAGATTGCCGAATATCTGAGTCAATCGGTCGCCGTCACCGGCAACGAAAGGGAGATGGCCGGCCGAGGGGAACTCCAACTCTACGCCGGCGGATGCGGCCATCGGCCGGAACCTCTTCTCCACCTCAGCCAACAGCGCGCCCAGCGCGACCGGCGCGCTCTTCAATTCCGCTGTGCCGGCATCCAACCGGGCCAGGTCGAGCAGGTCAATGGCCATTCGATGCATGCGCGCCGCCTCGCCGTGGATGATCTCAACTGCCTGGCGGCGCGCCTCGGGACTCTCGGCCGTGCCGTCCATGATCGCCTGAGAGAAGCCCTGGATGGATGTCAGGGGCGTCTTTAGTTCGTGCGAAACATTCGCAACGAACTCCTTCTGGGAGCGCTGACTGGCCTCCACCCGCTGCAGCATGGCCTTGAAGGCCCGCGTGAGTTCGCGCACTTCTTGCGGTCCTCGCTCGCCGATACTTCCAAGCACAGGTGCTACGCGCACCTGTCGGCGCGTCTGTTGCGCCCGGATCGATCTTTCCAGGCCGCCCGCAGCGACCATGCGAGCCGCAACGATCAGTTGCTGCAGAGGATCCGCTATCCAGCGTGCCAGCAGATAGGCCAGGATCAGAGCAAGCAGCAGCGCAGCCAGGGCTGCCTGGATCATCGGCCGCCACAGTTCATCCCGGAGCACACCGAGGACCGGCAGGAATCCGGGCCGTGGGGCCGCGACCAGCAGCCAGTCGCCATCGGGAAGGCGGCTGCGAGTATACAACCAGGGCTTTCCGTTTGAGTCCCGGACAACATCGGCGTTCCTCAACCGGCGCTCAGAGCCCGGCAGCCGAAGCGCCCCTTCCTGAGGGGCGGTATCGCTTATCACTGCTCCGGCGGGTGAGAGGATGAGGGCGCGCACGTCCAGCGCTTCCGCCACGAGATCGAGCCTGCCCGCGGCCTTCGGCTCGCGCGTCAGCAGCCTTTCTGCCGCCGTTAGCCGCACCAAGGTCTGTCGGTAGACAGCCGGGTTTCGGAGCAGGAAGAGGGTCACGACGCCTGCCACGATGGCGAGTGCAGCCACGATCAGCGCGGCATAGCTCAGCCACAGGCGCCCGCGAATGGATGAGAACATGGTCCGTTGCGATGGTCGAGGGCCTGCGTCAGCCCACGAGTTTGTATCCTACGCCAGTCACGGTCTCTATGCTGACGCGCGAGTCGCCCATCTTCCTGCGCAAGTGACCGACATGCACATCGACGGTCCTGGTCTGCCCATAGTAGTCAAATCCCCAGGCATGCTGAAGCAGTTGTTCCCGCGTGAAGACTCGGCCGGGCTGCTCCGCCAACGCCACCAGCAGGTCGAACTCCTTTGCGCGCAGGTCAAGCGATCTGGCGCCTACGTGCGCCTCACGTCGCGCCACGTCGATCGACAATTCTCCAATCTGAATCGGGCTCATGTCCGGCGCCCCCGGCCGGCCCCCCCGACGCAGGATCGCCTTTACCCGGGCCACAAGCTCCCGGGGATTGAACGGTTTGGTCAGGTAGTCGTCCGCACCCAGCTCCAGGCCGAGGATCTTGTCAATGTCCTCGTCGCGGGCGGTCAACATCAAGATGGCGATGTCTTTGCCGGCTGCACGCACCCGCCGGCACACCTCGAAGCCGTCAATCTTGGGCAGCATCAAGTCCAGGACCATCAGGGCAGGCCGGATGTCATCCATCGCCTTCAATGCGGCCTCCCCATCCTGCGCCTCGTGCACGTGGAAACCTTCGCGCTCAAGGTACAGGCGCGCCAACTTGAGGATCGCCGGTTCGTCATCAACTAGCAGGATCGATTCCTCGGACATCTGAGTTGCTCACATGGCTTGCGTTAGAGTCACTTCGCTTGCGCCCCTCTGACCAGTGCCGCAACATCCATCTCGATCAAAGCGCCCCTGGGCAGCCCGGCCACTGCCACCGTCGATCGGGCAGGTGGATCCTGGGCCAAGAATTCCGCGTACACCTCGTTCATGGCCGCAAAGTCCTTCATGTCGGTCAGGTAGACCGTCGTCTTCACCGCAAGCTCCAGAGCCGAATCGGCTGCCTGCAGAACGTGCGCCAGGTTCGTCAGAACCTGCCGTGTCTGCGCCGTAATGCCGCCCTCGACCAATTCTGCGGTCGCCGGATTCAAACCGATCTGGCCCGCAGTAAACACCATCTTCTCGGCTATGACCGCCTGCGAGTACGGCCCTATCGCCTTGGGGGCCTGATCCGAGTGCACGATCCGCTTGCCTGGTGCTATCGTCATTGCAGCTCCTTGTCAGTCAATGAATGTCTTGACTGCGCGCTCGGATTCAGTATACAGCGACGCACCGGTCCGGGCAACCCGCTTGCCGCTTCAGGAAACGTGCACGGAGACTCGTATCCAGTCCCCGTGCACGCTCACCTCAAACTGCGCCAGGCTCTTGGCTTCGGTGCTCAACCACGGATCTGCTTGGCTGCCTGAGGGTCGTTGGCAGCAGGCATCGCTGAGACGGCGCCCTGGCTACTTTGGCCGGTTGGCCTCGCGAAACGCCCGGATGGCGCCTCTGAGCGCCTTGCCTGGATCAAACAGGATGTTGCGGAGTTGCTGGAGCTTCGCCGCCATTTCCGTGACGGTCCCGGCCGCGAGCTCGGCATCGGTCGCCTTCCCATTCGCATCAAAGCCCTTGTGGGAGGCAATGATGCCCTTGGTACTCTCGAAGACCGGCCGCGCTTCCTGGAGCGCATCCGAAAATGCCTCCAGGCTGGCCTGCAGCGCCGAAACGTCTTTCCCGTCCGTTGCCGCCCGATCGATAAGTTCCTGCGCCCCGGTGATGCGCTGCTGAGCGTGATCGAACATGATGACCAGGCGATCATGGATGCGCAGCTGCCGGTTCCACACACGCTCCAGCCGCAGGCTGCGTTTCTCAGCTGGGGCAGGTGGGGTCACGGGCTCGGAGTTTCCCTGGGCATGAACGGGCGCCGCCGGCGTGAGCAGCATCCCAAGCCCGATCATCGCGGACAGCAGCATGGATTTCGATGAACAAAACACAGTCGTCGACATTCGTACCTCCTTGGTATCGTCTTGGACCGTATTCTCCCTCGCGGGCGCAATCCCCCCGTGATCTGTATGTAAGATCCGTGTAAAAAACTACTGCCGCCGCAGGGCTAGCATGGTTAGATCGTCTGCAAGCCCCTCCAGGCCCACAAAGTCCAGCAGCTGTGACTGCAGCGCGGCAATGAGGCCCTCCGCCGAAGGTGGCAGTGTGGCGCCGACAATCTCAAGCAGCCGGCTCTCGCCGAAAAACTCCCCTTGGGGCGAGAATGCCTCCGTTAGGCCATCCGTATACAGCAGCACGCTTTCCCCGGGCTGTATGGTGATCGTCCTCTGCGTGACGGTGGGCGAATCCAGGACTCCCAGCGCTATCATGGTGCGGCTGAGCTTCTCCACGGAGCCCTGAGCACGCATCCACACAGGCGGATTGTGCCCCGCATTGGCGTAGGTCAATTCGCCGCTTTGCGGATCCAGCACTGCGTACACGGCTGTCACGAACATGCCTTGACCGGTATCCGGTAGGAGCAGTTCGTTCATCCTTCGGAGGACCTGGGCGGGCGAATCCGATTCGGATACGGCCGCCCGGAAAAGCGTCCGGGTAAGCGCCATGAAGAGCGCTGCCGGCATACCCTTGTCTGCCACATCCGCGACCAACATGCCCAGCCTGCCGTGCGCAAGTTCGATGATGTCATAGAAGTCACCGCCCACCTGTCGGGCTGTCTCCCAGCGAGCCGCGAGTTCCCAGCCCCGTCGCGTGGGCAGGACTTCAGGGATGAAGGTCTTCTGCACCTGCCGGGCAAGGCGGGCTTCCGTCTCCAGGCGCTCACGCAGCACCGTCTGGTTTTGCAGCAGGTCGTTCTGCATCGCCATTGCGATCTGTTGTGAGATCCCTTGTATGATCTCCAGTCGGCGTGCCCGGAACTTGCCCGCGCTGCTCCCCTCCTCGACAAGCAGCACGCCCAAGGCATCGTTCTTGATGATCACCGGCACGGAGATCAGCAGCCGCCGACCTCGCAGGAGTCGGTCATTGGGTTGACCGGCGGGTACGAATGCCGTCCAGCTCTGAGGATCTCCGGGGCGATCCACCGCACATGCCATCGCCGCGCCCTGGTTCCGGGCTTCGTCGAGCAATCGGAACTCGCCCTCTAGCAACTCGCGGTTCCAGATTTCGGACCTGGCCGCCTCCTTCAGTCCGAACTCCGCCCGCGGAACATAGCACCGCCGCGCCGCATCCCAGCCGTACAGCGCCGCGCTCGAGACACCGAGCAGGATGGGCAGGATGCGCATGATGGTACTCAGCACCTCGTCAAGTTCCACGGGGCTCGCCGCGGCCTGCGCAACCTGCAGCAAAGCGGCTGATGCATAGGCCTGCTCCTGGGCCGCGTCATACAGTCGGCTGTTCTCTATCGCCACAGCCGCGTAGCTCGCAAAGGTCTCCACCATGGCGCTGGCTTCGTGGCCGTAGCGCCCGCGCTCTCGATGGGCAAGCGCAATCAATCCAACGGCCTGGTCGCCGACGCGCATGGGCACCACCAAAGAAGAATAGTCGGTTGGGAGGCCCGCAGCCAATCCGGTCGGCCACATCGGGTCGGATGGCTGTCGGACCACGGCGTTGCCTGATCGCAGCATCTCCTGCATCATGGTGACTAAATCGGGCGAATTGATTTGGGCCTGTTCGATGGCCTCGGCATCAGCACCATGCACAGCCGCCAGGTACAACCCGCGGTGATCGATCAACCAGATCGCTGAGACCTCCACCGGAAGGTTGCGCTCAAGTTCCGTCAGGAGCGCCCGCAGGGCCTCTTCCACGCCAATATGCCTAGAGAGCAGTCCGGCCACCTCCCGCAGGCTGTCGGCGACCTGGCGTCGCCACTGCTCGGATCGGTAGAGGTCCGCATTGCGGATCGAGGCTGCAATGGTGCTCGCAACCGCTTCGAACATCAGGCGGTCGTCCTCGGTAAAGGCATTCCGCCTCTCGGACTGGATGTCCAGGACCCCGAGGACGCGGGTACCGTACACCAGCGGAATGGCCATCTCTGACCTCGTATTCCTCGGAGGCAGAGGGGACGATCGGTACAGCGGCTCATGGGCTACGTCGTTCGCCAGCACGGTCTTGCCCTCGCGCCCCACCCACGGGATGATGCCGCGGTCGTCGTCCAACGGGATGCTGTAACCCCGCAGTGCCTGGCTGCGCTGGCCACTGCCAGCCTCGAATTCTATGAGCCGCCGATTCGGGTGCACCGTGAACAGACTGACGTGCTGATAGCCGAAGCGCTCGTGGACGAGCCGCGCCGTGTCTTCCATAGTCTTTTCCAGCTCAAGTGTGGAGCTGACACTTCGACTGACGTCTGCCACAAAGGTGAGTTGATCGGCCCGCCTGCGCAGGTCGCTGTAGAGCCGAGCGCTCTCGATCGCCCGGGCAACGTTGTCCGCAAGTGCCTCAAGCACGAGCAAGTCGTTTGGATGAAACGCCTCGGGCCGATCCGATTGGATATCCAGTACGCCGAGCACGCGGTCATCCAGCTTCAGCGGGATCACCACCTCAGAACGCGTCGCCGGCAGGGGCTTCATGAAGCGATAGCGCGCATCGGAGCCAACGTCCGACACATTGATCACCTTTCCGGACGCCGCCGCGCTCCCGATCAGGCCCTGTCCGGCATCGACTTCAAGGGCCAGCGGCCGGGTCTGCGTGCCAGTCCGCCCGGAACGTGCGCTCGATCGGAATCGCAACCTTTTCTCCCCGGGCCTGAGGGTGAATATCGCAACGTAGTAGTAGTTGAATGTTTTCTGGATGAGGTCGCAGACCCGGCGCGAGAGCTCGTCAAGGTGCAGCACGGTGGCGATCTCCGCGCTGACCTGCCTCACGAGGTTCAGTTGTTCCAGGCGGAAGCGCTCAACCTCCACTCGCAGAGAGGCATACAATCCCGCCGCCACAACACCGGCAATACTCTCAAGCACCACCAGGTCGGCCGGCTCGAACGCGGGCCCGCTCGGTCGCGTGACCTGCAGCACGCCCAACAGCAGGCCCTGATCCACCATCGGTATCGCCGCAATGGATTTTCGGGAGGCACTTCCCCGGGGAGACCGCTGATTGAAAAGCTTGCGCCTCGCAAAGGCGTGCAACATCGCGGCACTCCGGGGTTTGCGGGGAAAACTCCGCGGCTGCCTCCGTCCGGGCAGCCGGAACAGGTCCTCGTGCAGCCAGACATCCACGTTGCCCCGCACGATTTGTTCGGTCAGGTGGGCTATTCGGTCACGTTGAGCCTTCAGTGAATCGGCACTGACGAGCTGTTCCCCCAAGCTCGCGATCGCACGCCAGTCTGATGGACCGACGGCGCGCTTCTTCGAGCGCATATTACTCCTTCCGCTTGATCAGCGTAAGGTAGTTGCCCGAGTTCGTCACCCTGTAGCCGACCTCATCCATCAGCTTGTGCATCAGGAAAATGCCCAGTCCGCCGATCCTCCGTTCCGAGAGGTCGGCCGTGAGGTCCGGGGTCTCCACCGTGGAAAAATCGAAGGACTTGCCGTGGTCATAGAAGATCATGATCAATCGGTCGTTGGAGTATTCACAGCGCAGGTGCAGGAATTGATCCGCGCGGCCTTCATAGGCGTGCTCGATGATGTTGGAAGCCGCCTCGTCCGCAGCCAGCTGAACGGAGTACACCGTCCTTTCACTGAAGCCCGCGGCGCGCGCAAAGCCAGCCACGTGCTCGCGGATCTGATCCAGGTTCTCGAACTTTGCGGAGTACTTCTTTGTCGACATCAACAATCAAAAGCCGCCTCTCAGCGGCGGGGGCGGCCTCTGGTCACGCGGTGTTCCCGAGGATTCTGGGCAGATTAGATGCTCCCGACAGCGTCCAGTGAGCTGGGAAAGACCCTGAACAGCTCCGTGAAGCCGGCAAGTTCCAGCGCCTCGCGGATCCGGTCGGGCACGGACGCCAGCAGCACTTCGCCCCGGCCGTAGCGCTTGCATTGCCGCTGTGCAGCCAGCAGGGCGCGAAAGCCCGCGCTGGACATGTATTCCAGCTTGCTCATGTCGATCACGAGCTTGAACACCCCGTCCGCGATCAGCCCGTCCAATTTCTGGCCGAATTGCGGAGCCGTGGCGCTGTCAACTCGGCCCTCAACCTCCAGAAGCTGGCATTGCTTGAATGCCTTCGTCGTGATCTCCATGGTGTTCCTCCGGCCCGCCGGTCTTGATGTCCCGATAGTGCGCGCATTATACCATGCGAGATTGGCAGGCTGCCGGCTCCTCATTCCGATCGCTCGTAATAGCGCCCGTGGTCCCGCCCCCTGGCGTCGCCTCCATCGAAGCTCATTACTTCGTGAACCAGTGATGCCGCGAACGCTGTGCCCAAGCCTGGTTTGACAGTGCTTCCCCCATCGTTTATGCTAGGCAGACCCGGGCAGGCCCGGCGCGGCTGAGCCCTCCAAACCCCGCCAGGATCGAAAGATAGCAACGGTAAGGATCTGTCTCAGGGTGCCGCCGGCCCCCTGCCTGGGTTCTTGATCCACGGACCTCCCCTACTCATACCGAATCTCCTGTGGCACAATAGCATCATGTCACGCTGGGTAGTCGCGCTGCTTGTCGCTAGCCTCGGCCTTGGCGCCGGCCTGGCCTACGGTTGGTTCATCGGGCCGGTCGAATACGTGGACACCACTCCGGCATCGCTGCGGACCGACTATCGGACGGATTACGTTCTCATGGTCGCTGAGCGCTTCCACGCCGACCGTGACACCGAGTCTGCGCGTCGTCGTCTTTCCGTTCTGGGCGGCAACTCCCCGGCGGCGCTATGCGCAGAGGCCATCAGCTTCGCGCGGTCCTCACCCTACGGGCAGCAGGATCTCGAACTCCTGGAGGAGCTCCTTCGAGCCACGCTGGCGCTTTCGTCCTCATCCACTCCGGCTGGGCCCTCTCCGTGAAGCGCCTGCATGCTGAGCTGCTTGTGTCCCTCATCTTCGGCCTCGCGGCTGGCCTGACGTATTCCTGGGTTGTGGCGCCGGCCAGCAACGCGAGTACCAATCCAAGCTCCCTGCGTCCTGACATCAAAGACCAGTTCCGCAGTTCGATCGCGTCCGCCTATTCCGCCACCGGCGATCTGGGACGCGCAAGGGCGCGCCTTGAGCTGCTTGGTGACACCGACACAGTCCAGGCGCTCACGGCGCAGGCGCAGCGCACATTGGCTGCGGGCCAGTCATTTGAGCATGCGCAGGAACTGGCCAGGCTTGCCTCGGACCTTCAGGCAGGGGTTTCCAGCATCCCATCGGTGATTCCCGCCCGAAGCGTTGAGGCGGCATCAAACACGCCTGCGCTGAGCGCGACGCCCGACCTGACGTCGACGACCACACCCCTCGTGGCCTCACCACGCGCTGAACTGGCCTCGCCGACTTTGGTAAGCAACATCCCATCCCCGCCTCCGAGTCAGACGGCCATTCCATCGCCGAGCGCGCCGTTTCAGCTCGCGAGCAGGAACGACACTTGCGACCCGGCGCTTCCCGAAGGCTTGCTACAGGTGACGGTTCTTGACGGCCGAGGCGTACCCTTGCCGGGAATTGAGATAGGCATTGCCTGGGATCAGGGCCAGGAGCGCTTCTTCACTGGCCTCCAGCCCGAGGTCAGCAACGGCTACGCCGACTACAGCATGCAAGCGGAGACGAGCTACTCAGTGCAGGTTGCGCGCCTCGGTTTGCCGGTTTCTGGTCTAGTCGCTCCTGTATGCTCTGGCACCGGCGGCCGAAGCTACATCGGCGGCCTGCAACTCACCTTCAAGGCGCCCTGACTCCCTCGCTGCGCCAGCGACTAGCCGGGAATCCTGGCAGGGACATGGCCAGAATGGAAGGATGCGTCACGGCTGCATCTTGCAGCCGTGACGCATCCCAGGATTGTCCGTGCGCCGAGGCGATCTAGTAGCCGGCTGGCAGCTTACCTGCCCAGTCATTTCCGAGCCTGATGTCAAGATCGACCGGCGAGGTCGCATCGGGCTGGAAGTAGATCTGGTTGCTCGCGGCGATCATGCCCAATGGATTCATCAAGTACCTCAACGTGTAGAGTTTGGGTGCGTACAGGACGACCACCGTCGTGTCCGAAACACCCGTCGGCGCTCCCAAACCGGTGACCTGCATGCCCTGCGACAGAAGGAAGTTCCCCGTTCGCTGGTCCAGGCTCGCGGTGTAGGTATTGTTGGTGATTTGCACCCGCGCGCCATCCGCCTGCATCAATGCTGTCGGGTCCCCCTGTGCAATGGGGCTGGTCGGACCACCCGTGGTGAAGATCCGGTCCCGTAGCTCGCGGATCTTGTCCGGAATCGGCAGCAGCACCGCCGCGTCTGCTCCGTCCCGCGTAGTAACATTGCCGAAGTTCACCATGTGGTCATCGATCACGCCCGGCTGGATTTGCTCGATGGGTATTTCCCGTCCGAGCACCGCCAGTTTCAAACCGTCGTCCAGCGGTATATTCGTCTTGATCCCGGCTTGCAGCGTATTGTAGAGCTTTGGCGCCTGAGCCATCAATTCCGGGAAGAGCGTCGGATCAAGGACCTTGTCGCGGATGCCCAGAATTACCTGCTGCTGGCGGTGCGAGCGGCCCACGTCTCCATCGTCGCAGCCCTGGCTCACAGATCGACAGCGCGCATAGGCCAAGGCGGCTGCGCCCCCCAGGTGGCGCAGCCCGCAACACGTGATTCGGATCGTATCCTTGCCCCCGCCGAGCCGCTTCAGCTCGTATTCCCGATCGACATACACATCAATGCCGCCTATCAGCCTGATCATCTGGATGAACGTGTCGAAGTCTACCTGCACATAGTATTGGATCGGCACGCCCAGGAACTGCGAAACGGTCTTCATCGCCAGCGCCGGACCGCCTCCGGGCAGCTTCAGCCCCTCCCCCGTGCTCCATGCGGTATTGATGCGGCAGAGCCCGTCATTTGCCGCGCTGCATCCATCGCTGTTCGGTATGTTCACCCACAGGTCCCTCGGAACGGAGATCATGCCGGCGGTCTTTGAAACGGGATCGATCGTGAAGACAATGATGGTGTCTGTGCACAGGGGGCAACCCTCATCCCTTACCTCGCCGCCTCGCAAGCCGAAGAAGGCGATGTTTACGCGGCTGCCGCCGTCCCACTTGGGATACTCAATCTCAGGCGCAAGCGCCTCCGGCGCCGGCGGCAGGCTCTCGACACCCGTGCCGGCCTCACTCACTATGGGCGTGCCCAGGGGATTAAGGCTGGCGCCGCTGCAACCTGCGGGGGGGATGCCCGGGAGGGGCGTAAGTCTCCAGCATGCTGTGACGCTGCGGGTGAGCAGCAACAGTCCTATCGCCGCCGCCGCGGCCACGCCCCACAGGATCAGGTGCCGCGCCGAGAATCTCCTCATCCGGATCGGCGGCCTCCCGAGGCCGGGCATTCCTATACGTTTGATTGAATTGAAGAGTCTGTTCATGTTCTAGTCTGGCTTGAGATATACCATATTCAGTCCCAGTCTCTCCAGACCTTCCCGCGCCCAGTACTGCACCGCGGCCGAATTCTCGTCGAGGGAATCAAGCATCAATTTGATGGCACGCGGATCCCGCAGCTCGGCCAGCGCCCGCATCATATGGATGCGCCCTCGCTGCGTGGCCTCGTTGAAGGCCTCCAATAGCAGCGGCACGGCAGCCTCTCCGTTCCTGGCCAGGGCATTCACGGCGAGCACGGCCACGAGGTTGTCCTCGTCACCGAGCGCGTTCACTAGGGCCGGTGCCGCAGCCTCTTTCGGATGCGCAGCCAGTGCCAGGGCAGCCGCGGCGCGAACCTCGGCCTCTGGGTCGCCTAGCGCCTCAACCAGCGGCTCCGTGCGCGGGTCCGGCATGGCGGCAATGGTTCTGATCGCCCACCATCTATGCTCCGCATGGGCCGATCTCAGCAGTTCCAGGATGGGCTGAACGGCCGACTCACCGGCCGCCGCCAACCTTGAAACGGCCGACTCTGCGGCGGATTCGTCTGGGCCTAGCAGATCCGCCAGCAGCTCCTCGACGCTGGGCAATGCACCTCGCTACTTGGAGGGGGGTGGGATCGGCAGCTTGTCCTCTGCCGTGCTGATCCACTTGTCCCCCTCATCTATCAGCATCACCGGGATGTCGTCCACGATCGGATATTTCCGTCCGCAATCCTGGCAGATCAGCCAGGTGTCTTTGTACAGCTTCAGCAGGCCTTCCGTCTCGCGGACGCAATTAGGGCAACGCAGGATCTCGAGCAATTCTGGACTGATCATCACTCCCTCGGGGCGGGACCTGGCCACGTGTAGCTTTCCGTTTTCATCTGCCTCCCTGGTTCGGTCTTGCGCACGGGTTTTGCCATTCTACCATGCTAGAAGCTCGGAGGCTGGCACAGGGGCGGCTCCTTGTGGCTGGCCGTCTTCTCCGGATCGTTCATGCCGCGCGCATACTCACATACCGCCTGCCAGGCTTCGTAGTGGGTTTGGAAGCTGTCCTGGAAGTGGGCGGCTCCATCCCTGCTCACGGTCCGCCGCACAGTCACGTCGGCGCCATTCGCCGCATAGTCCACCTGCGTGATCTGCCCCGGATTGAGGTCCGCGTTCAGCCGGAACAGCGGTCTTGGAGCTGGGTCGACGTTCTGCAGACCGCCCGTTTCCCACTGCACAGTCCGACCATCCCAGGTCGAGTACAAGCGCCAGGTCAGCGAGCGCGAGCTCTCGTCTATCGAGGTTTCCATCAGGATCCAGGAGGCCGAGTCGTTCGTGAACTTGAAATCCACCAGTGGGAAATAGACGGTGGCATCCATTCCCGCCAGCTCCGGATCGCCGCCGCCGGAAGTCTGCTCATAGTATGAGACACGGTAGGCATGGGGCACGCGTTCCACCACCGGGAATCCCGCGAAGAACACCGTACGAAAAAGGGTGGTGCTCACCTGGCACACCCCGCCTCCAACGCCCTTGATCGTGCGACCACCGTAGATGATCAGAGCCTCCGTGAAGCCGTTGTCCAGGCTCACATCGCCCATCGCCTCGCCCATGGAGAACGTCTCCCCCGGCCCCACGAGCACGCCGTCGTACTGGGCCGCCGCCGTCTTGATGTTCTGGATGCGCGCGGCGCTCGATCCGCGGAAGTAGGAGGTTTGCACGCCGTTAGGCAGCAGCTCCGTGATGCCCAGGTCCGCTGCAGTGGCCGTCTGGGGGACAGCGGGCTGCGTCTCCTCAACCGCCAGTGCTACCGTATGCCGCCCGCCCAGGACCGCATCATTGATGCCGCGTATGCTATCCTCGACATCCAGCCGCCTGCCCGTGACGGAGAGCGTCAGCGCAAGCAGTTCCCCGTTTAGGAAGTGAAAGCGCGAGTTCGCTGGCAGGCGGTTGACTTGCGGCTCGAGGTCCTTGAGCATCTTTCGAAGCGCCTCCGGGTTGAGCAGCAGATGCAGCTCAGCTCCGTTGCCGCCCTGCGCCTGCTGCACGCTGATGAGCTTGGCCAGCACTGGAATGTCATACACCCAGGGTCCGGGGTCGCCCAGGCTGGCGTTCGGCAACTGCAGTACAAGAGGCTGACTGAGTATGGTGCGCGCCGTTTCCGCCTGGGCAGAAACATCCATGATGCCCGGCGCGAACCCGTTGATGATCATCGGGATCTCGCCGTCCCTGAAGGATTGCAGCTGTGCGCCCACATAGATCAATGTCGCGTCGATGTTGATCGCCCGGCCTGCCTGGCCGGCCCGCACGCTAACGTTCGAGCCGCTGATCTGCAACCCCGCCTCGATCACCGGCTGATCGATCTGCGCTGCCAGCCCCTGCAGGTACTGGTAGGCCACGCGTTGGTCAAAGATGATCACGGGGGCGACGTCGTAGCCGAAGCCGCGTCCGCGTATCTGTCCATCGAGAGATTCAAAAAGCCCTCCGGCCCGACCGATGCGGTAGGCCGCCTGCGCGCTGGAGGATGCGTCAAAAACCATACCCAGTTGAGCGGGCGAGGCGGTCCAGGCTTTTTCGCCATCCCTGAACACGACCTTGCCCATGATCGGATACGAAAGCGTCTGGCTGAGCTTCAAGGCGGCCGCGTCGGGCCTCAGCCCAGATACATCCACGCCCGCGATGGATACGCCAGGGAAGATGCGGCCCGCGTAGAGGAGTTGGTAGCCTATCACCCAGGCGAGCACTGCCCCCACATAGAGCATTAGGCCCGCCGCCGCGGCAGCCGCCAGCTGCGCCAGGATCGGAGTGGGTTTTCGCATCGGAAACGATAAAGTGGTCATGCCACGATTATACCCAGCACATCGCGGGCGCCTTCCGGGGAAGGCGCTGGCAATTGCCTGGGCGCGCGCGGCACGAACCGATGCCCGTGCCGATTCAAGACGGCCCTCAAGATCACGCCCGCGTCTTTCGCGTTCGGCCTCCCCGCCTTGGTCCAGGGATGATCATCGGCGTTCGCGACCGGTACTCATCGTATGCGGCACCGAATTCTTGCAGCAGCCGCCTCTCCTCAAATATGGCTCCGACGTAGAGGTAAATGGTCAGGACCGCGTACACGGTCAGTTGGCCCATAGTCATGAAGGGGGTCAACCAAAGGATCAGGAGCCCGAACAGGTAGAGCGGGTGGCGCACCACTCGATAGAAACCCGTCGTTACCAGAAGTGAAGAGGTCCTCCTGCCAAGAAACTGCGAGATGCCGGCGAAGTGCAGCGTGTCGGTTTGCAACAGCGCCAGCATCAAGAGAACCACAGAGATGGCCTGGCCGCCCAGGAGCAACAGCGACCACGGTGCCTCCACTCTGTACAGCAGCCGATCCGGCACAGCGCGCATCAGCAGACCGATCGGCGCAAGCGTCAGGACCGAGAACGCGTTGTAGGCAAGGCGGTACGCCCGCACAGCCCCAACTCCGAGCCTCTTGCGCGCCAGTTCTTTCATGTTGGTGGAGGCGAGCCACGAATGGACGGCTGCCCACAAAGCAACGGCGCCCCCAAGGACGAGTGTCTCCATTAGTATCATCTCCTGGGCGTGCAGCCCGGTTCGTTTCAGAATGCCTGGGCCGCGCCGCACTTGTTTGCCATCTCGAGGCAGCCGCCGGTCGTGGCGCTGCCCTCCCGCGTGGAACAGTCTACTCGAAGTCTCGCTGGCAGCAGGCCACGCCCAGCCTCTTGAAATCTGCCGGCCTTGATATATACTCATGCCGAGATTGCGGAGGAGTGGCGGCATGACAGCTCGCACGGACGCTCGCACGGCGCGGAGATCCCCTGGGGCGGTCAAACAAAGATGGCGCGTGGCAGTGATCGCCAATATCAAGGTCGAAGGTCAGCCCTTGCCTGCGGGAGTCCCGCCGGATGCGTTTGCCGACTTCGATCACATTGAGACCATCGATCAGATGCGAGCCGCCATGGAGACGGACGGCCATCACACAACTTTCCTTCACGCCGACTCGACCCTGCCTCAAGCTCTGCTGAAGTACAAGCCGGACATCTGCTTCAACATGGCAGAAGGACTCGGAGGCGATGCCCGGGAGGCCCAGGTTCCCGCCCTTCTGGAAATCCTGAAGATTCCGTATACGGCCTCGCGCGTGCAGGCCAGTGCCATCTCGTTGGACAAGACCCTGACGAAGCGCATTTGGCGTGATCGGCGTCTTCCAGTTGCTCCCTTTCAGGAATTCATTGCAGGTGATGAGTCGCTGCGTCCCGATCTGAGCTTTCCGCTCTTCGTCAAGCCCGCTCGCGAGGGTACCGGCATGGGCGTCGATGCCCATGCGGTCGTCAGCGACGAGGCAGAGCTTCGCGAGCGCGTGCACTGGGTCATCAATCGCTACGCGCAACCAGCCCTGGTGGAGACCTTCCTTCCCGGGCGCGAATTCACTGTTGGCGTCCTGGGACGCCGCGAGGCCGCCGCCTTCAGCCGGCATCCGGAGTGGTATGAAAAGGACGGTTTCCACCGTTTTCCGATCCTGGAGCTGGATAGCAGCCGCTCAGTCACGCCCAACATCTACAGCCAAGAGGCCAAGTCGATCAGCATCGGCGGCGAGGGTGCGCCTGAGTACTTGTGCCCGGCGAACGTCGATCCTGAATTGAATCGCAAACTCCAGCACCTGGCGCTCAGAGCGCACAATCTGCTGGGTGCGCTGGACGTTTCGCGGACAGATATCCGCCTCGACGCAGAGGGCAATCCGCGTCTGTTGGAGATAAATACACTTCCGGGTCTGACCCGCGGCTACAGCGATCTATGCATTCAGGCCGCGGCGGAGAATATCGCCTACGAAGACCTGATCCTTGAGATCCTTTACCTGGGCGCGAGTCGTTGGGGGATGCTGAAGTCCCGTGCGGATGCAGCACCAGCGACACTCTGACGGTCGGCCGCTGAGGCTGAGTGATATAATTCGCGCGCTCTGAAGGCCAAGGAGAGGTCGCGTAGTCTGGTTTAGCGCGCACGCCTGGAGAGCGTGTTTCCCGAAAGGGAACGCGGGTTCGAATCCCGCCCTCTCCGCTGATCGAAACGGTGGCGGCGCCGCCGTTGCTGCGTGTGTGGCGGAAAAAAATGCAGCAGCCTGCGATTCGCGGCCTGCTGCATCATGGTTCCCAGGAGTTCCGTATCCGCAGCGCCTACGGATTCAGTTGAATGACGTAGGCGATCACGTCCGCGATCTGTTGGGGCGTGAGCAGGCTGTCGTCCCCCCACGCCAGCATCGAGAATGTCGGGTTCGGTCCGGCCGGCTTGGACCCATGCTCCACGAACAAATCCAGATTCGCAACAAACTCCCTATAGTCCGCGCTCTTCAGCCGCGCATCGATTGGATTGAGGGCCGGGATTGTCCCGTCCGTGGAGCCTAGATTCAGATTGCCGCCCCTACCCTCCACGTTGTGACAAGTCTGGCAATTGGCCTCGAAGACCGTCTTACCCGCCCCAATGTCGCCGGCCAGATTGACCGCCGCACCAGGTCCGCCTGGGTTCGATGGCCGCGGCACGGATTCCGTTGGTACGGCAGGTGCGGCTTGAGCATCGCCGCCGGCCGCCACCGGGATGGCCGTTGCAGCGCCCAGTGCCCGGACGAGAGCCGGCTGCGTTGCCGGGACGAGCGTTGGTATCGACGTCCGCACAGCAGTGGGTACCGCACCGGCGCAATTGGCGCCCGATCCGCACCCGCGCAGCGTCAGGTATGAGATCCACACCACGAGCATCAGCACGAAGCCGATGAGAACGCCATATGTGATTCTGCGGAGATCATCCACGTTGGCCATCCCTACTGCACCTGCAGCACCCGTATGTAGTTCACGAGATCCCAGCGCTCGCGCACGGTCAGGTTCTCGTTCATCGGCACCATGAAGGGCAGCTTGCCATTGCTCAGGGTGAGGAAGATGGCCCCGTCGCTCAGCGACCTCACGACGACGCTCGTGAGGTCAGCCGGTTTCCTCTCCTGCAGGAAGGCAGCCACAGGTCCGGCGCCGCTCCCGTCATCACCATGGCAGGGCGTGCAGTTGATCCCGTACAGCTCCGCGCCGCGCGCGATCGACGTCTCATCGGACTCCACGGGATTGCCTGGTGCGCCCATGTTCGGAATGGCTGCCGCACCCTCCATGGGGATGGAGCGCACCGGCACAGGCAGCGGGTCTTCCATTTGCCTGAAAGAAGGCTGCACCTCCATGAATGACATCCAGTCAATCTTGATGACGTCGTACGCAAAGATCATCAAGGCGCCGATGACTATCGCGCCAACAGCGAAAACCAGCCCCAACCGTTTCAAGATCGTGCCCAGGCTGGTGCTCATAGCTGGCGTGCCTCCGCCGGCTTCACGGACACGGCGCCGGATCTGGTAAGGCTCTCGATCAATTGCCTCTGCTCCGCTGCCGCGCACTGGAAGAAGACCGCGATCTTGCCGTTGCTGATCTCGGGGATGTAGTTCTTGGGCGTGTATGACGGAAATCCGCTGTCCACGAACAATCCCAGGAAGGCGAAACCCATCAATCCCAGCATTGCCATCTCGAAAGTACTGATGAAGGCCATGGGGATCGGATACAGCGGCTGCCCACCCACCTGCAGGGGATACAGGAACGCCGTTCCGTAGAGAAGGAATAGACCGAGGCCGGCGCCGAGGACGGAGCCCAGCAGGGCGATCTTTGAGACGTTGGTGACGGCGTTCGGCCGCCCCAGTACACGCCCCGGGAACGGCAGGCCGGAGATCACGTTGATGAACTCGTCCTTCACGCCAAGTTCCCGCAGTTTCGTGATTCCGTTGGCTGCGGGTTCGATATCCTCGAACAGCGCGAGGAGCATCACCGGTTCAGCCATCTGTTTACCTCCCCTCACTCAATGTCGCTGACAGTCGACACTTGCGCCTTGCCAACTTTGCGCAGCATGTGCGCGGCCTGTCCCTCCTGCACCTCCCAGACCGGGATGATTGGGATCAGCCGCGAAGCCAGCATGTAGAGCAGCATGAAGAGCGAGATCGTGCCGATCGTAAGGAAGATCTCGACCGCCGGCACATACAGGCGCCAGGTGAACGGCATGCGGTTGATCGTCAAGCCCTCGGGGATGATGACATAGCGTTCGATCCACATGCCGATGTTGATGATCACGCCCACAGTGGCCAGCAGCCACGGCGTGCTGCGCCACTTCCTGTTCCAGAGGATCAGCCATGGCACGGCGATGTTGGCGATAAGCATGATGTACCAGAGGTACCACAGCGGTCCCTTTTCGGTGAACTCCTGCAGAAGCTTCTCCCACTTGTCACCGCCGTACCACGGGACGAGGTAGTCGTTGAAGTAGAAGTACGCCCACGTCATCGATACGATCAGCATCAGCTTGCCGATCAGGTTGAAGTGCTCGGGCCGGATGAAGTATGTCATGTGCTTCATGGTCGACCGGATCATGAACAGCACGATCGCCACCGCCGCCATGCCGGAATGCAGCGCGCCGACGACGAAGTATGGTCCGAAGACCGACGAGGACCAGCCCGGCCGCATGGCCATCGCGAAGTCCCAGGAAACGATCGTGTGCACTGAGAACATTACCGGGATGATCGCAAAGGCGAAGATGTTCATGGCCGTCTGCAGGTTCTTCCACTCGCCCTCCGTGCCTCGGAATCCCAGGCTGAGTATGCGGTATGGGACCTTGCGCCAGCCCGTGGTGTGATCGCGCACCATCGCAATATCCGGGAGCAGCGGCAGGAAGAGATACATCGTGCTGCACAGCAGATACGTGTTGATCGCCAGGAAGTCCCACATCAGCGGGGAGTGGAAATTTGGCCACAGCCCGCGCTCATTTGGGAACGGGAACAGCCAGTACGCCAGCCATACGCGTCCCATGTGCATGAAGATGCTGGCGCCGGCCTGAACCAGGCCGAAGGTGGTCATCAGCTCGGCCGCACGCGTGAAGGGACGGCGGCCTTCGATCTTCATGACGCGCAGGATGGCGGAGATGAACGTGCCCGCGTGGCTGATACCGATCCAGAAAACCGTATTCACCAGGAAGATTCCCCAGAACACCGGCCGGTTGACGCCCGCCACGCCCAGGCCGTTTGCGATCATGTAGTACCAGGCGTAGAAGAAACAGGTCAGCACCAGCAGCATCAGCACGCCGGTCGCCGCATAGAACCGCCAGCCGGCCGTATGCATCGACTCGAGCACCATCGCGTTCATCTCGCCGCGCGGCTTCGGATCGTGCATCAAGTGCTCGCGCGGATCATCATGCTCCTGCGCGTGTTGCTGCGCTCGCGGAATCGGTCTAGCCGCGACGGCCATCGGTCTCTCCCTTCAAGTACGTGACGCGCGGCAGCGTGCCCAACTCTTCCAGATGGTGGTAGCCGCGCGCCGACCGGGCCGCCTGGCTCACGCGGCTCTCCGGATCGTCGATCCGCCCGAAGACGATCGCGTCCGCAGGACACGCCTGCGCGCAGGCCGGCACGACCTCGCCATCCTGCAGCTCGCGGTTCTCCGCTTTGGCTGCGTCTTCGGATTGCCGAATCCGCTGTATGCAGAACGTGCACTTCTCCATGATGCCGCGTCGACGGACCGTCACGCTGGGGTTGAGCTGATTATGCAGCGTGGTCAGTTCCGGGTGCAAGCTAGAGTCGGTGTAGTCCCGCCAGTTGAACGTACGCGCCTGATACGGACAGTTGTTCGAGCAGTAGCGTGTTCCAACGCAGCGGTTGTACACCTGTAGATTGAGATCCTCCGCCGCGCTGTGCACCGAGGCGAACACCGGGCATACCGGCTCGCACGGCGCCCTGTGACACTGCTGGCACATCATCGGTTGATAAGGCGTCATCTTGACTTCGGGGAAGGTGCCCTCCCAGAAGCGCTCGATGCGGATCCATTGGAGGCTACGTCCGTACGCGGCGTCAACTTCCCCCACAAACGGGATGTTGTTCTCCATGGCGCACGCGGCCACGCACGCCTGGCAGCCCGTGCAGATGTCCTGGTCGATGACCATGCCCCAGCGCCCGCCCAGGTCTTCCTCGGACGTGTTCGTGAAAACCGGCAGTCCCAGTTCGGTCGACATCGAGTGCCTCTCCTCGTCACTACTTCGCATCGAACCCGTAAACGCCCAGGGCGCCCTCGAGTCGCGCCAGCTCGCGTTTCCTTCCGGTCTTCTCGATCCGGACTTTCATGCTGCCAAGAGCCGGATCCCCGGCCTCGTTGAGGCGCGTGCCCACCAGGTCGGCGGGATTCACGCCGCGCACTTCGGCGAATTGTCCATAGGCGGTGTGCCCCTGGCCGAATGGCATGGCAAGCGTGTCCGGCCGGATTCCTGGATACCGGTACACAGTCGCTTCGGCCATTCCCACGGCAGAAACCAGGCGCACCACATCCTGATCTTCGATGCCCAGCCTGTCAGCGGTCTCAGGATTGATCTCGATCCATGTGTTCCACATGACCGTGGTCGTCGGGTCCGGCACCTCCTGCAGCCACGGCTTGTTCGCGCCTGCATCAGCCAGAGTGGGTGAAACGAAGGGCAGAAAGTGGAATTCGCCGTCTCCATCGAAGGCCGCCGGCCGCGCGTCATAGGTCCGATTCAGGACGTCGGTGGACGGCGGAGCCACGCGCTGGTCATCCATCGTCCACCAGCCGCCGTGCTGCTGGAAGTAGGCCGTGAACGTGTTGATCTCGGGGGCAGAGAAGTAGCCGCCGGCGTCGGTCAGCAGCGGCGTCAACTTGGACTGCATGAACTCGACCTCATCCTTGAACCGCAGGGTTTCCGCGAGTTTCCCCCCGGATTGTTGCACGGCTGCAAGCAGAATATCCGCGGTGGACTTCGTATTGAGCATCGGTACAACCACCGGCTGACCGCCGGAGAGCACCGAGGAGTGCGATCCCGTGGCGACCTGCTGGTATCCCCATGACTCCAGTCCATGATGATCCGGGAAAACGTAGTCGGCCTGCCGCGCGGTTTCATCTGGGAATGTGGCGAACGAGATCACCTGCTGCACCTGGCCGAGCGCCTCTTCAAATCCGAATGCCATTGGCAGATCGAATACGGGATTGGTGCCGTGGATGAAGAGGGTTTTGACCCGGCCCGAACCGAGTCGTTCGATGAATGTCCGCATCTCCTGCATGCTGGCCGGCGCGTGGTACACATCGGTGAGCGGCGCCGCAGGTGAGATGAATACTCCGCCGGCTCGGCCAAGGCCTCCGACCAGCGCATTGAGGGCTAACACCGCTTCGGCAGTCTGCAAACCCGTGCTTTGCGCCAAGGCGGCTCCGCCCGGGATCGCCAGCGCGCTTCCCGCCTGCGCGAACAGGTCGGCCAGGTGCTCCAGGACCTCCAGCGCGACGCCGGCGGCGGTTGAGGCCGCTTCCACATCGGCATTCGCGAAGGCTGGAGGTGGCGGTAGGCCTCGCCTCTCGGCTACCAGTCGCCCGATGGCCAGCGCGACCTGCGCCTCGCTGCCTGGTCGGATGGCGATCCATTCGTCCGCCTTCGAGCCGGTCTGCGACAGGCGCGCCTCGAGCTGCACCATGTAGCCACGGCCCCTTGGATTCCGTTGTCGGAATTTGGCGAACTCACGCGTCTGCGCGACCGGTGAAAGCCAGGTCTCCAGGAAACTCGCTCCAAATGAGAAGACCAGATCCGCTTCGCCGATGTCAAAGAACGGAAGACCGGCGGCATCAAGAAGCCGGCTGGCCGCCCTCATCAGGGTCTTGCGCGCCTCAAACATGCCGAGGGCGCCAAACCGTATCGGATCCGGGGCGCCGATCGCGCGCGTGAGATCCCTTACCAGATCAAACAAATGGTCCGGCGCCATTCCCATGAGAAACGCGATTTCGTCGGGCCGGTTCTTGGTAAGCGCTGCTGCAACCGCGTTCACAGCGTCCGGCCAGGTGATCTCCTGGTACCCGCCGCCCTTCGCAGAGGACCAGGTGTTTGCGCCGCGCGTATGCCGCCCGGGATTCTGGACTCGGTCGGGGTTGTACAGCCCCTGGAGGGTTACCTGGCCGCGGGCGCAGGTCTTGCCCAGATTGACCGGGTGGTTCTTGTTTCCCTCAACCTTGATCGCCCGCCCCTGCATCGTGCGTACTACCAGGCCGCAGCCGGCGGAACACTCCCTGCACATGGTCGCATAGAACGTACTTTGCCCGTTGTAGGTGTACTCCGGCATCTTGGTGTACGGCTCCCGCCTCACGTATCGGGAAGCGGGGCCGCATCCGGTGAGCACCGCGGTGGTTGCCGCGCCGGCGCCTGCCAGCTTCAGAAAATCGCGCCGGGAAATGGGTTTGCTCATGGGAGTTCCTTTCGACCCGTTGGATGTGCCCCACATGAACCCTGGCCCGAAGGTCGGAGGGGTGTATTCGGCATTCCTAGTAGTGGCACGTGCTGCAATCGGTGAGTTTTGTCAGCAGCTCGGGGTTGTCCTGCGCCCTCTGACGATGGCACTGCAGGCACCAGCCCATGTTCAGGAGCTGCGGGTTCTCATACACAATCATCTTGCTGACGTCACCGTGGCAGGTCTCGCAATTGAGCCCCGCGGCGATATGCGGACGGTGCATGTAGTGCACGAAGTCCGGCACCTGCGCGACGGGCACCCAGGGAATGCGCTGGTTGTTCTGCACAAAGCGCGCCAGCTTCGGCAGCTCGGTTCCGCGCACGGCGATCTGCTGATGGCATCCCCAACACTTGGTCTGCGTGGGAATCCCGGGCGAGGGACCCCGCAGGGCGCCCGGATGGCAGAACAGGCACTGCAGTCCCAGGCCCACATGGAGTCGGTGCGGAAATTCGATGGGTTGCTTGGGCGGCTTCTGTGTTTCTGTAACTCCCCAAACCGCCGCGCTCAAAACGGCCAGCACCGCGATCATCAGTCCGATGCGACCCAGTGGCTGGCCGAATGCATCAAGGATCCTCTTGATCATGAATGCTCCTGAGCTGGAATGATCCGTGGTGTCGGGCTCATCACCCGCGAACCCCGACTCTTTCCCTTCCCACGGGCGGCATTATACTGCAAAAGAAATGAGAGGGCACCTCGTGGATGAAAATCACTAGACAACGCCATGATATACTGCCGGCGTGCGCGCAACCATCAGGCCCGCTGCGATTCTCCTAGCAGTTGTTGCACTGACCACGGTGTTCGTGCTTGTGACGTCGATCTCGAGTCTCGCACTGCGGTCCGGTCCGGACGCAAGAATTGTCGGCGACCAACAAGACCTTACCCCCGTGGCGGCCGAGGACGCCGGGTCGCAAGCCGGCTCGACCGATGGCATCGTCTGGATGGGAATTGTTATTGCCGCGATAGTCCTTCTTCCCATCGTGGCGCATCGGGCCATGTGGAATAGACAGGCCTGATCGCAGGGCGCGATCAGGCCTGTTGAGGCACTTGCCGCCTTGGGCACCCTCCTTCGATCGATCTCTCCCCCGCCACCCCGGTCATCCTAGTTGGCCCGGTCTACGGCCGACTTGAGGGCCTCAGCCCGCTCCAGCCCCGCGCGGCTGCGATCCGTTCGCCCAGCGGCGGGTGCGAATAGAAGATCCATACCACCCATTTAGCAGGATCCACTTCGCTCAGGTTCTGGTTTGCCAGGCGCACCAGCGCGGACGCGAACGCTTCACCACTGCCGGTTGCTTCCAGGGCATATGCGTCCGCCATACGCTCGCGCCAACGCGAGAGCGCATTCTCAAGCGGCAGCGTCACCATTCCGTACGCGCCCAGAATGACAGCCAAGGCGGGCAGGGCCGCCGGATCGCTCACTCCGGCAAAGCCGAAAGCCGCTACTGCCCACGCCATGGCTGCAGAGGCCACGTACAGGCCGACCATCGTGACGAACGATCCCACCGCGATGTAGACCAGGAGGTCGCGGTGCACATGGTGCCCCAACTCATGGGCCAGCACCGTTTCAACCTCGTCCGGAGTGAATTCGTTGATCATGGTGTCGCCCAGGATGATCCGCCTGCTATTGCCGATGCCTGTCAGCGCCGCATTGGCCGCTTTGGTCCGCCGGGAAAGATCGAACTTGTAGACGCCCCGCACCCTGGTGCGCGCCTTCTCAGCCAGCCGCAATAGACGTCGTTCCAGCCCTTGGTGCTCCTGCCCCAGCGGGGTGTACTTGTTGAACAGCGGCATGATCAGGATGGGTGCCAGGTTGGCAAGCAGGACGTTGAACACGAGCAGTCCGCCTGCGGCCCACAGCCACCACATTGCGCCCGTGAGCCGCAGCGCGAGATACAGCAGCTCTAGCAGTACCAGCCCCACGGAGGCGCCGATCAGCAACCCTTTCGCCTGATCGCCGATCCAGTCCTTCAGCGTCTGTGTCGATTGCCCGTAGCGGTGTGGCAGTGCAAAGCCTGCGTAGTAGCTCAAGGGCATATCGATGAGCATGAAGGGCGCCGCCAGCGCAAAGCCAAATGCCGGGACGAGCAGCCACGGATTCACCAGCACGGGCAAGGCGCCGACGAGCCAGCTTCTTACCGCAACACTCCATCCCAGCGCCAGCCAGGCGATCGCATAGCCCGCGCTGAGCACCACATTGAGCAGCCACAACCAGCGCGAGCTGCGCGCATAGTCGCGGGCCTTTTCCTGACGCTCAAGATCGATGGCGCTCATTATTTGGCTGCTGCGACGCGGTCCGCCGCCAGTCGCGCCATGACTTGATTGGCCGGCATCACATCGCCGTAGGATCGCAGCGCCGCCAGGAATGCATGGTGCACGTGCTCCGCCGGAATGGTTGTCTCACCGTACTGCAACTCGCGGGTGGCGCAGGCATCCTCCACCACGATGATCTTGAATCCCAGGTCCACGGCGGCTCGGGCGGTGGCATCGACGCACATGTGCGTCATCATACCGGTGATCACCAGGCGTTCGATTCCCTCGGCCTGCAGCATCTCCAGCAGCGGCGTGTCGCGAAAGGAGTTGGGATGGTGCTTGATCACCAGGGGCTCGCCTTCGAAGTGCGCCACGGCGTCATGGACGTCGGTCCCGCGGTGGCCGGGCAGAAAGAAGGTCGACCCTGGGCCGAGCGAAACATGCTGGATGTGCACGTGATACAGATCGTGCTCGCGGAAGCACTGAAGCAGGTCATAAGCATTCCTGGCGGCCTCCAGGGGCCTGACGAGCTCCATCTTTCCACCCGGAAAGTAGTCGTTCTGAATGTCGATCACGAGCAGCGCATTCTTCATTGACCGGTGCCTCCCTCATTTTCTGCCAAAGTCAGCGGGTATCTCCCCCCATGCGGCGGTGTCCCATTTGAGGATCGATGGGGTGCCGTGCCGGCCCGCCGCCGCTGAGAGCAGCGTCGGCAGCTCCGATTCGGCGAGAGCGATCAATTCGAACAGCCTGCGGTTTGTGGGCGTTCGTCTCAGTTTGGTGTTGCATTTCTGCATCTTGATCCACGCGATGGCATTCTCAGAATCAGAGTAGATCGGCCAATCCAGCCCGTGGCTCCTCAGCCAGCGCAGCGCCTCGACGATTGCCAAGAACTCACCGACGTTGTTCGTCCCCTCCGCGAGAGGTCCGGCCTCGAACACCTGCCGGCCTTGTTCCGTTTCTACGGCTCTGAACTCGAGCGGGCCCGGAGAACCGGAGCACGCCGCGTCGACGCTTAGACTCGGCAGCCGCGGCCGGCTTGCGCTTTGTTTCCACCGACCCTGGGAGGCAGGCTTGCCCCGGTAGCGCTCATAGCCCGCGGCCAACGCGGTCCTGGCCTCGGCCACAGTCTCGAAGGCCTTGTACTCCGCCCCGGCAAAGCCCTTCACCTGCTTCTCGCACTCGGCCCATGAGGGGAAGATCCCGCGCCTCCGGCCCTTCCACACAACGTAGTGCTTTGTCGTCGCCACCAGCCAATTCTACAGCCACAGGGCAACTCGCCACGAAGGAGTATGGGGCCTTCCGGTACTCTCCAGGCGAGACTCGCGTGCAGAAACGCGGGTCGGACCCTCTGGGCAGAAGTCCACCCATCATTATGCAAATCCCATTGAGTTCCGTTAAGGATAGAATCGATTCGAGACTGGAGGGAATCGTGAAAAGTCAATTCCTGACTATTGCCATCGCCCTGGCATGCGTCCCGCTGTTCTCAGCCTGCAGTCCCCAAGATGCCGCCACGGTGCCAGCGCCGGCGTCAACGCTTGCTCCATCCGCTGAGCCCGCCCCGCCAGCCTCGACCATCCCGGCGCCGACGCCCGTGCCCGCTGTCGCAACCATCACGTTCGAAACGGATTCATGTTCCTACGATGGGCCGCAGACCTTGCCCGCAAGTGAAACCCTCACCGTGACATGGCGCATCAAGACGACGGTGGGTGATGTCTATGCCCTGTCTCCCTTCATCACGGACGAGACAAAGAGCCGGGAAGATCTAGTGCAGGCCCTGCAGGGGTTGGATATCCACAGGCCTGCCCTACCTGCCGGGCTGACCTCGGCGGGAACGTCTCTAACTCTCGCGAGAGGGAGCCTGAATGTGAGCGTCAAGACCGCCAGCGGCCCCCTGCACGGCCTGCTGTATTTCAGTTGCTGGGCTGCGGGTGAGGCGTACGACGTCCTTGGTCCGATTGAACTCAAGTGATTGGCGCCCAACACGAGGTGTTCCCACCTCCAACACAGGGGAGCCGCCTGACACGTTTGATCGAACATGCGGCAGAAAGAAACCTGGTGGTCAAAAGGCCAGCAGGTTTCTTTTTTCCATTCAGAATCGGGACCGTGGTCGCTTCGGGCCGGCGATCTAACCAGTCAACGCGTTGGATCGACCGCAGGTGCAGCGCCCTACCCCCCAGCCATCATCGCCCGCGGACGATATTGCAGCGCCTCCGCCAGGTGCGTTGCCTGGATCTGTTCACTTGCCCCCAGATCGGCGATCGTGCGTGCCAGCTTCAAGACCCGATGGTAGCCCCTGGCCGTCAGGTTCATCTGCCCCATGGCCGCACGCACCAGCGTTTCTCCGGCGGCATCCAGCTTGCAGTGCTGCCGTATCTCCCCCACGCGCATGTCCGCATTCGTCAGAATCTGTCCCTGCCGTGGAGCACGCCGTGAGACGGCATCGCGGCTGCCCTGACCATCGAACCGTTCCCTTTGTCTGCCCCGCGCCGCTTCCACGCGGCCGCGTATGATCTCTGAAGCTTCCCCGAGCCGATCCTCGCTGAGCTTCTGGTACTCCACCCGCGGCACTTCCACGTGAATATCGATCCGGTCGAGCAGCGGTCCTGAGATGCGCTTCTGGTATTTTGTCACCGCCGACGAGGCGCAGGTGCAGGCCTTGAACGGATCCCCGAAGAATCCACACGGGCAGGGGTTCATCGCCGCCACCAGCATGAAATTCGCCGGAAAGGTCAGTGACCCTTGCGCCCGGCTGATCGTTACCACCTTGTCCTCGATCGGTTGGCGCATCACCTCAAGGACCCGCGCGCCGAATTCAGGCAGCTCGTCAAGGAACAGTACGCCGCGGTGCGCCAGCGAGATCTCCCCCGGATGCGGCCAATTGCCTCCACCCACCAGGCCTGCATGACTGATCGTGTGGTGCGGCGCGCGGAACGGCCGCGTGCGGATCATCATCTCCGGCGGCAGCGCATCTGCAACCGAGTAGATGCGCGTGACATCCAGGGCTTCGTCCACGGACAGCCCGGGCAATATGCCTGGCATGGCCTTGGCCAGCAGCGTCTTGCCCGCGCCCGGCGGTCCGATCATCAGTGCGTTGTGCCCGCCCGCGGCCGCGATCTCCAATGCACGCTTGACATGCTCCTGACCCTTGATCTCGCGGAAATCCGTCGGGGCAGGCCCCGTGGCGCCCTCCGCCTCCACGTGCGGCTGCTCCTGGATTGGCTTCCGACCGTTCAGATGCTGATGCAGCTCGCCGAGTGAAATGACTGGGAAGACCTCGAGATTGGGGATCAAAGCCGCCTCGGCCGCGTCCGCTGCCGGCACGAAGATGCGGCGAAAGCCCTTCTCCCAGGCGCTCGCCGCCATCGGCAGCACGCCGCGTGAATGCCGCACTGTGCCTTCCAATGAGAGTTCCCCCACGACGACCGCATCGTCGAGGCATTTTGGCGGCAGCACTCCCTGCATCAAGAGTACGCCCACGGCGATCGGAAGATCGTAGGTCGGCCCTTCCTTACGCACGGAGGCCGGCGCAAGATTGACGACGATCCTCTCGCGCGGGTAGGGCATCCCCGTGTTCTTCACCGCGGCCTGCACGCGGGCGCGGCTCTCCTGTACCGCCTTGTCGGGAAGACCAACGATGTCGGTACCAGGCAGGCCCTGCGCGGTGTCGACCTCGACTTCGACAATGACCCCCTCCAACCCG